>Ga0256406_1003841_pt1 | contig 18010 bp, 15 predicted proteins | sample RumenRJG_03DNA_FD_185986 | JGI IMG/M metagenome (GOLD analysis project Ga0256406, IMG submission 185986) | Bovine rumen microbial communities from Lethbridge, Alberta, Canada - RJG_03 | ecosystem: Host-associated > Mammals > Digestive system > Stomach > Rumen | place: Canada: Alberta | collected...
GACTAAATTATTTTAACATCATAACCTAAAGAATGAGCGGTACACCTTGGCGGATAAGCGGTACACTTTCCGCGGAAAGGCGGTACCGCTTTTTCGGATAGGCGGTACACCTGTTGCGGAATATTCAATGGCGAATATTGATATTGTTAAACTCATCTGCAAGGAACTGGGCAAACCGGAGAGCCTGATTCATTATGTGATAGACCGGAAAGGTCATGATCGCCGCTATGCCATTGATCCCGCCAAAATTCATGCTGAACTGGGCTGGCTCCCGAGTACGAAATTTGCTGATGGGATAGTCAAGACCATTCATTGGTATCTGGAACATGAATCTTGGTGGAAGCCCATTGTGACCGGTGAGTATTTGAATTATTATGAAAAAATGTATGGTGATAACCTGGGGATATAATCGTCAAGGATATTATCAGGCTTAAACGTGTAGAAAATGATCATTGTTAAATTGCCATATTAAAAAGAGAGCATCCAATGGGGCTATTGAGAAAGTATCATGTTTTAATTGAAAATGTGTTTTCTTTATTTGCAATTCGTGGGTTTGAATATGTCATTTCATTTTTGACATTTCCATACCTGGTGCGGACAGTAGGAATCAGTTTCTTCGGCAGTATTGCTTTTGCCCAGAGCATTATGGCTTACTTCAGCCTGTTTACCGACTATGGGTTCAATATGACCGGTCCAAGGGATATAGCAAAGCATGACAGCAAAGCAGAAAGAGGACTGGTTTTTGCAGCAATCTTTGGCGCAAAATTGCTGCTTCTTCTAGTCTCTTTAGTACCGCTGTCAGCTCTCCTGATATATGTAGGAAATTTTACGACTTATAGTCCCTGGCTGTTTACTATTGTCTATATGGGTGTCATTGGAAGTGTTATTTCCCCAGTATGGTTCTTTCAAGGCATTCAACAGATGCGGTATATTACTTTTGTAAATGCTATAGCCCGAATTATTACGGCTCTGGCAATTTTTATCATTGTAAAAAGTGAAGACGATTACCTCTGGGCTGCTTTTTTACAGTCTGTTCCTGGACTGATTGCAGGTATATTGTCCTGGGGTCTGATATGGAAAAAATTTCCAGAGGTCTTTTGCATACCTACATGGCAGGGAATAAAAGAAGCACTTGAGGATGGCTGGGATATTTTTGCATCGACTATTGCCATTAATTTATATACGGGCAGTAATACAGTTTTTCTGGGGATGATGACAAATAATACGGTGGTCGGCTATTTCAGCAGTGCCCAAAAAATTATCAATGCGGTGCAGAATGGTTTGGCACCGGTAACTCAGGCTATTTATCCTCATATCAGCAAAATGATAGAACAGGATAAAAATGGTGCATTATCTTTTATCAGAAAAATCATGAAACTATACTGTGGTGGAAATCTGCTGATTTCTTTGATCCTTCTGATCTTTGCTGCACCCATCATTCACATTCTCATGGGAAATACTTATGAAGAATCCATCCTCATGCTGCGCCTGCTCGCATTTCTTCCTTTCATTATTTCTCTAAGCCAGATTTTTGGAATCCAGACTATGCTGCCTTATGGAATGAATAAGGAATTCAGTCGAATTATTATCGCATCTGCCATAGTGAATACAGCTCTTGTTTTCCCACTGATTTTTTTCGCTGGTGGTGCAGGTGTCTGTGTTTCTATGCTTTGTACTGAAACGTTTGTAACAGTAACTATGGGTTATGTATTACATAAAAAACATATTCTGCTATAAGGACTATTTTTAAATATACGGGTTTAATTGGAATATGAATGAGAAAAAATCAATCGCAAAATTAAATTTCACTTATTTATCGCTAATGGAAGTTGTCTGTGCGTTGGCAGTAGTTGGATTGCACACTAATGGTGTGTTTTGGAGATTTAGCACTGCCAGATACTGGTTTACCGCAAATATTATAGAATGTGTATTTTACTTTGCTGTACCGGTTTTCTTTATGATGACAGGAGTCACTCTGATTGACTTTAATAAACGATATGGACTCAAAACCTATTTTCATAAAAGATTTCGAAAAGTCGTAATTCCATTCCTGATTTGGTCTTTGGTTGGGCTGGGATGTCATCTGATTACGCATAGCATCCATTTAAAAGATTTATCTATTTCATTTATAATAAATGGAATTTTATCATCTTCTTTTGTTGGAATTTATTGGTTCTTTATACCGTTGATCTGTGTTTATTTCTGCATTCCCTTATTCAGTGCTGTTAGTGATGAAAAGAAATTAACTGTGTTCAAATATCTTGTGGGTATTACCTTTTTGATCAATTCTCTTATTCCATTTGTGCTAAAAATTATCGGGGGGGGGTACTGGAAGCTACAACTTAAATGTCATGGTTGGCAGCAATCATTTAATTTATGTTTTGCTGGGATATATTCTCAGTCGGATTACTTTGTCCAGAAAACAGTGCTATCTTATTTATGCTCTGGCAGTTGCCGGACTTTTAGCACATATCATTGGTACATATTATCTATCCATTCATGCAGGAAAAATCATTGATTATTATAAGGGTTATTTAAATGTACCCTGTATCCTTTATTCTGTGGGGATTTTTGTGCTTCTTAGGCAGATTTCTGATCAGATTATGTCATGCAGCATATTAGCAAAGATTGTTAATTTCTTGAAACCATATACATTTGCAATTTATCTGTTGCAGTGGTTTTTCATGAGTATTCTTGTAGGTCGTTTACACATAAATGCTTACTCAATTATTTATCGTTTAGGTGGCATCATTGTCGTAACGCTGCTTTGCGTAATTACTACATATATAATAAGAAAGATGCCATATGGGAGAACACTTTTACCTTAAATATGTATCTTTTAAAGGAGCTTTTATGGATATTCAGAATGAACTGACAATAGATTTTAGTCAGCTTTTAGGGCATTCATGGAGCGTAAAGAAGGAAGATGTAGAGGCATACTCGGCTGAAATTTCCAAAGCCGCTAAGACAGTAAATCATCTTCGGAAGACAGGTAAAGGTCCTGATGGAAGTGCAGTCTACTTCAGTCATCTGCCTTATATTCTGGATGAGGAACTGCTGATTTCTGCGGAGGAAAAAGAGGATTTAAAGAAGCTGGATGGTTTTGGAAAGCAGCAGGATATTCTGATTTCTATCGGTATCGGCGGATCCTACCTGGGCAATCAGTCAATTTTTGATGCCTTTTGCGGGCCCTACTGGAACTTGATGGACAAAGAAGAACGGCATGGCTATCCCAAAGTTTTCTTCGCCGGTCAGAATCTGGATCCTACCAGCTTACTCCAGCTGGCTGATCAGGTGGAGCGGGAAAGCAAAGAGCTGGGGAGAAAATGTAAAGTCATTCTCCTGGCCATTTCCAAATCCGGGACCACTATCGAACCTTCCAGTGCCATTCATGGATTGACTGATGTATTAAAACCTTTTGCAGATATCCATATTCTGGCTATTACGGATAAAGAAAAAGGCGTACTTCGTCAGTATGCCAATGATCATCATCTGACCTGCTTTACGGTACCCGATGGAATCGGCGGCCGGTTCAGTGAATTATCCCAGGTGGGGCTGGTTTTCTGCAAACTGATTGGGATTAATATCGAAGAATTGTTAGCCGGAGCAAAAATGGTGGAGGAATCCTGCCGGAGTGAAAAACTGGCAGAAAATCCGGCACTTTACCTGGCAGCTTTGAAATACATTGCCACGAAGAAATATGGTATCGTTTCCGAAGTGATCATGCCCTATGGCAATCATCTCCGTTCCCTGGGCTGGTGGTATGCCCAGCTGCTGGGGGAATCATTGGGCAAGAAGTATGACAATGATGGAAATATCGTCCATTATGGTCGTATCCCCGTATCGACCGTAGGAACGACAGATATGCATTCTCTCACCCAGGAACATCAGCAGGGAGCAAAGAATAAACTGGTTCAGTTTATATCTGTTCCTGAAAGAGAAGAAGACTTGGAAGTTTTTTGTGAAGAAAAGGGAGTATCTGGCAAAGTTCCTATGTCTTTCATGCTGGAAACTGCTCGAAGGGCCAATGAAGAAGCCCTGGCATCAGAAGGACGGATGAGCTGTAATATAGCCCTTCGTAAACTGGATCCTTTCCATGTGGGTGCCTTCATGTACTTCTGCTTCCTGGCTATTGCCTATGAAGGGGCACTGGCAAATATTAATGCCTTTGATCAGCCTGGGGTGGAAGACTATAAGAAAATACTTCATAAAGGGATAAGAAGGTATATAGAGGCTCATTCAATTTAAAATATAAGACTTAAACGTAACAATTAGTTCCGTTGTAAATAAAAAATCCCCCAAAAGCCAGCAGGACGCATAATTCTCGCTGCCTTTGAGGATTTTTTTATGCCAGTGAAAACATCTTTGATTTCATGATATCCGGAAGTCCCTTGTTTTTATATCTAGGTCAGCATGATTCATATTGGCAGCAGTGCAGTAAACCTGCATAATTGCTGTCTTTTTTGTATTTTTAAAATTATTTCTATGATTTTGAGGCTTGGCTGTACTAAGGATTTGATTGAAAAGTTCTTTTAAAGTCTGAAAGATCGCTTGGACATGAAACGTATATCCATAAGTTCCGAGGAAAACTTCGAGGGCAAACTGTTTATCCAGTTTATGGCCCTGATGTACCTGTCCGACATCAAAAACATATGGATGACCATGATCTGTTCAAGTCCTACACAATGCAGACCCTGCTTCATGACCTGGACATCATCGAATATTACCAGCAGCCGGGCAAAGCTCATCATCTGTCTGAAATCACAAAGGAACAAGCTTCACTTTACGATGCCATGGAAGTTGAGGCTCCGACCTGGATATAATTTTATGGGACTTCAGGTTATAAATGGTTAATTTATTGGTTCCGTTCCCAAGACAACTCCATTACTGCCTTCGGATTGTATGGGATATATTTTAAGGTCATAATTAAAATGCGCGTTAAGTTCATTTTTAACATTAATTAGATAGTTAATATCAATCGTAGAAGTATCAATTATTGAATGTAATTCCTTTCCTGCTGTTGTTAGTGGATATACTTCGATAGTTGCTTTTTTATTATCGCTTTTTCCAGATACTATAGCATAGTTTTTACAATGCAACACCATCAGGTTATTGGGATTTATTAAGGTATTTATATTTACAGTTATTAGTCCTGAAGAATTTAAGAGCCCGCAATCATCTAGTATCAGTATGTCATTATAGTTAATACCAAATTTATTAAGGACGTCGCTTTTTATGATGAACTCGTTGTTGAAAACCATATTACTTAATTTTTGGAAAAGTTTTGCTTCATCCGTTGACATAGAGTGAAGGACATCCAACGTTCTAAAAGAAAATGTAGATGGCTCCGCTACTTCTCCCGCCAGTATTTTCCCCCAAATCTTTTGCATGTCTCTATTGGTTATATCCCCAGCTTGATTAAAAAAGCGGATAATCCAATCTCTGCTTACTTTTTTATCTGAAATGATTTCCTTATTCCTGATTTCATCACATGCATCGTCAGCAATCGTTTCAAGATTTATCTGTCGAGTAACTTCCTGATAGAGTACTCTATTTCCTGTACGTTGTATTATTTCTATGTATTCATCGCTAGATATATTCAAATCCTTTAAATTTAAATTTACATTCAAGTTTGGATTTTTACTTTTTGCTTCGCCAAGAGTGTTCATTGCATCTGCACAAGCTTTTGATAATGCTCTAATTCGGTATGGCTCATAGAAAGCGCCAATACCATCCTTAACCGCATTTATTAATTTTTCTATTGGCTTTAATGCCTTATTCATATTCAAATTTACATTCACATCCATACTGATACCTCCTCTTTGAAATATATAAGTTGAGTAAATAAATTTATAAATATTATAATATCATAAAAAACTTGCCACGATAGTAACCTGTAGACCTATAAAATTATATCCAGGTCAGAATTTCAATTTCCATTGCGGCATGGGGAGGTTCTTTGCGATCTCCGGCGGGCAGGGGACCGGGTGAGGGGCGTGTTCTATGATGCCAGGATCGTCCGAGGGAGATAGGGGCTGGGGAGGAAAAAGCCTTCTTGTAAGGGAAGGCTTTTATGGTGTCATAATCGTTTCGTTGTTTTGGCTGAAATCTGCTTTGGAGGTCTGGCACGCGAATTATGAAAATGAGGAAATGAAATTTTAAGTTCATGATTGTTACAGGGATTGATATGAATTCAGCAGGTCTTCCGAGAGCAGTGCTTTGACTGTTTCGGGAACAGGCTGCTTCGGCTGGCTGTGGTAAATGAGTATGGAATATGGTTTTTCGTCGTTTCTTTTGGCAAATATATGTGTAATATCAAAGACTGATTTGCTCCTGGAGAAGCAGTCCTCATCACGTAGGGACTGGGCGACGCAGCAGGGGCCTTTGGGATTGTGATGATCGTCATACTCCAGGTCAAGGCATAGGGAGAAGTTCAGGTCCGTGGTGCCGAATTTATAGGCCTTGCTTTGGGTCGTTATTTCTTCAAGCATAAATGATTCCGACTGGGCAATGTCGGTAATATGGGTTATCTTTTTCAGGCACAACTCATAGGGATGATTGGATGAGAAGGAAATCAGATTGGTCTGGAGCTGGTTTCTGACGGCTTTATTGTAAAATTCTCTGGCGGATAAAGATGATTCTACTCCGGTAAGGTGTCGGAAGTTTGTGACTTTAAACATGACCTCTATATATCTATCATCAAAAATGTATAGAAACGTCTTACCGACAAGCTGGGTTTTATATGATTTTGCGGCTGCACATATCTGCCTGATCAACTGCAGCTGGTTTATTTGCTTTTGAGTGAGTTTCACCTTATTCATACTTGCCTTTTTATAAAAAAAGCATCAGCATAACAGCTGATGCGAATGTTTGAATTAAGCGGTTTTATGCTGGCTGTCAGCCGCGATGCCCTTCCGGGTATCAGTAGTCGCCGGTAATTAAAGTCCCCGGCGCGGACTCACCTTATCTCCCCGGTGCGGGCGCGATACCCTTTCGAGTATCAATATGTCCCAGAAATTACCCTGCCTGGATGCAGTACAGCTTAACATGCCGCTTTTCATGGAGCATCTCTGCTCGGCTATATTTTAGTATATTAATTGTTGTCATTCAAGGAACTTGGGGAAATTATTGGAAAATCGAACACTGGATTTTATCGGAATCTACTTATAATTATTTAAATTTAATGCATATTATAATCTGATATAGGACTATTCAGGACAAATTACTGAACAGGAGATTGAGTGATTATATAATCAACAGAATAAATGAACTCATGGAAACTATAAAAATATTCAATAAAAGAACCTGATTAACAAATCTTTTGGTAATCAGAAAGAATGACTGAACAGCCAGATGGTATACCTGCAGTCTCCAGAGAAAACATAGGAGGTAAGCTGATTATCCAGTTTGTGGCACTGATGTATCGGCCATACATTAAAAAACATATGGATGACCACGACTTGTTCAAGTCCTACACAATGCAGACCCTGCTTGATGACCTGGACATCATCGAATATTACCAGCAGCCGGGCAGAGCTGTATCTGTCTGAGATCACAAAGAAACAAGCTTCACTTTACGATGCGATGGAAGTCGAGGTTCCGACCTAGATATAATTTTATGGGACTACAGGTCAGACGAGAGCATGTTTACTTTAGCAAAAAACGGGATTATTGCTGGCGACTCGAGTTGGAAAGTTTTTCGATTTATAATTTTATTGGTGATAATATAATAATTAGACAACTCTTTTATGGTTGATTTATAACTTCCCCAATTATAGGTTTGCCGATATATCCTGGATTGTAAGACGACCATTGTTTTATCCATTCAGGATGGTAAGGTACGAATTTCTGTTTAGAGTTGAATAGAAAGGGGCAGGGAGGATTTCATATGACACATATTACAAGAAGACATGTAGATAGAAGTAATATAGAACAATTGGAACAATTGCAGAAAGTTGATGAAGGATTCACAAGTTCATTTTTGGAGGCGAAATTCGAGGATATCGAGCTGAAGGGAAAGAAAACTTTATTTATCCTGGGGAATGGGTTTGACCTGATGCATGGTGTTCCTTCTAACTACAGTGATTTTAAGAAATTTTTGAAGCAGGAAAGTTTAAAGGATCCTGATAATGAAACAATAATTAATCTAATGCATTTTTTGAAGTATTATACCGATGTAGATGATGGATGGGGAAATCTTGAAGAGGCTTTGGGAAACTTTGATTTTTTCACGGAATTTAATCCAAAGGATTTGAAGGAATTGCTTCTGCCTGCCCATCGTATTGATGCCGGAAATTTCGATGAGCAGAGGATCGGTTATATAGGTGCAGGGCTTGCAAAGTTAATGGGATTTGGGGCGGAGACGATTGTTGAAAATTTGTCATTTTATCTCAGGGACTGGGCACAGGGGCTGGAAATTGATCCGGCCCGGAAGCCATTGGACAAGATTTTTGGTCAATGTGTGAATTGTAAGTTTCTTTGTTTTAATTATACTGATTTCATAGAGACCCATTATGGAATACTTTCTAACCAGGTTTGCTTTATTCATGGCTGTGCACGAGCTCCAATCAGCAGGGGAAATGAAGAGATGGTCATTGGCTTCCGACCAGAAAAAGTGAATCGGGAACCACTTGAAAAGCTCCATGATGAAGTTAATCATATGCATGGGATTGATTATAAAATAGCTAAAAAGGCGGAGGAGGTATTAGATAAGCTGTTTGATCATTATGTGGAAAAGCTGTCTAAGCATTATGATCAAAATATAGAGAATCATAAGGCTTTTTGGGGCAGCCTGGACGATATAGAGCAAATCATAGTCATTGGGCACTCTCTGGCAGAAGTGGATTGGCCATATTTCAAAGAAATTATTCATCGGGCCCATGATGTAGAATGGTACTTTACTTACTATAACAGTAAATCGAATATTGCAAAATTTGCTCGTGAGATGGGTATCAAAAGAGGATCGCTTATATGTACCAAAAATCCATAATAGATAGGGACTGCATTGAATGGAATTTGGCAGAATCGGCAATTTATGCAACTGGAAGTAAAACTAGATGAACTGCTCATGCTCAATTGTCATTTCTTGATGGAAAATGAACTATAGAAATGGTAATCTAGTCATAAAGAAGTATAATTTCATCTTTTCAGGAGGCATCCATGAAAGAATATGATCGGTATACGCAAAAAGCCAGATTTGCTTATGGAGGACCGGCAGTAGATGGTGGCGTCATAGATACGGAAGATTTGGATTTCGCACTTATGGGATTTACACAGCTTACGAAGGAAGCTTATAGGATTACCGGCGGGGAAGGGAATCTGAGGGTTTTCGTGGATACAGAAAGTCTCCGGGATGGAAGTATCGAAATTTTACCTTTGATTCAGATTGCTCTCGATGGCGCAAAGAATGCAGTTGAATACTCCAATCAAACAGGAATAGGCTATGTCATGCAGCTGCTAGGATGGGCAGTAACCGGTGTCGAAGCTGTCGGGGTGGGAATCAAGGGATATAAAGCGGCAAAGCCCTATGCAGGAAATATTTTTACTTTGATAAAGATGCTTCGCGGAAAGCTTTTCCGCTCAAAAGAAGAGGAAATGGACGGACATAAACTCATTTTGATTGAACTTTCTGATGGTAAAATGATTTATGCTTCACCGGAAGTGCTGGGGATATATAAAGATCCGAAATGCCGAAAGGCTATACGAAAAATTTTGAAGCCTTTGAGAAAGAAAGGAATCAATTACTTTATCGTCAGGAATCCTGATGCTCCAGGTGATAAGACACCCTTGGTTTTATTAGATAAGGAAGATGCGGAGTTTTTTGAGATTGGACTGAAGGCGGAACGATATGCAGATCATCATATTCATTATGGGTATCAGGAAATGCTGCTTACTATCATTTCCTTGAGTTTTGATCCAACGGTATCCTGGAAATTTGAATATGAGGATATGCGTATCAACGCAAAAATAAGGGATCCGGGATTCTGGAAGAGACTGAATAATCCGGAGGAGAGACTTTCTTTCAGGCCAGGTGATCAGTTAAAAGTTCTGATGGCTGTTTATCCATCTAAAAATGGACATAATTTCAGCTTTTCTGTCGAAAAAGTGCTGGAACTAAAGCAATAAAACTTGATTTATTTCAGATTGAAACCCCAGGGGTATGCGCCCTGGGGCTTTTCTTTTTTAATTTGGCTTTGGAAGAATGGAAAATCATTACTCGAAATGATAATCTAGATAAAAGAAAGGCTACATTAGAATGATTTTGAATTAGGCAGTGAATTCAAGATATTGGCAAAACGATTGAAGGTGGACAACCATGATTACTGTTGATCTGGGAAATGAACCATTATTTGCTGAGGACGAGATTTGCTTTGAGACGAAAGGAAATTATATTTACGGCAGGAATGGGTCCGGTAAGTCTACACTGACCAGGATGATAAAAGAGCAGATTACGGATTTTGATGTCCGCGTATTTCAGGGGTTTGAAAAGATATTGGGCGAGAATCACCAGTTAAACGCAGTGATTCTGGGCGAGAAAAATATTGAGATTGATCAGCAGATCGAAGAGCAGCAGGCTGAACTCAAAAAAGTAGAAGAGCAAATGGAATCAGTCAGAAAGAATACCCGGGAGCCCGAAGATGATTCAGAAAATTTATGGACCCGGAGAAAGAAGGCACAGGATGATTACGAAAGCTTGAACCGGGACATCGATGGTTTCTATATATCTTCTGCTTCAGAAATCAAAAATATGTCAAGCCCGCAAATTGCTCCTACTACTTACAACAAGAGAAATTTCAAAGCGGAAATCCAGTTGGCTCATCTATTGAGCGAGGATGAAATGACCAGATATAAGGCTGTGATTCATGAAGTGGAAAAAATTGCCCCGGACGTCGTATTTCCCCAATTAGATTTTTCAAATCTTCTGGATGAAATCAATCGGATTTTAGTCAGAAAAGTCAAAGAACACAAGTTCATTGCCCGCTTACAAGGAAATCCTGAAAAGGCTGGCTTTGCCAAGGAAGGTTTGCGACTTCATAAAGCGGGAGATATATGTGCCTTTTGCGGAAATGTGATCAGTGAGGAAACGATTCGTGACCTGAAAAGCTACTTCGACGCGGATGAGGTCAAATCATTCCAGCAGGAAATTGAAAATGAAATAACGGACATCGGGATGAAAATAGAATCCATTGAGCAAATCGATGTCGATTCCGACTCATTTTACCCAGTCTTTCAGCAGGAAGCATCGCTAATTGCAGAAAAAACAGAAAAGCGTAAAAGCAACTGGGTCAGATTTTTAAATAAAGTAAAAGAACAGCTGGAAAGCAAGAAGAAAATCCTTTTTGAGAGTGGCAAGGCTTTTCACTATGATGAACTTGATAATTTTTCGGATATTGATTTCCACTATAAAGAGCTGGTCAAGCGGAATAATGAATCCAATCTGGGGAATATGAAGGATTCGGCTAAAGACAGCCTGCGGTTTCATGAGATTCAGAAAATGCTTACGGATTGGAATTACACCGAGAAAAATCAGAATCTGGTCAGGCTTTCAGGCAATAAAGAAGCAGCTGAGGAGGCTTATGAAAAGGAGTTCGATAAAATTCAGCCGGGAGGAGAAATATACGAGCAGAAAAAGAAGATTGAGCAGAGTATCACATCCTTAAAGAGCAGCACGCAGAATGAAGAGATTATGGCAGAGCATATTAATGAGAAACTTAAGCATATGGTCTCGTTTGAATTGATTCATGAGGGGCAGGAGGGACACGGGTATTACAAAGTAAAAAGTACTTTGACTAACAAGGTCAGAGATATCACGGATATTTCAACCGGCGAGAAAAATATTATCGCTTTCCTGTACTTCGTGGAAAAGTTAAATGAAGTCAAAGACCGGACCTCTTCCATGAATAAGCTTGTCGTTTTCGATGACCCCATGAATTCAAATGATGATAATATGCAATACCTGATGATGGATGAGCTCCAGAGGCTTTTCAAAAGACTTTCCGACGATGATGTACTTGTGGTGTTTACTCATAATCGCCATTTCTATATAAACATGCTTTATGAGAAGAATAAAAAAGTTAGACGCTTTCATTTGGAAACAGATGGCAGCAAAACTTATATCCGCCAAGTCGATCGTGAGCATGACTTCAAAACCAGTTATGATTCCTTATGGCAGGAATTACATTTCCTTTTTGATAGTAATGCTGCCCCGGAGTTATTGCTGAATCCCATACGACGGATTATAGAGACCTATGTGAAATTTAACAGGATAACGGCTTGGGATTTTTGTCACGATGAAATCGGGGCGTGCAAAATGTTTAACGTCAACTCCCACTCCATTGATGATCTGGAGGCTGAATTGAATGGAAAGACAAAGCAGGAAATCATGGACATCATGAAAAGATGTTTTGAAAATAATGGCGCTTCCGGCCATTTCGATGCACACTGGAATATTACTGGCTGAAAAACCAATTTTATCAGCAAACCATGAAAAAGTTATAATAAGGATAATTTTGCACTCTCCTCTAGTTAAAAAAGGGCGCTTTTATCCGGCACCGGCATTTGATGGGAATTATTGCAGGGATTATGTTTCGTAAGGTGGTTCATCTGTGATATATTAATTACATAAAGGTTGATATTATCGACTATTTTGGCGAAATCATGTATCTGTGCTGCCTGAAATTATGATAAATGTTTGATTATTCATTGGAAATTTTGAATGGAAGTGTAAGTATGTTTATAAAAAAGTTCAGCGTTCAGAATTATAAAAATTTCAAGAAGAAATACACTTTGGATTTTTCTGACGTGAAGGATTATCCCTATGGCAAACAGTGCATTTCAAATGGCATGATAAAGAATGCAATCATTTACGGGAAAAATGCTGCTGGAAAGACAAACTTTGGCCTGGCGATGCTGGATATTACCTGTCATCTGGTAGATAAAAATGCCATCCCAGAATCTTTTGTAAACTATTCTAATGCAGATTCATCCGATCCGGTGGTTTCTTTTTCTTATGTGTTTGTAAATGACAGTGACGAGTATCGCTATGATTACAAAAAGACAGGAGCCCAGAGACTGGTATCGGAAGAATTATACTGTAATGGAAGAGTCGTTTTTACATTTGATTATATGAAGCAGCAGGGTGATTTTTCCCATTTGGAAGAATACCATTTGAATACGCTTAACTGGAAATTCCGTAAAACGGGGGCTTCACTTCTCCGATATATGGCCAATAATTCCAGCCTGGATGATGATAACCCCGTCAGTGCCATCATGGGATATGTGAGTGGTATGCTCTGGTTCAGAAGTCTGGGCAAGGGAAATGATTATATGGGCTTCATGCTGACGATTGAAGATATGATTGATTATATTATCCGAAATGATTATGTCGAAGATTTTCAAGCTTTTTTGAAAGAATATGGCGTGGATGAAGCTATTACTGTAAAGCAATCGGCAGATGGCAGCTATGTCCTTTATTTCAAACATAAAAATTTAATTCCCTTTATTTCTGCCGCTTCAAATGGGACACAGGCGTTGCTTACATTTTACTACTGGTATAAGCATCTGAAGGATATCACATTCCTTTTTATTGATGAATTTGATGCTTTCTATCATTATGAACTTGCAGAAAAAATAGTTAAATTACTGGAAGAAAAATATTCTATTCAGGTTGTACTTACTTCTCATAATACAGGGCTCTTAAGCAATAGAATCATGCGGCCGGATTGCTATTTCCTTCTGTTAAAAGATCACCTGACATCCTTGGCAAATGCTACAGACCGTGAACTTCGTATGGGCTATAATTTAGAGAAACTGCTCAGGAATGGTGAGTTCGATGGCTGAGAAAAACATCCTGGCAATTGTAGAGGGTGCAAGAAAAGAACCTCAGCTGCTGGAGCAGGTATTTCGTACTTACAGGCATGAATGTCAGATTTATTCTTATAATGCTAATATTTATGATTTATATGATCATTTTCAAAGAGATTATGGGAAAGATTTTGATGAAGATTTAGACGATTTGGATTTTCTACTCTTCTTGGAAGAACATGAACCGGATGCTGAAAAGAGAAAGATTTTTGATAATCGGTTTACGGATATCATTCTCATATTTGATTTCGATCCGCAGGATGATCGGTTCTCGGAAATCAAGATTCGAAAGATGATGAGTTATTTTGATAATTCCACAGAGCAAGGCAGATTGTATATCAATTATCCGATGGTTGAATCAGTCTGTCACATAAAGTCTTTTGAAGATGATTCATATCTGGACAGCATTGTCAAAAGAAGCGAGCTGGGCAACTATAAAGAACGGGTAAACCGTGAGAGCTGCTGTCTGGATATGACCCGGTATACAAAACTTGAGTTTTCAAATATCATCAAGCTGAATTTGCGGAAAACTTTTAAAATTTTGGGCCTGGATATAAATCAGAATAGCAAGGGAGACTTATGCGGACCATTGATGAAAGTTTTGGAATATCAGCTGACATTCCTGAATTCTGAGGGGTGGTTTTATATTTTGAATACATGCCTGTTATATCTATACGAATATTATGGTTCTAAGATGATTACTTGGCTTGATGCAAGGTAAATTCATATGTAATACAGTCATAGTTTTGATTTTATACGTCTTATTATTGGATGATGGTTAATGCATCTGCAGAAGGTCTGGCAGGCTTTCGCAGATGCATTTTATAATTCTTTGAAATCTTGAAGTTCCTTGTTTTTATATCCAGATCAGCATAATACACATTGGCAGCAGTGCGTCAAGCCTGCATAGTTGCAGCCTTTTTTGTATTTTTAAAATTATTTCTATGCTTTTGGGGGTGACAATACCAGGGATTTGATTGAAAAGTTCTTTTGAAATCTGAAGGATCGCTTGGACATGAGGCGCATGTCCGCAGCCTCCGAGGAAAACTTTGAAGGCAAACTGTTTATCCGGTTTGTGGCCCTGATGTACCTGTCCTACATCAAAAAACATATGGATGACCATGATCTGTTCAAGTCCTACACAATGCAGACTCTGCTTAATGACCTGGACATCATCGAATATTACCAGCAGCCAGGCAGAGCTGTACCTGTCTGAGATCACAAAGAAACAAGCTTCACTTTACGATGCAATGGAAGTCGAGGTTCCGACCTGGATATAATTTTATGGGACTTCAGGTTGAAATGAGAATGAATAATTTCTGAAGATTATAAAATTATTGAATTTTATTTGTTTTATTTACTTGTTGGGTATATGATAATAATACATAAATTCAAATTAGGCTATGGTGGTTACGGTTTAAGTTAAGTATGTACTTTATAATTTTAAGTCTGGAGAATTGAGAAGAATATGTTTAAAGAATTGGATGCCCACTATGTGATAAATTTTGAGCAGGGAAAAGGCGTTAAAAATTATTTATCTGATATCCAAAATAGTTTGGCTTCGTTTTTCCTCAAGGATTCTTATGGCGTTATAGGGATTCCCTCTGGAATTAATCTTCCGCCTGAGATTCCTAGAATTACAGCTATTTCTCCTAAAGGACATACCAGAATTCAAATTTCTGAAACCCAGATTGATTTAAATACTGCTTTTGATAAGGAGTATAATTCTGATTTTGCTCAATGCATGAATTATCTGACTGTACGTATCAATAAAATCAATGAAATCGCGCAATTGGTTTCCTCCAATAAGATATCTTATGCCGGGATTGTGGCGTCTTTTATTAACACAGAGATAACTAACCCTACAGAGTATATTAAAAGGAAAATTTTTAATGGACAATCTCAGGAGTTTTATGATATTTTAGCTCGCTTTACATTTGTGAATGACAATATTTTTTATACAAATATTTCAATAAACAACGCAAGAAGCAATAAGAATGCTAACGACCAGGTTTTACATATAAATTTGGATGTTAACAATCGGTATCGCTTTAATACTAATAAAGGGGATATTAAATATACTGAGCTTGATGAACTTGGAAAATTATTAGATGTTTACAGGATTTTCCATGATGAATGGACGGCTAAACTAGTGGAGGAGAGCTGATCAAAATGTCTTATATGCAGACGGATACCCGCATGAAGGATGTGTCATTGGGATTAATGGCGCTTTCAACGATTGCAGGGATATCCATGGGTAATATGCCTGCTTTTGATATTAATTATAATCGGGGTATTCCTAATTACTGGTCTCAAAATAATACCGCTCTTATTACTTCCGATTCACATACTGAAAATGGAATGTTTCCTATTTCATGGATTTTGGATTACCTCTTTCATCGTTTTTCCAATGTTACAGGAGAGGCTCGTAATTATATCAACCAGCATGAAGAACTAATTTATCCTTTATTGGAAGCACATAAGGAAATTCAAAAATATTTCCCGGGAATTCCAGTCATGATAGATGGAAATTATGACGAAGAGGGGTTAATTCGAGGAGTTTATCTGGGTATTGAAACCAATTTATCGTTTGAAGAATCGATGAAAAGATTGGATTTGCTGGATGAAAACTGGATTGTTCCTCATATTGCGGAACTAAGGAAGGTTCTCATAGATTTGGAGTTTAAATGAGCTATGATTGGACGCTTTTCCATAAGTTTGCATATGATATATATAAAAATCAGACTTTTGGCGATAAAGAAACAGTATATCGAGTCGTTATCAGCAGGGCGTATTATGCAGCTTTCCATGCAGCAAAAGAATTTGTAGAACAAAACAATCTAAAAGCTTCTGTAAAACGCAATTCACATGAAGATGTTGTTGATTCTTTGATTAGTGCGAATAAATCGGATTTATCTTTTACTAATAAGTGTCACACGATGGGTAACCGTTTGGATAGAATTCGAAGAGACCGTATACTTGCTGACTATAATGAAAAAATTCAAATAAGTGATAAGGAAGCAAGAGAAGCACTGAGCATTGCTAGGAAGATTATTGCGGAAACAGTATAGGGGTAAATCGAACCTGGTAATAGTGCAGGTGGTTTGAATTTCGATGCTAGGCCAAAGTCTTTGAATGGAAAGGCGTGAATCCATTTCTATGTTTTGTGCTTTGCGTGTTATAGTTTTTTTCGCTTTTTCCCGAAGTATGGATAAATTATTATTTAGATTTCAATCCGAACTTTTATCGAATTATAAAGCGATGATAGAGTAAGGTAAAACAACTGGTATAAAGAACAAAAAAGATCAAATTTGGGCAAAATAAGCCGTTCGTGGGGGCACGGGCGGCTTTTGGCGTGAGTGATGAAGTTTCAATCCATTATTTCCAGGTCAGAATTTCAATTTCCATTGCGGCATAGGGGGGTGTTTCTTTGTGATCTCCGGCGGGCAGGGGACCGGGTGAGGGACGTTGACGTCCGGATCGGGACATTATAAGCCTGACCGGGTTTATATTTAAGTGTGTGCAGCATCATCTAAAGTTATCGTATCGTGATTATCGTGGATAACGTGAGTGTCGTGAAGGTGCGGCGCATAACAATTGTAAAGCGCCGCGAGTATGGATGGGTGCATGGGAGTTCCCCATCGCCCGCATGGAAGTTCCCGGATGGCTCGCATGTAAGTTCCGAGTTCCGAGTGTAGCATTGGCCTTCGGCAAATTCACGTCGTTCCCCTCTCACCGCTTTGCAGTGTTCCCCAGGGAGAGCCTGTCACCGGGCATGGTCTGCGTTTGAGTCAATAGCGAAAAGGCTCTCACTTGGGGAGCTGGCTGCGAAGCAGACTGAGCGAGATGCGACGGGAATATAGTCAATGCCCATTTTCTGCAATAAAAAAAGCCGCCCTTTTACGGGCGGCTTTTGGGTATGCAAAACTATCCCCCGAATTCATGGGCATAGTGACGGGTTCCCAGACGCTTGGAACATACGGGTCAGTGGGCCTTTTCACAGGGTGAATGCTTCCTGATCCCGGTACGGGGCGCAAGGTAGCTGATGGTTCGAGAGGGATGCCGGTATTTCGGTGGGATAGTTTTTGTTTTGTTTCTTAATACTTGGAAATTATGAAACGGTACCGTAGAACCTGGAACGATGATG
>Ga0256406_1003843_pt1 | contig 17992 bp, 11 predicted proteins | sample RumenRJG_03DNA_FD_185986 | JGI IMG/M metagenome (GOLD analysis project Ga0256406, IMG submission 185986) | Bovine rumen microbial communities from Lethbridge, Alberta, Canada - RJG_03 | ecosystem: Host-associated > Mammals > Digestive system > Stomach > Rumen | place: Canada: Alberta | collected...
GGTTTGTTTGCCAGGATCATTGGCAAAATTAGTGCACTTACCATTCTGCAATACGTAAACTTCATTAACGACAAGCCCATTGGCAGAATTAAGTATGCACTAAATTAATTCCGCCAACAGGTATAATGTATAGGGTATAAGGCTGGTCTGCCGTCTAATAAAGCCTCATAGTGCAAACGTTTGCATTGTTTTCTTCGCGATTTTTGCATGACATAAATCAAGGAATAGATATATTTTAATTAATTTCGCATGGAGAATAATAATGCTAAAGACTATGAACTTACGTTTCAATGTAGATTACCGCACGAGGTTCGGCGAGGAAGTGGTCCTGAACCTTGTCAATAACTCTTCAGAGGAAACGCAGGTCACCAAGTACCACATGATGACACAGAGTGGGAAGCGGTGGAGCTGCGACCTGAAGATAGATACACCGTCGGACACGCTGTCTTACTTCTATGACGTTGAGTGTCAAGGACATCCGGAGAGGCACGAATGGACAACCATCATGCACACCTTAGAGCTTAGTGCTGCTAATGGCCACCAGTATACGGTCTATGACCAGTGGCACGACATCCCGGAGGACTCCTATCTCTACAGTTCTGCTTTCACCGACTGCATTCGTACCTGTAAGGTGAAGTCCCTGGCAAAGACAACATTTGCACGGACCATTCGGTTCATCGTACGGGCTCCACAACTTGCTCATTCCAGCCTCGTGCTCGTCGGTGAGAGCGATGCCCTTGGCAACTGGGATCTGGCAAAGGCGCTGCCGATGACGCAACACAACTACAACGAGTGGTGCATCGATCTTGACGCCTCGTGGTTCGCGGACGACACCATAGAGTTTAAGTTCGGCGCGGTGAGTGACGAAGACAAGAAAGATGTGTTGTGGGAAGACGGTCTGAACCGCACGGTGCATATTCCTGCACTGAATCCAGGTGAGGTTGTGGTCTATGACCTCAGTCAGGCTTTCTTTGAGATATACAACACACGTGTCGCCGGCACGCTCGTCCCCGTCTTTTCCCTCCGTACGAAAGAATCGTTCGGCGTAGGAGACTTCGGTGACTTGGAAAAGATGATCGACTTTATGTGTGCCACAGGACAGAAGGTCCTGCAGGTGCTGCCTGTCAATGACACGACCATCACCCACACGTGGACCGACTCCTATCCTTATTCTTGCATCAGTATCTTCGCCCTTCATCCACAGTATATCAACCTCCATCGGTTGCCGTTGCTCGACGATGAGCGGAAACGTGAGCATTATGAGAAACTGCGCCGAGAACTCAATGCACTGCCGCAGATCGACTATGAGCGTGTGAACAATGCTAAGGTGGCTTATCTCCATGACCTGTATGAGCAGGTGGGTGCCAAGGTCTTGGGTACGCATGCTTTTCGTGAGTTCTTCAAGGACAATGGCGAATGGCTCGTGCCTTATGCACAGTATTGCACGCTGAGAGACAAGTACGGTACCGCCGACTTCTCACAGTGGAAAGATCACAACCAGTGGGATGAGGCAGACCGTAAGAAGCTCTCTGAGCCCCGCTCGAAAGAATATAAAGAGGTGGCATTCTGGTATTATGTGCAGTTTATGCTGAGCACACAGATGAAGGCCGTGCACGACTATGCCCGCCAGCATCATGTCATCCTCAAAGGAGATATCCCTATCGGCGTGAACCGTTATGGTTGCGATGTGTGGACAGAACCCCGCTACTTCAACCTCAACGGCCAGGCCGGTGCACCACCAGACGCCTTCTCTACCAATGGTCAGAACTGGGGCTTCCCGACATACAACTGGGACGAGATGCTCAAGGACGGATGTAAGTGGTGGATCCGCCGTTTCAAGAATATGGCCAACTATTTCGACGCTTACCGTATCGACCATGTGCTCGGCTTCTTCCGTATCTGGGAGATCCCAATCAATGCCGTTCACGGACTGTTAGGTCAGTTTGCACCGGCTCTGGGTATGACGGCCGATGAGATTCGCGGCTATGGGCTCAACTTCCAGGAAGCGCGTTTCACCGAGCCGTTCATCACCGACTGGGTGCTCGACCGAGTCTTCAAGGACCGTGCCGATGAGGTCAAGGAGAAATATCTCGACCGTATCGACGATGAGCGCTACAAGATGAAACCTCAGTATGATACGCAGAAGAAGATACAGAAGCTCTTCGAGAACGTGACGGACCAGAACGAGCTCAATTTCCGTGACGGACTCTACTCACTCATCAGTGATGTGCTCTTTGTGCGTGACCGTTCGGACAAGAATAAGTTCCATCCGCGTATCTCTGCTCAGTTCGACTTCATCTACGAGAGTCTCTACGACAACGACAAGGGGGCTTTCAACCGTCTGTATAACGACTATTATTATCGTCGCAACAATCAGTTCTGGTACGGTGAGGCCATGAAGAAACTGCCTGTGCTCGTCCAGGCTACGCGTATGCTCGTCTGTGCAGAAGACTTAGGTATGGTGCCCGACTGCGTGCCATGGGTGATGAACCAGCTGCGCATCCTCTCGCTCGAGATACAGTCGATGCCGAAGGATCCGCATGTGCGCTTCGGTCATCTCTCCCGTAATCCTTACCGTTCTGTCTGCACGTTCTCTACGCATGATATGGCAACGATGCGTCAGTGGTGGGATGAAGACTGGCCACGTACACAGGATTATTACAACACGATGCTCTACCGGCAGGGTCCCGCCCCTCATCCGCTGCCAGGCTGGCTTGCCCGCGACATCATCTCGCGTCAGCTCACCTCTCCGTCCATGCTCTGTGTGCTCAGTATACAGGACTGGATGGCGATGGACGAGACCCTCAGACTCGCCGATGCCGACAAGGAGCGCATCAACGTACCGGCTATCGTACCTTATTATTGGCGCTATCGGATGCACGTCAATATCGAAGACCTTATCAACAGTAAGAGCTTCGCACAGAATATCAGCGACCTCGTACAAGAAAGCGGAAGGTAATGTTAAGTGTTAAATGTTAAGTGTTAAATGTTGAGTTAAATATGAAGATACTATCAGTAATAGCAGCCTTGCTTCTTCCGCTGACTGCGTGGGCACAGACCGTGAAGTCACCCGATGGCAATGTCAGCGTGACGTTCTCCCTCACGGGCAACGGTGTGCCCACCTACGAGATGAGCTATAAAGGGCGCGCCGTGGTGAAACCTTCTCATCTGGGTCTCGAACTCGCTAAGGACAAGCATGCCACCAAGGGCATGGAGGAGACTTCGCTCATGGACGGCTTTACGGAGACAGGGTCCCAGACATCGACTTTCGATGAGACGTGGACTCCGGTATGGGGACAGTATGGCAAGATTCGCAACCACTATAACGAGCTGGCCGTCAACCTCACACAGCCTGCCACCAAGCGGAAGATGATTATCCGGTTCCGTGTTTACGACATCGGAATGGGGCTGCGCTATGAGTTCCCTCAACAGGATAATCTCGTGTATTTCGTCATCAAGGAGGAGCATACGCAGTTTGCTATGACTGGTGACCACACCGCATGGTGGCTGCCCGGTGACTACGATACGCAGGAGCAGGAGACGCAGGAGTCTAAACTCTCTGAGATTCGTGCTCGCTTCCACGACGCTGTCAACTGGAGCAACTCCTCTGTCGCTGTCTTCTCACCAACGGGTGTGCAGACGTCCCTGCAGATGAAGACCAAAGATGGACTGTATATCAACCTTCACGAGGCTGCCTGCCTCGACTATTCCACTATGCACCTCAACCTCGACGACAAGAATATGGTCTTCGAGTCTTGGCTTACACCTGATGCCACTGGAATGAAGGGATATATGCAGACGCCTTGTAAGACACCGTGGCGGACCGTGGCTGTCAGCGATGATGCACGCGATATGCTGGGTGATGCCAACTCTATGATTTATAACCTTAACGAACCGTGTAAGATTAAGGATACCAGTTGGATTCACCCGACAAAATTCTGTGGCGTCTGGTGGGAGATGATTGTAGGCAAGAAGTCATGGAACTATACCGATGAGTTCCCTTCTATCAAGCTCGACAGCATCGACTGGTCGAAGGTGAAGCCCAACGGCCGTCATGGCGCAAACAACGCTGAGGTACGTAAATACATCGACTTTGCAGCTGCCAACGGTATCAGCGAGGTGCTGGTAGAAGGATGGAACGTAGGCTGGGAAGATTGGGCCAACCACTGGAAGGACTATGTCTTCGACTTTACTACTCCTTATCCTGACTTCGACATCAAGGCGCTCAATGAGTATGCACATGCTAAGGGCGTGAAGCTGTTGATGCATAACGAGACCTCGTCAAGCACCCGCAACTATGAGCGCCATCTGGAATCGGCCCTCAATCTGATGAACAAATACGGCTATGACGCTGTGAAGACCGGTTATGTCGGTGATATGATCCCTCGTGGAGACCATCACTTCTCTCAATTCATGAACCAGCACTATCAGTATGTCGTGGAGCAGGCTGCCAAGCACCATATCATGGTCGATGCACACGAGGCGACACGCCCGACAGGTATCGGTCGCACATGGCCTAACTATGTGGCCAACGAGTCGGCACGTGGCGGTGAGTATGAGGCTTTCGGGGGTAGCTATCCCAACCACACCGTAATCCTGCCCTTCACACGTCTGCAGGGCGGACCGATGGACTATACCCCGGGTGTCCTGGAGACGCAGCTCAAGACATGGAGCGACAACAACTCTTATGTCCACACTACGCTCGTAGGCCAGCTCGCTCTCTACCTCGTGATGTGGGGTCCTGTGCAGATGGCTGCCGACCTGCCGGAGAACTACGCAAAGTATAACGATGCCTTCCAGTTTATCAAGGATGTGGCCGTCGACTGGGACGACTCGAAATATATAGAGGCAGAGCCAGCACGCTATATCACCGTGGCACGTAAGGCCAAAGGATCGGACAACTGGTTTGTTGGTGGCAAGTGCGATGAGCACGGACACCAGAGCACGGTGAAGTTCGACTTCCTCGACAAAGGCCGTAAGTATCAGGCTACGATCTATGCTGATGCCAAGGGCGCATCCTATGACAAGAACCCGAAGGCTTATGTCATCACGAAGCGTACGATCAAGAAAGGTGACACGCTTAAACTGACGGAGGCTCCCGGCGGTGGCTTCGCGATTTCGCTTAAGGCATTGTAGAAACAACAGCAAGACAAAACGCAATAATATTTATGCCGCGGATAGCAATTATTCGCGGCATTTATTTTGCTAACTCGTTGTTTATTCGTATTTTTGCAACAACAAGCAATATGATTATGGAAACACTTACTCTGCAAATCGAAGACAAGAATCTGCTGTCGAGCCTGAAGAAAGTTTTAAAGGCTATACCAGGTATCAAAATTATTCAGAACAAGAATAAGAAGAAAGACCCAACTCACTTTACTATGGCTGATCTTGATGCAAGAATAGAGAAAGCACACCAGGATCTCAAGAAGGGAAGGGTTGAAACTATGTTGCCGGGAGAATCATTAGACGAATTCCTTAAAAGAGTTGCAGAATGAGCTATAAAATTGAACTTACGAAGGAAGCTGTTTCTGATGCTCGGAGATTGCAACGTGATGAGCCTAAAGCTTTTAAGAAACTAAATAAGCTCGTTGAAGAACTCAAATTGCATCCTTATATGGGTACTGGTCATCCCGAGCCTCTGCGCGGAGATCGTTCGGGACAGTGGTCACGTGCGATTACGAAGAAGCACAGGCTTGTCTATGAGGTTCACGACAACGAAGTCTATGTCCTTGTCGTCGCTGCCTATGGTCACTATGATGACAAATAGCCAATCTTTTTATCCCGCATCCAGCTTAGGATGAATAAATAATCAATTCTTCGACAAATAACCAATATGAATTTTCGAAATATCATTCTCACAGCTTTATTGTTGCCCGTATCTCTGATGGCAATGTCACAAAATTATAACTTTGACGAGGTTTCGTATACACCCCGCCACACGACCTTCAAGCTCATCGCGCCCGACGATGTCAAGCATGTCGTGCTGAGTCTTTATACGAAAGGCGATGAGGCTACCGACAAGAAGCCGTTGGCTACCAAGCAGATGAAACATGTGGGTAAGAACCTCTGGTCAGTGACGGTCCGTGGTAACCTCATCGGGCGTTTCTATACGTTTAACATCGGCAAGGGAGAGACTCCCGGTGTCTTTGCCAAGGCTGTCGGTGTGAATGGCAGGCGCGGTGCTGTCATCAACATGAAGCGTACGGATCCGGAAGGGTGGAGCAGTGACCATATCCTGAGTTATGCATCAACTCCGAACTCAACTTCGAACTCAACTCCGAGCTCTACTCCAAACTCCTGTCTCCAAACTCCTAACTACACAGCTCTCACGGTGTACGAGATGCATTTTCGCGATTTCTCCATTGCACGCAATGTGAACCTTGATCCGAAGGAGTTCTTTGTGAAGCGGCAGAGCACCAAGTATCCGGGAAAGTTCTTGGCGCTCACAGAGCCGTGGGCTATCAACTATCTCAAGAACCTTGGTGTGGGTGCCGTGCATATCCTTCCCTCATTCGACTATGCGAGTGTGGACGAGACGAAGCTTGACAAACCGCAGTACAACTGGGGTTATGACCCCTTAAACTATAATGTGCCGGAGGGCAGTTACAGTACTGATCCTTACGATCCTGCCACGCGTATCCGTGAGTTCAAGGAGATGGTGGCGGCGCTTCACAAGGCTGGCATCCGTGTCATCTTGGATGTCGTCTACAACCATACGTTCGATCTTGACAAAAGCAACTTCCAACGGACGTGGCCCAATGCCTACTACCGTTTCACTGCGGACGGCAAGCCGAGCAATGGATCGGGCTGTGGTAACGAGACGGCCTCAGACCACGCCGTCATGCGGCAGTTTATGTTGCAGAGCGTCAAGTATTGGGCACAGGAGTATCACATCGACGGCTTCCGCTTTGACCTGATGGGGGTGCACGATATCGAGACGATGAATGAGATCCGTCGGGAACTGACGGCTGTCAACCCCAACATCTTCATTTATGGGGAGGGCTGGAGTGCCGGACAGTGTGCTTATCCTACGGAGCAGCTTGCCGTGAAAGCCAATATCTCTCGGCTGCCCGGCATTGCTGCTTTCTGCGATGACCTGCGTGACGCACTGCGTGGTCCGTTCAGCGATGATCATCAAGGTGCCTTCTTAGCAGGTTTAGCGGGTTCTGAAGAGAGTCTCAAGGCTGGCATCACAGGTATGACTTCGCATCCGCAAGTAGACTATACAAAGGTGAACTATTCAAAGGAACCGTGGGCTACGGAGCCCACTCAGTGTATCAATTATGTCAGTTGCCACGACGATTTGTGTTTGGTCGACAGGTTGAAAGCGTCTGTCCCCGGCATCACGACAGATGAGCTGATCCGTCTCGACGAACTGGCTCAGACCGTCGTCTTCACGTCTCAGGGCGTGCCGTTCATGCTCAGTGGCGAGGAGATGTTGCGTGACAAGAAAGGTGTGCACAACAGTTTCAATTCGCCTGACAGTATCAATGAGCTCAACTGGAACAACCCGTTGCGCTATCCGCAGGTACTCAGTTATTACAAGAACCTCATTGCTTTGCGAAATCATCATCCCGCTTTCCGCTTAGGCAAGACACAGCTTGTACAGAAGCACCTCGAGTTCCTGCCTACAGCAGATTGTCTTGTGGCTTATCGGCTGAAGGATCATGCCGGTGGCGATGCATGGAATGATATCATCGTTATCTTCAATGCCAATAAAGCGGCTCGGCAAGTGACGGTCCCCCAAGGAACCTATACCGTCGTCTGCAAGGACGGCCAGATAGACGAGGGCGGGTTGGAGACCGTCAGCGGGACGCAGGTGACGGTCCAGCCGCAGTCAGCCCTGATCCTGCATAATTAACCAGCTTATATACCCAATTATCCCCAAAATAACTTAAAAAGGTTGTTTTGGGGATATTTTTTATGATAATATCTCTATCTTTGTAACATAATCTAACAATCTTTCTCTTTATGGGTGTTTTCTTGAATGTAAATAATGTCACTAAACGATTCGAAAACCATGTGGCGCTCAGCAACGTGTCGTTGTCGGTACGTAAAGGCCGAATCTTCGGCTTGTTAGGCCCCAACGGTGCGGGTAAGACAACGCTGATCCGTATACTGAACCGCATCACGGCGCCTGACAGTGGCGAGGTGATCTTCGACGGTCGCCCGATGGAGCCGGACGACGTGATGCGCATAGGCTATCTGCCGGAAGAACGTGGACTGTATCGCAAGATGAAGGTAGGCGAGCAGGCTGTCTATCTTGCGCGACTGAAAGGGTTGAGCAAGGAAGAGGCGGTGTCACGGCTTCAGGCTTGGTTCGAAAAGTTTGGCATCATGCCTTGGTGGAACCGGAAGCTTGAGGAATTGTCGAAAGGCATGGCACAGAAAGTGCAGTTCATTATCACAGTGCTTCATAATCCCGACTTGCTCATCTTCGACGAGCCTTTCTCGGGTTTTGATCCCGTCAATGCAGAGCAGCTCAAGCAAGAGATCCTCCAGCTCAAGGAACAAGGGCACACGATCATCTTCTCTACCCATAACATGGCGAGTGTCGAAGCGGTCTGCGACGATATAGCGCTCATCAACCACTCCGAAGTGGTTCTGCATGGCGAGATGCGCCAGATAAAGGATCAGTTCCGTACCGGACTGTATGAGTTGATCACGTCTCAGCCATTGGTACAGCAGGATAGCGATCCGTATGCTATCGTGTCGCACGATGCGCGGTTCGGGAACGAGTATTATCTGCTACAAGCGAAAGACGGCATCACGGGCAACGATGTTGTCAAACAACTTTGTGAGAAGGTTGATATTCTGTCCTTTGCCGAGCAGACCCCATCTATGAACGACATCTTCCTGAAAGTCATTGGTAAGGATACTAAGTGGAACGAAGAACAAATAGAAAGTAAGTCATGAACAAGATACTGATCATTATCCAGCGCGAGTTTTTGAAGCGCGTACAGAAAAAGAGTTTTATCCTCCTTACCCTTGCCACGCCGTTTCTGATGGCAGCCTTGATATGTGTTCCTCTGTGGCTCTCCTCGATGGAGAACGACACGCAGCAGCATGTGGCGGTCGTTGACCCTTCGGGTGTTTATGTGAAAGCCCTGCAAGGCTCCCGGGCTTTTGCGTTCACCGCGCAACCGGCACTGACCAAGGAGATGCAGGGAGACGACTCGCCTTATGACGCTGTGGTGACGGTCTCGGGCAACTTAGTGACGAACCGGGGAAAGGTGATTGTTTGCAGCCGAAAAGAGGTTCCCGCCAACCTGCTCGATTACATCCATTCCCGTTTTGATGAGACGGTGCAGAAGCAGAAACTGGCTTCGGCAGGAATACCCGGTCTTGACAAGATTATCGTTGACGTTCAGCAGAGCGTGCCGGTGGAGACCGTCAAATGGAATGAGAACGGGGAGCAGCAGTCGTCGAACACCGACGTGGCGATCGCTGTCGGTTTTATCTTTACGCTGCTCATCTATATGTTCGTTATCTCCTACGGTGCCATGGTCATGCAGAGCGTGATAGAAGAGAAGACCAACCGCATTGTGGAATTGTTGGTGAGCAGTGTCAAGCCGTTCCAGCTGATGATGGGCAAGATCATTGGTGTGATGCTTGTCGGGTTGGCACAACTTGTGTTGTGGGTAATCATGTTGGCGGTCATCCTCGGTGTCGTTTCAGAAGGATTTGGCGTCTCCGTGATGCCTCCGGAGGTAAAGGTTATCTTTACCGCCCTGACCAATCTGCCATTTGTCGAACTTGGCGTGATGTTCTTAGTGATGTTCGTTGGGGGGTATCTTCTCTACGCCAGTTTCTTTGCTGCGACAGGAGCCAGCATCAATGAACAGGAGGATGCGAGCCAGTTTGTCGTTCCCGTGACGATGATCACACTTTTCGGTCTCTATGCCGCTATGTACAGTGTGGGGAACACAGATGGTCCGTTGGCATTCTGGACCTCGCTCTTTCCGCTTACCTCACCCATCGTCATGATGGTTCGTATCCCGTTTGGCGTTCCTTTGTGGCAGGAGATCCTTAGTGTCGTCTTGCTCTATGCCACGGCTTTCCTCATGATCTGGCTGGGTGGAAAGATCTACCGCGTGGGCATCTTGATGTATGGAAAGAAGCCTACGATGAAAGAGATCATGAAGTGGTTGAGGTATTAGGGAAGTCTTGAAGTTCTGAAGTTTTGAAGTTCTGAAGTTTTGAAGTTTTGAAGTTCTGTACTTCCCAATTTATACCTTCATCTCCTGGCGATCAAATGATAGAAGCGCAGCGACTTGCAAAGCAGGGGTAGACCTAAGAGATGTATGAGCTTCAGTTTAAGGCTGCCGTAAAAAGGCAAGACCGCGAGCTTTATGTCTCTGCTGTCTCCTGAATAGATATACGTTTGCAGTTGGATGTCGAGCACGTGGCGATAATATTCTGCAAAACCGTCGCGGGTTCGTAACCGCGGGTCGTTGATGATCGTCAGGTGGGCTTCCAGAAGATCGCGATAGCTCTTGTCGCGTGCTCTCTGCGTGATGCCATTGGCGTTGTACGTGTAGTGATAGAAGCAGAGCGCGGTTGTACGGATGTGCTGCGCTGTCTGAAGAAGGCGCCAAAGCGTCGGCACATCCTCAAACTTCTTGCCTTTAGGGAACTGCACGTGCTGGAAGAGGGACCGCTTGAAGATCTTATTACAAGCGTAAGAGTGCATATAAGCTTGCCCGTCCAGCCAGTAGGAGAGGGGATCCGTGTACGACGTGTCGGACAGTATCTTCGGTATTGTATTTTTGTAGAACTGTCGAAAATAAGAATATTCAAGGATGTCGCAGGGCTTCGTGAGGCAGAGTGGCAGGAGCTGGTTGTAGGCGTTCGGCTCCAGATAGTCGTCTGAGTCGACGAAGGTGACGTACTCGCCTGTGGCCATCTTCAAGCCTGTGTTGCGTGCCTCAGAGAGTCCGGCATTGGCTTGGTGGATGACATGCACATGCTGTCTGCCAGCATATTTATCGCATAGGACCGATGATTTGTCGGTAGAGCCGTCATCCACGATGATAACCTCCATTCCATCATCATCTCCAGTGATATGCTGCGCAAGCACGCTGTCGACACACCGCTGGAGTGTTCCGGCGACATTATAGACGGGGATGATGACGGAAAGAAGCATGTTAATATTCAATGATGAGTGCCTCACGTTGTGTGAGCGGAACGTTCTTCGTGAGGTCGACGGTAGCCCCTGTGATGACATCCTTGGCCGTCTTGTGGTCTTTGATGACTTCTGCGTAACGCGCTACGTTGAGCTCGTTGTCGGCGCGCTTGCCGTTGAGGATGGTCAGCACGGTCTTGCCCTGATACTGTCGTGCGATGACATAAACGCCGTTGTAGGGGATGAACTGTGTCTGCGATCCTTTGCTGATGACCTCGTTGCCCTGCCGCCAGTGAAGCAGCCGGCTCTCCCAGTTGAACATCTCGTTCTCAGCTTTCGTGCGTCCTGCTGCTGTGAAGCAGTTGTGCTTGTCACCGGGGAATCCGCCGGGGAAATCCTTACGCACATTGCCGTCGGTGACCTCTTTGGTGCCGTTCATCAGTACCTCTGTGCCGTAGTAGAGCTGAGGGATACGGTTGATGGTAAGCAGCAGGGCAAGTGCCTGCTTGAGCATGGTGGAGTCTTTGGTGTTACCCAGGAACCGGTCGGTGTCGTGGTTCTCGATGAACGCCAACACCGATGACGGATTGGGGTAGAGATAGTCGTAGCAGAGTGAGTTGTAGATACGGTTGAAACCGTTCCACCATCCGTCGGTCTCTTCACGCTTGGCCTGGTTGAGCTTGTCGAAGAAAGAAAAGTCCATCACCGTCTTGAGGTAACTGTTCTCCGCGGAGAGTTTGGAGTCTTTCTGCCAGGCAGCGGTATATTGAGGCTCCGTGACCCAAGTCTCGCCGACCGTGTTGAAGTTAGGATATTCCGTGTCGAGGGTTTTCATCCATTGTGCCATGGCTTTGCGGTCTGCATAGGGATAGGTGTCCATGCGGATGCCGTCGATGTCGGCGGTCTCTATCCACCACTCACTGCTCTGGATGAGATATTTGATGACATGCGGGTTGCGCTGGTTGAGGTCGGGCATGGATTTGACAAACCATCCGTCTGTCGTCTCCGCCTTGTCGATTTTTGACGCATAAGGGTCGAGCACCGGCGTGAGTTTGTAGCTCGTCTGCAGGCCGTAGTTGGGGTTGTTGAACCAGTCTTTTGACGGCATGTCCCGGTTCCAGATATGATAGTCGGAGCAGTGGTTGAAGATCATGTCCATGACGACCTTCAGTCCTTGCTTGTGGCAGTCAGCAATGAGTTTGCAGTACTCGTCGTTGGATCCGAAGCGCGGGTCGACCTTGTAGTAATCCGTGGTAGCATAGCCGTGGTAGGATGAGTTGACCCCTTCGTTGGGCCAGTCGTTCTCGAGCACCGGTGTGAACCACAGTGCCGTCACGCCCAGCGTTTTGAAGTAGTCGAGGTGCTGACCTATGCCCGCCAGGTCTCCACCGTGGCGCAGTGAGGGCTTCGTGCGGTCACAGGTCTGGTCGCGCATCCCTTTGACGACATCGTTCTTCGGATCGCCGTTGGCGAAACGGTCCGGCATGAGGAGGTAGAGCACATCGGCATTGGTGAACCCTTTATGGTCCTCACCGCGCATGGTGCGCTCCTTAAGCTGGTACTTTATTTTTTTACCATCGAGCTTCAGCGTCATCTCGCCTGCCTGGGCATCCTTGAGGTTAAGGTATACAAAGAGATAATTGGGCGAGTCGAGCCGGACCACGGAGTCGACTTTCACGCCGGGATAATCGGTGGTGACCTTCTTAACATCGCGGATCCCCTTACCATAAAACATGATTTGCAGCGACGGGTCCTTCATGCCAGCAAACCAGTTGGCAGGATCTATACGCAGCGGCTGTGCGGCATCAACATGGGCCATAGTGAACAGCAGAATTAATGAGAATAACAGTTTTTTTATCATCGTCTTGATATTGTTTTTATGTCACAGTACATCTATCTGCAAAGTTACATTTTTTGTTTGATGATTGGGCAATGAATGGACATAAAAAATCAAGCCTTGTGCAACAACTTTGCACAAGGCCAGCGGCTGTCCGTCAAACCGTTGCTCTGTCGTTGGCTGTCGTTCCCTGACGGAATCAATAGAGCAGTACCAGTCCTGCTATGGCGGCGTAGCCGATCATGTGGATGGGGTTGATCTTCAACCACATGGTCCCTATGAAAGTGGCGGCAAAAAGGAGGACACTGATCACAAACTGCCAGGCGGAGACTGACGGATCGCCGAAGTTCTCCTCGTTGAGCAGCATGATGGTAGCGGCAGCCAGGAGGCCGACAACGGCAGGGCGCAGGCCGACGAACACACTTTGCACGGTGCGTGTCTTCATATAGCGCATGAACATCTTACTGATGAGAATCATAAGGACGAACGAAGGCAACACCAGTGAAAAGGTTGCCACGAAGGAGCCTAATATCGATAGGATGTTGCCCATGCCGGTGTTGTGGATAGCCGTGAAGCCACAGTAGGTAGCGGAGTTGATGCCAATAGGACCCGGTGTCATCTGACTGATGGCAACGATGTTGGTAAACTCGGCACTCGTCAGCCAGTGGTGGTTATGCACGGTCTCCATCTGGATGAGTGAGAGCATGCCGTAGCCTCCGCCAAATCCGAAGAGGCCTATCTTAAAGAACGTCCAAAAGAGTTGAAGGAATATCATGGTTTGTCTACTGTTAATTCTTTACCATTCTGCCATATACATATCCGCCGGCACCGGCTGCGATGATGATCCAGATGGGGTTGACATGTAGGGCGCAGATGAGCAAGGCTCCTGCGATAGGAATCCAGCAGTTGCCAAGATGAATCTTTGCACTTTTGGCGAGGTTGAAGGTCGGTGCAGCGATGAGGGCTACGACGGCAGGGCGGATCCCGTTGAACATCGCCGCGATCCAATGGATCTGCATAAACTGATGGAAGACCATCGCTATCAGCAGAATGATCAGGAAAGAGGGAAGCACGGCACCCAAGGTGGTGCACAGGGCTCCCTTCTCTCCCTTTATCTTATAGCCGATGAACGTGGCAATGTTTGCGGCAAAGATGCCGGGACAACTCTGTGCCACGGCGATGAGGTCTACAAAATCTTCTTTGTTGATCCACTCGTTCTTCTCCACCACTTCCGACTCGATAATAGGAATCATGGCGTATCCTCCCCCTAAGGTGAATGCGCCAATCTTGAAGAAAGTAAGAAAAAGTTGCTTATACATGCTAAAAGTATTAGGCCTCGCCTTAAAGGCGAGGCACAGAACTTATTGCTTCTCAATCCACTTTCTTGCATTGACAAAAGCCTCTATCCACGGGGTCACATCGTCGTTGCGATGATCGGCGGGATAATAAGCATTCTGCCAGGGGAAGATGGCACGCTCTGGGTGCGGCATCATGGCCAGGTGTCGGCCATCGGCCGAGCAGATACCCGCCACGTTGTAGTCGGAGCCGTTCGGGTTGCCGGGATATTCAGCATAGTTGTATTTAGCCACGATGTTATAGTGATCCTCGGGCTCCGGGAGATAGAAACGGCCCTCTCCGTGTGCTACCCAGATACCAAGCTTGTCACCGCTCAGGGACCCCAGCATGACACTGTTGTTCTGTGGGATGGAGAGACCGAGGAAGGCACTCTCAAACTTCTGCGAGACGTTGTGTGTCAGGTGAGCGCGATGCTCATGCTCCGGATTGATGAGGTTGAGCTCCACCATGAGCTGACAGCCGTTGCAGATACCGAGCGACAGCGTGTCTTTGCGAGCGTAGAACTTATCCAGTGCTTCCTTAGCCTTCGGGTTGTAGAGGAAGGCACCTGCCCAGCCCTTCGCAGAGCCCAGCACATCAGAGTTGGAGAATCCACCGCAGAAGACGATCATGTTGACCTCTTCCAAGGTCTCACGGCCGCTGATGAGGTCGGTCATCATCACATCCTTCACGTCGAAGCCGGCGAGCCACAGGGTGTAAGCCATCTCACGGTCACCATTGGTGCCCTTTTCTCTGATGATGGCAGCCTTAGGCCTGTTCGATTTTTCATTCTTCGCCTGCCCCTCTTCTTTCCAACGGTCCGGGCTGATGCCGAGGGATGCGAAGGAACCTTTGAAGTTGCCGAGGCGGAACTCCAACGGCTGCTTCTTATAGTTGAGGAACCGCTTGCGGGCCATGCCGTTCATGCTCTGACGGCGGTCCAGGAGATAAGAGGTCTTGTACCAGGTGTCGCGCAGACTGTCGATGTCGAACTCATGTTTCCAGTCGTCCTTCACAATGACGATCTTGCGCGCTGCCGGTGTGGGATAAGCGATCTTGGCAAAGCCAATGCCGGCGTCCTCAAGATATTCCTTGAGCTCCTTCTTGTGCGTGTCGGAGACCTGAATGACGACGCCAGGGTTCTCGGCGAAGAGCATCTTCACGATGTCGTCATTATCCTGCATGATGTCATGCAGATTGACATGCATGCCACCTTCCACATTGGCGAAGGTCATCTCGAGCAGACAGGTGATGAGACCGCCGGCAGAGATGTCGTGACCGGCCATGACCCAGCCTTTCTGGATGAGATTCTGGACGGCATTGAAGCAGTCGGCGAAATACTCGCTGTTCTTCACCGTAGGCACGTCGGAACCGATCTTGCCGAGGGTCTGAGCGAAGGCAGAACCGCCTAAGCGCTGCTTGTCGAAGGAGAAGTCGATATAATATAAAGATGAGTTCTTGTCATTGACCATCACGGGGCTCACGGTCTTGCGGACATCGTTCACCTCAGCGCCGGAGGTCACGATGACGGTACCCGGTGCGATGATCTTCGAGCCGTCGGGATACTGCTGACTCAGCGAGAGCGAGTCCTTACCGGTCGGCACATTGAGATGGAGGGAGCAGCAGAAGTCGCTGAGCGCCTGAACGGCACTGTACAGACGTGCATCCTCACCTTTCTGTGAGCGGCAGGGCCACATCCAGTTGGCTGAGAGGTTGAGGTTCTCAATGGGGAACGGATGATCCTTGTCGGTGGCGATAGGTGCCCAGACGATGTTCGTCAGGCTCTCTGCCACAGACAGCACACTGCCTGCTGCGGGGTCTGCCATGCCCGCCTGCGGCGCGTGGCCGAGGGCTGTGGCGATGCCTGCATGCCCACGATAGTCGAGTGCCACCACACCACAGTCGGAGAGCGGAAGCTCTATCTCGCCCTGGGTCTGCTGGCGGGCTATCTTACCCGTCACGGAGCGGTCTACCTTGTTCGTCAACCAGTCCTTGCAGGCTACCGACTCGAGCTGCAGTACATTATTAAGATATTCGTCGATCTTGTCAACGCTGTAGGTAGCATCCTCATAATGGTGTTCCACGGTGACATCGCGCATGATCGTTTTGGGTGAATGGCCGAACATCTGTGCCACGTCGAGGTCGAAAGGCTTCACGCCGTCGCCCTGCACGAAGGAGAAGTGTGCATCGCCTGTAGTCTGGCCGACGACATAGAACGGGGCACGCTCGCGCGCTGCGATCTTACGCACGCGCTCCACATGCTCGTCTTCGATGAGCAGTCCCATGCGCTCCTGGCTCTCGTTGGCGATGATCTCTTTGGCGGAGAGTGTCTTGTCACCGATAGGCAGCTTGGTCATGTCAATCTCGCCGCCACAGTCTTCCACGAGCTCAGAGAGACAGTTGAGGTGTCCGGCAGAGCCATGGTCATGAATAGACGTCACAGGGTTGTTGTCGGCTTCCACCAGGGCACGCACGAGGTTGTAAGCACGTTTCTGCATCTCCGGGTTGGCACGCTGCACGGCATTGAGCTCCACGGCTGTGCCGTAACGGCCGGTGTCTACCGACGAGACGGAGCCGCCCCCGAGACCGATGCGATAGTTGTCACCACCGACAACGACGATGTCTTCGCCTTTCTTCGGCTCTTTCTTCAGGCAGTCGCGTTTCTTGCCGTAGCCCACGCCGCCAGCGAGCATGATGACCTTGTCGTAGCCGTAGACCTCGTCGGCAGCCTGGACGTTCTCTTGGCTGCTTTCAACAACGGCGCTGTCGCCTGTCGAGGTTTCATATTCGAAGGTAAGCACGGAACCAGTGATCAGCGGCTGACCAAACTTATTACCGAAGTCGGACGCACCGTTGGATGCTTTGATAAGGATCTCTTCCGGGGTCTGATAGAGCCATTTGCGCGGAGCGATCTTCTGCTCGAAGTCGCGTGCGGGCTTCCCGTCGTCGTTTTTCAGACGGGGGTAAGAAGTCATGTACACCGCGGTGCCGGCGATAGGCCATGAGCCCGTGCCACCTCCCATACGGTCGCGGATCTCACCGCCCGTACCGGTAGCAGCGCCGTTGAACGGCTCTACCGTCGTGGGGAAGTTATGGGTCTCGGCCTTGAGCGAAATGACGCTCTCGATAGGCTTCACCTTGAAGTAGTCGGCTGTCGTCTGATCCTCCGGTGCAAACTGTTCGATCATCGGGCCCTGGGCAAACGCCACGTTGTCGCTGTAGGCAGAGATGATCTTGCCCGGATGCTCCTTGGTCGTCTTCTTGATCAGCGAGAAGAGGCTCGACTCGCGCTCCTCGCCGTCAATGATAAACTTACCGCCGAAGATCTTGTGGCGGCAGTGCTCCGAGTTGATCTGTGCGAAGCCGAATATCTCCGAGTCGGTGAGCGGGCGCCCGTTCTGCTTCTCGATCTTGTGCAGATATTCTATCTCTTCAGGACTCAGGGCGAGGCCTTCCTCCTCATTGTATTTCTCAATGTTCTCCACGTGCTTGATAGGCTCAGGCTCGTGGTTGACGGTGAAGATCGTCTGGTCCAGTCCTTTATACATACGCTGGAGCATGCGGTCGTGGTCAGCATCCTCACTCTTTACGGGGAAGTACTCCTCAATACGCGAAATGCCGGTGAGACTCATGTTTTGTGTGATCTCAACGGCATTAGTACTCCAAGGGGTTATCATTTCACGGCGCGGGCC
>Ga0256406_1003844_pt1 | contig 17988 bp, 17 predicted proteins | sample RumenRJG_03DNA_FD_185986 | JGI IMG/M metagenome (GOLD analysis project Ga0256406, IMG submission 185986) | Bovine rumen microbial communities from Lethbridge, Alberta, Canada - RJG_03 | ecosystem: Host-associated > Mammals > Digestive system > Stomach > Rumen | place: Canada: Alberta | collected...
TGATACTATCTCGTTTGGCATGGTCCCGTTTCCTTGGTCCGTTGGTTTGCTTGGTCGCTTCCAATCGTACCGAGACGGGGCCATGCCTCTTTATGCGGCTATCCGGTTTTCAAAAGTGCGAAAGAAACTGTACGTCATCGTCCTGCCGCTCGTTGGTCACCGTCCAACCGCTGTTGACGTCGCTCTCGACGCTCACGAGGGAGAACCCGGCCGGCGTGTCCTCGCGCACCGAGTGCTCGACCCAGTCGCCGTTCGCGTCGATCTGCGGAAGATGGTCGACCGTCGCGGCCCAATGGCCCTCCCTCGTCAACGTCACGGGGCGGTCGGAGCCGTCGGAACCGACCACGTGGACGGTGAGCGAGTCCGGGAGCTCGTCGGCGGAAACGTCGTCCGTCCAGACCTTGCGCAGCCCGACGTTGTTGAACACCGGGACCTCGAACGTGCTCTTGACGGTGAACCCGACCGTCTCGTCACCCGAGACCGTCGCCGTAAAGTGTGCGACCTCGTCCTCCCTCACGACGTACGTGATCGGCTGCCAGTAGTAGTCGACCTATACTGTCGATATGCTATACGAGAAGGGCGACGTCAGTCGGTCAAGGGAAGAGGCCTGGAACCTGGAACACAACGACATGGAGATCTCTGACGAGTTCGCGGACGCACTCCTCGGCAGGGGGAAATGGTAGGCGTCAAGGACCATCTGCCACGGCTGGAACGGGGCCGCCCTTTGGGGCGGCCCCGTTCGGTAGTACGACGGACGTTTTCGCCCCGTCGTTCAACTCCGCCTTGCAAGTGCGCTGGAACTTGGCGGGCGGCACGTCGCGTTGCCCCTCGCGGGCTCCCAGGGCCTTCGGGCTCACGGAAGCCACGCCAGCCGACCGCTCATCGCGCGAGCGGATGGCTCATAAGATGCGGGCCATGGAGTGGGAGTCGCTCATGATTCTACTGGCCCCTGGAAATCCTATCGAGGAACTCGACGACGAACGGGTCGTTGATGTCGAGGTCTTTGAAGTCAAAGTCGTCGCCATACCTCTTCTCCATCTCCTCGCTCAGTTCCTCTTCGCTCATCGCTCTGGGGTCTCGCTCTCCCGGCATGCTTCCGCTACGCATTCTCGACGGCCTCCTTCACCAGGTCCGCGAGCTTCCTGTCGTCTATCCACATTATCCACAGCCGGCCGCTTCCGCCAGCGCGCTTTCCGAGCGTCCCGCCGATCTCTCTGAAGCTCCCGGCGTGGGTCCTCGCAGAGCCGGGCGACGCGGCCCTGAGCCCATCTAACGCACGTAGCCCCTCAAGCCAGCCCAAGGTCCCGCTAGGCTCGGCCACCACGGACAACTCGGCCCACGGGGACAGCCCTCTCGCATTGAATCGTAGCCGGCGGGCCGAAACCGGCACCCAGCACACGACGAGAGAGACAGGCCGCGCAAGCCGGCCCGTCCACGAGCCGCCCGCCATGGAGGGGACATGGCAGACGACTTCGGCGACGACGCCGGCCAGCAGATATTCGACTGGGCGCTGCGACTCGGCCTGGAGGGGTACCGCCGCGGCGGAGGCCCCGCGGGGCAGCGCGCCGTCGAGGAGGCGATAGGGCGCCTCGAGGCAGCGCTGGAGAGCGCCAGGGACGCCGTCGGCGCTTCCCCGGGTTCCCCGGCCGAGGCGCGACAGGAGGTCCGGACAGACGCGAGGTTCGCCCGCCTCGACATGTCGGAGTTCGCCGAGCTCGAGGACGGGCAGAGGGTGATCTCCGCGGTGGACGCGAAGCTCACGGCAAACGACATATGGCACGGGATGACGGAGGACGGCGGCACGCCCTGGCTCGTCTTCAAGACGGCCGACGCGCCGGCGGTCGCGTCGACCTTCGACCAGCTCGTATCGGACACGAGGGAGGCCGCGAGCAGGGCTGCGGAGCGGATCCGCCAGGAGCGGGAGCGGGAAGGCGGGTCCCGCGGCGCCGACCGCGACCGGGAGCCCCTCAAGGAGAGGGTGGAGCGTGCGAGGAGGGCCTCGGAGGCCCAGTCGCACGACACGGAACGCGACCGCGCGCCGGAGCAGGACCGCGTGGAGACGAGGTCGAAGTGAGGGCGCGAGGAGCGGGCGCCGCGACCGCGGCCGGGCTCTCCGCCGCCGCGTTCGCGATCGGCGACGTCGCCGCCGCTGCACTGCCAGCCGGCGCGCCCGCCGACCCGGGATCCACGGTTCGCGGGGTCCTTTCAGGGATCATCGCCGGAACTGCCTCGCCGAGCGCGGAGCCGATCCCGCTCGCCGTCGGGCTAGCCTGCGCCGCGGGAGTCTGGCTCGCCTGGGCGAGGAGGCTCTCCCTCGCCGGAGAGCACAGGAGCGGCGAGGAGCACGGCAGCGCGAGGTGGGCGAGCCCGAGGGAGGCCAGGGCGTTCGCCGACCGTGGGGACCCAAGGAACAACATCATCCTCACGCAGCACGTTTCCCTCGCCATGTCCAGGGCCGACCACGACCCCAGGCTCGAGCGCAACAGGAACGTCCTCGTGATCGGAGGGTCCGGCTCCGGCAAGACCCGCTCCTACGTGATCCCCAACGTCCTACAGATGAACGCGAGCCTCCTGGTGACCGACCCAAAGGGCACGCTCGAGGCCGAGCTGGGGCCGGCCCTGCGCTCCGCCGGCTACGAGGTCGCCAGGATCGACACCGTGGACTTCGGCCGCTCGGCGCGCTACAACCCGCTCGCCTACGTGCGCACGCAGCAGGACGTGCTCGAGGTCGTCGACTGCATCATCGCCAACACCACGAGGGAGGGCTCCTCCTCGGCGGACCCGTTCTGGGAGAACGCAGAGAGGCTCCTCTACAGCGCGCTCGTGGCATACCTCGTCTGGCACTGCCCGGAGGCCGACAGGAACCTCCCGGGCCTCATGACGCTCCTCTCGCTGGCGTCGGCGAGCGAGGGGGACGAGGGCTACAGGAGCCCGCTCGACGTGCTCTTCGACGAGCTCGAGACGGGAAAGAGGTGCGTCGTCGGCGATTGCCCCCGCGACGGGGGCGCGCGCTCCTTCTCGGGCGGGAGCCGAGTTACGTGGGTCAGGGTCGCGGAGCCGCTCGCGCCGGAGGAGGACTTCGCGCTCGGCCGCTACCGCGCCTTCAGGGTCGCCGCAGGCAGGACCCTCAAGTCGATAATCATCAGCTGCAACGCGAGGCTCGCCCCGCTCGGCGGCGAGGAGATCCGGCGCGTCCTCTCGGGCGACGACCTCGGGATCGACCTCATGGGCGAACCGGGCCGCAGGGTCGCGGTCTTCGCCACCACGTCGGACACGAACGGGACCTTCTCGTTCCTCCTGGCGCTCCTCGTCTGGCAGGCGACGAACCTGCTCTGCGAGCGGGCCCTGAGGGTGCACGGCGGGTCGCTGCCGACCCCCGTGCACCTCGTCCTGGACGAGTTCGCGAACATCGGGAGGCTACCGGACTTCGAGCGCACCATCGCCGTCGTCCGCTCGAGGAACATCGGGGTCTCGGTCATCCTCCAGTCGCTCTCGCAGCTCAAGGCCCGATACGGGGAGTCGGCGCAGACGATCGTGGACTGCTGCGACACGACGCTCTTCCTGGGCGGCAACTCCAACGAGACGAACAGGGGAATCTCGGAGAAGGTCGGCAAGCAGACGGTCTCGGTAATCGGCGCCAGCGAGAGCAGGGGGGCGTCCAGCAGCTCCACCCAGAGCAGGCAGGCCGCGGAGCGCGACCTGATACAGCCCTCGGAGCTCGCGAGGCTCGACCGGAGGAAGGCGATCGTACTCATCGCCGGCGCGAATCCGGTCCTGGACAGGAAGTACGACCCTAGGAGGCACCCGGCATGGCGCGGGGAGGTGGTCGCGATGAAATGAACGGCCGGCCCGGCGAGAGGGCGGCGGCGCCGGGCCGAGACCACGCCGCCACCATGGGTCCCTACGCTTCGGAGGACAAGTTGCTCAACCAAATCATCAAGCTCGTGTCGGGCTGCGTCTCGTTCCTCGGCGGGTTTCTCGTCGTTTGGGGCGCCGTGAGCCTGGGCCTCGCGATACGCGAGCAGCAGGGCGGCGCGCAGATCGCGAGTGCCATATCGACCATCGCGGGCGGGGCGATCATCATCGCCGCCTCGGTCTACTTCGGGATGCTAGACACGTCCTGGCTCCCGGCCTAGGGGGGCGGCGATGGCGTCGCTCTCTGTCGCGGTCCACAAGGACATAGGCGAGTACCAGGAGAAGGTCGTGGGCAAGCTCAGCCTGAGGACGCTGCTCTGCGTCACGGGCGGGCTCGCCACGTCGGTGGCGACGGCGTCCGCGCTCTACGCGGCTCTTGGCGTGGAGCCCGCCGACGCGAGCCTGCCGGTGATGTGCGCGTCCCTCCCATTCTGGCTGCTGGGCTTCTGGCGGCCGCACGGGATGAGGGCTGAGGAGTTCGCCCCCATGCTCTGGGAGCACGCGACCTGGGACGGGGTGCTCGCGTACGGGACGTCGTGCACGCTCGCCGCACCGCCGGAGCCGATCGCCCAGCGGACGACCAGGAGGCACAGGAGGAACGCGAGGAGGAAGGGGGCGGAGCTCCGTGAGCCGAGCAGGGAAGCAGAGGGATAGCGCGCGCGGCGCGGGACCCTGGGAGAGGCTCTCGCTGATGATATCGGGCGGGGGCTCCGCCGAGCGCGACCTCAGGGAGCACGACCGCGAGGCGAGCGAGAGGGCGGCCGCCCGAAGGAGGTCGCTGCGCGCGGCGCGCGACGTATACAACGCGGTCGGCTTCGACTCGCTGTGGGCCGACGGCATCTGCGAGGTCGACCCGGGGATCTTCTCGCAGACCCTCGAGTTCTCCGACATCAGCTACCAGAGCGCCCGCAGGGAGGCGAAGGAGTCCGTCTTCTCGGCCTGGTGCCAGCTCTTCGACTCCATCGGCGAGGACGTCGCGCTCCAGCTCTCGGTCGTGAACACGCCCATCCCCGCCGAGGAGATCGGGCACCGCTCCTTCTTCGCGGAGAGGGGGAGGACCGCCGCGCTCGCCGAGGAGTACAACCGAATCCTCAACGACAAGATGCGCGAGGGCGTCTCGAACCTCGTTCGCTCGCGATACATCACGTTCTCCGTCGGGGCGAGAGACGTGGAGTCCGCCGTGCCCAGGCTCGCGCGCGTGCGCGGGGACGTGACCCAGTCCCTTCAGAGGATACGATGCGACGCCACTCCGCTCGACGGCCCGGCGCGCCTGCGCGCCATCGCGGAGCTGCTGCGCCCCGGCAACCCTCCCGCCGCCGGGTGGGAGGCGCTCGGGGCCACCTCCGGGCTGCGCGCGAAGGACCTCGCTTGCCCCAACTGCATCGAGTCGAAGCCCGAGGGGTCCGCGTCGTGCCTCAGGATCGACGGGACGTGGTGCCAGACGCTCGCCTTCCGCTCGTTCGGCTCGGAGCTCTCGGACCGGTGCGTGGCCGAGATCGTCGACCTTCCCGTACCGCTCGCGGTGAGCCTGCATGTGAGGGGCATGGACAAGTCGCGCGCGATCGCCTTCGTGAAGAAGCGGCTCGCGTGGATGGACAAGGAGATCATCGACGAGCAGATGACCGCCGTGAAGCGCGGCTACGACTTCGACATCCTCCCCTCCGAGCTCAAGTACTCGAAGGCGGAGGCCGAGGACCTCCTCGACCACCTGCAGAACAAGAACCAGAGGCTCTTCCGCTACACGGGGCTCGTGTACACCTACGCGGACACCCGCGACGCGCTGCGCAACCAGGTCGAGCAGATCATGCGCACGGCGCGGTCGAACTCGATCGACGTGGGGACCCTCGACTACCGGCAGAGGGAGGGACTCAACTCGGTGCTCCCCCTCGGGGCCAACCGCGTGGATGTAGGCAGGATGATGACCACCGCGGAGGTGGCGATCCAGATGCCCTTCGCGACGCAGGAGCTCAACCAGGAGGGCGGCGGCTACTACGGCCAGAACAAGGAAAGCTCGAACCTGGTGATCTGCAACAGGCGCAGCCTCGCGAGCCCCATGGGGTTCGTCGCCGGCAAGCCTGGCAGCGGAAAGTCCTTCTCCACCAAGCGCGAGATCCTCAACACCATCCTCGCGTACCCCGACGACCAGGTGATCATCTTCGACCCCGCGGGGGAGTACTCCGCGGTGACGGAGCCGTGCGGCGGGACCACGATCAGGCTCGGTCCGGACTCCGACTCGCACCTCAACCCCTTCGACCTCACCGACGTGGCGGACCTCAGCCCGAGCGCCCAGCGGGCGTTCAAGATCGACGCCTTCCTCGCGCTCTCCGCGGCGACAATGTCCGAGGGGAGCCAGGGGCTCCCCGAGGCGGACAAGTCCATCATCGCCCGCTGCGTCGAGGCGTGCTACGAGAGCCGCTCCGGGGACGGCGGCACCCCCACGCTCGGCGACCTCTACGAGGAGCTGCTCGCGCAGGAGGAGCGCGAGGCGCGGGACATCGCTCTTCGCTACGAGCGCTACGCCGTGGGAGCGCAGTCGTTCTTCAGCCACGAGTCTGACGTCGACCTCTCGAACCGGATCGTCGACATCGACCTCAGGGACCTCACCTCTAACCTCAGGACCTTCGGCATGCTCACGGCGCTCGAGTCCGTGCGGAACCGCATGTACTCGAACTACGAGCGGGGCGTCACCACGTGGCTCTACATCGACGAGGTCCAGTCGCTCTTCGAGCACCCTGCCATCGTCTCGTACTTCTCGCGGTTCTGGGCCGAGGGGCGCAAGTTCGGCCTCGTCGCCACGGGCATCACGCAGAACTCGGTCTACATGCTGGAGCACGAGGAGGCCAGGAACATGGTCCTCAACTCGGACTTCATCCTCCTCCACAAGCAGTCGCCTGTGGACCGCAGGGCGTGGGTCGACCTCCTTGGGCTCTCCGAGCAGGAGTCGCGCTACATCGACGAGTCGATCAAGCCGGGCGAGGGGCTCCTCGTCGCCGGCGGCGCGCGCGTCCCCATCAAGGACGACTTCCCCAGGGGCGCGCTCTACGACCTCTTCAACACGAAGCCGAGCGAGCAGGCGCCGAAGCGGCGCCGCAGGAAGGCGACGACTCGGAAGGCGGAGAGGTGAGCGCCCGACAGGGAAAGGCGGGCGGCGGCGCCGTAGCGCGCGAGGTGGCGGACGCCTCCTCGGTCGCGTTCGAGGGGCGCACGGACGCCGTGAGCGCCGGCATCGCGCACGACGAGGGCGACGCCGCCCTGTCGGAGCTCAAGGGCCGCCGGGCGGCAGCGATGGGACGGGCAGCCAGGCTGCGCCGCGCGTCCGGCACGGCGTCGCGCGACGCGTTCGGCGAGTCCGACGAGGAGCTTGGGACGGACGCGCTCTCGCGTCCTGCCTCCATGGCATCACGACCGATGCTCGCGAGGGCCCGGCGCACGTCGCTCGCGACGGGCAGGTGGGGCGTTCGGGCAGCCGAGGGCGGCGAGGGGTGCCAGGGACGGCCTCCGGCGCCCTCGGGCCCGGTGGAGGGTGCCGACCCGCAGATGGCAGCGACGACGGTGCAGTGCGCCCGCGAAACCAAAGAGGGCGAGGCAGCGCCTCGGACGGTCGCCTCGGCGTCAGAGGCACCCCGACGCCACGGCGCGCGGTCCAGGCTCTCCGCGCTCGACGGGAGGGCCGCGTCCCGACCCGGATCTCCAAGGGCGCGCCGTGCGGCGCGACGCGGAGGACGTGCGAGAGGCGATGCGCCCACGCGCATGGCCGCACAGGGCACGGCAGCAGGCACGACACCGGCCCCCGCCGACAGGGCGGCTGCGTACGCGGCGGGCGCGCCCGCCGCCGTCCCCGTAGCCGGCATCCTCGCCGGAGCGGTCGTCGCGGTGCTTGTGGCGGCGACGCTCTCGCAGGCGATAGGTTCGCTCTTCGGGTTCTGGGACAACGAGGCCTCGAGGCGGGCCTCGGTGGAAGGGCTCCCTCCCTACGTCACCTACTCGATGGTCCTCACGGCCCTCGAGTGTCAGGAGGAGTACGGGCACCCGGCGGGCTGCACGCTCGCCCAGATCATCGTCGAGTCGGGCGCAGGCGACCACCTCTCGGGGCTCGCGACGAGGGACAACAACCTATTCGGCATCAAGTGGGCTTCGAGCTTCGCCTCCTGCCCCGAGGTCGCGGGCAAGGAGTCATGGCAGACGCGGGAGGAGTACGGCGGTACCCCGGTAACCGTCGTGGACGCCTTCACGAGGTTCAGGTCCTGCGAGGACTGCATACGCTTCCGCTCTCGCGTGCTGCTGCAGTCGGAGAGGTACGCGGGCAACGAGAAGATCCGCCGGGCGATCGAGGGACGCGACTCGGACCTCATGGCGGAGGGCCTCAAGGACGCCGGCTACGCGACGTCCTCCTCCTACGTGGACTCGCTCAAGGCGGCCATGGACGCCTACGGCCTCCGGCGGTTCGACTCGATGAGCGCCGACGAGCTCAGGGAGGCCGGGCCCGCGGGCGCGGCCTCGGGCAAGGGGGCGACCATCGTCGCCGCGGCGCAGTCGCAGCTCGGCACGCCCTACGTCTGGGGAGGGTCGACGCCCTACAAGGCGCTCGACTGCTCCGGGCTCACGCAGTGGTGCTACGCGCAGGCGGGGATCCGGATACCACACCAGAGCGAGGCGCAGATGAGGGCGGGGACGAGGGTCCCGCTCTCGCAGGCGGAGCCGGGCGACATCCTCTGGAAGCCGGGCCACGTCGCCATCTACGTCGGGGGCGACTCCTACATACACGCGCCGCAGCCTGGGGACCACGTGCGCGTGGGAACCGGCATCGGACGCTTCACGTGCGCGGTCAGGTTCTAGCAGAGAGGGAAAGAAGGATGGAGAAGAGGCACAGGGCAGTAGCAGCGGTGGCGGCGGGCGCCGTCGCGGTCGCGCTGGGGGCCGGGGCCGCGCGGTCCTGCGCGGGAACCAGCGAGCCGACGGCCGGCTCGGACCCGCGGGATGCCGGGGGGTCCACGGCATGGGTCGAGGTGGTCCCCGGGACGGGATCCTCCGGGGACGCCGAGGAGGGAGGAGCGGGCGCTGCCGCCGAGGAGGCGACGTCCTGCGCCGCCGAGCTCGAGTCGCGCGAGTGGATGGGCGCCGAGGACGCGTCGCTCAGGATGACCGCGTCGGGCGGCAGGCTCGTCGAGACGGACGGCACCGACACGTACACGTCCTCCTACGTTGTCACATCCGACGGCGATGGCAGCTGCGGGCTCGCGGTCACCCGCGCCGACGGGACCGTTGTGCAGGCCACCGTCACCATCGAGGGCGAGGGGGACGACGAGAGGCTCACCTGCGAGCAGCTCCAGACCGCCTTCGACTGGGTGCCTGCCCCCAGGGACGGCGAGGTGAGGGTGACGGACGTGGACGACGCCTACCTCTCGCTCGTGGGCGGCAGCGAGGACGCGCTCGACCTCGCCGTCTCCCTCTGGGCGTCCGAGCACGTCCCCGGCGCCTCGGAGGCCGCGTTCGACGGAGAGGTGTACCTCGACACGAGGACGGGCTCGGTCACGGCCACCTTCACCTGCGACGACCCGGGGAGGACGATCCTCTCGGTCACGTGGGCCGACGGCGCCTTCTCGGTGACGGGCTAGCCATGGACGGGACCACGACAAGGCGCGCGTTCCGCCTCGCCATGGCGGCGGCGCTCGCCGTCGGCATCGCCCTCCTCGTGCCGCGTCCCGCGTGGGCGTCCATCGGCGACGACATCAACTCGTGGATGTGCGGGGTCCTCCGGGACACCTGCAACTGGATCTTCGACGCCCAGGCCAAGGTGCTGGCCTCTATAGGCGTCGACGGCGTCCTCTCGAAGCCCTTCGACAGGATGCTGGGGACGGCGGGCGAGGTGACCCTCTTCGACATCGCCCGCGGCGTGTGGAAGACGGCGGTCCTGCCCATCGGCTGCGGGGTCCTGAGCATGGTCTTCACGGTCCAGCTCATCCACCTCTCCCAGCGCATGGACGGCAACGCCTCGATGCCGGCCGTGCGGGAGGTCGTCTTCCTGCTCGTGTTCTTCGCCGTCTGCCTCTTCCTGGTGCAGAACTCCTTCGAGCTCATGCGCGCGGTCTACGAGGTGGCGCGGCTAGCGATAACGAGGACGACCTCGGCATTCGGGTCCGGCGGCGCGATGGACCTCGCAAAGGTCTCGATCGTCACCACCGAGGACAGCGTCCCCGCCCTGGTCGCGATGATCGTCGTCGCGCTCGTGAGCTGGGTCGTGGTCATCGTCGCCTACGTGGTGGCGCTCGTCGTCTCGTGGGCCCGCGCCATCCAGCTCTACCTCATGGCTGCCCTCAGCCCGATCCCTCTTTCTCTGCTGGGGCTCGAGGACACGCGCCAGGTGGGCGTCGCGTACCTCAGGAGCTTCGCCTCCGTGTGCCTCGCCGGCCTCATCATCACCGTCACCCTCATCGCCTTCCCGGTCGTGCTGGGAGGGCTCAACGCGGCGAGCGCCGGCGCGGGCGCCGCCGTCGACACCGTGGTCGGGGGCCTCAGCTACGCGCTCCAGTACCTCGCGATGTGCGTGCTGCTGATCCTCTCGCTCACGAAGAGCGGCTCCTGGGCCAGGGACGTCCTGGGCGGGTAGCCGAGCAGAGCCAATCGGCCGGGGCAGGCCCCGGAGGCAGGAGAACAGGAGGAAGGACATGGAAGGTCCGGAAGGCAAGCGAAGGGGGCGCGTCTGGCTCTCGTTCCACGAGAGGTTCGTGCGGAGGGCGGAGTACGCAGACCGCGAGACGGGCGAGGAGAGGGTCCTCAACACCGTGACCCTCCCCAGCGGGACCGTGGTCGACGGCACCGACTACGGCGGCTGGCAGTTCCACCCGAGGTACGTCGAGCCGAACCACTCCAAGTACCACGACGAGCACTGGAGGGACGTGCCGCTGCCCGCCGGAAGGGTCGTGAGGCTCAGCCGGGACGTCCTCGACGCGGACGGCAGCCCGATGCCGGACGGAGAGGGCGGCAGCCAGAGGGAATTCGCGGAGGTCGACCCCGCGAGGCTCAGGCTGGCGCTCGTCGAGTCGCGGCGCAGGTGGTACGAGCAGAACGGGCGCGACCGAACGGAGGCCCGGGACGACGGCACGGATGGGCTCTCTGAGCGGGCGCAGGGCGCGCGGGCCGCCTCCGAGGCGATCGGGAGACCAGGCGCCACCAACCCACAGGAAAGATAGGAGAAGAGATGAAAACCATGAAGGTGAGGGCCCGGTCGGCCCGTCGCGCCCTGAAGGCGTGGAGACGCGACGGAGGGGCGAGGCGCATGCAGGCCCTGGCGCTCTCGGTCGCGCTCGTGCTGGGCCAGCTGCTGGGGGCGCTCGCGCCCACGGTCGCGCACGCGGCGACGGGCGACACGGCCTACTTCTACAACGACACGTCGGGCGACGTGGGACCGTTCAGTGCGAAGACGTTCGGAGCCTACCAGCGAACCGATGACGCGTCGGCATCCGGCGTGGCCTACTGCATGGACGGGGAGCTCGAGGGCCCCGGGCTCGGGAAGGTCACATACACGTGCGAGGGCGATGCCGACACCGTCCTCGGCTACATCGTCGCCAACGGATACCCGAACCAGACCACCATCGGGGGCAGGGCGCTCTCGGCCGGCGAGGCGCGCGCCGTCACCCAGATGGCCATCTGGTACCACCGGGGCTACGACCTAGGCAAGCAGGGGCTTTCCGCCGAGAAGCTCGACCTGTACGAGCTCGGCGTCGCCCTCTGCCGCGAGGCGGAGGCCTACGAGGCGTCGGGCGGGGCGAGCCTGCGGTGCGGCACGGTATGGTTCGCGACCACGGACAGGCAGCGGATGCTGCTCACGTCGGTCCCCACCGGCGGCGTGGAGCTTGTGAAGTCCTCGTCGAACCACGAGGTGACCGACGGCAACGGCAGCTACTCGCTCGCCGGAGCCGTGTACACCGTCTATTCGGACGAGGCGTGCACGCAGGCAGTCGCGACGATCACCACGGACGCCGACGGCCGAGGCTCGGTCGAGGGCCTGCGCGCCGGGAGCTACTGGGCGAGGGAGACCACCCCGGCGAGCGGGTACGCGCTCTCGCAGGACGTGATCGCGCTCTCCGTGGAGGCGGGCAGGACGACGAAGGCCACGGCGACGGACGCGCCGCAGACGAACCCCCTCGGTCTCGTGCTCGCCAAGGCCGACGCCGAGACGGGCGAGGCCTCCCCTCTCGGCGCCGCCAGCCTCGCGGGCGCGGAGTTCGAGGTCCGCTTCTACGCGGGTCAGTACGACGAGGGAGACCTCCCCGAGGACGCAACGCGCACCTGGACCGTGACCACGGGCGAGGACGGCACCGCGGACCTCTCGTCCGCCACGGGCGACGAGCTCTACCGCGACGCGTCCGGGAACGCCGTCGTCCCCCTGGGCACCGTCGCCATACGGGAGACCAGGGCACCAGAGGGCTACAAGGCCTCGGTCGGGATCTTCGTGACGCACGTGACCGCCGAGGGCACCTCCGAGCGCGTCTCGACCTACGCCGCGCCGACCGTATCCGAGCAGGTACGCCGGGGCGACCTCGAGCTCGTGAAGGCGGAGTCCGGGAGCATGCGGCGCCTCTCGGGGGTCCCGTTCCGGATCACCTCTGCCACCACGGGCGAGTCTCACGTGATCGTCACCGACGAGAACGGCCAGGCTGGCACCGCGGCCTCCTGGAACGCCCATACGAGCCGCACCAACGCCAACGACTCGGCGGCGGAGGGCTCCTGGGACGCCTCGGCGGGCGTATGGTTCAGCGGCGCCACGGGCAAGGACACGGCCCCCGACGACTCGAAGGGGGCGCTGCCCTACGACACCTACACAGTGGAGGAGCTCCGCTGCTCCGCCAACGAGGGCCTCAGGCTCGTCAGCATGACCGTCACGGTATCGCGCGACGCCACGACCGTAGACCTGGGCACCATGGACGACGACGAGGGCCCGCGCATCGCCACCACGCTCACCGGCGAGGGCGGAGAGCACCTCGCCGAGGCGGCCGGGAAGGTCACCCTCACCGACGAGGTCGCCTACGAGAACCTCGTCCCGGGCCAGGAGTACGAGCTGACAGGCACCCTCGTGGACCGCGGGACCGGCGAGGCGGTAACGGATGGGGACGGGAGTCCCGTCACCGCGACGACGAAGCTCGTCCCCAAGCTCTCGAGCGGGAAGGCGAAGGTCACGTTCGAGCTCGACGCCTCGGGGCTCGCGGGCCGCTCCGTCGTGGCCTTCGAGGAGCTGTCCCAGGGCGGGACCACGGTGGCCGCGCACGCCGACGTCGACGACGGGGGCCAGACCGTGCTCTTCCCCCGCATCGGAACCACGGCGACGGACGCGGAGGACGGATCCCACGAGGCCGCCGCGGACGGCGACGTCACCATCACCGACGAGGTCGCCTACGAGAACCTCGTCCCAGGCAGGGAGTACGAGCTGACCGGCACGCTCATGGACCGAGAGACCGGCGAGGCCGTGACAGGGGCGGACGGCAGGGCCGTGACCTCAACCACCAGGCTCACGCCGGAGTCCGGGTCCGGCACTGCCGAGGTCACCTTCAGCTTCGACGGGTCCGCCCTGGCGGGGCGCACGGTGGTCGCGTTCGAGACGCTCTCGCTCGGGGGAAGGGAGTACGCGGCGCACGCGGACCTCTCGGACCAGGGCCAGACGGTCACGTTCCCGGGCATCCGCACGACCGCCTGCGACGCCTCCGACGGCGACAAGGTCATCGACGCGGCACCGGGGCAGAAGGTCACGGACACCGTGGCGTACTCGAACCTCGTTCCCGGCGCCACCTACAGGCTGACGGGCAGGCTCGTGGACCGCGACTCCGGCAAGGAGCTCGCGACCGCGGAGGCGGAGATCGCGCCCGAGTCGGCCACCGGCACCGCAGAGGTCGCGTTCGACGTGGACGGTACCGGCCTCGAGGGAGGGAGCCTCGTCTGCACGGAGGAGCTCTCGCGCGACGGCAAGGTGGTCGCCGTGCACGCGGACCTCTCCGACGAGGGGCAGACCGTGAGCCTCCCCGGCATCCACACGACGGCGACCGACGCCGACGACGGCGACCACGAGGCCACGGCCTCGGAGCGGGTGAGGATCACCGACAGGGTCGAGTGGTTCGGGCTCGTCGCGGGCCGCGAGTACACGGTGAACGGCACCCTGGTCGACGGCGAGACCGGCGAACCCGTCAGGGACGCCGACGGCACGCCCGTCACGGCGAGCGCCACCTTCACGGCCGACGCGACGTCGGGCAGCACGGACGTCACGTTCGAGTTCGACGGGAGCTCGCTCGCGGGTCGCGACGTGGTCGCCTTCGAGACGATCACGCACGAGGGGAAAACCGTGGCCACGCACGCCGACCTCGAGGACGAGGGGCAGACGGTGTCCATCACCGAGGCCCCGCCCGAGACCCCGAATGAGGAGGAGAGCAAGGGCGGCGAGGGTCTGCCGAAGACCGGTGATGCTGGCATCCCGGTTGCCCCCATCGCGGGGCTCTGCGCCGCCGCCGGGCTCTCCCTCGCGGGCGCGAGGGCGCTGAGACGCCACGAAGCCCACGACGAGTCCGAGATGCGCATCGAGCGCGGACCAGAGAGCGGACCCGACCCGCTGGGAGGAGGCGAGGACGATGAGTAGCCAGTTGGGAGGCCTCGCCTGGTTCGTCCTCGGCGTGCTCAACGGGGCGACGGCAGTCGCTGCCCTCGCGCTATGCAGGGCGGCCGGGCTCGCCGACGGGTGTGGAGAGGAATAGGCACGGCACAGTGGGCGGTCCCGAAGGGGCCGCCCCGTCTTCCACAGGGAGGAAGAGATGCGCGGGGAGAAGGGCAAGGACACGCTCGCCGAGGGGCGGGCGAGGCTCGTCGAGTCGCTGGCTAGGGCGATGGAGGAGGAAGGCCTCTCGTGGTACGCGGGATGGGAGAGGTGCTGGTCAGCGAGGAACGCCGCGACCGGCGCGCGATACAGGGGCATCAACAGGCTCTCCCTCGCCGCCGCGTCCGCACGCTGCGGATTCGATGATCCCAGGTGGATCACGTACAACCAGGCGCGCGAGGCGGGCTGGCACGTGCGGCGCGGCGAGCGGGCGCAGGCAACGGTGGAGTTCTGGAGCTGGTACGTGCGCATCGTGCGCGCGGGGAGGCAGTCGGTCGTGACGGTCCAAAGGGCACTCGAGCTCGTCTCGACGGGGAAGATCACCGAGGGGGACGTCTGCGGAGAGAAGTTCCTGAGGGGAAGAGGAGCCTGGGTCTTCAACGCGAGCCAGGTTGAGGGCGTCCCGCCACTCCCTGTGCCGCATGCGTCGGACCCGAGGTCGCAGCCCTGGAGGGTCGCCGACGACCTCGTCGCGTCGTCGAGGTGCCCCGTGAGGGAGACGAGGAGCGACGACGCCTTCTACGCCCCCGCGGAGGACGCAATCACCATGCCGCTGCGCGGGCAGTTCGAGTCGGCCGAGGGCTTCTGCAGGACACTCATGCATGAAATGTGCCACTCGACCGCGGGAGAGCTCGGCAGGCCGCTCCCGACCGACCACGAGTCCTACGCGTTCGAGGAGCTGGTCGCGGAGCTTGGCAGCGCCTTCTCCGCCGCGGACGCCGGGCTCGACATGTCGGCTGTGGCGAAGGGAGGGTCGGTGCAGACCTGGACGCAGAACCACGCGGCGTATCTCAGGTCGTGGCTGGACGAGATCAGGGACGACCCATCCGCGCTCGCCCGCGCCGCCTCGGAGGCTTCGCGGGCCTCCGACCTCGTCATCGGCAGGTACGAGAGGACGAGGGACGAGCGGCTGCGGCCGCGCGCGAGGGACGAGACGCCGCTCGCAGAGAGGGCGGGATCCGCAAGGGAGGCTTCGGAAAGGCTCGCTGCGTGGGACATGACACCAGAGGACATGAGGGCAAAGTAGTAAACCAGCAGGTAGACGAGCTGCTGTAAGGCCATCTGAGGCCATCTGGGAGCGCCCCGGACCAACCGTCTGGGGCGAGGCCAGGCAAATAGGGGCATGCCCTCAGAACACGGCGCGCAGCGCCAGCCTCAGCGCCCAGATGAGGACGCGCAGGAATCCCCTCAGAACGGCGAGCGTGATCCTGCCCAGGGCCGAGAAGAACCGCCTCATGACGCACCTCCGAATCCGGGATCCGACGTTTGCGAGACCGTAGCACGCACGCGCGACAAGAATTCGAGGCTCCCGGCAGGCACGCCCATCCAAGCGCAGACCCTTTCCGTGGCATCTCGCGGGTCGTCGCCCGCCACCTCCGGGATCGAGAGGCCCGTACGGTACGCCCAGGCGGAAAGCGCCGGGAGGTCGGACGGGCCGTCATCGAGCATGGCGCGGACGTCATCGAGGCGCGACACGTCAACGAGCCCGCCTCCCGCCCTCAGCCACCTCGCTGCGCCGTCGACGTCCACCCTGGACACAGAGCCGAGCTCCTTTGGCGTCGCGAGCTGCGCCCGCCATCCGCGGCGCCTCCTGAGCGCCTCACCCTCCGCGACGCCCTGGGAGTCGTAGTAGTCGAGCTCGAGCCAGATGCCGTCGTCCCCCAGCGAGAGCACGAGGTCGGAGAGGACGCTCCTCCCGGGAAGCGGGTCCGGCCGTGTGAGTCTGTCGGAGTCGAACTCCTCCAGGCGCCCGTCCACGAATGACACCGTTACCCTCATCGCGGCCTCCCGTCCATGCGGCGGTCTTGCCCGAGCTCCGGCTGCTGCCGGCCGGTGCGCCCCTCGTCGTTCTGGGTGCTCTGGCGCACGCCACTGCGAGCGTCCTTCCTCTGCGCGTGCCCGGTGCGCCTCGCAGCCTCCCTGCGTTTCGGCAGCATGCCGTACTCCCTTGCCAGCGCGGCGGCGGCATCGATTCGCTCCCTCACGCCGGGCTCGTCGCAGCGCTCGGCCGCCGCGACGAGCTCCTCTACGGAGCGTGCGCGCGTCTCCTCGATCACTGCGACGGCGGAGGAGAGTCCCCTGAGCTCGGAGAAGTCCCTGAGCTCGATGGCGCGGCGCGCCGCTTCCTCAACGCTCACGACGGACCCGTCCGGCAGGAGCGCCTCTCCGCGTCGCGCGGCGAGCCTCGTGAGCACGTCTGTGCGGCGGTAGTCGGTGCCGAGCCGCGTTCCGCTCACCCTCCTAGAGGGCTGATCTGCGAGGGAGAAGGTCCAGTCGCTGCCGTCGCCGCGGACGCTCGCCTCGACGCCCAGGCGCGAGAGTCTGCCGAGCAGCTCCCGCTCCGTCCTGGAGGAGGCGATGGCGACGTCGACCCTCGACCGGATGTCTGCGACCCAGGAGTAAGCTCCCCTGGAGGAGAGCTCCGCCTCCGCGCGTCCCACGTGGACCCTCTGGTAGTTCTCCCGCGAGGCGCGCTTGCGCGTGTCAGGGTGCCCTGCGTCGATCCTGCCCTCGAAGTGCGAGAGTCCCATGTTCCGCGCGATCGCCTGGAGGCGCCCGTTCAGGAGGCCGGGGTCGGGGTCGCGGAGCCTGTTCCCCGTGGCGAGGTTCGTGTTGTTCACAATCACATGCGCGTGGGGGATGCGCCCCTCGTTGTCGTCGTGGTAGACGATGGCCACCTGGAAGTCCGGGAAGCTCTCCTCGGCCCAGCGCACGGCGAGCCCTCTGAGGTCCGCGAGCGAGACGCCGTCGCGCGGGTCGGGCGAGAGGACGTAGTGCTTGTAGGTCCTGGCCGGCCTGCCGCGCCAGGGGGCGTCGTTGCCGTTTGCGCGCCTGGTCTCGTCCATGGCCACGTCCCATTCGAAGTCGTCCACGCCGCGCCCCGACTGTCGCACGGCCTCGTCGATCCGCGAGAAGTGCAGCAGGTCTCTGGCGAGCGCCCTCCCGTCCCGCTCGAGGTACCTCCTCGCGGCTGCGAGACCCGTGTGCCCCGATATGGCCTTGATCGCCGGCATGCGCGTCAGCTCCAGAGGAAGACGGCGGGCCTGTCGGAGAGCCTCGCCACGTCCTCGCGGAGGCACCCGATGGAGTCCGCCACGTAGGTCATCTCCGCGTCCACGACCCTGAGCGTCTCGAGCGCGTCCTCGGCAGCCACCTCGTCCGGCGACTCGCGGGCGACCTTGGCGATGGTGTTCAGCGCGGCCACGGACGGGGGGTAG
>Ga0256406_1003847_pt1 | contig 17982 bp, 16 predicted proteins | sample RumenRJG_03DNA_FD_185986 | JGI IMG/M metagenome (GOLD analysis project Ga0256406, IMG submission 185986) | Bovine rumen microbial communities from Lethbridge, Alberta, Canada - RJG_03 | ecosystem: Host-associated > Mammals > Digestive system > Stomach > Rumen | place: Canada: Alberta | collected...
CTTCTTTTTGGAGTGCCCTCCGTCCTTCTTCCGCCAGCGATTCGTCCGTGCGGCAGCCGATAAACTTTCGCTTCCTGTTGCCGGGTGTCTGCCCGTGCCGGATCAGCCGGATATACATCATCCTGTCTCCTCTTCTACTATTTCGATTCTCACGGCGAAAGCAGAATAACGGCTGCCGCCATTGCCAGTTCACTTATCTGAACGTAAAAGCCGGCCAGATCACCTGTGATGCCGCCGAACTTATGATACGCCATGAACCGGTAATAAAGAAAAACAAGAGCGCATACCACACTTTCCGCCAGCCCCCGGAACGGATCCAGTAAGATGATCCCGGCGGAAATCGCAGCGATATAGATGATCATGACCGTCCGTACCCTTGCATTGACGGCTGCGTCCGAAAACGTATGCAAAAGTCCACTGGTCTTTGCTTTTTTCAGTGTTACCACTCCCAGTCCGGACCAGGCCCGGCTGAGCATAAACCCGGCCCCGATCAGTATCATATCATTGGACCGGCTCTGAGAAAGGATACCCAGCGACAATGTAAGGTACCCCCCGGCGGAGATGACGGCAAAAGCTCCCACATGGCTGTCGCTTAAAATTCTCAGTTTTTCCTGGGCCGGCTGCCATGACGCCAGGGCATCCGATGTATCCAGAAATCCATCCATATGGATACCGCCGGTGATGATCAGCGGCAGCACGGTAAGTACCGAGGCGCGTAAAAGGTCAGACCACTGAAGAAGGCTGCACAGCCGGAACCAGAGGCCGTCGGCAATCCCGATGGCAGCGCCGATCAGCGGAAAAAAACACAGGCAGTACTTCATATTTTCTTTATTCCAGGTGACACGCGGCATCGGAATTTTAGAATACATGGCAAATGCTACCGCCATGCTCTCAAAGAAATTTTTCATAAACGGACATCCTTCCCCGTTTCTGCCGGAAGCCTTCGAAAGAATCCGCTTTGCTGCCCCTTCTGAATGCAGGTCACGAATTACCCTGTGTTCAGATCAGTTTTCCTTCCAGCATCAGTCTCAGTTTCCGGATATATTCCGGCGTTGTTCCGCAGCATCCTCCGATCACGGACGCACCGGCAGCTACAAGCTTTTTCATATTCTCCGCAAACTCCATCGGTCCCATCGGATAAACGGCATTGCCGGCATCATCAATCAGAGGCAGTCCGGCATTCGGTTTCGCAATGATCGGAATCTCTGCTGCACTTTTCATAGCTGCGACAACCGCCTCCAGCTGATCCGGGCCTACAGAACAGTTCAGTCCCACTGCACTGGCGCCCAGCGCCTGCAGTGTTTCCACGGCCTCCCCGCAGCGGGTGCCGTACATGGTGGTGCCATCTGCATCATAGCTTAAGGTACACATCACCGGCTTGTCGCTGACAGAGCGGATGGCATCCAAAGCTGCCTCCGTTTCCTCCAGGGAAAGCATGGTTTCCACAACAAAAAGATCAACCCCGGCATCGTCAAGCGCCTGTGCCTGTTCATGATACAGATCGAAAATCTGATCGAAAGAAGCCTCGCCGCCCAGATCCTCCAGCGTAAGCCCGGTCATAGACATGTCTCCGGCTACATAAGCTTTTCCCGAAGCTGCCTCTTTCGAAATAGCAACCAGCCTCGCAATCAGTTCGGACAGATTGGAATCGAGCCCGTACCAGGCAAGGTTATGACGGTTTGCCCCGAAGGTCGGCGCGTAAATAATTTGTGAACCGGCTTCCACATAAGCCTTCTGCAGGTTCTTTACCACGTTCGGGTGATCCAGCACCCATCCTTCCGTACATACCCCCATGGGCATACCGGACGAAAACAGGCTGGTTCCGGTTGCACCATCCAGCAGGACCGGCCCGCGCTCCACCAGCGATCTGAATTCAACTTCAGTCATAAAAATTATCCTTCTTCAAATTATTTTCTGTGATCCAGTCTGCCGGCAAGTCCCATACCTATTCCCTGGAGAATCTGTACCAGAACTACCAGAATGACGACCGTGATCATCATGACGCCCGTCTCATAGCGATAGTACCCGTACTGGATGGCGATATCGCCCAGACCGCCGCCGCCGACGGTGCCCGCCATGGCGGAATACCCGAGAATGGTTCCGACGACGATAGCCGCATTGACGATCAGGGATGTCCTTGCCTCCGGGATCAAAACCTTCCAGATGATGGTTCCGTTGGAAGCTCCCATGGACTGCGCCATCTCGATGACCCCCTTGTCCACTTCCTTCAGAGAAGATTCAACCTCGCGCGCAATAAACGGCGCCGCGGATACGACCAGCGGGACTACGGTTGCAGCCGTTCCGTAGCTCTTTCCAACGATGACCTTGGTCATCGGCATGATCATGATCAGCAGGATCAGGAACGGAATACTTCTTAAAATATTGACAATGACATCCAGAATACGATAAACAGCCGGTCTGGGTGTGATCCCCTCCTTTGATGTTATCGTAAGTATGATACCCAGCGGAAGGCCGATGATATAACCGAAGATCGTGGAAAGAAGGACCATGTACAGTGTATCCAGTGTCCCCTGCCAGAGCATGCCTCCAAACTGATTAAAGAAATCACTCATGATTTACATATCCCTCCAGTTCATCCACACCAAGACCGCGTTCCTTCAGATAAGCGATCATATTCTCCTGCACTTTTTTATCATCCGGAAGCTGAAGGATCATCTCTCCGACTGCCATGCCGCCCAGATCCCGCGTGTTTGCATACAGGATGTTCACCGGGGCACCAAACTTGATTGTGACGTTTCCGATGACCGGTTCATAGGAAGACTGCTTTCCGAACGTGATTCGGACAGCCCGTCTGCCATACATTTCACGGATTGTCTGAGGACCGCTGGAAATGATCAGCTTACGGGCTGCATCGGTCTTCGGATGACGGAAAATTTCTTCCACAGTTCCGCTTTCCACCATTTTCCCTTTTTCCAGAACCGCTACATGGTGGCAGATCTGCTGAATAACCGCCATTTCATGCGTAATAATGACGATCGTGATTCCCATTTCACGATTGATTTTCTGCAGAAGTTCCAGAATAGATTTCGTTGTCTGAGGATCCAGGGCGGAAGTTGCCTCATCGCTCAGAATAATCTTAGGATTGCTGGCCAGCACCCGGGCGATGGCAACCCGCTGTTTCTGTCCGCCGGAAAGCTGCGCCGGATAGGCTCTGGCCTTCTCGGAAAGACCTACGGTTTCCAGGCACTCCATTGCCTTTTTACGTGCTTCCGTCTTGCTCATCCCGGCAATTTCCAGCGGGAAACATACGTTATCCAGTACCGTCCGCTGCATCAGCAGATTAAAATGCTGGAAAATCATTCCCATGCCTTTGCGCTCCTCCCGGAGTTTGCGGAAGCTGAGCGCAGTCATTTCCTTTCCGTCGACCACAACGCTTCCGCTGTCCGGACGTTCCAGCATGTTCAGGCAGCGGACCAGTGTACTCTTGCCCGCGCCGGACAGACCGATAATGCCGTAGATATCGCCCTTTTCAATTTCAAAACTGATGTGGTCCGCAGCCGTTACGGTTCCCTCATCCGTAGTAAAGGTCTTGCACATATCCCTGACCCTGATGATTGGTTCCATGCGATCCTCCCTGTACGATCCGTTTTTATTTCCTGTCAAAAAGGTCCGCAGGATTCCCTGCGGACCTTTGCTGTTAACTATGAGCAGGTATTACCGCCTGCCCAGCCGACAGGCATTTATAAGATTTATCCCTGCTATCTTATATCATATTTTAGATTTTGTCCACGAAAAGTCGGTCTGTACAAAATCCGCACCCGAACGGATGAATCACTCGGTAGCTCTCTCCGTTGCAGCTTCCGCACTTTCCGGATCAAACGGAACAACGGCGCCATCATAGGTATCGTTGATGAACTGTTTGATTTCATCAGACTGAAGTACTCCTACCAGAGCCTTGATCTTATCGGAGTTTTCATTTCCGGACTTTACGGCAATAACATTTACGTAGGTCTGAGCTGCCTTGGAATCGCTGGTTTCATAAGCAAGAGCATCTTTGGCAACGGAGAAGCCGGCCTGAATAGCATAGTTGCCGTTGATTACCATGTACGCAACTTCATCCTTAACTCTGGCTACCTGGGCAGCCTCCAGTTCCTGGAACTTCAGATCATGAGGATTCTCCTCAATATCATTGACGGTTGCGTTGATTCCGGCATCCGATTTCAGGGTAAGGAGCCCGTTATCCTGAAGCAGCAGCAGAGCCCTTGCTTCGTTGGTCGGATCATTCGGAAGGGCGATCGTATCACCTTCTTCGACATCATCCAGAGAACTCTTTGTCCCCGGGAAAATTCCCATCGGTTCATAATGAATGCCGCCGGCGTTTACCAGATCCGTTCCGTTCTCCTCGTTGAAGTTTTCAAGATACGGAATGTGCTGAAAATAGTTTGCATCCATCTCGCCGGAATCCACAACCTTGTTCGGCTGTACGTAATCTTCAAATACTTTGATATCCAGTGTGCAGCCCTGTTTCTCCAGAAGCGGCTTCGCCTGCTCCAGGATTTCAGCATGCGGCGTCGGGGATGCAGCAACCGTAATTGTAGTATCATCATCGGCCATAGCCGTCATTGAAAATACGGATGCAAATAAAGATATGGCAGCTAAGCCTGCAGTAATTTTCTTGTTCATGTGACTTCTCCTCCTTTATTCTCCGAAGATGTGTTTCATCTCCGATCTGATGTTACGGTTTTACCATTATCCGGAAAAGAAGTCAATATAAAACATACTTTTCAGCTAATAGAAGTTGCCTATAGCCGGCTATAAGCCGAACCTATAGCTGCCGGTTGGCTCAATCCATGTATTCACGCTCTTTCCGGGCAGATTTTTGTTCTTCCGAACTTACGATCATAAAGGACCGGAATGACGACAGCAGGGCAGCGGCCGGCAGCCGTCCGGGAATATCCTGTGCCTCCAGAGGGCTGACCCTGCAGAAAAAGTCCCGGCCCGGATGCTGGATGCATCCGGGCCAGGACCCATATCATATAAAGCAGATGACGGGAATCGAACCCGCCTCCCCAGCTTGGGAAGCTGGTGTTCTACCAATGAACTACACCTGCACATCTACCCTTCCAGTATACTGATTTTCATGAAAAATGCAAGGACAAATTATTATTTCTTCCGATACTGAACGCTGTAAAAATACTGAACGCTGTAAAAAAGTGCTGAACGCTCTGAAAGAAAACCGGAGAAGAAGGAACTGCCGCGGTGCGGCAGTTCCTTACACAAATCGCTTTCGTTTTGCCGGGATTCACACATTTTTACGGAATCAGACGACGCCCTGTGCCTTCATGGCATCGGCAATTTTCAGGAAACCGGCGATGTTTGCACCTGCCAGATAATTTCCTTCCATGCCGTACTTCCTTGCAGCGTCATCACATGCATGGTAGATATTCGTCATGATGCCTTGCAGCTTGCTGTCAACCTCCTCAAAGCTCCAGGAAAGTCTCTCGGAGTTCTGGCTCATTTCAAATGCGGAGGTAGCTACACCGCCGGCGTTGGATGCCTTGCCCGGGCTGAAGAGCATGCCATTCTGAAGAATGAACTGCGTAGCCTCGTAGGTGGTCGGCATGTTCGCACCTTCAAATACGCCGATGCAGCCGTTTGCCTTCAGTGTCTTCACGTCCTCCAGCGTCAGCTCGTTCTGCGTTGCGCACGGAGCTGCCAGATCAACCTTTGTAACCCATACGCCCCTGCCTTCGTGATAAACAGCGCCCGGTCTGTTCTTTGCATACTCGGTCAGACGTGCTCTCTTTACTTCCTTTACTTCCTTCAGAAGAGCTACATCGATTCCTTCCGGATCATAGATCCAGCCGGTGGAATCCGAGCAGGTTACCGGCTTTGCTCCCAGCTGGGTTGCCTTTTCGATAGCGTAAATGGCAACGTTGCCGGAACCGGATACGGCAATTGTCTTGCCTGCAAATTCAATGCCGTGATCCTTCAGAAGCTCGTGGGTGAAATACATAAGGCCATAGCCGGTCGCCTGTGTTCTGGCCAGAGATCCGCCGAAGGACAGTCCCTTTCCGGTAAGAACGCCGGCATCATAGCTGTCGCGGATCCTCTTATACTGTCCGAACAGATAACCGATTTCACGGCCGCCCACACCGATATCACCGGCCGGTACATCGACATCCTGTCCGATATGACGATACAGTTCCGTCATGAAGCTCTGGCAGAAGCGCATAACTTCGCGATCAGACTTGCCCTTCGGATCAAAATCAGAACCGCCCTTGCCGCCGCCGATCGGAAGCGTCGTCAGTGAGTTCTTGAAGCACTGCTCAAAGCCGAGGAATTTGATGATGCTGAGGTTTACGGACGGATGGAAACGAAGGCCGCCCTTGTACGGTCCGATGGAACTGCTGAACTGAACACGGTAGCCCATGTTTACATGAACTTCTCCCTTGTCATCGAACCATGGAACACGAAATTCGATAACTCTTTCCGGAGTAACCAGCCTTTCCAGAATAGCATCCTTGCGGTACGCTTCCTCATCTGCCTCGATTACAACACGAAGAGATTCAAGTACTTCCTTCACTGCCTGCAGAAATTCCGGCTCGTGACCATCTCTTTTCTGGACCATGGCATAGACATCATCTACGTATGACATATGATTTTCCTCCTGTGACCTGGCAGGACTGCCGATTCTGAACTTTTTTCGGTCAGCCCCCTGTTTATATCGAAAATGTTTTGACGTGGCTTATTATAATAAATAATTTAAGTTAATACAACAATTACTTGTTTATTTTTACTTATTCTTCAAAACGCTTAATAAAATTAAGTTTATTTTATGAATTATACGGAAAAAATATAATGCCATCCGAAGGTATTTTCTGCTTATTCCAGGCCGTTATGTCTTTCGGCTGCCCTGGCCACATGGGAAAGGAGCACGGAAGTGGTTACAGCGCCTACTCCGCCGGGGACAGGCGTAATGAAGCCCGCTATCGGGGAGACGGCTTCAAAGTCGACATCACCGCATATTCCGCCTCCCGGTTTGCTGTTGATACCGACGTCGAGAACAATCTGGCCTTCGGATACATGCTCCGCGCCGATCATCCCGGCTCGTCCCACAGCGGCAATCAGAATGTCCGCACAGCGTGTTATCGACGGAAGATCCACGGTCCTGGAATGACAGACCGTGACGGTGGCGTCCTGCCCCAGCAGCAGCATGGATACCGGTTTTCCTACGATGAGCGAGCGGCCGACGACCACGGCTTTCTTTCCGCGGCAGTCAATTCCGTAATAATTCAGAATTTCCATGCAGGCCTGCGCAGTGCAGGGCGGGAAGCCCAGCTTCTTTCCCGCGAACACGCCGGCCAGAGATAAATTCGTCATGCTGTCGACATCCTTGGACGGATCGAGAGTATTCACAATCTTATCTGCGTCCAGGTTTTCCGGCAGCGGCCGGAACAGAAGAACTCCGTTCACATGCTTATCTTCATTCAGCTGTCTGATTTTCTTAAGGACCGCCTCGCCGGATACATCTTCCGGGAATACGGTCTTCTCCACTTCCATCTCCATGCCGCGGCACTTCTTTTCAGCGCTTCGCTCATAAGACAAATCCGCCGGATTTTCGCCCACACGCAGAATATGCAGCGTCGGAACGATTCCACGCTCCTTCAGCCGTCGGACGGTATCGGAGGTTCGTTTATTGATAAAGGATGCTGTTTCCTTTCCTGACAAAATCCGGGCCATGTTTTCCTCTCTTTCCGGACAGAGCATTTTCCTGTCCCGTCTCACTGGGCTTTCAGTTCTTTTTCTACCTGGCTTACGATACTGTCCGCCAGCGGAACATATTTCTGAAGCATTTCATCCGCCCGCCGGTTGTACTGTTCCGCACAGGCACGATCCCTCATGGGCCTGGTATTGATATAGACATTCAGCGCGGCTCCCTGAAGGCCTGCCCGGCACAGGGCAGCCCCGGCGCCGGCATCGGAAACAGCCATCTTCGATCCCCTGGCGGCAAATTCTTTCATCAGATCAAGAGCCATACAGCATTTTTCCATGATTTTCAGCGGAACCTGGCTGGCATTCCTAAGACACACTTCCATGGTTTCCGCCTTTTTTTTCTTTTCCTCCTCCGTACCCGAGGGAAGCTGATAGGCCTGGGCAAGAGGCTGAAACACTACGGCATCCTTTTCAGTTAAAGCGAGCAATTCCTTCTGCAAAAAGTCGCATTTCGCCTTCAGATCGTACATTTCTTCCTCGACGGCGGCATATTTCTTTTTGCCGACCGTCAGAGAACCAACCATATTTCCAAGTGCGGTTCCAACGGCGCCGGCGAGTGCCGATGCGGCGCCGCCGCCGGGAACCGGCTTTTTTGAACTTAATTCATCAACAAACTGACTGCAGGATAATGTAGAAAACCCCATGGAAAATCCTCCTTATGTATTCAAAGAAAGCTGCAATAATTCTTTACGTACCATCTTTTTTCCGGGCGGCGGAGGGGAACAGTGTCTCATCCGTATGTGGAAGGAAACAGCTGGCCACAAATTCTTCCATGTAGGAAGGATCCCGCGATAATTCAATGTACGTCATGCGTCTGGAAACTTCAAGCACCCTGCGGACGGCTTCATCGGAAATAAGCATGCGGTAGGCCCCCTCAAGTGACGTATTCCCAAGGTAGTGAAAACGGCTTCTCTCAACGTCCGGCAGCATGCCGATCTGCACGGCATTTTCGATGTTGATCCCGCTGCCGATTCCGCCTGCAATACAGATGCTTTCAATGTCGTCCGCAGACAGATCCATCTGACGGAGCATGGTGCGGATAGCCGAAAATACAGCTCCCCGGGCACGTATAAAATTATCAATATCTACCTCGCTGAATTCGACGGCCGGTCCCGGGCGGTCCGGATCAGAAAGAATATAGAAACCGATTCCATCCTCATCCCGGCGGATTCTTCGTCCGCTCCGGACAAATTTTCCACGCCGGTCAATGATGGAGCATCGGAAAAGTTCCGCCGTCAGGTCGATCATTCCGGATCCGCACAAACCGGCCGGATTCGTATCACCGATGACCGTGAAAGAAGGTTCCATGGTTTGCGGGTTGATCCGCACCGTATCGACCGCTCCCTGTGCCGCTCTCATACCGCAGCTGATATCACCGCCTTCAAAGGCAGGTCCGGCGGAGCATGCGCAGCTAAGCATGAATTCCTTATTTCCCAGAACAATTTCCCCGTTCGTGCCCAGATCAATAAATAAAGAAAGTTCCGGGCGGTCCCACAAACCGCTTACATAGGTCCCAACTGTAATATCTCCGCCCACATAGCTTCCGATATTCGGGGAAAGGATAACCCGGGCGCCCGGGGATGAGAGAATGTTCAGATCGCCGGCCCGTATATCCTCCGCGTCAAAGAAGCTGGGAACCCAGGGTTCAAGCCGGATCGGGTCCGCGTAGACACCGCAAAGCAGATGGTTCATCGTCGTGTTCGCCGCAATGCAGATACGGCTGATCCGATCCGGCTCCAGACCGGCCTCTGAACACATTCTCCGGATCATCGGATTCAGGGTTTCACGGATGAGCGCATTCTGAAGGCGTTCGCTGCCGTCTTTCTCCCCGGTAGCAAGGTCCCATTCTTCTCCTTTACCGTCCTTTATTTCGTCTTCTTCCTCCCGGCAGGATTCGATGATCCGGCTGATCACATCTGCACCGTACCGAAGCTGTGCGTTGGCGGCCGCATTCTGTGCCAGAATTTCTCCGGTCTGAAGATCTGCAAGAATTCCGACAACCGTGGTCGTTCCGATGTCGAATGCAGCTCCGGCCAGCCTCTCTCTTTCCGTGCCGGCGAAGCAGGCATTATTATCCATCCTCTCTTCCCGGCCCGCTGCATTGTTCTGCCTGATATCTTTCTCCTGCACCCGCCGGTATGTTCTGTCCGGCCAGATGGAAAGGACCTGTGCCGCCCTGTTGTCCCTGTCCGTTTCAAGGACGCCGGAGACAGAAAAATCTCCCCGCCGAAGTACCCGTGCAAGACTTTTCAGTATGTAAAACGGAACACGCAGATGTTCATACCCGAATGCCTTTTTCAACTCATCGCAAAGCCGTTCAAGATCCGGCCGCGTATCCCTGTCGGAAGGCTTCGGCAATTGAAGATGAAACGGAAGCAGATCCGTATCCGGAAACACCCCGGTCAGGCGTGCATTTGACATAAAAGATGCTTTTTCCGCGTCGTTCTGACTGCCCGCAATAATCACATTCTCCCGGCTGACAAAAGATGCATCCGGGATCCGGACCGTACAATCGGAAAGCGGACGGATCCGGCAGGCCAGGCGCCAGCCTGCTTCGTATTCCTCCTTCCGGATATTTCCGCGCTGATCCTCCTCCACCTGTCCGGAAATCAGCTGTATTTTACATTTGCCGCATATACCGTGTCCCGAGCAGGGAGCATCCAGCCCGATTCCAGCCCTTCGCGCGGCATCCAGCATACTGTCGCCCGCAGATGTCCTGAATGAAAAAGCCTCACGGTCCGGTGACAGACAGGTTACTGTATACATCGCATTCCTCTCCAATGAAAAATCAAAAAGCCGGCGGTTCGGATTTGCTTTTCCGGCCGCCGGCAAAATATCCCTGCTGCTTACAGTTCCAGATAGGAATCCGCGTAAAGCGTATTCCCCAGGATGATGTCGCACGATTTGATTGTTTCCATCAGCCGTGTATTGTTTGGATTGACGATGGCGGAGGTTAACCCCTGCATCATGGCCATGGCGATCATGGAGCTGTCCATGACCGGGCGGATCGCCTTCGGCATTCCGTTGCTGCTGTTGGAAAGTCCGCCGGTTGAGTGAAGCCCCATCTCTGAAAACATATGGATGCATTCAAGCATTTCCTTCACTTTATCCTGCATTCCCTTAATGACGAGAAACATGGGATCGAACCAGATATCATCCTCACTCATTCCAAGTTCAAGGCCATGTTCAAGAAGCGTCTGACAGTAGCCCATCCGCTCATCGTTGTCCCTGGCAATTCCATCCCCGTTGCAAAGCGCGATGCAGATGGCATCGTTCGCAGCCGCCAGATCCATATAGTCCAGCCGCCCTGCAGCATCCGCCGAATTTACAATCGGTTTTCCCCTGGAACGGTTGTATACAGAAATGCCAGCCTCAATGGCTGCCTTGTTGGAAGTGTCCAGTGATAACGGTACGTTGTCAAAATTATCCTGAAGCAGACGAACCACCCACTTCATAATCTCCGGGCCGTTGTCCTCCGCCGGACCGATATTAACATCAAGGCAGACGGCACCTGCTTTCAGCTGGGCGGAAGCCCTCTCAAGTATCGGTTCCGGATCCATTTCAGCAAAAGCTCTGTTTACGGACGATGCCGTAGCGGACAGCCGTTCTCCGATGACAATAAATTTTCCCATGACCATTCTCCTGTATTCAAGCAGCCTGATTTTGGAAATCAGTTGTTTTCTCTTTGCATATCCTTCAAAAATTTACCCAGCTGGATAGCTTCCCGCGGGGCCGTGAAAATTTTCCAGCCCGGTAGTTTTTTTTCAAGATCCTTCTTCAGAACCGCAACCTTTCCGGGAATGCAGAGTGTCCGGCATTTAACCTTCGGCTCAACATTTTCCTTTACAAAAGAAGCAATGCTGGAGGCGGAAAGCTTTCCGGCGGCCCAGCTGGTTAGAACCGAGTAGCCGCCGGCATCTGTGATGACCAGATTGCACGGTACGCCGGAGCGTTCAAGTTCTCCCTCCACCAGAAAGCAGGTGAGTGCAAAATCGGTCGTTGTCAGCAGAATACTGTTTTCATCTGCGCCATTGATCGGATAAATCCCCGGCTCTACGCGCATGGGTTTCTGCGGATCCGAAAAGATGTTCTGGCGAAGTCCATACAGCGGATTTGCCAGCGCATAGGTCATCCGGTCTGCAATCAGGATGGAGCCATACTTGACCGTGAACAGGGAAAGCAGTGCCGCCTCAAGATGTGCATCAGCGCCGGCCAGTTTATTCACATGAACGATCGATGGATATCCGCAGGTGCGATTGCCGTCCTTAATGGCGGCACGGCGAAACTGTACCGTCGTGGAAAAGGCGGATTGTACATCCGTATCCGGCGCGTTAAAAAGGAGGTTCCTGTTGCCCAGCTTTTCAAGCAGCGCTATGGTATCGTATAGTTCATCGTTATTTCCGCCAATAACACCGAGCGGAATATGCGCCTGAACAGCGAGGGCATTCATTTTCGCGTAATTATTAAAATCCGCCCCGTTCAGAATGAAATTGCGGTTTCCGGTCGATAAAAGATAATCCACGGCTTTCGATGCAAGGTCAGTGTTATGCGTAGTCAGAATCAGCACGCGGTCTTTCAGTTTTGCCGCTTTTTGTATCAGTTCAGCATACCGTTCCTGCAAATTCGTATGACCATCACCGGCACACGCGGTGCTGTCTTCTATTTCAACCATCTCGACAAACATGCGCTCACCGATGCGCACATAGTCAACCCTCCGCATTTCCTCCAGTTTTCTGTCCGCTTCCTCCGGGCTCATGGCAGAAGAAAGGCAGACTGCATACCTTGTCGGACTGACAAAAGCCTTCTCATGGCGGAAAAGAACCGTTTCACCGCCGAGGGCATACGTTGTATCCCCGTCTCCTGCCGTAATGGTTCTCATGGCAGGCTCGGAAGATTCAGCAATTTTTGCTTTTGCCTCCTTCGTGAAATACGGGCATCTGTCAGGATGAACCGCTCCCTGCGCCACCTTCATGCAAAAAGAAAGACAGGTTGGACAGCCGCATTCCCGGCAGTTTTTCTTTGGAGACAGCTTAAAAATGTCAATACCTTTTAATGCCAATTTACTGCCCTCCCTGTGTCAGTGCCGCTGTCATCGCGGCAATCGTCCGGACACTTTCCGGATGTTTCAAAATTACGGCGTCGCTGCCTGCAGCCAGCACAGCAGCTGCCGTCTCTACTTCCATATCAATTCCCCGTTCTTCCTGGCTGCCCCATTCCGGCATCTCGCCCTGCGTGGCTGCCGCCTCCCGGACCGACCAGGCTTCCTGTGCCACCGGCGTAATCACTGGCATCTGCAGTGTTTTGTCCGACTGCTCCAGCGCCGCCAGGCGGATCCGGTCAATTGTGGAAATGACATACTCAAATCCATAGCCGCAGGCCGCCGTTCCCGGCTGCATAATAATCTTATTTTCCGGAACCTCCGCCTGAAGCAGCAGGATATTCAGCTGCTTGGCAAGATTGATATCGTCGGCGGATTCCGCCCCGATATTCTGTCCGTATTCCGGCGCAGCCGTCTTTTTCACGCTTTCATAATTTTCTTCCCGTGCGGAAAGCATGAGCGCATTTCTGCCCTTCAGAACCTGTGCGGCTTTCCGTAGAAGTCCGGCATCGATTTGCGCATTGTCGCAGCCGCTTACCGCCAGCGGAAGATCCGTAGCATCTGCGACAGCCCGGACAGTTTCCATCAGCTCATCAGCCGGCCTGTTTTTCCCATTCGGATCTGCTCCGGTCAGCGCCAGACAGATAAAGTCAACTCCCTCAAAAGAAGAAGCTTTCCTGGCCATGTCTGCTGCGCTGACGCAACCGTCATAATATTTCTGTACAACCGCCGGCTGATCGGCGACGCCGCCGTCTGTAATTTCTATTCCAATCCTGGGACGGTTCGGTGTTTTTCCGTCAAACGTATAGAACGGCAGCGAGCTTTCACCGCCTGCTGTTACCGCCCTGTCCCCGGTTCCGACCGTCACTTCGCAAATCCGGGAGGCGGACTTTCCCGACTTTGAGATAAATGGCATGAAATGTCCTCCTGCTATTGTGCTTTCTGTGCGATTACGAATGAGAACCCGGACGGGCGTATCCGCACCCGTCCAGAATTTCTGCAACTTCCTTCCAGCGGTTCAGCGCATACATGTGGAATCCGCTGATGCCCATGGTTCTGTATCTTTCCATCAGTTTAATGGTGTACTCAATACCGGCTTTCCTGAAATCATCCATTTTCTGCTGCCGCTGATCATCCTCGAAAGGCGGGCTGGAATCAAAGGGATCCGGGAAAATCCAGTATTTGGATATCAGGCGGGCAAGATCGTGTGAAAAAACGCATCCGTTTCTGGACAAAGCCATGGTGACCGCCGATTTTATGCTAAGCAGCGGCATGATGCCGACGTCCACCGGCATGGTGACGCCTGCCCTGCGGATCGCATCCAGCCAGCGCTCAAACGCATCCGGATCCCAGCAAAGCTGTGTCATGATATAATCGGCACCGCAGTCCTGCTTCAGCTTCAGGTATCCGATGTCGCTCTGCATAGAATCATTCTCCACATGGCCTTCCGGCATGCCTGCAACGGCAATCTCGAAGCGATCCCCGTACGTGCTGCGGATAAATTCAACAAGCTGGGAGGCATACTGAAAATCTCCCAGCGTTGTTTTTTCTCCGTTCGGAAGATCGCCGCGAAGCGCAAGCACATGATCGATCCCATCGGAAAGATAATTGTTCAGCTGTTCCTTTATGGCTCCCGAACGGTTGCGGACGACAGAAAAATGGGTCATCGGCGTGATCCCTTCCCCGCGGATCATGCTGCACACTTTCCGGTTGGCGCCGATGTTGGAGCCGCCGGCGCCGTACGTTACGGAAATGTATTCCGGCCGGTATTCTTTTAAATGATCAAACACCGTCTGCAGATTTTGAAATCCCTTCTCCGTTTTCGGCGGGAATACCTCAAACGAGAGCGTCTGCCGTTTCCGCATGACTTCACTGAATTTGATTTCTGGCATAAAACCTCCGATTTTTCTCTGGCTTTAATTAGCTGCTCAGGATCATACGGTCATTTGCAAATTCACCGCCGGATGCCTGGCCGAATTTTTCAAGCAGATCCGAAACCTGCAGATTGTCCTTTTCCTTTCCACGGACATCGTAGATAATTTTACCCTCATTCATCATAATCAGACGATTGCCCATCCGGATGGCATCTTTCATATTGTGGGTCACCATAAGAGCCGTCAGCTTCTGCTCATTGACTATTTTTTCGGTAAGTCCCAGAACCTTTGCGGCTGTTTTCGGATCCAGCGCAGCCGTATGCTCATCCAGAAGCAAAAGCTTCGGCTGCTTCAGACTCGCCATCAGAAGCGTCAGGGCCTGGCGCTGTCCTCCGGAGAGAAGTCCTACCTTCGTCGTCATGCGGGTTTCAAGGCCAAGTTCCAGAATTTTAAGCTCCTCATGGTATCTTTCACGCTCATCTTTTGTAATGCCCCATCGAAGGCCTCGCTTTTCACCGCGGCGGGCGGCCAGCGCCAGGTTATCCTCGATGGACATGTTCGCCGCGGTTCCGGTCATCGGATCCTGGAAAACGCGGCCCAGGAATTTTGCGCGCCTGTACTCCGGATAGCCGGTAATGTTTTTCCCGTCAATTGTGATGGCGCCGGCGTCCACCGGCCATACTCCGGCAATAGCGTTGAGCATGGTTGACTTTCCGGCTCCGTTTCCTCCAATGATCGTACAAAAATCCCCGGTCTCAAGTTTAAGAGAAACACCTCGGAGAGCCGGCTTTTCATTAATCGTACCTTTATTGAACGTCTTAAAAATATCCGTGATTTCAAGCATGACTCAGACCTCCCTGGACTTTTCGATCGTGACGGTGCCGTTTTTTGCCGCCCTTGCGTAACTGTTGCTGATCTTCGCGCGAAGGTTCGGGATGGCCAGGAAAACGGCAACAATCAATGCTGTGAAAAGCTTCAGGTCATTGGAAGGCATCTTCAGCCACAGAACCACACCGATCACAATGTAATAGATGATGCTTCCGATCACAACAAAAACAAGATGGCCGGCAAAGTTAAGCTTCTTCCCGAAGATAGCTTCTCCAAGGATTTCACCGATAATGATGGCAGCCAGTCCGATCACGATGGATCCGCGGCCCATATTGATATCTGAAAAGCCCTGATACTGAGACAGCAGGCCGCCCGACATGGCGACAAAGCCGTTGGAAAGTGCAAGGGTAAACACCTTGGTAATATTTGTGTTGATGCCCTGGGCGCGGGACATGGCCGGGTTGGAGCCGGTGGAGCGGATGGAACAGCCGAATTCTGTCCCGAAGAACCAGTAAAGAGCGGCAATCAAAGCGGCGATCATGATGACTCCGAATAAAATCGCGTTTGAAATATTTCTCGATGAAACTACCAGGAAGAACTTGTCAACCGACACCGGCTTGTTGGCCATGTTTCCCATAATACGCAGGTTTACAGAATACAGGGCAATCTGCGTCAGAATTCCGGACAGGATGTCCGGGATTCCGAAGGCTGTGTGAAGCAGTCCGGTAACGAGTCCTGTCAGCATGCCGGTCAGAAATGAATACAGAAGGGCCAGGGGAGCCGGAACTCCGGCAAGGATCGCCATAACCGCCACGGCACCTCCTGTGGCAAAGGATCCGTCCACGGTAAGATCTGAAAAACTGAGCAGTCTGAAAGTCATATACACCCCCATGGCCATAATGCCCCAGATAAGCCCCTGGGCTACGTTGCCAGGAAGAGCTTTCACCAATGTGGCGGGATTGAGCGCAAGTAAATTCATGATTGCCTCCGGTAATAAATCAGTTTACGTGTTTTTAATCTTTTATCTTCAGATTATATACTGCGATAAAAACAGCCGCAAGCAAATTTGCGGCTGTTTTGTGCTTCTCTTCTATTTTTTTCGAAATAATAGTTACTCCGTTGCACCTTCTGCGGCAGCTTCCTCAGCTCCGATAGCAACATAATCATCCGGAACTTTTATTCCAAGAGCCTCACACATATCGGCATTGTATTCTTTCGTAACCTTCGGCGCGTACTGGATTGCCATCGTTGAAATGTCTGCACCGTCCGCGAGAATCGATGCAGCCATCTTGCCGGTTTCATAGCCGAGATCATAGTAATTGATGGAAAGAGTGGCAACTCCACATCCCTTGCAGATACCCTCTTCGCCTGCGACGACCGGTATCCCGGCTTCTCTGACGACATTGCCGACCAGCTCAGCGCAGGAAGCGGCGGTATTGTCCGTCGGGACATAGAGAACATCATTCTCACCGGCGGCGGTTGTCACAACCGACTGTATATCATTGCTGTCCGCGAATGTGTAGGTGTTGACCGTAAGACCTGCATCCTCCAGATACCCCTGGATTGTGTCTGCCTGGTATTTGGAGTTCGGCTCCGCCGAGCAGTAAAAAATGCCTGCGGTTTTTGCATCCGGGAAGAGCTCCTCCAGCATAGCGGCCTGCTGGTCCAGCGGAGCAAGGTCAGAGGTTCCGGAGATATTCCCGCCAACCGTTCCGGTCCAGTCCTCAATCCCCAGCGCCGTCGCATAATCCGTGATAGAGGTTCCCAGAATCGGAATGGAGTCCGTCGCCTGCTGGGCTGCAATCAGTGCCGGAGTTGCGTTTGCCATAATCAGGTCATATTCACTGGATACGAATGAGTTTACGATGGTGGCGCAGGTAGCTGAATCACCGGCAGCGTTCTGATAGTCGAAAGTTACGGCATCCTTGAGCTTGTCCGTAAGGGCATCCTCAAACCCCTGGGTAGCTGCATCCAGCGCCGGATGCTGTACCAGCTGGCAGATGCCGACGGTATATGTTTCATTGTCAGCCATCACCGTTGCCGGAGCCACAGCCGCTGCCATAACAGCCGCAGCACTGACCGCCGTAATCCTGACTCCCAAATTTCTCCTCATGCCTTTGCTTTCCTCCTTTAAAGTGAAAAATTAAATTTCTCTAATTATAAAAAAATCTTTTGCCAATGTCAATATTATCGGCAAAAGATTTTTACAATCTGTATTCACTTAAGAATTTTTAGTTTTCCTGCCGCCATGACCGAACATGCTGCTCCGACGTTCCGTTCCCTGAAGCAGGCGGCTGATGTTGCCGCGGTGTTCCCAGACCGCCATCGCCGTCAGAAGGCCGATGATCAGATACATCTCATTCAGATGCGGCTGCGTCATGTGAAACAAAATGCCATTCTGGCCGCAGATAACCGTGCCAAAGAAAATATAAAGATAAATGGAAA
>Ga0256406_1003849_pt1 | contig 17975 bp, 26 predicted proteins | sample RumenRJG_03DNA_FD_185986 | JGI IMG/M metagenome (GOLD analysis project Ga0256406, IMG submission 185986) | Bovine rumen microbial communities from Lethbridge, Alberta, Canada - RJG_03 | ecosystem: Host-associated > Mammals > Digestive system > Stomach > Rumen | place: Canada: Alberta | collected...
CCAACGGCCCAATTCCCCAAATCATTGGCCTTATCGCCTTTTTCCGCAAAAGCCAGCACGACATCATCATAATGACCATATGCCCTGATAACAGCAAGGAAAAGCCACGGATACTGGCTGCCAATAACCGTACCAATTCTTTTCCTGGAAAAATCATCCTCATCGAATTCGTACTGCTTGTACCACTGCATGTATGCCACGATGTCCGCGCACAGCTTGCGGCTCCGGCTGTCCCAGGGCATATCCTGGCTGTCCACGTACTTGCGTAATGCTTCTCCGCTAAGCGTTCTCATGCTACCACCTCCTGTTTCTGTATGCCGGTATCCAGAGCATCGTATAAGGACCGAAATGCTCTGCGACGATACCCTGCAAATCAATCTCGTAACAAGCCTCAACCCCGTCACCGTAATCAATTTCAATATAGCCACGACTGCCATGCAGACTGCCGATATCTATGGCACATTCCCTGAGGACCAGATAAAATGTATCCTGCTTCAGCTGCCAATGCACTACCTGATCCGGCGTAAGCCTGAAAGCGACTCCTGCTGTTATAAAGTAAAGCGCGGTAAACCGTGCGCTATGGCCTTGCCACAGGTCGCGCTCCTGCACATTCTGCATGGAACCACGGTGCATAGCCACGATATCCCGCAGTGTCAGTGGATGCTTTTCTTCCAGCAACCATCGGAGTATCTTAAGGTTCCTGTCATCCAGCGCAAACGGCTTGTAGCCCGTATGCTCCAGAGAAAGAGGCAGATGCGGATGGAATACCTCATCACGGTGCAGGTCCATTTGGTGCCCATAAATATTCCAGCAGTGATAGAAATAGGTACTGCCTTCCCGCTTGCCGTAATCATAGCTGGGCTTATGGCTCAAAAGGATCCACATATCATCGATGTTGATCGTGGTTTCTCCCTGTTCAATGAACGTAAATCCCGCCTTGAGGTAGGTATCCTGCCGGAACTTGTCCCTGTCCCCCATCACCAGAGCTTTGCGCCCCGGCATTTCTTCGATGCGCTTCAGCCAGCGGGTATCAGCGGCCACATCTCCCAGATGAATGATATCGTCATCGTCATGTACCATTTCCTGCCAGTTGCGCAGGATAAGTTCGCTGAACCCTGCCGGTCGTCCATGCCTTTGACACATGGACGCATCGCCCAGCATCGTGTCCGTGATAAGGTATACCATACTTTCCCGCCTCACTTTATCTTGCTTGTCCGCGCTGCTTTTCTAATTCCTGCTCGCACAGCATGCAGCTGCTCATCAGTTTCTCGTGCAGTGCTTCCAGGACAGACTTGCCATGTGCTGTATGACGGCCGGCCACATCATCCAGCGAGATATCCATGACATCGCAGAAGCGGCTCAGCATATCTATCTTCGGTTCGCGCTCGTTGCGCTCATAGTTGCCGTAGGTGTTCGTATCCACATGCAGATACTCCGCTACCTCTTTCTGCTTCAAGCCATTGAGCTCGCGTACCATGCGCATACGCCCACCCAGCGTGTCTGCCTTTGCCGCCTTGTTCATAGCCAGGTCCTCCTCCATTTAGACGTTGGTTTCTTTGATTGGCTATATATTACATCTTCTCTTCAAAAGAGTAAACAGCGATTTTTGAGAATTATTTTGCTCTTTATAAGAGAAATTAGACTTGCACCATTGCTGGTGCTGCCGCTATATGGCTGATTCGTTCTTTTCTCAGTGGCGAAGGGAAAGGTAACGCCTCATGTTCTGCTCATACCGTTCCTTGCTGTCAACAGAGAAAATACCGCTGTCTTCGTCCTCTCCCCTTTTATGCCCTGCCAAAAGTTGGGACTGTATTTTGAGTTGCAGGAAAGACTGCCTGACCACTTTGTGCAGGGCTTCCGGTTCTTTGACATATATCTGCAAAGCCAGCTCTGTATTGACCCCGAGGATTTTCAGGTAGTTGAATTCCACCACCGCAGAAAACGGATTCCCTGTAAGCTGTGGCCGGTTACAAGCCTCATCCTTTACTGCCCGGTCCCAAAACTCGCGCAGGTTTGCATTGATAGTTCTCCTCAGTCCCCCTATCAGACGATTGCGCTTGCTGATGGCAGCTCTGCGGAACTCCCGACTGTTTGCCCCTTGTGTCATGACATCAGCTGCGTTATACTGCTTTTCCACCGTTGCCAGTTCGTCCTTTACCGCCATCATAGGGTCGGCGCCCGTAAAGTACATAATGAACAGCAGCTCAGTAAAAGAATGGAATAGCAACGGAAAACTGGTATAGGACTTTTCCTGCAGCTTCATAAACCGGTCATAAACAGGCTTATATACCTCATAATCAACGCCCATATCCTTCGCCAACTGGCTTTCCTCGCGGATGGATTGCGCTATGTACTGATTCTGCTCCTGCTGATCGAGATATTCCCGAAGGCTCCTTGCCAGCCTGCGATTTGCTTCAAGCTCCGCCTGCCTGACCATGAGGCTGACGTGTTTATGGTCTATACGCAGGTCGCCATACGCGTAATGATGCACCACAATCCCTTTTTCATCCTTCTCCGCCGTTTCCGTGGGCCGTAATACTCTGGCTATGGCTGGCATGGCACGGTCTATATCGTCCTGAGGGGTATTGACCGAAATGCCATCATATGGAGGTTCACAATCTGCATCGGACAGGAGCAGTTCTTCTACAGACACATGCATTTTATTGCACATATCCAAAAGCGAGTCTAGAGGTGGCAGCCTGGTCATGTTGGGATTCTCATAGGCTGCGTAGGTCTGGCGGGCCAGTCCGAGCTTGTCCGCGAACTCGCCCTGCGTGATATGAGCATCGCTATAGCGTTCTTTCCTGTATCTGCGCAGGCTGGCCGCAAGATTAGCCTTGATTTTATCCAAGGGGTAGCCATCGGCCGGCATGCGGTAGAGCCTATGCAGTCTACGCCTTTTTTCCATATCAAAACAATCCTTTCTCTGTATCGTTATCAGCGTCACAGCCTATAATATCATCCCGGACATAACCAGCCCAGCAGGAAACAGAATAGCAGAACATATAAAAATGGGAAATCCTTCTTATGGCTGCTCATCAGGAAGCCCGAATAGCTTGCGGAGCTCAGCCATAGAAAAAGTTTTATCGCTATGCGTGGTTTTTACAGCCTTGTCTTCATTCGTTGGCGGAGCACCTTTTTCCTGCTTTACCATTTCCTCGTCTTTCTTTGTTGAAGCAGCTACTGCACACTGTACCATTCGGAAAAAAGCCTCGTCGTCCTTTTCTGACCAGTTTTCCGCCCACGTTCTCCCCAGATTTTTGATATCATCCGTACCTTTGGTATTCATACGCTCCTCCAGACCTTAATCTGCGGCGTCGATGCCCAGAATATCGTCCATGACATCGGCAAACTTATGCAGGCTAGCTTCATGCAGGGGATAATACATCGCCATGATACGGGACATCGGCACCTGCTCCCATATGCCTGCCAGCGTCAGGTCGCGGTATCACTGGTAATACGCCGCCACATAGCCGGCCCAGTAGGAAACGGGAAAATAGAACGCATTGATATGGGGAATCGTCCCAGTATCCATGCCCAGCATCCTGAACGTACGGCAGATAAGCCCGCGCCCCGTCATGCCCGTCGTGCAGAGCGGCAGTCCCAGCGACAGTGACCTGGCAAGGCCTGACGTGACAAGCATAGAGGCCAGCTTATCCGGGTCGAGATGACAGCCTTCTACGCCATACATGAAGTAATACCCCATGTTGTGCATAGCTGACTGTGTATAGCAATTAGGATAAACACGGGCCATTGCCGGTCACTCCCTCCTGTCATTCAGCATAAGGTCGAAGATGGAAGTCCTTTGATAAGCATTTTTTATAAATGCTTTGGCGCTCTCTTTGACGAGCTCAAGGACTCTGTTATCAGCAGGAAAAATGAACCTCATTCCGCCATCATCCTGCTGCCCATATTGCTGGCATCTTACCGGTTCGCTGCCGAGGAAGCATAAAGCATCCATCGCCTTCTGCGTTTTCAGGACAATCTGCATATCAGAGCTGCAGGCTGTTATGACCCGGTCAAGCCCCTCGACGGATAGCAGGGCACTGAGGAACTGCTCAACACAGAAGAAAAAGGAACCATCCGTGCGCCAGGCATAAATCATGTCACAGCCCGCTATATCCACGGCATAGTGCTCAATCAAGTACGCCTTGCGGGCTTCCATGGTCGGTATGGAAAATTCATCCTCTGTCTGGTGCTGCAGCATGGTCGCTGCCCAATTCAGGACATTATACTTATCAGCAGTGAAGTCCAGGACGGCCAGCCCCTGCATATCCAGGCGGTAGCTGCTGACCACGCCATCCTCCGCATCCCTGCAGGCCCATTCCCCTGCCACCTGCCTGAACGGCGTCACGTAAAAGCCGGCGCCGAAACCGCTGAGGACACGACTGTCATCAGCATGAGGCTGGGAAATTTCCCTTTTTGAACCGTGATATACCGTCAGGAAAGGCTCCATGACAATGCACCTTCTTTATGACACAGATATCGCTTCAGGATCAGAATAAACCTGCCTCCGTTCCTGTCTTGTAACATGACACCAGCAGATTGTTAATCGCCGCTTCGTCCGGCCTGTCGGGCAACTTGGAAATCTCGAATGCGTGTCGGATTTTCTGTTCGTATTCGTCCGTCAGGCGGAATACCTCATCAAAGGAAACGTCACCCGCACGGATGCCCAGCAGCAGGTCGTGCTCCTCGCGGCGGTACGTGTGGATGCCGCGCCCCTCCAGGATATCCAGCCCCGTGAGGAACAGGCGGATGAGGTGCATGGCATGCTTGCGCAGGTGCGGCAGGTCCTTTTTGTGGTTGCGCTTGTTCAGCTTGCCGTAGTTGCGCAGCATAGTGCCGATGTCCGTGTTGATGGCGAGGAAGCGCCGCAGGGTAATGTGGTCGATGTGCACCGAGGTATAGAGCTCTTTCTCCTGCTCCTCATCCCCGCTGTCCTCGCTGGCAAAGGTGATGTCGCCCTCATGGATGTGATACTGCTCCTGGCAGGTCAGCATTATCTGCTCCAGGGAACGGCGGATGTGCTCCATCTTCGCGGCCTGCGGGTAGCTGTCCCGCGCCAGCGCGTTCTGCAGGCGGCGCAGCTGGGCCGTGGCATAGCCAGTAAAGGTGTAGTAGGACCGCTTGCTCAGGAACAGGTCCGCATGGTCACGGATCAGCCGGCCGACCGCATTGCAGCAGAGTACGTGCTCCGGCTCCGTGCCCAACATTTCGATGACGTTCGGGTTGCACTGGCTGCAGAGGTGCACGAATTTCTGCAGGCTGTAGATGACCGTATCCGTGGCCTTATCCTCAGCCTGCTCGAAATGCTGCGTGCCGAAAATCTCCTCCGGCCGCTCCAGCGCAAAGCCGCGTATATCCACATCCGATGCCGCATGGTTCGTGCCATAGGCGCGGGAACCCGAGAGCGTCAGGTAGCAGATCCGCCTGCCAAGATGCGGCGACGTACGCAGGAAAGCGTAGTCCTGCCCCACAATCAGCGCCTGATAATCCATCGTCATCACTCCTTTAACAGCGTCAGGTATTTCGGCGGCACGGCCCTGGTGAGCCATACGCCGTTCTCGGAACGGAAGAAATCCAGTCCGTCCCGCAGCATGGCGTCCGTATTTACCTCGTAAATGATGACCCTGCCCTTGCGGCGCGAGCCGACTTTATAGGCTGTCTCCTTGTCAGGAGAAAGGTGCACGTAGAGCCGCTTCATGGGGAGCAGGCCCTTGTGCCAGATGGATTTCTCGTTCTGCTCTATTGTACCATGAAAGAGCTTCATGGGCGGAATAGCTTTCCTCAGGCCGACATCGACGGGGATGGAGTGCCCCTGCAGGGCGCGGATACGCTGCCCGTCCTCGCTGAAAGCAAAACGTTTCTTGTCATTCAGGGCAACAATCCGTTCCAGCCTTACGCGGCTCAAATCGTACCCGTGTGCCTGCGCACCAGTCAGCAAAGCCTCCACATTCCCCCAGCCGTACTTATCCAGCTTCAGCCCGATAGCCTCCGGGTGATGCCGCAGTACGCGCGCAATGAACTTGCTGTATTTCTTTTCTTCTGCTGTCAACTCATCTGGCATACAATCACCTCCTGCTCTGCCATATCTGTCTGGAAATCAGATCCATGCAGGAGATATGGCCCTCTGGCATATAGGAGCCGGTATCCATAAAGATTACTTCCGGTGTAACGATGGGCTCATAACAACCCTCGATGACCTTACACGTCGGCGTATGGCCGGCGACCACCGTCACATTTGCCAGCTCCCCTAGCCCTTCCAAATACTTTATCGGCTCATGATTTTTGTACCGCATGGACAAATAACGTCCGTGTACCAGATCTCCGTCTCGCTGGTCATCGAGTGGCACGTCAGGGTCTACGCCCGCATGGGCAAAGATATAGGTGCGGCCAGCTGCATCTGCCTCCAGCATCAGGGGCAGATTATTTACAAAATCCGCATATTTTTTGAATTCCTCAACCGAACCAGACAACTGCCTGAACGACTCACTGCCACCTTCACGTTTCCACCAGTCGATGTTACTAACTGCACCGCTCAAAGCATAGTGAGCATTCCAAAACTCAGCAAAGGCATCCCAAAGCATGCATTCATGGTTGCCACGCAGCAGATGGATATTGTCCCGTTGCGGCAACTGCATAAGATAGTCCAGTACACGCTTCGGCTCTGGACCACGGTCTACATAGTCACCGAGGAATACTACCTCGTCCCATTCATAATCCGGCTTTACCTGCTCCAGCAGATCTGCCAGCCTCTGCCACTCGCCATGGATATCGCCAAAAACAAGGAATCTGCCTGACATAATCCATCACCGCCTTATCTTATATCAAATTTGCATCATTTCCCTGCTGCCCGCTCATGGATGGCGAGGAGCTCTTTTTCTGTCGGCACGTGCCGGCGGTCTACCCAACTGCGCAGGGTGCGCAGGAGTTCCCTGTCGAGCGCAATGGGCTGGTAATCCGAATATTCCAGTGCCAATGGCAGGTAAAGCCTACTGGTATCAAAAAACTGCAGGTTATGCTGGTGCCCATGGATGTTAATATCTGCCGTATGCTGGGCAACAGGGTGATGCGAGAACAAGATACGGATGCCCTCCAGCCGCATCACGAAAGCATCGCAGGCAAACTGGAAGCCCCGCTCCATGTACTGTTCCAGCGACTTGGTATCGTGGTTGCCGCGCACCAGTATCTTGTGTCCCGGCAGTTCCAGGATGCGCTCCAGCTGTGTCTCGTTGTGAAAAGCCACATCACCCAGATGAATCACCATGTCATCTTCGTGTACGGTTTCCCGCCAATGCCGGATAATCAGCTCGCTGAAACCGACGGGACGCTGCCCGGTCCGTTCCAGCCTCAGATGCCCGATATGGGTATCCGTTATCAGATACATCATTTCTCTTCACCTGCCGAAGGCATCTACGATTTGATTTTTCCTAATCTGCTGCAGAATGCCCTGTAATTCCGCATATCCTGCGGCGTGTCATAAATTGCGAACTCGATTTGCTTGAAATAATCGAGGAAGTCCGGCAGGACGTTGGCGTATGCCTGCGCCACAATCTCGGGGTTAGTGCAGGACGCTCCATAGCCAGAAGTCCCCAGAATCAGGACATCCACTTCATGATTTGCCGCCACCGTCAGGATCTGGCGTGCGCACCGTTCATGCAGCTTCAGCAATTCTCCACTCAAATATTTCCCTGTATTCTCTGCGACAGAGTCTCCATCACACGAACTCACACAGGTAATCACATCAAGCTGCATCCAGTCCTCCTTATCCGCCAGTACCTGCGGCACATCATCGTCCGTCTTGAAGGCTACGATGCCTGGCGTGTAGATGCAGGCGCATGGATCCCGGCTGTATTCCTGCCATTTTTTCTCCGTATTCAGCACAGGATAGAGCGTTGTTGCTAGGTATAGGCACTTATCCTGTGTCTGGCTGCCACATTTGCTACCATCTCCAGAGCTGATTGATGGAACCAGATTCAGGACTGCAATCGAACGGCGGCCCTTCTGTTTGTGAAGCTGATAAGCGGCTTCCAGGGTACGGTAGCGCGTGACATGAACCGCCGCTTTGCCCGGTAGCTTCTCCAGCTGATCAAGCGGCTTCAATGCTTCGGCCCCCAGCTGGTACAGCTTTGTCTTTGCTATGGATTTGGCTATGGCATGCCGCAAGTCCTCATCCTGCTGACAACGTCCAGCCGTATCTGCGAAGCATGCGACGAGGTCTTCCCTGTCAGCCGTAGAGACATGTTCGCCTGCATCAGCAACCATCTCGCGGAAAGCCCATCCGGCATCCTCTTCAAAGTCCGAGGCTGACGGGCCAAGAGCAAACTCTATTGTGCGGAAGTATGGCAGATACCAGGCAAGCGTCTCGGCATAGACACGTGCCATGTCTTCCGGGTACGCCAGCGTTTCAGGATGGATTCCGCCGATAATCAGGATATCTGCTTTCCGTTCCGCTGCCACCTGATAGAGATGCTGCGAGCATGCTCTGTAATAGCGGAACTTTTTATCATAGGAAAGTGCAGAAAAATCAGCTGCACTCGCCCTTGTAAATGCTTCCCTGCCATTTCCCAGATTCAGTATGACCCGCTCGATGATGTCCAGTTTCTGCTCCTTGGCCAGTTCACTCTGCCAGCCCCTGGGAAGCCTGGATGCAAGCGGATTGAGATAATCCTCCACGCTGAATGGCAGTATCCGCAGGGCGTTGCAGCAACCATCGTCATAGTTGCTGCGGCAGATATAGGTATCCGCCAGGAGCGGTGGCAGTTCTTCTTCCTGCCAGTCCTTTTCTCCTGCTGTCCTGTTCCGTGCCAATTTTTCGAAAAATGGCAGGGGCTCGCCACGCATACAGGCTTCGATATCTTCCTCGGTCAGTTCATAATCCGGTTCTTCTGCCTGCGGCTCATCCTGTTGTATCCCTGCCGAGAGATCTGCTACGGCAATGTGGTCGCGGGGGTACTGTACCGCATACGCCCAGAGTGCCTCCGCCGGCGTCCGGTCCGTGACACGGATATCCGCTGTCCGATTCCCTTTTGCCTCATTCCTGAAAGAGTTGAAGCGGGGCATATACACAGTCATACTGCCGTACTCGAAGATGTCGCTGTTTCCCCATCTCCATCTCCTGTCTGGCTGTTTTTCCCTTGCACTCACAAACATAGCCAATCCCCCTCAATAATGCATCAGCGACCTAGCAGGACCATGCAGAACGAGCACATCGCGGATATTCGCCTGCTTATCGAGCCAGGATACCGTTCGTGCATAACCGGTCTCCACGGTATAATACTGCTTCAGCCTTTTGTCATGTCGACAGAGTTTCATCTCCTCTTCCCAGCTGCAATGGGATTCCATTACAGCCAGTTTCCGCAGGACATAGATGGGGTACACAATAACAGCAAGGCCATCATGCCAGTCCACATTTTCTGCATATGCCGCCAACTTGTCCTCATGGTAGTCCCTCAGCCGAAATTCCAGATTATTGGCGATTTCCTCCGGCAGTATCTCACATTTTTCTGCATGCCTGTCCCAGTATGTCCGGCAACGCAAAACCTGCTCAGCCGGACAGATACCGCATGCAATTTCCTGCTCTTCCATCATGACGGTTCCTCCTGATGCTCAGTCCTCATAATCCGACATGATGCGCAGCAGGTGGTCATACTGGCTGGCGCTCAGTTCACCTTCTTCGTAGCTCTGCTCGATCATTGCCAGGATATCCTCCGCGTCACGGCTGGAGTCGCCATTAATGAAATCCGCTGCCATGTCCTTGAAGCGACGATATGCGCCTTTCCCTTTATATTCGTCATACATAATTCAACATCTCACTTTTTCCACTGTATAAAAATCACTGACTCTGCCAAATCCTGCCCGATATCAGATCTATGCAGGAGATGCGGCCCTCCGGCAGGAAGGAGCCAGTATCCAAGAAGATGACCTCCGGCGTAATGATAGGCGTATACCGGCCTTCCTCCATCGTCAGCACCGGCGTATGGCCCACGACCACGGTCAGCTCACCATCCTGCTGCAGAGCCTTGACGTACCGAATTTTTCGGTGACGCGTGTACCGCTCGGCCAGATGACGGTTCCAAATGAAATCACTTTTCGTCTGCCTGCCGAAAGGACACGCCGGGTCTATGCCTGCATGGCAGAACAGGTAATGACGGCCGGCTATCTGTGTCCCGTAATACAGGGGAAGCTGGTGCACGAAATCCGCATATTTCCTGAACTCGTCCTCCGACTCGGATACCTGCTGGAACGTCGTATGGCCGCCGTTCTGCATCCACAGCAGAATACCACCGCTATCCATCAGACTGCCCGTCTCGCAGAATACGGTCCCGTAGTCCTCATAGCCGTCCCACATCATGCTTTCGTGATTGCCTTGCAGCAGATGGATATTCTCCCGCTGCGGCAGGCTCATCATATAATCCAGCACCCGTTTCGGTTCCGGGCCACGGTCTACGTAGTCTCCAAGAAAGACAATCTCGTCCCGCTCATAATCGGGCTTGACCCGTGCCAGCAGATTTTCCAGTTTCCGCCATTCGCCGTGTATGTCCCCGAACACAAGGAATCGCTCAGCCATGATTCATGCACCTCCTTCAGTCCGTCTGCCGGATCGGCAGCCAGAACAGCGTATACCTCCCCTGCCGCTCCCTGACAGCTCTGCTCATATCGCACGTATAGACGGTTTCCCTGTTCTCCGTGCGGTGGATGGTCATGCTGGCCTTGCCAGTTTCCCTTTTCCCGATGGGCATGCGGAAGTCCTGCAGGACGAGGAAGAATACGCCCTGCTTCGCTTTCCAGTAAACCACATGCTTATAGGGTATCTGCAGGCTGCCATCTGCCCCTGTAAAGGTCAGGGCGGTGAAGCCCACGTCGTACGGCATGGTGCCGCACAGATCACGCAGGCGGATTTCTCCCAGGGCGTTCTGACCAAGCGCCATGATTTCCCGTACGCTGGGATGCACCAGAATCTTGCTGCCCGGCAGGCGCATCATGCGGTGCAGCCAGCGCGCATCCCAGGCCACGTCACCCAGATGAATGACGGTATCCTCCGGCTCCACGATTTCCTGCCAGTTGCGGCATATCTGCTCACTGAAATCCAGCGGACGCCCGCAGCTGTAGCACATGGCCCGATGACCTAAGTGCGTATCGGGAATGACATAAAGCATGAGAATCACCACCAAATATCAAAGCTCAGGTATGCAGCATTCTTTATTGCCGGATATTTCCTGAATTGGCGCATACGCTCCTCCAGTGTGAGATCCGGCTTTTCCACCAGGCTGCGGAAACATATCATAAAGAGCATGTGACTGAATGCGAATACCATATGGTTGCTTATGCCTGAAAACTTTACCATTCCCTGCAGGAAACGTTGGGCACGCTCCACCAGCTGAGCAAAGGACTCGGCACCTTCCCCATCGATATAATACGGTTCGCACCGCTCCCAGTAGGCATCGACGCGCGGGCGCCGTTCCTCTTTCGTGGTGTTCACGCAGGTAGCCGGTGACAGATACGTGAATTCCTGCAGGTCGCTCGTCACTTGACGGATTGCGTCAGGAAAGCGCTCCAGCGTCGGCTGTGCCGTTTCCTTTGCCCGCCAGAACGGCGATACAAAGATATAATCCGGCTCCACCTGCCACTTCTTCGCCAGCATATCAGCCTGCAGCCTTCCCTTCTGTGTCAGAGGAATCGTCTTATGATTGGCCGTAGGCAGGCCGGCATTGCCGGCGCTCTCACCATGACGTATCAGATACAACCTGGTCAGCATATGCTTTCTCCTTCCTGATAAATCAGAATCTCATACTGCTGGATATCCTCCCATACGAACGAGAAAAGCTGTTCCTTGACACATAGATGAACATCGACACCAAGGGCATCCTGTAATTCCTGCCAGAAACGAATATATTCCAGCCCCATGCCGTGCCCACGCTCCATGCGGATATCAATATCGCTTTTAGGCGTAGCATCACCCCGTGCATAAGAGCCGAATAGCCACGCAGCCTTAATCTGATATTTCAGGCAGATAGGAGCTACAATGCGCTGAATTTCCTTTACGGTAAGCATGGCTTATTTCCTTTCTGCCGGCAAGTGTACCTGCCTGATGTGCGCCGATACCCACTTTTTCCAACTGTCCGCATCCATCCTGCCGGCCGCCACAGCAAAGACTGTCTGCACGATGTCCTCATCCTCGTAAGACAGAGAGACACCATTCAACTCCAGCATGACCAGCATGGCATGCACGCCGATGCGCTTGTTCCCGTCCACGAAAGGGTGGTTGCTGATGAGGCTGAAGCCAAGCTGTACAGCCTTGTCAAAAGCAGTTGGATAGAGGTCATCGCCACCAAAGGTCTGGAATGGCATGCTCAGCGCCGAATCCAACAGCCCCTCATCCCTCAGGTCGGCAGAACCGCCAGTTTGTACCACCAGTGCATCGTGCATGGAAAGAATCTGTTTCTTCGTCAGTTTCTTCATTTTGCCAGTTCCTCATACACATGCTTGTTGCGCTCCATCAGGCATCTAGAGATGAGCTCAACTTCGCCATCCGATACTTCGGTGATACCAAGCTCGTCATAGATACTTACCATCAGCCCATTCACACTCAGCGGATAATCCGTATCCTGTGTTGTCAACCTCATTTCTTGTACTTTGTGCTGTACCGTCAGCAGGCAAATCTCATCACGGGTGGAATTTTCTTCTGAATATTTGACCACCGCGCTTTTTATCTCGACTTTGTGGGCGCCATATTCCACATCAACCAGACCTACAAACTGGTTCGGATACCGCTGCTGTATCTGCTCCCACGTCAGCCGGTCCTTGTCCATACTGGAGTACATCTCCCTTCATGATTTCAGCCGGTATACCTGATGTTTAATAGCTCTCCAGCCGTATCCACTTGCCGTCATGCTTGACGTACGTCGGGCCGGTGAAGTCGTCATCGCGCGTCGATGCCGTATATTTGCCGCGCTTCAGCCAAAGCCAGAGCTCGCCGTCCCGGATTGCGGACCGCTGCCACTTCGTGCACTCGTCCTCATCATCGTCCTCGTCCCAGCGTACCGTATAGGATACGGGCTCGGCCTTACCCTTCAGCTTGACATCGGCATAGACTAGGTTTTCGCTGTCGTGGATGTACTGGAGCATCCCTATATCGCCGGACAGGATGAAGCACATTTCGTCCTCGCTGATGCGCATGTACCTGACCTGGGGTGCCCTGAAAGGGAAATAGCCAATCCAGCAGTCGTAAAAGTACACGGCTTCGAGATCCTTGGGAACCTGGTGCGGCATTTTGCCGTGATGGTCGATGAAGTTCTTTTTGCGTTCCTTCATGATAGCAGCCTCCTTCAGGTACATCCAGTCAAGAGAAGATAATGGATATCATCGCAAGTTTTACAATGAATGGTGTCCTACCCCATATATCAGGAAATCTTCAACACCTTCCATTGCCCGCCTGCTCCGATCAACCTTGAACCACACCAGGATTTCATCATCTCGGACTACGGAACAGCGCCATTGATTGATGCCGCGTTTCGCAAGGGAATCATGCCCCATCATGGGGTAGACTTCCTCGTTCTTCGCGCCCCGATGCCGGACAGTCAGCACCAAGAGCTCGGCTTCTGCTATAAAGCGGGCATCATTTGTATTGTCAAGCACGAGGCACACTTCATCACCCTCGATGCGCATGCCCCGAATATGCTCCAGGTCGATAATGATTTCCTCCAGGCGGCTGAAGGCAAAGTATACGTACTCCAAAGAGTCGGTCACGTGCTCAGGCCGGCTCAAATTGCGCGGGAAGGCCTCGTTATTTTGCGTCATGTCTTTTGCTTCCTTCGAAACAGCCTTGCTGGTTAACAATAGCCGTAATATTCCTGCGGGATATTCTGCTCGTTGCCTGCTACCCCCTGGCACATCTGGTAGAGCAGCCGGCCCAGCGTGGTGTACTCGAATGTGATTTTTGCCCGCGCTGCCTCCTCGTCTTCCCCTTCTTCATCAGGGTCATAGTCGGCATCATATATGGCACCGCATTTCAAAGCTTCCCGCCAGATGGCTTCCTGCTCTTCCTGGCTGAGCTTGTCATACGCGTCTCGCAGGGCGTTTTCGGAATCCGTCTCAAGGGCATAGGTTGTAAACGGGTCAACGCCCCGCTGGTCCAGCATATAGGCCCACATCGTCCATGCGTTCTTGTTCTTCCAGTAGTCCTCCGCATACTGCACGTCCAGGCTACCGTCATCATTGAACATTTCATGCCCAGCCTCCGCACGGTGCTGCAGGGTCCACTTGACCTGAGCCAGGATGCCGAGAACATTGGCTGCTACTTCCGGGTTTTCCGAATTCAGCAGCTCATCGTATCTGTCGGTATCTATTTCGAGATACATGGTAATCACGCCTTTCTTTTATGAATTGTCACAGCCTTATGCTCAGCGGGCAGAACCGTGGCTCTGGATATAGGCATTGTCTGCTGTCACGTCATAACGCTGCGTAAACACGGGTTTCATGCCCCGGCGGAAATAAATTTCCTGTCCGACCTTCATCGTAGTCACGTCCTCCATTGGCACGTTGGCACGACGGGCGATGGACGAACATGTATCGATGTCCATTCCGCCGAGGTAGACGAGCGTATCGCAGTTGTTGATGATGGTCTTGGCCGCCATCTGGCCGTACATGCTGGCCAGCTGCGTCTCGGACTGCACCAGCATGACCGCCGAGATGCGTTTCTCGCGGAAAATGGAGATGGTCTTGTCGAAGTCCGGGATACGGCAGCCCGTGGCGAAGTCATCGCAGAGTACCTGCACCGGATAGGGCAGCATGCCATCCGCCTGACGCTCGCCCATCTCAAACAGGTTCTTGAACAGCTGGTGATAGACAAGCGAGATGAACGTGTGCTGGGCCATGTTGACCGGCGACATGTAGATAAAGAGTACCTGCTTCGGCTGGAGCATCCGCGACAGCTGGTACGACGTTTTCTTGCCCAGGATGGTACGAATATCGTTGTTGAAGAACTTGGCGATATGCGAACTGACCGTGCTGGCAATGCTGGCGCTGGTCTGATCCGCGCCCTCGTTGAAGCGCTGCCAGACCGCGAAATCGGCTGGGTTGATGTGCTGCAGGTTGCGCAGGGTATAGTGCAGGGGGTGGCGGTGCTTGTCCGACTCGTCCCACGGCTCGTTGCAGTCGGACCAGCGGTAGCTCCTGTGCAGGACCTCGCCGCGGCCCCTCCTCTGCGCACGCTCCTTCCGCGCCTCTGCTTCACTGACGAACGTCTGGTCTCCCACGTCCGGGCGAGCAAACTGCTCATCATCCCACGCGTGGATATGGTCGAGCAACTTCACGGCGTCGATGAGCCGGCGACCGCCGGGGTAATGCCCTTCCCAGACGAAGCGCAGGACCAGGTCAATGAGCTGCTGCGCGCTGTTGTCCCAGAACGGATCCTTCGGCTTGCCGGCCCCCAGCGCAGCATCGTTGGAGAACACGATGCTGCGGGCCATGTCCTGGACATCGGATGGCGTACGGCAGTAGTCGAACGGGTCATAGCCGTACTGGCTGCTGGCGATATCCGTGAAGTCGAGCACGGCAACATCAAAGCCGTGCATTTCCATCCACTTCTTCACCTGCAGCAGCAACCCTTTTTTCGTCAGCACGACGATGCTGTTGTTATAGCCGGAATGCAACAGGATGGGCAGGAGCGTGCTGAGCGTCTTGCCCGAACCGGAGCCTCCCTCGACCATCACATTGTTGTTGAGCTGCGTCTCCGTGCAGTCCGTCGTGAACCAGCAGCGCTCATCTGCACCGAGCAGGTATTTATCGTATTGCGTGTTGCGCTGCATAGCCATTATGCTCTGCCTCCCATCATCATATCGCCAAAGCCTTTGACACCATCCGCCAGGCCGAACTCCACCGCCTGCTGTGCAGTAAAGAACGTGTCTTCCTTCATCACTTTTTCCAGCTTGCCCAGTGGCTGCTTCGTGTGCTGAGCCAAGATTTCTGCCAGCTGTTTCTTTGTCCGCAGCATGGACTCGGCCACGGTCTGGATGGAACTGGTCTTGCCGGCAACGCCAGTCTGAATCAGCGGCTCGTGAATCATGAGCTGGCTGTGCGGCATCATGTAGCGCCCGTGCTGGCCGCTGGCAAAGAGCACTGCCGCCATGCTGTAGGCCTTGCCCATGCAGTACAGTTTCATCGGTGCGGGCGAACCCTGGATGATATCGTAGATGGTGAGGCCGTCCTGCACGGAGCCGCCGTTGGAGTCGATGAACACCTTGATGGGTGCCTTGTCGTCCTCGCTATTCATATAGGCCGCCTGCTGTGCAAAGTTCAGGGCCATTGCTTCATTCACCTCGCCCGTGAGATAGATGACCCGCTGCCCCAGCAGCAGGGCGTTCAGCCCGACCTCATGCATGCCGCTGTTCGATTTGATTGCTACGTTCATGATTCTGTCCTCCCTCAATGCCTCTTGCCCTTCATGCTTTTATTGTAAAACAGGCCAGGCGGCAAAGCTACTAACGAAACGTGGGTTCAGCTTCACGTTTCGTCGCCTCCCGCCTGCCGACATCAGCCTTTCCCTTTGACAATTCGCATTATAGACCTTTCCCGCGGGCCGTGCTTTCATAATAAGAAATTGGCCCAGCCCCCATGCGGTAGGGGGTTGCGGCCAATCAAAGGCATCTGGAGCAACAGAAAAAGGCCGTTTTCCCGGCCTTTTCTTTCATTTTATGAAAGATTAAATTTCAGCGTGATTTCGTTGGCGTCTTCTCCTTGCTGACACCGCCAAAGACATAGCCATCAACAAACGCCCTGATATCCTCCGGCTCGCGGTCATACATGAGTAGCAGGGCAGCATAGAGTGCCATTTCCTCCTTGTCACTAAAATTGGCGGTGTATCCCACCTCCCGAAGCACGACACTGGAAAGGATTGGTGGACAATTTACTGCCAGGAGTATCCTTGCCATCGTCTTGAAAGTCGTGGAACCTCCATTCAATACCTTGGACACCTGGCCTGTACTGACCCCGGATGCAGCAGCGATGGCAGCCTGGTTTGCATCTCCACCACAAAGCGTGTCTGTGATGTAATGCAACATGCCAATCCGATCTCTCGGCATGTTATTAACGATAGCCAGTTCACTGTTGATATGGCCTCTTACGCGAATACCATCCTTGCGGCACTGCACTTGTTCTTCGGTGAAGAAATCATTAGATGACATGGGCTTCAGCGTAGTTCTATTCCCTTCTACTTGTTGCTGTTTGTCTTTAGGTCTGCAATCTGCAAGAGATACTTGCTCTATTTGCAGCCTGGACTTTCCTGGAGACATGTCTTCCAACACTATGAACCGAAATTCCACATGATATTGTGGTACAAGCGGCTCGGATTTGTTGGAGAGAAGCACATGAACCAGAAAAACAAACCTCGTACGAAGTTCATCCAGAGGCTTACAAATAGCTTTCCTTATTTTCAGTGAGTTCCATTCGTTCCCCTGACGCCGAAGCGCCGGAGGTAGAAGCTCGTTCATATGTTCATACAGATATCCCTGAATGTCTTCAAGGTAATACCGTTGGATACGCTCAATTATAGTCTTTTCAGGAGGCTGTTCCTCCTCATTATACCCGATGACATATTGTCGGTTCTGTACATGTTCAGCAAGTAACTGTTCAAAGTGATCCAACTCTTCCTTATGTTGCCTATCTTCCCCGTACATACGCTCCCCTCCTTACTGTATCCCATATTCTTCCTTCAGTTTATCAATCTCCTCGAACGGGAAATGAACTGCACCTAAATCGTCAATGCCTTCCAGCCGCTCAATGATATCCTTAACGAGCGCTGCAGCCTCTGCGCTGTGCCCCCCTTGCTTAGGCATATGCCTCACGAACCATATCTGGTCGTATATTTCCACCTGCTCAATATAATGGCACCATGAATTAAGACATATCCCAGCCGCCTTTATAATGAATCTCGTGGTATACTGAAGGTACCAATTGAAAGGAGATTCATCATGTCC
>Ga0256406_1003850_pt1 | contig 17968 bp, 9 predicted proteins | sample RumenRJG_03DNA_FD_185986 | JGI IMG/M metagenome (GOLD analysis project Ga0256406, IMG submission 185986) | Bovine rumen microbial communities from Lethbridge, Alberta, Canada - RJG_03 | ecosystem: Host-associated > Mammals > Digestive system > Stomach > Rumen | place: Canada: Alberta | collected...
GGCATCGAAGCCTCGGGGCGGCAGCAGCGCATTGCGTACCACTCTCATCGTTTCACCACGTTCTGCGTTACAATCCATGCGCTCATCAGTACCAGCAGACCGCTCACGGGCTTGTCCCAGGTGAGGGTGTCCTGGCCGATGTTGATGGCCACGACTGAGGCCACGACGGGTTGCAGGTTGGTGTAGATGCTCACTGTAGTGGCACTCAGATAGCGCATGGCGAAGGGCAGGGCAAAATAACCTGCCACCGTGGCAAACACCACGATGAATGCCATCTCGGCCACTCCCGACCACTGCCAGGCTGAAGAGTAGAGGCGCTGCTGGCCGAACTCGGGAAGGGTGAACGGGAGCAATACTACCGATGAGGCCAGAAACACCCACTTCATCTGTGTCACCGAGCTGTAGTGGCCCGACACCTTACGGGTGATGATGAGATAGATGACCCAGGTGAGCAAGCTCAGTAGGGCCAGGAAGATGCCGAGCAAGTCGTTCTTGCCCGTACCCGACTGTCCGTTGACCACTACCATCAGCACTGCGCCCGCGATGCCCAGGAGCAGCCCGGCCATACCCTTGCTGTTGATGCCCTCGTGGAGGAGAAGTGCCGAGAGCGCCATGGTGGCAACGGGAGTCAGTGTGGCTATGAGCGAGAAGTAGACGGGTGTGGTGTAGACCAGTGCCCATGCTGTGAGCGTCTGTGAGACGACGACTCCGAGCAGGCCACCGGAGATGATGACGGCAAGGTCGCACCCCTTGACCTTCTCCTTGGGCAGGAAGAGAGAGATTATCCAAAAGATTAGGGCGGCACCCATACAGCGTGTGAGCATGTAGCCCAGTGGCGTGACCCATTTCGAAAGGAGCACAGCCGTCACGGGCACGCCGAGCCCAAAGATAGTGTTGGCAAGAAGTACGGCCGCATGGCCTTGAAGTTGATGTTTGTCCATTGTTGTGGTGATAGGCTGTCGACTCTCTCAGACAGCTGAGAAATATTTGAGTATGGGATTCATGAAGCGGGTCAGCTCCCGAGGATGAGGCTGGTTGTAATGGTCGTAGCTCAAGGCCGAGGCTGCCACGATGAGCCGGTGGCGGGCCCTGGACAGTGCTACATAGAACTTGCGGGCATCCTCAGCCAGCAGCGCCGGGATGTCCTGGTTGTAGTAGTTGGGCATGCGGCCTTCCACGGCGTCGAAGACGATGACATTGTCGAACTCCAGTCCCTTGGCCTTGTGGATGGTAGTCACGTAGATGCGGTCGTCCACGACGCTTCGACTGCAAAGGTCGGCTTCCTTCAGTGTGCTGATTTCCATGATGTGGGCACTGAGCTGTGCCTGTAGCGTCTTTTCCTTCAGTGGCTTCACCAGGTTGAGTCCGATATAGCGTTCGATATACTTTAACTTGGGTATTTCAGCGATTATCCGTTGTCCGTGCACAAAGTCGTAGAAGCGTTGCAGTTCCTCGTTGAGGGCATCGGCATGGGGGACGAAGAGTCTGTTCCGCGCTGCTTCCCACGAGGCTGCGTACTTCCGCTTCAAGTCGCGCCCCCGGTTCACCACGTTGTTGCGTTGCATGTATTCCTGCTGTCGTGGCACGATGTCGAGTGCTTTTTTCAGGCAATAGGCAGCCACATTCACCGTGGCGTCGACATCGGCGTCGGCCAAGTGGGCATTCTCGCCTTCGAGGTGCAGTTCCTCGAGCAGTGTCTTGAGCTTGTAGCCCTTCAGTCCGGGCAATAGCAGCCGACTGAGTTTCAGCGTGTCGAAATAGAGAGGGTGAAGGTCACGCAGCGAGGAGCCAGGCAGATAGCGTTTCAGATTGGACTCGAGAATTTGGTAGTCGTAGGTGGCGTTATGGCCGAGGAGCACGCAGCCTGCTGCATAGTCGAGGAAAGCTTTCAGTCCCTCTGCACGTCCGACGGTGGGCACCTGTTCCAGTTCCTTGATGATGGGATTGTCGATGTCGCCGAGTTTTTCGGGTATGGGGCGGTCGGAGCGCATGTAGACGGTGAACTCCGAGCCTTCCACCTTCTCTCCTTGTCTCATCTTGACAGCTGCTATCTGCAGAATGTCATCTTCCAGCACGTCGAGCCCCGTTGTTTCGGTGTCGAATACCACCACATCGCCATTGGCGCAGTGTCTGGCGAAGTCCTGCACATAGGTGAGCCCGTCGTTGCGCAGGAAGTCGGAGGGCAGCATGGCATGTTGGAAGGTGGACTTCACGAAGTTGCGCGCAGCGTTATTGGTCTCGAACACGCGCAGCCCCTTCATCAGGTGAGCCCAGGCCATGAAGGAGCCTTCGTCGGTCAGCAGACTGAGGTGAGCCAGCAGCAACTTCACCTCGGGGGTAGAGAAGAGGTCGTCGCCCGATATCTTGAAGTGACTCACATGGGCTTCGACTAACCGGTTGCTCAGTATCTCGGCATCAATATTGGAGTTCACGATGAGTGCCGTGGTCTCTTGGGGATTGTCGCGGGTCAGCGCTGCGGCCTTTTTCACACAGAGCTGATATTCATCATCTATGGTCTGTCCGGTGAGTATCTCCAGGTCGTGGGGCTTAGCTTCTGTGGTGTCGCTGGTGATGGGCAGCAGCTCGGGACTGATGTGCAGCATCTGCGTGGCATAGGTGTTAAGTACTTTGAGGAGGTATCTTGGCGAGCGGTGGTTCTCGTCGAGATGGTGGATGTGCCCGGTGCAACGCTCTTTCAGCTTTTCGAGCGTACTCATGCGTGCGCCCATGAACGAGAATATGGCTTGCTGCTCATCGCCGAGATACACCACCGTGGGTGCATCGTCGGCAGTGAAATAGTCGACCAGCCGCAGCTGCAAAGGGTTGAGGTCCTGCACCTCGTCAATTTGTATCCAGTGATAGGTGGGGAAAGTGCCTTTTGGAGCTGTGCTCACGGCATCATAGGTGAGAATCAGCAGGTCTTCGAAGTCTATCAGATGATTGTCTTTCTTGTATTTGGCATATTGCCGTGCCATGGCCATCTTCCTGAGCAGACTGCTTATTCCCTCATGCATACCAATGGGATAGGCTTCGCTCTTGGCTGCTTCTTCATAGAAGTCGGTGTGATGGTAGATGTCGCTCATGGCCTGCGCCGTGAAGTCCATACGCTGTATGCGGCATATCTCGCGCATGAAGCTCACGTCATTGGAGTCGATGCACTCCGGGTGCAGGCGCAGTCCTTTGGGGTGCTTCTTCTCAATTTGGTGCATGAAGGCCGCCAGCTTCACTGCTGTAGCGGCCTGTGAGCGCAGCGTGCGGTTCTTTTTGATGAGTTCCTCGTCGGTGCCCGCATAGCGCGAGAGGATGCTGATGGCGTCGTCCTCATCGATGACGGTGGTAGAGGCGGGTATCAGCTGCTCGGTGAAGAGGAATCTGGAACAGAAGCGGTGGATGTTGCCCACAAAGACTTCGTCGATGTGCTGCTCACCGATGTGGCCTGCTATGCGTTCGCGCATGCCACGTGCAGCCCTGTTGGTGAAGGTGAGGCAGAGCATATCGCCGAAGGCCACGCCTTGCTTGTGAGCCTGGCGCAGCCTCTCGGCCAGAATTTGCGTCTTTCCGCATCCCGGTGGCGCCAGCACCAGATGGTAGCCGCCATGGATGCCGATGACTTTCTGCTGACTTGGGTCGGGGGTCACTTACGTTTGATTCTTGTTGCCACGATAAACCAGCTGATGAGCATCAGATAGGCGGCCAGCGAAAGCAGCTCGGAGAGATGGTTCTCCCACCAGGCATCGTAGTTGAATTCCACACCACAGAACTTGAGCAGTGCACTCACCACACCCATAAGGGCGCCTCCGGCAATGAAGCCGCTGGCCAGGAGTGTACCTTTCTCGCCTCGCTCCTTGTTGACCTCGGCGTCCTTTGAGCGAGTGGTCACAAACCAGTTGACGGCTCCGCCCACCAGCAGGGGCACGTTGAGCTCCAACGGGATGAACATGCCCAACGCGAAGGCCAGGGCAGAGATGTGGCAGCGGTCGAGTACCACGGCAATGACGGCTCCTATGGCATAGAGGGCCCAGGGGGCTCCCGTGCCGTTCATGAGCGGGTCGATAACGGCAGCCATGGCATTGGCCTGCGGAGCCGCGAGCTTACCGCTGGCAAAGCCGTAGGTCTTGTTGAGTACTATCATCACACCCACTACGGTGGCAGCACTCACCAGTGTGCCGAGGAACTTCCATGTCTCCTGCTTCTTGGGTGTGGTGCCAATCCAGTAACCTATCTTCAGGTCGGTGATGAAGCAGCCAGCCATAGAGAGCGCCGTGCATACCACACCGCCCATGATGAGGGCTGCAAGCATACCTCCAGGACCTTTCAGTCCTACGGCTACCATAACCACACTGGCCAAGATGAGCGTCATGAGCGTCATGCCCGACACGGGGTTGCTGCCCACGATGGCGATGGCATTGGCAGCTACTGTGGTGAAGAGGAAGGCAATGATGGCCACGAGGAGGATGCCCACAACGGCCTGAAGCAGATTGCCCTGCATGACGCCGAACCAGAAGAAGAGGAAGGTGATGACCAAGACGGCTATGCTGCCAATGGCAATAATCTTGAACGAGATGTCGCGCTGCGTGCGCTTCACTTCCTCCAGACCTGCCCCCTTGCCGCGCAGCTCGCGTCCGGCCAGGCTGGCAGCGCCCTTGATGATGCCCCAGCTCTTGATGATGCCTATGATGCCGGCCATGGCGATGCCGCCGATGCCGATGCTGCGGGCGTAGGACTTGAAGATGGCTTCAGGACTCATGGAACCTACGGTGGCTGTGATGGTGGGATCCCACATGTTGAGAACCTGGTCGTGGAAGATGAGTGACATTCCCGGAACGATGAGCCACCACACGGCCAACGAACCCAGGGTGATGAAGAAGGCATACTTCAAGCCGATGATGTAGCCCAGTCCGAAGACGGCGGCTCCGGTGTTGACTTTGAAAACCAGTTTGGCTTTGTCGGCCAATGTCTCGCCTAAGCCGATGACGCGGCTTGTGAAATTCTCATTCCAAAGGCCGAAAGTGGAGACCACGAAGTCGTAGAGTCCACCCACCAGTCCGGCCATGAGCAGTGGCTTGGCCTGACCGCCTCCCTTGGCTCCCGAGATGAGCACCTGTGTGGTGGCTGTGGCCTCGGGGAAGGGGTACTTGCCATGCATGTCGCTCACGAAATACTTGCGGAAGGGGATGAGGAACAGAATGCCGAGGATGCCGCCCAAAGCCGAGGCGAAAAACATCTTGAAGAACGAGGATGTCATCTCGGGATATTTGGCCTGCAAGATGTAGATGGCAGGCAGCGTGAAGATGGCTCCGGCCACAACGGCGCCCGAGCAGGCTCCGATGCTCTGGATGATGACATTCTCACCCAGCGCGTTGTGACGCCGGGCTGCTGTCGACACACCCACGGCTATAATGGCTATTGGGATGGCGGCCTCGAACACCTGACCCACCTTGAGGCCGAGGTAGGCAGCGGCGGCCGAGAAGAGAATGGCCATGAGGATGCCCCACGTGACCGACCAGCTGTTGACTTCAGGGTAGGTGCGCTCGGGCTTCAGCACCGGGACATACTCTTCCCCTTGCTTTAATTCTCGGAAAGCGTTGTCGGGCAACTGGATTGTTTCGTTATCTTTCTTTTCCATGACTAATTGTTTTGATATGTCTGCAAAAGTACTACAAAAAGGCAGAAGCACAAAACTTTTCAGTCACTAATGCGCTGCCGGTGCCATTTTTGCGTGCCTTTTGCGGCTGCCGCGACCCATTGCCGGGGAGTTGAGGCTGTCTCCACGCTGTGTTCCAGTGTTTCTTCCTTTGGGCATCCGACGGTAGCCGCTCGGCTGTCGGTATTTCAAAAATTCCGACATGCGAGTCTGGCCTATACACTCCCAGGAGCAGACTTAAAATAGAAGAGAAATGGCCGAAAAGGACGCTGATTGCCATTTTATTTGTAACTTTGCACACCGAAACAAGACTGTTATGAAGACTTTGAGATATTTATTGTTATTCCTTGCCTTCCTGCCCTCACAGCTACCTTCCAAGAGCCTCACAGCCAGTGAGCAGCTCACGCTGGATGCATCGTTGCAGGAACTTGCCGACCGTCTGCTCGAAGGCAAGCAGGGGAGCATTGTGATGCTCGACCCTACGACGGGCGAGGTGAAATGCATGGCCTTCTCCTCCTATGATGCCGACACGCTGAACCGGGCCATCAGCAATGCTTATGCACCTGGCTCCACCTTCAAGGTGGCCAATATGCTCACCTTCCTTTCCACCCATTCGCTTACCACTGAGACGCAATATACCTGCTACCAGGGCTTCTGGCGGGGCAAGTATCATGTGGGCTGCCACAAGCACCGGTCGCCTCAGGCTCTCGTAGGCGCGCTTAGCAACAGCTGCAACTCCTACTTCTGCAAGGCTTTCATGGATTACGTCGACAACGCCACGCTTTTTAAGAGCAGGGGTGAGGCGGTCGACGTGTGGAGCAGCTACATCAAGAGCATGGGCTTCGGTGCTCCCTTGGGCATCGATTTGGCTGGCGAGGTGGGAGGCACCGTGCCTACGGCAGCTTCGCTCGACAGAGAATACAAGGGGCGCTGGAACTCGCAGACCATCATGTGGCTCGGCATGGGACAGGGGGAAATCACCGCTACTCCGCTGCAACTTTGCAATCTGGCGGCTCTCGTGGCCAATCGGGGGTGGTATCTCACTCCTCATGTCCACAAGCCCAAGGCCGGAACGGAGCTTGACGCGAAATTCACGACCCGACATGAGTGCAAGGCCGCTGCCGAGGCCTTCGATCCCGTGATACGTGGCATGCGCCTCTGTACCCTTACGGGCACAGCCCACAGCATGAGCAAGCCCATCGACTGGCACGTGTGCGGCAAGACGGGCACGGCCGAAAACTATGATAACGACCACTCTATCTTCATCGGCTATGCCCCGATGGACAAGCCGCGTATTGCGGTATGCGTCTACATTGAGCATGGAGGATTCGGTGCCGACATGGCTGCCCCAATGGCAGCGCTCATGATAGAGCAGGCACTTCAGGGAAAACTCTCGGCCCACTCCAAGGTGAGGGCACAGAAGTGGCAGGACTACCTTATCACACCGCCCACGCCCGATGAGCCGACACAGGTGGTGGAGGAGCAGATACTCCTCGACGATGATGCCTCAATCAGCAATATGACTGCCGACCGGAGCAAGCAGTCCAAGGTGCGCTCGGCCCGCACCTATGTGAAACCACCGGTGAAGAAGGTATTCGGAAAGAAGAAGAACAACTGAAAGCGTACGGGTGAGCCGTCAGCTCAATGATGCTGAGAGCTCACCCGCAATACTATGGTGGTGAAAGTGCAAGCAGAAATCATTCCTGACGTAGCAGTGCAGAATGACTCTCAGGGCAACAGGGCCCTTGCTAACAACCTATAAATCTAATGCCAGCCAGTCGTCAAAGTCTTTATTCCTGAAGGTGGTGATGCCCAAGCGCTCAGCTGCCTGGCAGTTGGCTTCCAGATCGTCGATGAAGAGGGTGTCGGCGGCCTGCAGTCCGGCCTGCGCCAACGCCTGGCGGAAAATCTCGGCATCGGGCTTCTGCAGGTGCATGCGCTGTGAGAGGAACACTTGGTCGAAGTAGTCGTCGACGCTGTACCCCTGATAGTTGAAGAGATGTTTCACGCAGTAGTCCCAGTGCATGTCGAAGGTGTTGCTCAACAGGAAAAGATGGTGCCCTTGAGCTTTGAGTGCGAGCAGACGGGCCTTCTTGCGGTCGGGCAGTTCGCGGAGCATGGTGTCGGCAGCTGCTTCAATGTCGGCGTCAGTGGCGCTTGAACCCGTGAAGTTGCGGAGCTGCTCGCAGAAGTCATGAGTGCTGCACAAGCCCCGACCGAGCCGCTCGAAGAGCTGTGCTATCTCTTCCGGCATGTCGGTGGCAAGCGCGTTGCCCATGCCCAGCCGGGCGAAGGCTTTGCGGGCAGCCTCGAAGTCGAGTCTGACAAGTACGCCTCCAAGGTCGAAGATGATGTTTCTGAAGTGTCGGTAATCCATAATCGGCTATTATTCTTATTTGCTACTGAAGGGCAGCCGGAAGTCGCAGCCGTTCTTCCATTCTGAGCATCCATAGGCCGTGCGGCCTTTGATGATATGGCCTTTTCCGCATTTGGGGCAGGGCTTCCCGATGAGGCTGTCGTCGGCCTTCAGCGCTGTCGGTGTGACGGCTGCTGTTTGTTGAGGATGGGGCTTTGTTGACTGAGGCTTCGATGCTGTCGCTTTGTTCTTAACGGAGGCAGCCTTCCGTTTTCGCGTTGGCTTTTTCTTCAGGTCGTCGTCGGTGGTGATGGTGATGTGGCGGTTGCTGTTGTCGCTCAGCACGTCCTTCACGATGTCGCCCACCTGCTCTTTAAGTCCCTGGATAAACTCCATCGGGTTGTATTTGTGGTGCTCGATGTCGCGCAGTTTCTTCTCCCAGATGCCGGTGAGCTCGCAGCTGGTGAGCAGCTTCTCGTGGATAGTGCCGATGAGCTCGATACCTGTGGGAGTGGCCACGAGGTTTTTGCGCTCGCGGCGGATATAGTGGCGCTTGAAGAGTGTCTCAATGATGGAGGCACGCGATGAGGGGCGGCCGATGCCGTTCTCCTTCATTGCCGCCCGCAGCTCCTCGTTGTCGACGAACTTTCCGGCAGTCTCCATGGCACGCAGCAGTGTAGCCTCAGTGTAGTACTTTGGAGGTTGCGTCTGCTTCTCGGTCAGGGTGGGGGTGTGAGGGCCGCTCTCTCCTTTGACGAAGGCGGGCAGGGTGCGCTCCTCATCTCCTTTGGCCCCTTCGTCATCGTCGGTTCTCTGGGTGTCGCGGGCATATACCGTGCGCCATCCCGGCGATAATATCTCCTTGCCGCTCACCTTGAAGTCGATATCCTCCACGCGTCCGGTCACGGTAGTGGTCGAGAATTTGCAGTCGGGCCAGAAGACACTGATGAAGCGGCGTGCCACGAGGTCGTAGACGTGGAGCTCCATGTCGGTGAGTCCCGACGGGGCCACACCCGTGGGGATGATGGCATGGTGGTCGGTCACCTTCGAGGTGTCGAACACGCGCTTGGTTTTGGGCAGCGGCTTGCCACCGATGTGGCGGATGAGGTCGGCATAGGGCTGGATGCCCCCAACGCGTGCTTGGAACACGCCATTGAGAATCTGAGGGCATTTGGGGTAGATGTCGTCGGAGAGATACTCCGTGTCGACGCGGGGATAAGTGGTGAGCTTCTTCTCATAGAGACTCTGGATGAGGTTGAGCGTGGTCTCGGCCGAGAAGCTGAACTTCCGGTTGCAGTCCACCTGCAGCGAGGTGAGGTCGTAGAGATGGGGTGGAGCCTCGGAACCTTGCTTCTTCTGCACTCCCGTCACGGTGAAAGGCTTGCCTTCAATGGTGCTGAAGGCCTTCTCACCTTCTTCTTTGGAGGCAAAGCGTCCCTTGGTGGCCGTGAAGAGCGTGTTGCGGTAGAGCGTGGCCAGCACCCAGTAGGGCTCCGGCTTGAAATTGTCGATTTCTTGCTGTCGGTTGACGATGAGGGCAAGGGTAGGCGTCTGCACGCGGCCGATGCTGAGCACCTGACGGCCTCGCCCGTACTTCAGCGTGTAGAGGCGGGTGGCATTCATGCCCAGCAGCCAGTCGCCGATGGCGCGCGAGAGCCCGGCCAGATAGAGGCTTTCATAGTGGTCCTCGCCCTGCAGTTGTCGGAATCCCTCGCGTATGGCTTCGTCGGTCATCGAACTTATCCACAGTCGCTTTACGGGACACTTGACTCCGGCCTTTTGCATCACCCATCGCTGGATAAGCTCACCCTCCTGTCCGGCATCACCGCAGTTGATGATCTCATCGGCCTTGCTGTATAGTTGGGCAATGACGGCAAACTGTTTCTTGATGCCGTCGTCCTCAATGAGCTTGATGCCGAAGCGCTGAGGTATCATCGGCAGCGAGGCCAGGCTCCAGTGCTTCCAGTTCTCACAATAGTCGTTGGGTTCCTTGAGCTGGCAGAGGTGTCCGAACGTCCATGTCACCTGATAGCCGTTGCCTTCCATATAGCCCTGCTGGCGCTTGTTGGCACCCAAGATGCGGGCGATGTCCTGAGCCACACTTGGCTTTTCTGCAATACAAACAATCAAAGTTCTTCGAGTTTATTCTTACATTCTTCCATTAACCACTTTGGGGTGCTGGTGGCACCGCAGATGCCCACTGTGCTCACGCCCTGAAGCCACTCTGTGCGGATCTCGTCGGCGCTCTCAATGAGATGGCTGTTGGGATTGACCCCCTGGCATTCATTGAAGAGCACCTTACCGTTGGAGCTCTTCTTGCCACAGACAAAGAGGATGAGGTCGTGGCGGGCTGCAAAAGCCGCAATGTTAGGCATGCGGTTGGCCACCTGACGGCAGATGGTGTCGAAACTGCGGAAGGTGGCGCCCGGCGAGATGTGCTCCTGGAGGTAGTCGATGATGCGGTGGAACTCGTCGAGGCTCTTCGTGGTTTGGGAGTAGAGATAAATGTCGCGCGTGAAGTCGAGCCGCATGGCGTCCTCAAACTTCTCGATTACGATGGCTTTGCCATTGGTCTGCCCCACGAGCCCGAGCACTTCGGCATGACCGTTCTTGCCGAATATCACCATTTGGGCATCAGGATGCTTCTCGTATTGGGTCTTGATTCTGCGTTGCAGGGCCAGCACCACGGGGCAGGTGGCATCGATGATCTCAATGCGGTTGCGCCGGGCGATGGCGTAGGTCTCAGGGGGCTCGCCGTGGGCACGCAACAACACCTTGACGTCGTGCAACTCTTTCAGCTGGTCGTGGTTGATGGTCACGAGGCCATGCTCATGCAACCGTTCCACTTCCATGCCATTGTGCACAATGTCGCCCAGACAATAGAGTGTCTTACCTGCAGCCAGTTCTTCCTCAGCCTTTTTTATGGCCGTGGTCACACCAAAGCAGAAGCCGCTGCCCTGGTCGATTTCTACGGTTATGGAATGGTTCATCTTACGTTGATTCTGATTACTACCTTGGGCTGTTTGGGGTCATTGGTTATCATGAGTACACGTGGCACACGCTTGCTGCCTTGCAGTTGCCTGGCAAGGGCTGTCACCTTGAGGCGCGCTTCCTGTCCCGGCTCTATACGGGTGGAGCTAAGTGAAAGCTGAAGGCCGGTCATGGACATTTGCAGGTTGTTGATGCGCAGTGTGCTTCGGCCTTTGTTGGTGATGGTGATGACACCTTTGAGCTTGCTCTTGCCTCCGAAGGCACCCAAGGATAGTGAGTCGGCCGACAGGGCTATCTGGGGTGCCAGGGCAAGCTGGGCAGCAGTCATCTTGTCGAACGAGGGAAGGAGCACGGCCGAAACCTCTATCTCCTTTTCACGGGCCACTTTATCGCCCGGGAAGGCACCGAGATAGATGGTGGTTTGGGTGAGTCCGAAGTCGCGCAGGAAGCGGGAGTCAAGGGTGAGCGTGGCTGTGCCGGAGTGCCCCGGAGCTATCTTGGAAGGCGATACCTCGGCCTTGAGGTAGTTGGGCAGATGCATGAGCACCGGCTGCACCGTTTCGGAAGTAGGATTCGAGATATGAATCTTTTTCTGAAGGATGGCGCCACGATTGACGTCCTCGAACTCCACTTCATCCACATCGGCCCGAAGCGTCCCGAGAGTTATAGGGTAGCTGCCCTTGAAATTGGTGAGATTGCGCACCACTACGCCCTTGAGGGTGAGCATGGTAGGCGAGGCTGAGGCATTACTGTAGATGCCCACAAGTTTCTGGAAGTGACCCATCTGACGGGCGTCGTAGCTGACCTTTACTTTGAAGGCATCACCGGCCCTCACAGCATTCCGCGGATATTCCACGATGGCGCATCCGCAGTTGGTGCGCACCTCCTTGATGGTAAGGTCGCGGCGGCCTCCATTCTTCAATTCATACTCAGCCGTCACCGGATGCTTGAATACCACCTGTCCACAGTCGATGACGGGGTTGGATATCACTATCTTTTGGGCGAAGGCTGTCATTGCTGTGGGGGCGGTGAGCAACAGCATTAGCAGTTTTCTGTTCATCTTGTGTTTGATTATATGCTTTTGCCGGAGAGCTTGCAGCTCCCCCGGTCCTTTATTTCACATTCATCTGAAGTGCACCCTGACGACCGCCGTATTCAGGACTGTAGGCACACTGTGCCGTGCAGATGCCCGAGGTGTAAGAGCCGCTGCGGTCGACGTAGTATTCGGTTTCCACCACATGCTTGCCTTTAGCGAGGCGGTCGAAGTAGTAGTTGGTTACGTTGTCGCGCGGTGTTACGTAGTAGCCCCAGCGGTAGCCGCTTGTCTGCTCGACGGGCTCCAGACAGGCAGCGCGCTTATCCTGCACCTGCACAAAGTCGTAATCGCGGTCGGCTGTGATGGTTATCCGGACCTTGATTTTGTCGCCCACTTTGGGCTCTCCGGAGGAGATAACCTCGCGACTGATGCTGATGCCTGCTGCGGCGTCAGCCACCTTGGAGGCTGGTTGGAGAGCCTGAATGTAGGCTGTACCCCAGCTGGTGCCGCGAGAAGTCTTTTCAAAGGTGAGCCTGTTGGCGGTATTGTCGGCCATGGTCTTCTTCACGTAGCCGAGCCCTGCTGTGGCTTCGGGCATTGAGAGTTCGTTGCCGTCGAGACTGATGCGGGCGGGTTGCTGCGGTGACAACTGTCTGGTGTTGCCAGCAAGGAAGGCATAGACGGCGTTCACTGTATTGACGGGCGTGCTCCATGCCTGGGTGCGCTTCTCCTGAAGAAGCCAGCGCTGCATCTCGCTGATGGTTGTGGTGTCGTTGGGCTGCAGTAGTTTCAGCGCTTCTATGGCATAAGTTTGAGTGGGTATGCGATAGTCGAACCAAGAGTACTGTGCCTTAGGCGTGTCGAAATAGCGGCCGGTCTCCTCTTTGAATACCGTGTACTCCTTAAGGCTCTGGAGGTATTCGTTGGCCCGTGCCTTCTGACCGTACTGTGCTAAGATGACGGCCGAGTTGGCCTTGCCGTAGATGGTGAGCTTCGTGGGAGCCTTGGCCAGCAGATTCACGAGGTAGTTGATGTCATTGGTGCGGGATCTTCCTGCGAGTGCGCTGGTATAGAGATAGTCGCAGGCTGTCTCCGAGGGTGTGAGATGGCGGTAGCCTTTCTTCTCCAGTTTCCGCAGTTCGGCGCACTCCTTGGCTATCTGCATGTCGAGGTAGCTGAAGCACCTTGTGATGATGCCGGCTGTGCTTGACTGGGAGCCTACAAGCTTGTTGAGGCGGACAAGGGTCTTGACAACATCGGTGGTCATATACAGACTGCCGGGCATTCCAGGCCACCAACTGAAGGAGCCGTCAGTATTCTGCAGAATCCGGAGCTTTTCGAGACAGCCCGTGAGTCGTGAGCTGACCGCTTGCTCGTCGAAGAAGTCGATGAGCTGCTTCTTTTGGGAGGCTTCGTCATTGGCTTCAGCCAGCCAAGGAGTCTCGCTGAGGACCATTGTCTTGAGTTCCTGGTTTTTCTCCAGGCTACTCATCATTGAGGTCTCCGTGCCCTTTTCGGCTTTCCATTGGGCTATTGTTTTCTTAATGGCAGGCGACTGGTTGAGCAGATAATGACTGATGCTGTTGGCATAGTAGGCTGCTGCCAAGCTTACCGCGTTGTACTCGTTGGTGAGAGCCACTGAGGGCAGGGCCTGAACCATGAGCCATGCGGGATTGTTAGTGTACTCAATGGTGAGGCGCTGTTGCTTACCTCCGGCAGGAGTGAGCTTGCGGAGGTCGATGTTGAGGGTGCCCGGTTGGTTCTGTGTGAAGGGATAGGTGTTGGTCACCATCTCCACGTTGGGAATCACGGGCAGATAATGCTGCTCGCCGTCAGAGAAACCATCGCCTTCAGCGGTGGCGCGAACCACTAACATTTCGGGCCAGTCACGCGTCATGACGGAGAAGCTGACGGGGATGGTCTGCTTGGCATCCACCGTGAAGTCCTTGGTCTCCTTGAATATGCTCTTGCCGGTGGCGGCATCGGAGAGCTCAAGCGTAGACTTTCCACTGACAGTCTTGTCGGAGCTGTTGGCAAGTCGCAGGATAATGGTTCCTTCGTCGCCCTGACGCAGGAATCGAGGCAGATTGGGCTGAACCATCACTGTCTTGCTGGCCACGGCATCGGCTTCGAGCAGTCCGTGATTCACTTCCTTGTCGTGGGCCAGTCCCATGAAATGCCAGGTGGTGACGCTCTCGGGCAGTGTGAACTTCAGACTGACGGAGCCATCGGCATCGGTGAGCAGGGCAGGGAAGAAGAAAGCCGTCTCGTTCAGGTTCTCACGCAGTTGCACAGCATGCGTCTGCTTTTCTTCAGAACTATCCTCGGTTTTGGTGATCGCTGCTTCTGCAAGACTCTCTACCACGTCGAAGACCTTTTTATTGTTTCCCGTGGCCATTCCGTATCCCCGGACTGTTACATCTGCAGCCTTGCTCATGAGCATGGGCCTGGTGGCAGCTCCGGTTATGAATACTTTCTGCTCTGCAGGGCCGAGGAACATCACGTCGTCGAAGTGACTAAAACTGAGTTCTCTTACCGGAAGCAGCTTCTGTGAGTGAGCCTGATAGAAATAGAGCCTTGGGGACATCATGCCTCTCCAGTTGGTGTAGGGGAGACTGAGCGCCATGTAGGGCGAAAGGCGCCACCGGTTGGGCATGATGGCATCAAGCGACTTGTCGTAGAGGGTGGCTAAGAGTTGGGCCGTTGCCGGCTTGCCGTCGGGTCGGCTGATGTTGAGCCGCCATTCCTCTTGCTGGCCGGGGACAAGCTTGTCGCGGAAGGTTATCCACTTCAGCTTCAGATTCTTGTCGGGCAGAGCCTTCTTGATAACTGCCGACTGTGTGTATTCCACTCCATCGCGCACCCAGGCATAGTTGAGCAGCAGGCCGTCGCCGTAGTCTTCCTTATAGGTGAATTTCCGTGTGTTGATGGAGTTGGATACCACGAAAGAGCCGCTCTCCACAACGCGATCGCCACTGATGAGGGTGTAGATGACGTGCTGGTCCTTATCCGAAGATCCCACTTGAAGATAGACGGGGGCACCATCGGTGCGGAACGAATTGCTGCTCAGATAGAACCAGTCGTGGGTGGTCTCTACGGGACGATTGTCCTTGAGGCTGAACGTAACAAAATGCGTGCGCAGGGTATCGGTGCCGCAGATGGCTATGAGTTCGTGCTTCCCGGGCTTGAGCCCCTTGAGAGGAACGGAAGCATTAGCCTCGGCTTCCATTTTGTGACCGTCGACCGAGAAGGCCACTCTGCCGGGAATGGCTTCGCCGGAGCTGTTGCGATAACTAAAGGTGACGCTGCGCAGACTGTCGTTGAGCGAGCGTGCCGGAATGTTGCTGATGAGCACGGTGGGACGGTTGCCGACCGGAAGTGAGGTCGTGCCGTCGTGCGACTCACCGGCAGCGTCGGTCACGGTGGCCGTTATCTCGAAAGAATAGAACATGGATTTTCCGTTTTCGGCCTCAGGTAATGTTAGGGGAACTTTTACGCAGAATCGCCCCTCACGGTCGGTGACGGTGGTACCTGCGGCCATCTGTTTTAAAGCGCTTTTGCGATAGCTGTAAGGCCACCATAGGGCTGGACGACGCTTGATGTTGTAGCTCACTTTGGCATCCTGTAAGGGCATGGAAGTGTAAGTGATGGCTTTGCCGTGCAGTGTTAGCGTGTCGCCGGGAGCGTATTTTGCCTTCACCGGTTCAAACTCCACCTGGTAGGTGGGACGCTTGTACTCTTCTACGCGGAAGGATGTATAGCCATTGTTCTCGCTGCACGAAACGGAGAAGCGGCCGGTGAGTCCAGAGGACGGCAGCACGAAGTCGGCAGCGGCAGTGCCAAAGTCATCGGTCGTAACCTGCTTTGCGTCCACTCTTCGGCTGTTGGCGTCATAGAGGATGATGGTGAGTTTGCGATCCGGGCATACTGTCACTTGTTCGTTGCCGGCGTTGTTGTAGAGTATAGCTGCAACGTGGACCGTCTGTCCGGGGCGATAGATGCTGCGGTCGGTGTAGAGTCTGGCCTCCTTCTGGTTCGTCCTTGCTTTATTGTAGTAGAAATAAGAGTATAGTGAGAATTCTCTCAGGCTTTTATCGGTAGAGGTGAAAGCATAGATGTTGGTGCTCCTGTAGGCATTGAGTTTCATGGTCACCTCGCCTTTGCTGTCGGTATTGACCTTGGTGAAGTGCTGGCCGTTATCTGTGGTGACCCTTACCGTGGCCCCTTGCACCGGTTTGCCCGTTGTGGCATTGAGCACGGCTATACGGCATTTCTTACCGGGGAGCTGTTGTAGAAATAAGTGGAGATTGCTCACGAAGAGTAGCTTGTGCTCAGGCTTTACGCCGTTGTTGTCAGCTGTGCAAGTGAGCAGGTAGGTGCCCACGGGAAGCCCTTTCAGCACGAGTGAGTCGCTGTAACTCTGGTAGGCCGGCTCTCCCTTGAAGGTTGCGGTAGCCTCAATAGGCTTCATGCTTGGATCCACTTTAGCAAGAATCTCCTTGTCGTTGCGCCCGGTCATAAGCTGAGTGTCACCATCCAACAACACGCGCCTCACGGTGACCGTAATGGCCTTGAGATGGGTTACGTTGTTGAAATACACTGTAATGTCCTTGTCCGGCAGTTGCTGCTGGGTCTTGATTGTTGCGTTGAACCGTGGGTTGGAGAGTTGCGAGAGAGCATTGCGCAACTGATTCATTCGCGGCCAGGAACCCCACTTCTGAAGGGCCGAATGGATGAAGTCTGTCCGCTCTTTACTGTCTTTCAGAAAATTGTAGCGTTCGATGGCTACTTCACCGGCCTCCGGAATATCGGTGTAGACTTGCATGAGCGAGTCGAGCGAAGCCGTATAATGGCTTTGACGGAAGCTGTCGTTGCCTTGGTTGCGCAAAGCCTGAAGATGGCGCAGGGCACAGATGCAGGCTGCTGCACGGTTGCCTTGTGAACTATAGAAACTGTCGAGCGAATGGTAGTCATTGGCTTCCATGCCGATGACATGGAGCAGATCATCGTTGAAGATGCGGCTGTCCTCGCCGTCCACCACTGCGGGGTGCCAACTCGTGGCTTTCTGCTGGGCGAGCTGCGCGGAGTGTGACATCGACTTGGCATACCATTGGAGGCTCAACTGATCACTGTTGTCGTCAAGCAAGGGAGTTTCTTTGTAGATTCTGCCGAGGGCCGACTCGTAGATGGCTGCCAGGACCCAATGCTCCTTTTTGACGGCTTCAGCCTCTTTGTTCTTCAGTCTTTCAATGTCGAAGGACAGTGAGTCGGGGGCAACATAGCTCCTGACAGATATTCGCATAAGTTGGGCTTTGAGCAGATGGCCGTAGTTACCCGAGTGCTCGGCTTGTTCAATTATCTTGTTAAGCAGACTGATTTCAGTTCGTGGCAAGTCCTTACTCTTGGCTTCTTCCACTTGTTTCCAAAGCTGGGAATAGTTGTCGCCCCATGCCCACAATGGCATGAAAGAAATGAGGGCTATCAGTAGGCATCTCGTCTTCCTCATATTGATATTCAGTTTGTTGTTTGACTAACAAAGGTAATCAATTTATTGTGAATATGTCTGTATGTCGGAAGTTTTAACTTACTTTCGCATAGTATGGCCAGTCGGGTAGCTCCTTATGGGTCGGGTATAGTCATTATGGTGAACCCAATGAATATCACGGAAGTAGAGCCATGTGATGTGTGGCAGCACGCTCTTGCAGAGAGGGGCGCAGGGCGCAGAGTGATGAGCTTTCCCTCATGGTCGAACGAATGCCGGACTAAAGGCTTTGAAGAGTACTTCTTATGGGTAAAGTCAGGCTGACTTATCATTTGATTTTGCAGCCTGGCAAACGATTGCTCGCTACGTAGCTTTTTATCATTCGCTGCTTAGTGAACGATCTTTTTCTTCTATGTTGCAATCCAAATAATTGGATGATTTTTATTATTTATTAACTTT
>Ga0256406_1003851_pt1 | contig 17962 bp, 13 predicted proteins | sample RumenRJG_03DNA_FD_185986 | JGI IMG/M metagenome (GOLD analysis project Ga0256406, IMG submission 185986) | Bovine rumen microbial communities from Lethbridge, Alberta, Canada - RJG_03 | ecosystem: Host-associated > Mammals > Digestive system > Stomach > Rumen | place: Canada: Alberta | collected...
AGGCCGAGGACCGGCCGCCTGTCCGCAGCGAGGACGTCCCGAAGCTCCTCAACGAGGCCCCCGGGGTCGTGGGCATCATGTCGACGTCCATATCGGGCGGCGGGTCCCTTGATTCGGCCGTCCGCGCGGTCGCGGAGGACGGCCCGCCGATCTCCAAGAAGATATTCCGCAGGGTGGCCGACCTCGCCGACACCAGGGTCAGGCCGGACATGCGGGCGTCGCTTATATCGGAGCTCTCCCGGCTCCCGGATTCCGCCTCGCCGTACTCTATGGCGATCCATATGGCGGTCTCGGCGTCCGAGGCCCACGCCGAGGATGAGAGGGAGCGCTCGCTCCGCGATGCCTCCGAGATCGCCCTGACCGGCCTGAAGGAGGCCGGGAAGTCCTTCAGCGCATCCCTGAACGCCCCCTGCATGGCGGTGTTCGCCCTCGGCATCATGGTGCCGATGGTCCTCATGTGCATCGTCCCCATGCTGGGTTTCGGGGGCCTATTCGGCTCCTCGCCCATAGGCATAGAGCAGATCGCCGTCCTGACGCTGGTCGCCGTGCCGGCGGCGGTCGCCTGCGTGGTGCTCATGATAAGCCGGCGCAACCCGTTCCTCAAACCGGGGAACGGGGATGCCGGGCTGAGGAACTACGCTCCCCTCATGTCCATCCTGGTCCTGGCCGCCGTCTGCATGGCCGCCGGGATGGAAGCTGATACCGCAGGATGCATCGGGTGCATTGCGGGAGGAGCGGCATCCTTCGCCGCCGTGCTCCCGGCTTATATGAGGGAATCGGCCAGGAAGAAGATCGCCGTCCACCTGGAGGACGCGGTGTTCGATGCCGGCAACCGCCTGCTCTCCGGCGGGACCTTCGAGGACGCCGCCGTCGGCGCCATCGCCTCGAGGGAGGGATGCGCGGGGGTCGCCGAGGCCCTCAGGAGGGAGTTCGCCGTATGCCGCGGCGATGAGGAGGATGCCGTCGCGAGGGCCCTGTCGCCTGTCTCCGAGACCGTCAGCGATGCGTTCCGCGCAATATGCCGCGCGGCATCGAAGGACCTCAGGGACGCCGGGAAGCTGGCGATCTCCATCGGGAGGCAGATGAAGGACCAGAGGTCGGTCAGGAACGGCATCCGCGCCGAGCTCAGGAGCATGACGGACACCATGTCCGCCACCGCCGTGTTCTTCGCGCCGATGGTGCTGGGACTATCGGTCGCCATGCTGGCACCTGTATCCTCCCTTTCCGGGTCCGACATCTCCGGCACCTCGTCGGTGCTGGTCCTCTACCTCGCGGAGCTCTGCGTGCTGATCTCCGCGCTCAACTCGTTCCTGGAAGGCGACGCCCGGCCGGAGACCGTGGCCCGCCGCATCTCGATGTTCCTGCCGGTGTCGGCGCTGGTCTTCCTGGTGTCGATGAGCATCCAGCTCTGAAAATCGAGAAAAATAAACGGGGGCGGGATGCCCGCCCCCGGAAAGGTTTCACTCGCACTTGGTCCATCCGCAGGACTTGCAGATGTTGCAACCGCCCTGGAAGGTGAGCTCGTCGCCGCACTTCGGGCAGGGGTTGAGGACCTTCTTCTTCTCCTTGGGGGCCGCCGGAGGCGCCACCAGGGACGAGGTCTTGATCTGGGTCTTCATCTCCTCGTACATGTCGCTCAGGGCCCAGCCGACGGCCATGGGGCAGCAGGAGCCCTTGCTGGTGTCCTTCTTGGTGAAGCTCCTGACGGCGAACGAGGGGCAGGTGCCGCATGACTTGAGCTGGTCCACGATGTCCTCCACCTGGCATCCGCTCCTGGCGGCCAGGGAGATCATCCTCGAGAGCCCGATCATGAAGTTGTTGCATCCGCCGGTGGATCCCTTGTTGAGGTAGACCTCCATGAGGTCGCCGCTCTTGGGGTCGAAGAACGCTGTGCAGTGGAGGCTGCCGCAGCCGGTCATGAGCTTCCTCTTCTTCCCGATGACGTTGTCGTCGACGATCCTGATCACGCCGCGGGTCCTCGGGACGTTCTTCTCGACGGCCTCCTCCTTCTTGGCCTCCTGCTCCTTCTTCTTCGCCTCCTTCTCCTTGGGGGTGAGGATCCCTAGCCTCTTGCATCCGTCGCGGAAGACAGTGACGCCCTTGCATCCGATCTGCCAAGCGTACATGTAGAGGCCGTAGACGTCCTCCTCGGGGAAGTCCTGGGGCAGGTTGACCGTGGAGGAGATGGACGCATCGATGTGCATCTGCCAGGTTCCCTGCTGGTTGAGCCTCTGCTTGTAGTCGAGGTTCTGGGAGGTGACGAACCACGGCGGGAGCTGGGTATCGTCCTTGAGCCCGTGGCTGTCCATGTACTCCTTGACGACCGCCGGGTAGACGGTGTAGCTCACGTCATGGTCGGAGAGCGACGTGGTCCTCCTCTCGAAGTGGGTGGCGAAGATGGGCTCGATCCCGCCGGAGATCCCGAGCATGGTCGAGAGGGTGCCGGTGGGTGCGATGGTGAGCAGCTGGGAGTTGCGGAGCCCGTGCTTCCTGACGAGCTCGCGGGTCTCCTCCGTGGTGTTCTCCTGGAAGTACGGGGAGGCCATGAGCTCGTCGATGTTGCACTTGGGGAACGCTCCGAACTCGGCGGCGAGCTCGGCCGAGGCGGCGATGGCGGTGTCGGCCATGATGAACCCGAGCCTGTGGCAGAAGTCCATGGCCTCTTTGGTCCCGTACACGAGCTCCATCCTGATGAGCATGTCCGCGAGGCCCATGATGCCGAGGCCGATCTGCCTCCAGTTCCTGACGGAATCGCGCTGCTCCTGCAGCGGGTGGAGGGGGAGGCCCTCGTCGAGGACGTCGTTGAGCGCCCTGACGCAGATCCTCACGGTCTTCCTGAAGTCCTCCTCGTCGAACTTCTTGTCATGGACGAACGCCGCGAGGTTTATCGATCCGAGCAGGCAGCTCCCGCCTGCCGGGAGAGGCTCCTCGGCGCAGGGGTTGGTCCCGGCATAAGAATAATCAGGGAATTCGGAGAGGAGGTTCCACGAGCTGATCCTGTCCCAGAACAGGCAGCCGGGCTCGGCGAAGTCCCAGTTGGCGTAGCAGAGCTTCTTGAAAAACGCGTAGGCATCGAGGTTCTTAGTGACGGTGCTGTCCGTCTCGGGCCTGACGAACGTCTGCACGAAGGTCTCGCGGTCCCTCACGCACTCCATGAACTTGTCGGTCACGCGGATGGACATATTGGCCTTGGTGACCCTGTCGACATCCATCTTGACCTGCATGAACTCCTCGAGGTCGGGGTGCTCGCAGGAGAGCGTCAGCATCAGGGCCCCGCGCCTCCCGTGCTGGCCGATGAGGCCGGTGACCATGGAGTACAGGTCGGTGAACGATACCGCGCCGGAGGTCTCGGAGGCGGTGTTGTTTATCTTCGCGCCGCGGGGGGCCAGTTTGGAGAGGTCGATCCCCACCCCTCCGCCGTAGCTGAATGTCCTGGCGGCCTTGCTGGCAGTATCGAATATGGATTCAATGGAATCTTCGGGCGGGGAGAGGACGTAGCAGTTGGAGAACGTGACCTTGAGGCCGGTCTTCTGCAGGCCGCGGTTCGCGAGGATCCTTCCGCCGAACAGGAATTTCTTATCGATGATCAGCTGCCTGAGCTCGGCATCGCCCTCGGAGACACGGTCCAGCCACTGGTCGAACGTCTCCCCGTTGTAACAATATTTCTTGTTCCAGATGTCGATCCCGAGATTGTTGTCAGCCCCCAGCCATTGCTCGATTTCCATGGAGTTCCCCTTTCTCTCGGGCTATCGCAGGGGAGATTAAAAAAGCATAGGCGACTACTTTAAAAACCAATGAATTGGACATATTTTCCTGCTATAACGGCCTCCGAACGCGCTTTCGATGTGCCAGGCGGACAAGCGCGCCGAGCGGGCCGGAAGGCCTTCCCGCGCCCCTCGGAGCACGGACCCGCATATGCAGGGATGGATGGGCCATCCGTTTAGCCTGACCTGAATATTTATGTAGAAGAACAATGTTCATCTCATTGTTCTGCGGGCGCAAGTCCGCCTATCGAGTTTTTCGAGGAGCATCTCATGAACGCTAACGCTGATTCTGATAACGTCGTGAAGACAGGAACGACCACCATCGGGCTGAAGATAAAGGACGGCGTGGTGCTCGCCACCGACCAGAGGGCAACAATGGGCAACCTCATCGCGAACAGCCATGTTCAGAAGGTCTACCCCCTGTCCGACAACATCGGCATGACCATCTCCGGCCTCGTCGGGGACGCTCAGCTCATGGTCAGGTTCATGTCCAGCCAGATCTCCCTCTACGAGATGCAGAAAGGGGCGAAGATCTCTGTGCAGACCGCGGCCACCCTCATGGGCTCCGTCATCCGCCAGGGATTCTACCTCGGCCCCATACTGGCCGGAGTCGACCGCACCGGCGGGCACGTCTTCAGCGTCGACGGCGCCGGAGGGGTGATCGAGGACGATTACACCTCTTCCGGTTCCGGCAGCATCACCGCGTACGGCGCCCTCGAGACCCTCTACAAGCCCGACATGACCGAGGCTGAGGCGATAGATGTCGCCATCTCCGGCCTCAACGCCGCCAGGAGGAGGGACAACTACACCGGCGACGGCATGCTCATCCTCGTGTTCGACTCGAAAGGGTACCACTGGATAGACCAGAGCAAGATCAAGAAGAGGTGCGAGGAGCTGGGATTCAGGTATCCCAACTGAGTTCCGCGCATCGCCGGACCTTTCAAACTTCTTCCCCTATTTTTCGTTCACTTATCTTTTCAGGAAGCCAACATCATGAACGCAGACAGGTATTTCGACAGCCTCCGGGAACAGGTAATGGGCCTGATCCCCTCGGACATGGAGGTCGTCTCCGTAGAGTTCGAAGCGGCAGTCGTAGTGATATACGTCAGGAACTACGACAAGTTCGCCGACAACAGGGATGTGACCAAGAACATAGTCAGCGCCCTCAAGAGGAGGGTCGACATCCGCCCCGACCCCTCCACGCTGGGGGACACTGACGAGACGGAGAAGGCCGTCAGGAAGCTCATCCCGAAGAGCGCCGGCCTCACCGACATCAACTTCATCGAGGAGACCGGGGTCTGCTACGTCGAGGCCATCAACCCGGCGGCCGTTACCCACACCGACGTCCTCGACAACATGAAGAAGGAGACGGGCTGGAACGTCAAGGTCATGCGCTCCCCTCCGATACCCTCCAAGACGATCTCTGACGTGAGAGGATATCTCCGCTACAGCAAGGACGAGAGGCAGAGCATGCTCAAGAAGGTCGCGAGGAACCTCCTCCGCCCGGTGGTGGAAGGCGAGCAGTGGGTCCGCGTCACCGCTCTCGGAGGCTACAGGCAGGTCGGGAGGTCGGCTTCCCTCCTCACCACCAGGAACTCCAAGATCCTCATCGACTGCGGCCTCGACCCCGGGTCCGACAACACCCCGTACTTCTCCGTCCCGGAGGCCATGCCCATCACCGACATCGACGCCGTGGTCATCACCCACGCGCACCTCGACCACTGCGGGACCCTGCCTGCGCTCTTCAAATACGGCTACAAGGGGCCGGTGTACTGCACTGAGCCCACCAGGGACCTCATGGCCCTGCTGCAGCTCGACAACATCAAGCTCGCGTACGGAGAGGCCAAGAAGAACCTCTACAAGGGCGAGGACGTGAGGAACGAGATCCTCCACACCATCACCCTGAAGTACGGCGAGACCACCGATATCGCCCCTGATGTCAAGCTCACCTTCCAGAACGCCGGGCACATCCTGGGCTCGGCCATCGCCCACTTCCACATCGGCGACGGCCTGCACAACATCGCCTTCACCGGCGATACCAAGTTCGAGAAGACCTGGCTCTTCAACCCGGCGAACACCAAGTTCCCCCGGCTCGAGTCCATGGTCCTCGAGTCCACGTACGGAGGCAAGAAGGACTTCCAGCCCTCCAGGAAGGACGCGTCCGACGAGCTCGGCGAGTTCATCCAGGAAGGATGCAGCAAGGGCGGGAAGATCCTCATCCCCGTCTTCGCCGTAGGGCGTTCCCAGGAGGTCATGCTCGTCATAGAGGAGCTCGAGAGGGAGAACAGGATCCCGCAGCTGCCAGTCTACCTCGACGGGATGATCTGGGAGGCCACCGCCATCCACACCGCATACCCAGAGTACCTGAACAGCGCCCTGAAGGAGAAGATCTTCAACAAGAACGAGAACCCCTTCCTGTCGCCGATCTTCCACCGTGTGGAGACCGCGGCCATGAGGGAGGAGATATGCCACTCGCCCGATCCGTGCATCGTGCTCGCGACGGGAGGTATGATGTCCGGAGGGCCGGTCCTGGAGTACTTCAGGGAATGGGCGGACGATGAGCGCAACTGGCTCCTGTTCGTCGGGTACCAGAGCGAGAACAGCCTCGGAAGGACGATCCAGCGCGGGAGGGCGGACATCACCCTGCCCTTCAAGGGCAAGCCGGTGACCGTCCAGATCAAGATGAACCGCGAGACCGTCGACGGCTTCTCGGGGCACTCGGACCGCAACCAGCTCATGGACTACATCAAGAAGCTCGAGCCGAGGCCGAAGAAGATCATCATCGTCCACGGAGAGGACCGCAAGTGCGTCGATCTGGCATCTTCGATATCCCAGAAGTTCAGGATCTCGACGGTCGCTCCCCAGAACCTCGAGACGGTGAGGCTGAGATGAAGTCCGTCGTCGCCATGACGGGCGCCTCGGGCGCCATCTACGGCATAAGGCTCCTGCAGGAGCTCCCGGGCGAGAAGATCCTGGTGATGTCGGACACTGCGAAGAAGATAATCCCCGCCGAGACCGGCCATTCCGTCGAGGAGGTGGAGAAGATGGCCGACGAGGTCTACGAACAGGACGACCTCATGGCCCCCATCGCGTCCGGCACTTTCGATTACGACATCATGTTCGTCGTCCCCTGCACCGAGTCCTCGGTGGCGAAGTTCGCGGCCGGGATGGGCGACGACCTGATCTCCAGGGCCTTCATGTGCGCCCTCAAGGAAGGGAGGAAGATCGTCCTCGTTCCCCGGGAGACCCCCAAGAGCGCCGTGATGCTGGAGAACGAGCTGAAGCTCGCGAGGCTGGGCGTCGTGATGCTCGATGCCAACCCCGCGTTCTACCCCAACCCCAAGACGGTGTCCGACATGGTTGACTTCATCGTCGGCAGATGCCTGATGCAGGCGGGCATAGACCAGGACCTCTTCGAGAGATGGGGCTCTTCGGACTGAGGCCTCTGCTTCGGCAGAGTATCCGCGGTCTTCTTCACGGCCCGGAAAACCCGGGCCTGCTCTTCCGGGGCATTCCGCATCGCTTGCCCGAGAGGTTTTTCATCGATTGAACGCAGATCCTTGCAGAGGACGGAGATCCTCAATCGGCATCCGCGCTGATGCACGGTTTTCCGATCCCGATATCGGCATTCCGAGACTTCGGCAAATGGTGCATGTTCCATATCTGGAACAATGCCGGAAGGGCGGCGTTTCAGGCGCCGCCCCGGCGTAAACCGTTTGCTCAGGAAGGCCTGTTCCTCACCAAAACTAAGGAAGCGACGATCGCGAACACGGCTATCGCCAGAACCACTGCCGCTATCGCGACAGTGGAGGAAATCCCCTCGTCCGATCGCTGATGATCGCATAGGTCGAGAAGTGCCCGGTGGCGAATGTTATCATGCCGTCTGCATAGGCGCATTCGAACGTCTCTGCGATCCTGCCGTCCGCGATGTATGCGACATAGAGATCGTCTGGGTCTGTTCCTTCGGCAGGCGTGTACGGCAGGGTGACGGTGACGGTCCCGTTCCCGAAGGCGGTGTTGGAGCCGAAGCTGATGTCGTAAGCGATCCCGCTGTTTCCGATGATGTTCCTGAGGGAATCGGACAGGGGCGCCTCGGAGACGGTCAGGGCAGCTGTGCCGTCGGCGAGGCTGAGAAGGGCGGTGTTATCGAACGTCACCGATATGCCGCCGCCGAGGTCCACGTTCATGGAGACCCCGCTGTCGGCCTCGGCCTCGGACCTGATTCCCTCCAGGTATCCGGAGGAGAAGTCTATGCTGCCGCCGTCGCCGGCCGTGACGGAGATGACCTTGCTGCCATCGGAAGACTCGACCGTCTGCCTGTAGACCGCGTTGACGGTCTTGTCGCCGAGGGTGCTGAGATCGCAGTCCTCCCATTCGCCGATATATCCGTCTCTGGCAGGCACCTGGGGCTTGACGATGGAATCGTAGGTATCGCCTTCGATGTACGGGGCCTTGGAAACCTCTTCGCCGGACGCCGCGAACGTGATCCAGAAGATCTCCTTCTTCACCAGATTGCCGTTCTCCCCTGCGAATATGCTTCCTCTCAGGTTATCTGCGTCCGTTCCGACGTATGTGGTCCCGTCGGTGTCGAACATGGAGATGCCGAAGAACGATTCGTAGCCGACCTCAGATATGCTGCTGCCGAACTCGATCCGCTCCAGGCCGGTGCATTCCGAGAACGCATATCTCCCGATAGATACGACGCTGTCGGGGATGATGACGGATCTGAGGGAATGGCAGTCGAGGAACGCGGCATCTTCGATTTGCATGACGCCGCTGCCGATGGTCACGGATGTGAGCGAGCCGCAGTGCTGAACGAAGCTTCTCCGATGGCCGTGACACTGTCCGGGATAACTATGGACACGAGGGAAGAGCAGTAGCTGAATGCCTCTTCCCCGATGTAATCGATACTGTTCGGGAGTGTCACTGATGCGAGGGACTCGCACTCGCTGAACGTACCATCTCCGATAGACGTGACGCTGTCGGGGATGACCACGGACACTAGGGACAAGCAGTGGCTGAACGTCCCATATTCAATGCAGGTGACGCCGTTCGGAATGATGATGGACTTAAGGGAAAAGCAGCCGCTGAACGCACGGGTTCCGATGGAGGTGACGCTGTCCGGGATAACTACGGACACCAGGGAGTCGCATTCGAGGAATGCCCCGTCTCCGATGCGAGTGACGCTGAGCCCGCCGAGCGTGTCGGGGATAGTCAGGTCGGTCGCCGTCCCGGTGTAGCGGATCAGGGTGCACACCTCAACGGTTGTCTCGGCACCGTCCGATCCGGTCGCCGTTTCTTCAGATATCCCGTAGATGAAGCCGTCGTCGGTGGTCTTGACAGATGATTCGCCGGTTTCCGTTTTCACGATCTTGGCATGGGCGCCGAGACATGCCTTCGAGGTAGAGACAGACGCTGTGCCGTCGCTGTCGGTGACCTTGATCGAGATTTCAGGCGATCCAGCGGTCACGGTGATATTCTCATTCAGGTTGATGACCTCGAAGAGGCAGCTGTCCATTAAGAACGCATAGTCTCCGATGGATGTTATGCCGCGGCCGACGGTCACGGACAAGAGGGAGATGCAATCGTAGAATGCGCCGCGTTCTATCGTTTCGACATTGTCGGGTATGACCAATGATGCGAGGGCTGTGCAGTCGCTGAACGCGGAATCTCCGATGGTCTTCACGCCGCTGCCGATGTCCACGGACGTCAGGGAGGCGCAGTCGCTGAACGCAAATTCCCCGATGACAGTGACACTGTCGGGGATTGTCACAGATACGATCGAATCAAAGTCGTAGAATGCATAATTCCCGATCGATGTGATGCCGCTGCCTAATGACAGCGTCTGCACATCGTTCCTGTAACTGTACCAGGGAGCATGAATGACGCTCGAATACGATTTCATTTCCCCTGTGCCGCTCAGCGTCAGCGTCCCTGTCGCGGGATCGAACGTGTATATCACGCCTTCCCCGCAGGACCCGCTGTCGGACCCGTCGGCTTCGGCGCCCGAACCGTCGGAGCTTTCGAAGTATGCGGTACAAAGCGACGCCGTTACTGCCATCAGCGCCGCCGCTGCGATCATTTTTCAATTCATAAAATATCAGCGCAAAGACATTTTCAGCAAATCTAATAATATCTTCCCTGAACATATTTCCAATCTGGCTCTTTGAAGTATAATTATGTGCATCTGACATGCCAGTTCCGGAAAATGCGAAACTGATTTTGCTGTATGCCTGTGCCCGTCGTTACGCCGCTGATCTGCCGGGTTCCGGAAAAAGTTCGGCAAACGGATCCAGACAGGCCTTCCGGCCGTCGCGTTTGAATGTGCCAGATGCAGGCCGGTATCGATCGGGCCTCTTCGGAAGACCGCAGGGGACGCCGGCGGGGAACTCCCGCCCATCAAGGGCGCGAGGATAATGACCCAGAACAGGGAAAGCGGGGCAGAGCCCCGCAGAGGTTTCATTCGAGGTATATCGCAGGCCTTCCGGGGACGGCCACGCGAGCCTTCCCGGACGGGTCGTACCTGTTCTCCTCGTCCGCTCCGAAGACCTCGGTCTCCATCCCGGTCTCGGCCGCGATGAAGCCGGCGGCGGACTTGAGGAGGGCCTCCTCATCGAGCCCGGCGAGGGCCTTCCTGTCCTCGGGGTTCGAGCGCATCAGGTCCACGGCGGTCTTCTTGGCGTATTCGGAGACCGACTTCCCCATCTTCCTCAGGTTCTCGTCCGCCATGCACTTCTTGGTGAGGGCGGGGATGGTGAGCTCGTTCCTCTCGGCCATGGAGATGGCGTCCTTGAGCACCGATACCTTCCAGGCCGGGGTCGTGTAGACATACGCCTTCTTCACCTCGGTCTTGGCCATCTTCCTGATCTCGTTGACATCGGAGATGACCTCTTGGATGAGGCCCTCGCCGTACTCAGCGGACGCATCCCTCATGGAGGAGTCCGCTTCGGGGAGCTGGGCCTCGGAGGCGAGCCCCTCGAAGCCGGCCTCGGACCACAGCTCTTCGGCGACGTGCGGGGTCACCGGCATCATGGCGTTTATCCAGATGCGGAGCGCCTTCCTCACGGTGTCCTTGTTCCTGCCGCCGCGGCGGGCGTACCAGCGCATGTCGTTCGCCATGTCGTAGTAAACGACGGTGGTCATCGCCCTGAGGTCGTACCTGTCCATGGCCTCCCTGATCTCGGCGAGGTGGGTGTTGAACTTCGATATGAGCCAGGCATCGATATCGCCGGAGGGGACGTCGGCCTCCTGGCCGATGAGGTCCTCCACGGAGCCCATGATGCTCTCCAGCCTCTGCCTGTAGGTGAAGACGATGTCCTCGTCCCATTCGACATCGGAGTCCATGGACGCGACGTTGGCGTAGTACAGCCTCATGGAGTCCGCGCCGTACTTCGCGACGGCTCCCGGGATGGGCTGCGCGCCTCCCTTGGACTTGGAGATCTTGTCCTTGTTCTTCCCGGTGACGTACCAGTTGACCAGGATCCCGCGGGGCTGCATCTTGTCCGGCAGCACGGCGCGGTGGTTCAGCAGGAACACGGGGAAGTGGACGGTCATGTGCTCTTTGCCGCCCAGGTTGATGTCCAGGGGGTACCAGTACTGCACGTCCTTCCTGATCTTCTCGAGGAGGTCGGCGCTTATCCCGGTCGACCCGGACACCGCAGCCGCGTCCCCCTTCTCGAGGATGACGTAATCGAAGAACTCGGGCTTCATCTGCTCCGGGGTTATCTGCTTGGAGTTGGCGTACAGGGAGATCGTGTAGTATATGGGGTACAGGGTGGAGTCGGAGATGGGCTCGATGGTCCACTTTCTGTCGTAGGGGAACTTGGTGCCCAGCCAGTTGCCGAGCCTGACGCACGCCCTCTCGCGGTACCAGTCGAGGACGTTCTGGACGTTCTCGTAGTACATCTTGGGGAAGATGGTCATCTTCTTGGCGTTCTCCTTGGTCGCCTCGGTGAGCTTCCTGTCCGCATAGTTGATGAACCACTGGTCGTCGATCCTCTTGATGTGGACCCTGCGCCCGCACCTGCAGACCACTTCCATGGTGAGGTCGCGGAAGATCTCCGCCTCGCCGGAATCGAGCATCCTCTGCTGGCAGATGTCCTTGGCCTTCTCCACGCGGACGCCGGCCAGGTCCCCGGCGGCCTCCCTCATGACGCCCATGTGGTAGCCGTCCTTGTACACCTGCTTCTTGGCCTCGTCCAGCAGCTGCCTCTTCTTCTCGGGGTCGGAGACCTTTGGGATGCCGAGCTTCTCGATGATATCCTCGGCCGGGAAGTCCCCGTATCCCTTGATGGAGATGATGGAGATCGGGTTCACGGAGTCGATGACCTCCCGGGGGATGCCGTAGACCTTCTCCAGGTCGGGGTTCGCCTTGGCCTCCGCGAGGGAGTTCCAATCGTCGGGGGCGTCGGACGGGCAGGAGGTGACCAGCCCGGTGCCGACGTCGGGGTTGACGAACCCCGCCGGGAAGACCGGGATGACCCTGCCGGTCATCGGGGTGACGCACTTCAGGCCGATGAGGTCCTTCCCGGCGATCTCTCCGACGTGCGAGACGCCGTCGAACTGCAGGCCGAGCTTCTCCTCGCACTCCTTCGATACCACCCATTTCTCTCCGTTCTTGGAGATGACGGAGTACGTGATGTCGGGGCGGGCCCAGAAGCAGACCTGCCCGAAGACCGTCTCCGGGCGGAGGGTGGCCGCCACCAGGAAGAACCCTTTCTCGTCGCAGCGGAACTTCAGGAGGGTGTACTCCTGCGTCTCGGCGAGGCCTCCCTTGGAGATGTCCGTCTCGCTGGGGTCCACGGCGACAGGCCCGTCCTGGGGGCAGAAGGGGGCGTAATACGGCTTCTGTATGAGCAGGCCGGCGTCCTTCAGCTTGGAGAACTGCCACTCGATGAACTTGGAGTAGTCGGGATAGAGGGTGCAGGTGAACCTCCTCCAATCGGAGAGGAAACCGAACCTCCTCCAGTAGTCGTTCTGATAGACGTTGTTGAAGAAATGGACGACGTCCATCGGCTCCTTGATCGAATCGATCTCCTCCTGGGTGGCGCCGTTGCGGAGCAGGTAGTCTATGGTCTTGGGGTCCTTGGACACAATCTTCCTGCAGAGGCTGATCGCTCCGTTCCCCGAAGCATGGGTCCCCACGGGGAAGAGCACATTGTAACCCGTCATCCTCTTGTAGCGGGTTATGGCGTCGGTGTAGGAGTATCCCCTCAGATGGCCGACGTGAAGGTACCCTGTGAGCCCGGGGTACGCGAAGATCATCATGAACTTCGGCTTGCCGTCGATCCTCTCGGACTCGTTGAGCTTTCTCTCGGCCCATTTGGCCTGCCACTTCTTCTCCATTTCGGCGTAATCGCGGCTCATCTGCACACCTTATAATGCCCGCGCGATTGTTTGGTATAATATAAGCATGTCACTCGCAGGCATGACAGCGGATGGGCGATCGAGGGAGCAGTCTGCGTATTACGTGCCCGAATCGAATGCTGTCATCCGGCAGATAGGCTTTATATCAGCCGGTGTATAATGGTACTGTATTCGGAAAACGGTCGCTTTCGGCGCATTTTCTGAAACAGATGCCCTTTCTCTTGAAATACAAGAGATATCTGAGAGATATCGAAGAGATATCTCCGTGTATCACATTATAAATAGTAGGACACCATATAGATTCTCCAAGCAGGAAACTGCCCACGCACGAAGGGATGGGACCTAGAGTGCACTCGCAAAGGCGATGTGAAATGGCTGAGAACGACAAGATGACGCTGATCTCTCTGAGACTCACTGATGAGGACATCAAGATCCTCAACCAGTACATGTCGGAGACCGGCATCGACTCCCGTTCGGAGGCCATCCGCAGCGCCATCAGGAGCGTCGGAGCGGAATCTGAGCAGAGGTCGGGCGAGGATGGGATATACGTCAGACTGAGCCAGGTTCAGCTCTTGACCCTTGACAACATGAAGAAGCAGGGGATAATCTTCGACGAGGAGTCCTTCATCAGGCAGCTCGTCCTGGATCAGATCATCCCCAAGGATGCCAAGGAAAGCTCCGCAGCAGACGCCTTCAGGGCCGCGCAGCAGAAAGCGCAGATGCTCTGAAAGACGGTACAGGCCAGCCAGTCAGAAGGGATGGACAGCCGCCTATCGGCTGAAACGCATTTGCAGAAACGTCTTCGATGGGATGGAACATGTCGGGAATTGCAGGTATGGGGAACGATATCGCGTCAGATGTCGCGATTGGGGGCGACCCCCGGATAGCGGTGATCGCTGTCGGAGGCGCAGGGTGCCGTATCGCTTCGGCGCTCTACGAAAGGGCATGCCGTGCGGATATCATCGCCATAAACACCGACAGGGAGGCCCTTCAGCAGACCTCCGCCGACCGCCGCATATACATATGCAAGGCAGTGACCCAGGGTCTCGGCACCCGCGGGGACGCCGCGCTCGGCAAGAAGTGCGCCCAAATCCACGAGGACGAGATCATGGCCGCCGTCAGAGGATACGATTACGCTCTGATCGTGGCAGGGATGGGAGGAGGAACAGGGACAGGCGCCGCGCCGGTCATCGCAGAGCTCTGCGACAGGGTCGGGGTCGACGCTTCCGCGATGGCCATCATGCCCTTCTCCTTCGAATCCGACAGGGCCTTCAAGGCCGCCGAGGGTTACAGGAGACTCCACTCCATCTGCAAGACCGTCATCAAGGTCAACAACGAGAACGCCCTCAGCATGGGCTACAGGACCATGGACGAGGCGCTCCGCGCCGTCGATGCCGCTGTTGTGAACTTGATATTCGGTTTCATCGAGGATGCTCCGATAATCTCCTCCGAGCATCTGGCGAGGAAGGCCGCCGCAGGCAGCAGCTCTGCCAAGAGGTCCGGGGATTCCGTTCCGGAGACCGTCGGCAGCCTGTCCGGCAAGACGCTTTCCTGAATCATTCTTAAGAGGCTCTCAGAAGCCGATGTCCTCCTGGCTCCCCGGGTTCGTGCCATATCCCGGGGAGCTTCTTTTCTTCCTGCATCATCACGCTGATGATTCCCGGCCGCCGTTCAGAGGCCGGCCGCTTTCAGCCAATCGGAGATCCTCTTCTCGGCCCCGGCCGTTCCGACGCTGCTGCCGGGGACCTCGAGGCCTTCCCCGATCTCCGCATCGGGGCATGCGGCCTTTATGTCGGATTCGCTCCGGCCCATACCGCTTCCTTCGTTGGTGCACAGCGGGAGGATCCTCATGCCGCCGGTGCTGAAGCCCTCCAGGAACGTGAGGACGGCCATGGGCACGGTGCCCCAGTAGTTCGGGTATGCCAGGACCATCGTCCGGTACCCGGTCTTCTCCGGGAAGCCCTCTATCTCGGGCCTCGCCTTCTTCCTCAGGTCGTCCTTGGCCTGCGCGATGCACTCGTCGTAGACATCCGAATACGGGACCTTCTGGCGGATCTCGAAGATATCCGCCCCGACGGAGGCAGCGATGGACTCCGCCGCTCTTTTGGTGTTGCCGACCTTGATGTAGCGCTTGGATCCGCCGAAGTAGTTCTCCCCGGCGCGGGAATAGTATGCGACCAGAATATCGGACATGATGTAAGATATGTCCGAGGAAGTATAAAAGGAAGTATAAGAAAGCAGGAAGGGCCGGCCGGCGGCCGGTCCCCTTCAGAGGTCGGAGATCGCGTCCTTCATGGACTTGACGTACTCTCCGACCTTCTTCACCATGTCGGGCCCTCCCGCATCGATGATCTTTATGATCGCGCTCCCGACGATGGCGCCGTCGGACAGAGATGCCATCTTCCTGGCCTGTTCGGGGGTGGATATGCCGAACCCGACCGCGCAGGGCACGTTCGTGTTCTTCCTGATGACGTCCACCATGGGGGATATATCGGTGGTGATGCTCTTCCTCACGCCGGTGACCCCGAGCGAGGACACGATGTAGATGAAGCCCTGGGCCTCCTTGGCGATCATGCCGATCCTGTTCTCGGAGGTGGGCGCGATCATCGATATCAGGCTGATGCCGTGCTTCTCGCATGCCGGGAGGAAGTCCTGCTTCTCCTCATACGGAACATCGCACAGGAGGAGCCCGCGGACATCGGCCTCGGCGGCCTTCTCGCAGAACCTGTCGGGGCCGTAGGAGTACACGACGTTGGCATAGGTCATGAAGATCATCGGGACCTTCACGTCCTTCCTGAGCTCCTTGGCGAAGGAGAGGATGTCGTCGGTGGTCACCCCGCCCGCGAGGGCGCGCCTGTCGGCCTCCATGATGACGGGGCCCTCGGCGGTGGGGTCGGAGAAGGGTATCCCGAGCTCGATGAGGTCGGCGCCGTTCCTCACGGCCTCCCTGATGATCTTCCCGGTGGTCTCCAGGTCCGGGTCCCCGCAGGTGATGAACGGGATGAACGCCTTGCCGTGGCCGAACGCCTGGGACAGTTCAATCATGGAGGTCGACCCCCCTGTACCTGGCGATGGCTGCGACATCCTTGTCCCCTCTCCCCGACAGGGTCACGACGATGATCTTGTCCTTGGGCATGGTCGGAGCGACCTTCATGGCATAGGCCACCGCATGGGCGGATTCGATGGCGGGGATGATGCCTTCGGTCCTCGAGAGGTACTCGAAGGCCTGCACGGCCTCCTCGTCGGTTATCGCCACGTACTTCGCCCTGCCGATATCGTGCAGGAACGCATGCTCGGGCCCGATCCCCGGATAGTCCAGCCCGGCGGAGATCGAGTACACAGGCGCGATCTGCCCGTACTTGTTCTGGCAGAAGTACGATTTCATCCCGTGGAAGATGCCGACGCTGCCGGTGTTCATGGTCGCGGCGGTCTCCGGGGTGTCGATGCCCTTCCCGGCCGCTTCCGCGCCCACCAGCTCCACGGACTTGTCGCCGATGAAGTCGTAGAACGTTCCGATGGCGTTGGACCCGCCGCCGACGCAGGCGATGAGCATGTCGGGCAGGCGCCCCTCCTTCGACATCAGCTGCTCCCTGATCTCCTTGCCGATGACGCTCTGGAAATCCCTGACGATCGTCGGGAACGGGTGCGGGCCCATGACGGACCCGAGGCAGTAGTGGGTGTCGTCTATGCGGGTGGTCCATTCCCTCATGGCGGCGGAGACCGCGTCCTTGAGGGTCCCGGTCCCGTCGGCCACTCCGCGGACCTCTGCGCCCAGCAGGCGCATCCTGTAGACGTTGAGGGCCTGCCTCTCCATGTCCTTGACGCCCATGAACACGACGCACTCCATGCCCATCAGGGCCGCTGCGGTGGCGGTGGCCACTCCGTGCTGGCCGGCGCCGGTCTCGGCGATGAGCCTGGTCTTGCCCATCTTCTTCGCGAGGAGGGCCTGTCCCAGCACGTTGTTGATCTTATGCGCGCCGGTGTGGTTGAGGTCCTCCCTTTTGAGGTAGATCTTGGCGCCGCCGAGGTCCTTCGTCATCCTCTCGGCATAATACAGCATGCTGGGCCTGTTGGCGTAGTTCTTGAGCAGGTCCGCGAGCTCCCTCTGGAACTCCGGGTCCTTGCTGTACCTGTTGTAGGCCTCCTCCAGCTCGTTGACCGCGTTCATCAGTGTCTCGGGCATGTACTGCCCGCCGTATTCGCCGAACCTTCCGTTTGGATTTGTCATCTCAATCATCTTCTGCGCATTCGGGGCGTCCGTCCCGGGCGGGGACATCCCTGTCCGCATCCCGCACTGCATCCATGAACCTCCGCATCCTGCGGATGTCCTTCTTACCTTCGGTCTCCGTCCCGGAGCTGGTGTCCACCGCGAACGGCCTCAGGCGCCTCACGGCGTCCCCGACGTTCTCCGGCGTCAGCCCCCCGGCCAGGAAATAGTCCCTGTCGGCTTCCCGCAGGAGCGACCAGTCGAAGGCCCTCCCGGACCCGGAACCCCCGTCCAGCATCACGAGGTCCGCCGAGGACCCCATGGCCAGGCGTACATCTTCTGCGGTCTCCGGGCGGAAGCATTTCATGACCGTCCCGGAGGTCATCCCCCTGAGGCGGCCTATGTATTCTTCCGTCTCGCTGCCGTGGAGCTGGGCTATGTCCACGATCCCTTCGTTGAGGAAGCGGGCGACCCTCTCCGGCGCATCGTCCACGAAGACGCCTACGCGGGAAATCCCCGGGCGGACGGCCTCCGCCAGCTTCTCGGCCGTAATGTCGTCGACGGTCCTGCGGAAGCCCTTCGCCAGGATGAACCCGGCATAGTCCGGGCGGGCCTCGTTGACGAA
>Ga0256406_1003852_pt1 | contig 17958 bp, 12 predicted proteins | sample RumenRJG_03DNA_FD_185986 | JGI IMG/M metagenome (GOLD analysis project Ga0256406, IMG submission 185986) | Bovine rumen microbial communities from Lethbridge, Alberta, Canada - RJG_03 | ecosystem: Host-associated > Mammals > Digestive system > Stomach > Rumen | place: Canada: Alberta | collected...
CCATTTAGGGAGATCTTTATCGAAGTTGAAACGGGCTAAGAGCTTTTGGGCCTTCAGCCCGTTTCATTCCATCCTTTGATGTTTTTTTATCCATTGATGTTTTTTCAACCGTACAGTTCAAAAAAAACCTGTCTTGCTACTCAGAACATTCGCGGCGTGGCTCTTTCGCGCTACGAATGTACTGAGATGCAAGACAGGTTTTCTGTTTTCATTCAAGTCTGAATCCTATCGGAAGTCAGAGAAAGCATTGTCATCAAAGAACCAATCATTCTTTTTGGCATAATCATCCTCTTTTACCTTTCCTGAGTTATCAATATTTAAATCTGTATTACCATCCATCGCATTGTGCTGAACATCAGAAGCTGCATGCACGCTGTCAGCCTTACTGAGACTAACGAGTAGTTGTGACTCTTCATCACATTTTATTAAGAAGATTGTCGGAATAATATAATCTTTTTTCATCTTCGTAATAATTATTTCTTTACATATTTCTTACCATTAACTATATAAACGCCTTTAGGCAGTCCGTTAAGATTAAGAGCTTTACTACGAACCAACCGTCCATCTATGGAATAGACATCAGCAGAATGAGTAAGGATACCACTCTCAAAGAGTAGATTTTCTATGCCTGTAGTATTGTCTTCATCATTTTCAAAACCGTTTACACTCATATTTTGTAGCGAAATCGCCTTTGCGCCTTCAGTTTGCCTATTAAAATAGATGTAAGATCGGTAAGGTTTTATCTTCATTTCATCTCTAGGAATACGTGAGAGAACACCATTCTTCGTCACTACGTAAGATCCTGCTTTAAGCGTAGTATTTTTGAATGTACCCATAAAGACGAGTGCATCGCCCGGCATTGAGTTAGCATCAAGATATGTCTTTCCATCAGTTCCTACACTAAAAAGCGGACTGTCAGCCTCACCGAATGTGGCGCGGGTTGTTATGCTACTGATGTCTGAATGGTCTGTCTTTTCATTATCTTTCTTATCGGTAGGGAAAATAAGATAAGGATAACCGGCGATGATATCCTGATTGGCATGCTCGATAAACATCACTTTCTTGTTGGAAGTGTCGATGTTTTTCATCAGCACCACCATGGTTCCGTCGCCGAATTCCTTCTCTATCTGTCTCCTATTGATGGAATAAGGCAGACAGATGGCATTCCAACGATTCTTATAGAATGTACGATTTAGTGTGACTTCAGCATTCTTTTCTGTATGCGGAGAATAGTTATCGTTATCATTAAGCGTAACATTTTTAACTGTCAGATCATAATCCTCAAAATCACCTGTTGCCCTCCATTCATCATGCTTAGCGTCTGGTTTCACCTTATGATATTTAGCATGTTTGCCTGTCTCGAATGTAAAGCCTGCCAGTCCGAGTTTTGCCGTATTTGAGAAGATGTAATAGGTCTTGCCAGGAAGCACATTGAAGGTGTATCTTACAATGCCCTTGGTGATAATCGCATGACCATATTTATCATCGCCAAGTTTGAAGACATGCTGCTGCATACCCGGATTAGGCCAGTTGTCGAGGAATGACCATTGGGTATTAAAGTCGTTTATCTTAAGGAATGACTTCATTGTTGCTTCATTATAAGCGAACTCTGGATCGTTCCAGAAATACTCGGCTCTGGCGCGTCCATCATCTTTCCACATCTGCGCTGCCACCTTACTCTTGGTGTCCGCCACCACTTGCTCGACTATCTCGCCTTTCTCGTCAGCCACATATACCTTCTTGACTGTAACGTCGATAGGCTCATCTTTGGCATCGTGACTGACACATCCCTCCTGCATCACATAGACAGAGATCAATCCTGCATCTGTAGGCTCTATCTTGATGTGCGAACCACGGCAAGGCAAGAGCCAAGGTGTCACGTTGGCATCAGACGTGTTCTCTGCCGGGGCAGAATAGTTGCCTGTTGTGGCATAATCCTTCTCCAGTTGCTCGCTCTTCGCCGCATTATTGCCATTTGTGGAGAATGTCTTATATCCACCATAATTATTTTTATCATTGAAGAATTCATGGAATACATCTTCTTCCGTCTTACGGCTATCAAGGTAAGCGCTTCGGTCAGCATTCTTCACGAATTTTTGTCCTTCCCAGAATGTTTTTGCCGTATATGAGTCTGTGTTACCATAATACTTACCATCATTATAAGTCCATCCTCCGAGTGTCACTCCGACTGTCTTGTCACCATTATACAATGTCTGACCGACTTTGTACTCTTTATTGTCTTCCACCTTGTAGAATGTACCTTCCTTTGGCTCCACTACAATCTCATAGGATGAGAAGATACGATTTGATGGCTCAAAGGCATACTGGTCATAGATGTCACAATCATACTTATTCTCGTCATTGATGAGCTCTGCCGTTATCACAGTGCTGCCGGCTATGCCCTTCAAAGTGACGTTTCCTTTATCGTCAATGGATGCCACATGAGGAGAAGAACTCGTATACTTGAAATGATAACTCGTACCATCATTGTGTGGATGCAAACGCTCCACTGCATTGACATACAGGTCAAGACTTGGAAGTGGATCCCCACTTCCATCCTTAGATTTCTTCACTACACTAACCACATTATTATCATTATCCACAAACTTTATCTGTGCGAAAGACTTGTTAGTGGCTTCCATTCGGATTATGTTTATGTCAGATGGCATAGTAATGCTGGTTTCTCCAGATGTTGTACCACCAACCTCGAACAATGTTCTAACACAACCCTGACTTGGCGAAGGAGTATTGCCTGATATAGTTACATTATTTAACCCATCATTATTCCAATTCACATTATCATCTTTCTTGTTTTCCATCCTCACATAGGTATCCTTTGCCAGATTGGAGAACACCACCTTGACGCCCTGTGAAAGATGGAGAGCACCGCTGTTTGCATCTATCTGTATCTTTTGTTCACCATTAGTGACAAACCGCAAGCCCTTGAAAGCTGGTATCTCAGTGATTCCATCATAGGTCAATGCTGCTGCTGAGGAGAAATTGGTATTGAGCGTATAAACGCCATCGGATGAAGCCCACATGTTGTTCGTGTTCAGCAATTTAGGATTGAAGAAAATGTTGTTTTCCAGATTTCGATCGAAATGCCAAACTGACGGTGAATACTTCTTATTCTCGATAATCCTATTGATCTCACGCTTTGACAGCACACGATTATATATTACGATGTCGTCATAGGCAAACGCCACGTCATAGGCGAATGTCACATTGTTGGCATTGGCGCCACCGAGCACTATGCTTTTCAGTCCGCTGATACAATCTTCCAGCGACCCGCCATTATGCGTGGCATAGCCACCCAAACATGTCGGTTCTCCATCTACATACATATTATATCGTGACAGGTTGTCATACATTTGGTAAGTGATGTAATGCCAGTTGCAGTCCTTATAGAAATTCTTGTTGTAGAAATCCGCGTTGGACTTTGTGTCACACAAATCGCCAAAACTGCTTGTACCGCTATTATATGTGAAATTACCACCATTCATATAGCCTGAAAGTCCACCATTGCAGGTGATATTAAACATATGAGGATTATCGTTATTCGGTCCATTATACGTATTTCCTGCAATATAGAACATTGACGGCTCGTCATAAGCCAGTCCACGATTGACTGCTAAATTTCCATTTACCCAGAATCCTATTGTCACCTGACCTGTTTCCTGTATTCCCTTTATACCATCATGGCCAGAAAGAGAATTATTCTCACCCAATACTATGCGCATATAGTCTGACGCGGCATATCTTTCATAGATATCTGCATCAGGGATATTCTGGAAATAATGTCCGAAAACAGCATCCTTCACGATATACTTATCCTTATTGACAATTTTGCCATCTTGGATGCCAAGTCGGCTGATCAGATAGAGTTTCATATTTCCATTATCAGAACTGTTATCGACTCTGTATTTATCTTCTCCGTTTTCTGTATATTTTTCTGTAATTGGAGTTATATCGACACCATCTTCACCCTTTTCATCCTTTTCGAATGTCAACTCAGCCAATTTACCGTCATTGAGGTTGACGGTGGCATTATCCTGGCTCTCATCCTTTACGCCATCTGGTCTGTAGGATCCTTTATGGATTTCAAGCAGGGTGCATTTACTGTCGGTATTTGAAAACTTGAGCTCAAGAGAAAACTCCGCGCCCTCTCCTACTTCAAACTCATACAGCACATTGGTAGTATGGTCAGGGATGCCACTGTTGTCGACTACCTTACGTGCAACGGTCTCTGCACCGGTGAGGATATTTCGCAATGTCACTGATGATTTTTCTCCAGATGTGCTCGTCATCTGAGCATATAGAGTGTGCTTTCCTGGAGTGAGCTGGATGGAATTATAGACATTATTATTGTCGGTAGTATTGCCTCCTCCACCGTAAGTCAGCGTCCTATTATTGCCATTTACCTCATGCTTCCAACCGTAGTAAGAGGGGCTTGGGCTGTTGGTAATATTCTTGTTTATCGTTGTCATATCCCATTTCCACTCTATGTCAGAATCATACTTACCAACTATCTTGCCGGAGAAGAAATTCCAAAGATAAGCAGGTGCGCTCGCTTCCACATTATGCCCAAGTCCATCAAATGTGACAGTGGTGACAGGCGCTCCATTCACACTTGTGAAATCATATTTCTTGAATTTATGCTCTTCACCATTCACATTGGTCGTAACCCAGTCCTTATCAATAACCTGCTGTGAGAGGTCGCATCCATTGCGGAACAGAAGGTTTTCTATGATGGTGTTGAGATGCTTGATGCCAAGTATTTGATCACTATTGCCATGCATATGGATAAACGGAATAGGGTTTTCCGTAGCGAGGTTCATGTGAAACTCATTGAGAGGGTAGCCACTGCATGAACCGTATGCCGCAAATGTGCCATTGAGCACTTTCGCACAAGCGTATGTCATCATGCCGCCCATGGAGAATCCACAGAGGTAGAACTTCTTCGGATCGACGGAGATATTGCTGTTGGAAGCGTTCTTTGTCTTGTAGTCAGCCTGTATCTTATCCACAAGTGCCTTGATAAACTTTGTATCTGCATTCTCTTTTCCAGTGGCTTCCCAACCGGTAGTGCCACCAAAACCTTCCTTCCAGTCGTCACCGGGATAGTCTGCTTTATCCTTTTCAGCATCTCGTCCTTGAGGATAGACCACAATGAATTTATTCTCCTTGGCGAGTGAGGTGAATAAGGGCTTTTCAGAATCAGGCGTATCGTTACCACCACGTCCGTGGAGAGAGAATACCACTGGCACATTCTCTTGTCCTTCCACAGAAGCAGGTACATAGAGCCAGTATTTACGAGTTTTTCCATCGACAGTTATTTTGCATTCCTCATTTATCTCTGAGGTGGAGAATTTGGCTATTACATTGGTCTCCACATTTATATTATCCACTGTGTATGATGGTCCTGTTGAAAGCAAATTATTATTTTTCGCATCATACCAGCCAAGGAATTTGTATTTTTCCTGCTTATTCTTGAAAGCAAAGGTCGTGGCTTGACCTGGCCCTACATAGCCATTATCAGGAAGCGGCCATTCCGGATGATCTTTCTGATAAACAGCCGGCTTTGCTGCATCGTTTGGTTCAACGGTACAACTGATATGGATTCCATCGGGAAATCTGGCTATGAAATTAAGGTCTCCAGTCACTTCCACTTCAGCAGGGTTATCGTATCTAACTGTGTCAGCTACTTGCCAGCCTGTAAAGACCACATTTTTAGCGTTCGGTTTAGCATAGAATTTCACTTTGGTGTGGTTCGGCACTGTTGTATTTGTGTATTGCGTGGCATCATCATTGCCTACGGTAAAGTAAACAGTACCTTTATTAGCTTCAGGTTGTGAAACTGTAACCTGTGACTGACCTACCAAGACGATGGAATTAGGGTCAAGGGTTATAGATCCATTCGGAATATTTAAGCCTCCGCCAAACTTGATATTATCCACTTGCGACAAATCTTTGCCTTCATTGACTTGAAGCTCGGATATCTTAATAGTCATTTCTCCTGCGGATTCTAATGTCTTTGTTGCCACCAAATCATCGCCTTCCATAAAGCAAACCCTATATTGATTTGTATAATTGCTGGTGGTAAATTTCAATGCCACATAGTCAGTATTCAGTTTTCCTTTAAGATCTGTGAAGATGGACATTAGGTTGTAGTTACCTTGTGTCCAAGAAAACACATTTGTGTTTGTATTCCAATCACAATTGCCAATAGAAGTTAATTGCGTGGCTTTCAAATCTTCTCCGGCATAGATGCCGTTACTACCGGTGATGAAAAGCATCATCACCATCAATGTTCTAAGGAAGAGCGACCTACAGACACCACTTCCTCTGCTACTGAAAAAATGTAAATTCATATTTCTGTGATTTTAATTTTTCGGATTATTATTCTTCGTCGTCAGATAACAAATTGGCTTTTTCTCGTCAATTATAGTGTTTCGTCGGATTACTATTTGCTGGTAGTTGAATTGTAAGTTTTCGATTGTAAGATTACTATTTCTTTTTCAAGCCGCAAAATTACAACTTTTCCGATGATTTATATTTCTATAACGTACCAATAACTTTCGCTAATGTTACATAAAGAGGGAAATATACGAAAATGTTACATGAGGAAAAGTTCGTGTTACACCAGAGAAAGTTGTCCGATTTCTCCGAAAGACAGCAGGGGGATTACAAGACACTGCGCCACATACTGTATATCAACACCTTGCAAAAGCATAGCTTTTACGTTGCAATAACTATGATATTACGTGGTAATAACTATGCTTTTACGATGCAATAACTATGATATTGCCTCGTGAAAGCTTAGCTCTTGCGAAATTTTCCTATTTCATACACTATCTATACAGTTGAGCCAAGCAAAAAGCTAAGCAAAACAATAACTTTATTCAAAATTTACAGAAAAAACATTCAACGACTCCTTGTCTTCCACAAAGCCATAGGATGAAATTTGATTCTATTGACCATCTCTTTATCTTCGAACAGCAATTCTGGAATATACTTCTTGTCATTGAATTCCCGCACATATTCTTTCTCTGATTCTGTCAGAACCAATAGCTTTGAGAGAAAGTCTTTCACTTCTGTCTTGGCTTTTTCAAAGTCAAAATGCTCACTGCGCCTAAGCACAGGCAAGAGTTGCGAACGAATCTGCGGAAAACGGATTTTGTCTATCTGCGGAAAGTCAGTATATTCCGTAGGCGTAGCGTTGTCTTTTCTGCTTGAGCCAACAGTCAGATAAAAGACGGTCGCTTTTCTCAGCGACGTTTTCTCTTCATCGCTCACGAATAGCTGATGCTTCACCATGTTATAGACATCATAAATGTCACGTGCAGCACTTCTACCTATCAAGGCGTTTATCTTAGTGGCGAACAATTCGACAGGTGAAAGAGAACGTACCTTCACATCGCTCAGAAACGGAATGGACACATGAGTCTCTATGGCAGGCAGGATATGGCAACGGTCGGAATAGTTGATTTCTATCTTGATGCCATCGTTGTTGCCTGCAGCATTGGTATAATGAAACACCCATGAGTCAAGCGTATGCGGTGTCTTGGAGCCAGGCGCAAGATGATAACCATCCGACTCCATATAGCGTAGAATCTCGTTATTCACTTCTTGGCGAATGGAGAGCATGGATTCTCGGTCGCAATCCACCGTAAAGTCAAGGTCTATATCTACCGAGAGTCTTGGCAGTTGGAAAACGGTGAGATTGATGGCTGTGCCACCTTTCAGCACAAGAGATTTAGACAGCAAAGGACTGTCATGGAAATAGTTGAGTATCTCCACCAATCGCATCACCTTTTCGAGGTTGTCGCGAATAAAGCCTTGCTCCTTGGCGATGATGTCAAGAGCTTGTTTGTTATATGAGTTCATATTCTTCCTTTGATGTTAGTTCTTGCGGCACATACATGCGCCATTTATTTACAAATGTATCCGACTCTTCGTTGTTAGTCAACCACTTGACGCTTTTGGTTCCCTTGGCTCGGCACAGCTCCAAGAGGGATTCTGAGATGTTGGCTTGTTTCTTGATTCGCTCCAACAGATAGCCTGTCTTCTGGTACAGGAATGCCTTGTCGTACCTTGCGAGATAATCGATGAGCCTTTCCTCATTGAGCAAGACGATACCCTCCATGCAATGTAGCAATTCCTCAATACCACCAGCTCGGTCGATGCGGTCAAAGCAATCCAACAACGTACTCTCCACATCCGTTACTCGCACATAAGGGTTTCCCTTGGGTGTCATCATACCAACGATTTCCTTTGTTTGTCGGCAATAAGTATAATCCACATCGTCAAAAGAAAAGGAATTGAAACGAGTCATGCTTTTCACAAAAACCTCATTGAAGGGTTGATGAGCCAATCCATGAAATTCCAATGCTGTGTGATAACTGATGCAAGCTGTAGGTGACAAGTGGCTTCCTATCTCATACTTGTCGCAAACAGGTAAGCCAGATGCAATATCCTTCATGCAATAGGTATTGCGCCGTATAGCCACAATCCACCCTTGGTGCTTGTACCGGGCAAGCAACGCCTCCAACGATTTCACCTTGCCTTTCAGAGCCTCAGAAAGTTCATCCGAAGTGAATATCCGCAGCTTATATAATATACTCAATAGTTCTGTCATTGTTTCTAATTTTGCACAAAACTATAAAATCTAATATGTTTATGAGAAAAATCAGAAACTTTTTATGCTTTTTTATATATTCTTTCCATCTTAATAGTCCGACTACGGAGGAACAAATCACCGACAGGCAAGTCCGCCTTTGCAGGGTAACCAATTTCCCATCTTGGGTGCGGACGGCCACAAGGGCCGCGCCCTGCAAATGGACATTTTGTTGATACCCAATGCTGCAAATGCAATATCACATCTCCAACAATCGTCTCAGCCAGAAAGTCATCGTGCACATAGCGTGAGGCAATGTGGCACAATACCGGGTAATGCCTGTCAAAGAGATAATGCCAGGCTTTGTCATCATTTTCCTTCAAACGCTCGACAATAAGTTGTTCTGTTCTATCCATAGCAGCGACAAATGATTCAATATAAATCTTTTATAGGCAGAATGGTTCTATTGATAAAAAATCTCACACACAGGCACCCTTTACGACGCCAGTGTGTGAGTGTTGTCTGTCACAAATCGAAATGATCAGCACACCTTCTCCAATTTCTTCATCACAGAGAAGATGAAGATGAAGCTGGCAAGGCAGAGGGCGACGAGCACACCCCAGACCATCGTCAGAGGCACTGCCTTCCACAGATAAGCAGGGATCTGGACGAGGAAGTTGCCGATTGCCGTGGCACCGAACCAGCATCCCATCATCAGACCCTGATATTTTTTCGGAGCCACCTTGCTGACAAACGAGATGCCCATCGGTGAGAGCAACAGCTCGGCAAAGGTCAGCACGAGATAGGTCGTCACCAACCACAATGGAGAAACACGCTGCGCGTCGTTGAGATTATAGCTCAGTCCGATAGAGGCACAGATCATGATCATATAAGCAAAACCGGCAACCAGCATACCGAAACCAATCTTGCGAGGCGCAGAGGGCTCCTTTTGTTTGGAGGCAAGCCAGCCAAAGAGTCCCATGCTCACCGGCGTCAGCATCACGACGAAGCTCGGGTTGAACTGCTGGAAGATAGGAGCCTCGATGCTCACGGCACCGGCCTCATGGGTATAGCGCACGACGAGATAGGCGACAGCAGCCAGGATGACGACCAAGGAAATGATCTTACCGCGTCCCGTCTTGCTTTGGAACAGGGCAAAGAGCGCATAGACGATGAAGATGACGGCCACGAGGTTGGTCACATCGAAGAGCAGTCCCACCCAGCCCGTAGCGGAGGTCTGCGTGAAGTCGCGCGCGAAATAGGTCAGCGTCAGACCATTCTGATGGAAAGCCATCCAGAAGAAGATGACCACAGCGAAGACAAGGAAGAGTGCCACAAGACGGCTGTGTGTGTCAGCCTTCTCCTCGGGGGTCTCCTCGTGTGCCACCGTGTTCTCGGCGACGGTATCCTTGTTCTCGACTTTCTTGGCCGTATTGTCTACCGAAGCGAAGGTCCAACGGAATCCATAATAGATGAGAATGGAGACGAGCAGCGACACGCAGGCTACGCCAAAGGCATAGTGATAGGCCGAAGCCTCGGAAGCGTGGAGCGAGTCCATAGCCCACTGATGGAGCTTCACGGCAGCCGTCGGAGCGAAAAGCGCACCGATGTTGATGGCCATATAGAAGATAGAGAAACCGTTGTCACGCTGGGTAGCATAGCGGGGATCGTCATAGAGCTTTCCGACCATCACCTGCAGGTTGCCCTTGAAGAGCGACGTGCCGACAGAGATCAGCAGCAAGGCGGCAGCCATCATCGCGATAGCAGCCACGCCATTGCCGGCGGGCACGGCGAGGAGCAGATAGCCGATGAACATGACAAGGATGCCAAGCGTCACACAGCGCCCGAAGCCGATCTTGTCAGCCACGGCACCACCGACGATCGGCAGGAAATAGACGAGCATGAGGAACGTAGAGTAGACCGTACCGGCCAAGCCCTCGCCCCATCCGAAGTTTGCCTGCAAGAAGAGCACGAAGATGGCCAGCATCGTGTAGTAGCCAAAACGCTCTCCTGTGTTGGCCAAAGCTAAGGCATAAAGCCCTTTTGGTTGATTTTCAAACATAGCATTAAATTTATGTAGTTAATAATTCATGAGACTAAGATTTGCTTTAGTGCTTCAGGTCAAAGAGATAAGTCAGCCTGATGCTGATAGTCTGATAATTGCTCGACGCGAAATAGTCACGCTTGGAGTCGCCATAGATATTGCCCAGACCATAGTAGTAGCGACCCTCAAGCAGGAAGTGTCCCACCTTCGGGATGGAATATTCCACGCCGAGGCCTGCCGCAATACCGTAGTCGAATTTATTCTCCACCTTCATCGTGTCCTGTGCCACGACGCTGCTGACACGGTCGCTGGTATTGCGCTTGTCGAAATCGAAGTTGCTCTTTGTCGACTCACTGATATACGCACCCAGCTGCGGTCCTGCATTGAAGAAGAAGTTAAGTCCCTTCTTCTCCTTGCCCCACGCCAGATGCGCCAGGAGGGGCACTTGGATGTAGTTGATGGTACGGCTGTAGTCTTCGGCGACGCCCGTTGTAGCATTGATGACGGGATTGTTGTTGATGTCCTTGATATCCTCTTTCCAGCCCATCTGCGCGTAGTTCAGCTCCAACTGTATCGAGCAGATGGTGGAGAAATATTTCTCAACCGTATATCTCAGCGCCACGCCGCTCGAGAATCCGCCGAAGCCTTTCTGTTCTACTTTCGGCGTGAATTTGATGTTGGTGATATTCCATCCGGCCGTCGGTCCCACCGACAGGGTGTTGCGATGCTCACCTATCTGCGCTGAGAGCGACCAGGGCAGAGCCAGGAAGAGGAAAAGGATAAGCAGATGCTTCATGTGCGATGATTTCGAATATTAATAAGTGAGTGACTCGATACGCCCGCCGGTCGTGAAGTGGATCAGCTGAAAGTTGTCGTTCTGCATGCCTTTGTCCCCCACTTGCTTAAAGACGAGCGGAGTCTGGAAAGGACGGTAAGTGCTCTGTCCGGCAGTGCCCTTGAAGGCCTTGCCGTATTTGGCCAGCCCACGGAGGAAGAACTGTGCATGGTCATAGCCCGTGAGGAAGAAACGGGGATAAGCATACATCGGCTGCGTGTGGAACCATTTCTGATATTCTGCTTCCAAGGCTTTTGTGCGCGGATCGACGCTATTGTAATAATAATAGGAGGGCACGCAGGTGTCGAACGAGCAGAACGTGTCTACATTGCCCGGCGCATACATCAGCCACTCGTTGTAGCCGAAGAGTGCCACCCGTAAACCATGCTGCTGGGCACGCAGCGTCCTCAGCTTGGCAATTGCCTGATTGAGCTCGGGCGAGCGTCCGGTGTTGAGCACCACCACGTTGAGGCGGTTCATGTCAAAGGCTTTTCCAAACATGTCCAGGCTGCTGTTGAGGTTCGTCACCCGATAGTCCTGCCCACGGGCGGAGAGCCTGTTGCGCAGGCCAAATGTGAAGCTGCCCTTCTTGGAAGTCTTGTCGTTGCAGTCGATGAGCACGACACGCGCGTCTTTATAGCGTTTGAGAAACGCCTCGATGGCGTTGTTGTTGAGTTTGTCGTCGCTCTGCCAAATCTGGAAGATCTGGGTATAGCTGGTCACGTCGTCGCCTGAGATCGAGAACGGGATGACAAGTTTGATGTCACGCGCCTTGCAGTACTCTGCCAAAGCATGAACCTGTACGGAATAGAGCGGACCAAAGATGATGCTGCACTGAGCGGCAGCAGGATCACGTGTCAAGATAGTGGGATCAGCCGTAGCATCGAGGTTCCAGGAGTGGATGTCGATGGAGTAGCCTGCCCGTTTCAGGCTGTCGCAAGCCAGGAGAATGCCACGGTAGTATTCGACCATACGCTTACCGTCGCCGTCGACATTGTGAAGTGGCAGTGCCACGCCCACGCGCAGCACCTTGCCCTGCTTGGCAGTTGTGCTCTTGGTTACGGGCGTTGCCGTGTCGCTATTCGTTGCGGCAGCATTTCGGGGTGTGGGGATATAAAGGTGATCGCCCTTATGGAGCTGATAGCCCGGCAGCTTCATCTCGGGATTGGCATTGATCAACTGGTCTACAGTGATGCCGTGATAGTGGGCGATGCCATAGAGCGTGTCGCTCTTCTTCACCTTATATATATGGTTGGTCGTGTCTTGTGCACAAGCAGGGACAGCCACTACAAAAAACAGACACAGCAGAAGCAGCCACCAATGCGACGCTCTGCCCATAATACGCTGAATCATTTCTATCTTTTCTTTTTTATTATCGTATGAATGAATACTTCTATGAATAATCACTTGCAAAAATACAAAAAATATCCGTATCTACACTTCATTTCCTATAAAAATCACTAACTTTGCATCAACCCATTATCGTAATGAACATCATTCGCATCATCATCTCCGCTCTCATGCTGGCCTTTCCGCTGCTCGGCATGGCTCAGTCTACACCCGCCATCGCCCCATCGTTTACCTATACCGACAGCGAGGGCAACGAGCAAACCGTGACGTCTGCCGACGACCAGGCTCCTCTGGCGGCCTCCTTCCACGCCAATGCCACCGATACCGAGGGGTGGAACGCACACTATGAATGGCATTTCTATCTCGAAGGACAGCGCTCTAATCCTTACCTGGTCAGATATGAGACCGACACGCAGTACACGTTCACCAAGGCCGGCACACATCTCGTGGAGCTCTGGGCTACCTTTGTGCAGGGCAATGACACCATCGCCTACACCGACACCTACTGGCAGAACGAGGGCACGCCGCTCTCCATCGCCATCGCGGAGAGTAAGCTGGAGATGCCCAACGCCTTCTCGCCCAACGGCGACGGTCTCAACGATGTCTACAAGGCCAAGAGCGGATACAAGAGCATCGTGGAGTTCCATGCCACCATCTTCAACCGCTGGGGACAGAAACTCTACTCCTGGGACGACCCCGCAGGAGGATGGGACGGCAAATTCCACGGCAAGGACGTGGCGCAGGGTGTCTATTACGTGCTCGTCAAGGCCAAAGGGGCCGACGGGCGGAACTATCATATCAAGCGTGACGTGAACCTGTTACGCGGATATTCAGAAACGACAAGCAACAACAATGAATAAGAAAGACAGAAGTCTCTACCCTCAGTTTCAGAACGGATGGATCGACGTCTACGGTGCCCGCGTCCATAATCTGAAAAACATCGACGTGAAGATACCGCGTGGCTCACTGACGGTGATCACCGGACTCTCGGGTTCGGGTAAGTCGTCACTGGCCTTTGACACTATCTACGCCGAGGGCCAGCGCCGCTACATAGAGACGTTCTCGGCCTATGCCCGCAACTTTCTGGGCAACATGCAGCGGCCCGATGTCGACAAGATCACGGGACTGAGCCCTGTCATCAGCATCGAGCAGAAAACAACAAACAAGAATCCACGCTCCACCGTGGGCACCACGACGGAGATATACGACTACCTCAGACTGCTCTACGCACGCGCCGGTACGGCATACAGCTATCTCAGCGGACAGAAGATGGTGAAATACACTGAGGAGAAAATCGTCGACATGATCCTCCACGACTATGCCGACAAGGCAGTGTATATCCTTGCGCCCCTCGTCCGCCAGCGTAAAGGCCACTACCGCGAGCTCTTCGAGAGCCTGCGCCGCAAAGGATACCTTTATGTCCGCGTGGACGGCGAGATCAAAGAGATCGCACGCGGCATGAAGACCGACCGATACAAAAACCACAACATCGAGGTGGTCATCGACAAGCTCCGCGTCCGACCCGACGACGGCGAGCGACTGGCGCAGACCATCGCCACGGCCATGCGGCAGGGCGACGGTGCCATCATGATGCTCGACAAGGAGACGGGCGAGTGCCGAAACTTTTCCAAGCGACTGATGGATCCTGCCACGGGCCTGTCCTACGGCGACCCTGCTCCGAACATCTTCTCGTTCAACTCACCCGAAGGTGCCTGTCCTCACTGCAAAGGACTCGGCGTGGTCAGCGAGGTGGACATGAAAAAGGTGGTCCCCGACCCTACCCTCTCCATCCATCAAGGAGCTATCGCCCCATTAGGCAAATACAAAAACCAGATGATCTTCTGGCAGATAGAGTCGATACTCAGCAAATACGACTGCAACCTCAAGACGCCTTTCAAGGACATCCCCGAGGACGCTGTCGACGAACTGATGAACGGCTCGCTCGAAGAGATACGCATCGACAAAGACAAGGTGCACACCTCGACGGACTACTTCGTGGCCTTTGACGGCATCGTGAAATACCTGCGCACGCTCATCGAGAGCGATGACAGTGCCGCCGGACAGAAATGGGCTTCACAGTTCCTGGCCGACAAGGAGTGTCCCGCCTGCCATGGCAAACGGCTGAAAAAAGAAGCCCTTGCCTATCGTGTCTGGGACAAGGACATCAGCGAGGTCAGCAACCTCGACATCGACCTGCTGCGCGACTGGCTCGACCAGGTCGAGGATCATCTCGAAGAGGGCAAGAAGCGCATTGCACACGAGATCATCAAGGAGCTGCGGTCCCGCGTGTCGTTTCTCCTCGACGTGGGGCTTAACTACCTCTCCCTCAACCGCCAGTCGGCAACGCTCTCGGGCGGTGAGAGCCAACGCATACGTCTGGCTACACAGATCGGCTCTCAGCTCGTCAACGTGCTCTATATCCTCGACGAGCCCAGCATCGGACTGCACCAGCGCGACAATGAGCGGCTCATCAACTCACTGAAGGAACTGCGCGACCAAGGCAACACCGTCGTCGTCGTCGAGCACGACGAGGACATGATGCGCGCCGCCGACTGGATTGTCGACATCGGACCGAAGGCGGGACGCAAGGGCGGTGAGGAGGTCTTCGAAGGTACACCGGAAGAGATGCTCAAGACCGACACGCTCACCGCTCAGTATCTCAATGGTGAGCGCGCCATCGAGATTCCGGCCGAGCGCCGAAAAGGCAATGGCAAGATGATCACCATCCACGGTGCGTCGGGCAACAACCTGAAACATATCGACGTCTCCTTCCCGCTCGGCACGCTGACTGTGGTCACGGGTGTATCGGGATCGGGTAAGTCCACGCTCATCAACGAGACCTTGCAGCCTATCCTCTCGCAGCACTTCTACCGTTCGCTCAAAAAGCCGATGCCCTACGACAGCATCGACGGCATCGACAACATCGACAAGGTGGTCAACGTCGACCAGAGTCCTATCGGCCGTACACCGCGCTCCAACCCTGCCACATACACAGGCGTGTTCAGCGACATCCGCAATCTGTTTGTGGAACTGCCGGAGGCTAAGATCCGTGGCTACAAGCCGGGACGCTTCTCGTTCAATGTAAAGGGCGGTCGCTGCGAAGCTTGTGGCGGCAACGGATACAAGACGATAGAAATGAACTTCATGCCGAACGTCTACGTACCTTGCGAGGTATGTCACGGCAAACGCTATAACCGCGAGACGCTGGAGGTGCGCTACAAAGGCAAGTCCATTGCCGACGTACTCGACATGACGATCAACCAGGCCGTGGAGTTCTTCGAGAACGTGCCGACCATCCTGCCTAAGATCAAAGCACTGCAGGACGTGGGACTTGGCTACATCAAACTCGGACAGAGCTCCACGACGCTCTCCGGCGGTGAGAGTCAGCGCGTGAAACTTGCCACAGAGCTCAGCAAGCGCGACACGGGCAAGACGCTCTACATCCTCGATGAGCCCACGACGGGTCTGCACTTCGAGGACATCCGCATTCTCATGGCTGTCTTGGAGAAGCTCGTCAGCCGTGGCAACACGGTGATCATCATCGAGCACAACCTCGACGTGATCAAGTTGGCCGACTATATCATCGACATGGGACCCGAAGGTGGCCGTGGCGGTGGTCAGGTGCTCTCCAAGGGTACACCCGAAGAGGTGGCCAAGAGCAAACTGGGATACACGCCGCGGTTCCTGAAAGCGGTATTGGAGAAAGCAAAGTCTGGAAACAAGATTTGATAAGATAGTCTGTTATGCAGTTCACCACTCCCGTCACCATTGCGCCCTCGCCGTGGCAGATCGAGCCCTGCGAGCGGATGCTCTTCGTGGGTTCGTGCTTTGCCGACAACATCGGCAGGCGCTTCAAGGAAGAGAAGTTCCGCGCGATCGTCAATCCCTTCGGCGTGATGTACAATCCGGTGAGCGTGCTCCATACGGTCAGGCGGCTTAGCGATGCCGGTCAGCTGCCTTTCAGCACGGACGAACCCGGCACCGCTGTCTTCACGCTCGGCACAAATCATGTCTATCGTCTCATCGCCACGGGTGAGATTGTGGACAACTGCCAAAAGCGGCCGCAAAAACTTTTCCACGAAGAACTGTTGACGGTCGAGCAGTGTGCAGAGGCACTCTCTGAGGCGATCAGGCTGATACGTTCTGCATTTCCCAAGACACGTTTCCTGCTCACCGTGAGTCCAATCCGCTATCGCAAATACGGTTATCATGGCAGTCAGTTGTCCAAGGCTACGCTGCTGTTAGCTGTCGACCAGGTCGTCAAAGCGTTTGACGACCAGACGGTTGCCTATTTCCCTTCCTACGAGATTGTCAACGATGAGCTCCGTGACTACCGCTTCTATCAGGAAGACATGCTCCACCCTACCGACCAGGCCGTCAGCTACATCTATGAGCGGCTGTCCGAAACCTATTTCTCTCCTGCCACGCTCCACTTCCTTGAGCAGTGGCATCCAATCCGCAAAGCCCTTGAGCACCGTCCCTTCAACCCTCAGTCGGCCGAATACCAGCAGTTTCTTCGCAAAGCTAAAGAGGACTATAAAGTTCTTAAGGACAAATATCATTTCGAGGAATGATTTTCCACTTTCCACAGAATAACTTATCCTATTTTCGTCATAGGGGCAACCATATTGAAGACTATCATCAGAGAGTTACAGAGCTGGCTTCACTTATAGGGTAAGGCCGCTACCCGGGAGGTCTGCTACCCGGGAGGTCTGCTACCCGGGAGGTCCGCTACCCGGGAGGTCCGCTGCCCTCAGCGGACAAAAAGCCAATAAACCAACCGCACAGTGGATATTTTCCGTGGATCGTGTATGAGTCTTCTTCACTGGTCACAGATCCTTAGTTGGTTAGAGGCGCCGTTACCCAAGGTAAAAAGCTTTTTAACAAAAACCAGGAAAACCTCTTTGTGTCAGCGCCACAAAGGAAAACCTTAAAAACAGGCTATCGCGATGTAACTTTCAATTCCCAATTACCATCTCTTAACGCCAAGCACCGCGCCAGCCTGTTTTCAAGGTTTTCCTTGCTGTGATGCAAGCCTGAGGAACTAAGGCTGTTTCTTCTCCGGTGCCAGCTTGCCGAAGCTTGCTTCGGAGCAAGCCGGCACCAAAGAAG
>Ga0256406_1003853_pt1 | contig 17944 bp, 9 predicted proteins | sample RumenRJG_03DNA_FD_185986 | JGI IMG/M metagenome (GOLD analysis project Ga0256406, IMG submission 185986) | Bovine rumen microbial communities from Lethbridge, Alberta, Canada - RJG_03 | ecosystem: Host-associated > Mammals > Digestive system > Stomach > Rumen | place: Canada: Alberta | collected...
CGCGTCGACGGCAGGCACTGGTACTCGACGTCGCCCGAGTGCGCCGGGCGGGAGATGGTCGTCGGGCTCTGGGCGACGAGGGTCGCGGTGATGGACGACGACGGAGCCGTCGTCGCCGAGCACGCGCGCGCCTACGGCGACGCGCCCACCGACACCACGGACCCGGCGTCCCAGCTGCCGCTGCTCGCCAACAGGCTCGGGGCCTGGCGGGAGAGCAGGGTCAGGGCCGCGCTGCCGGACGACCTGCGGGACCACATCGACGCGCTCGACCGGCGGGGGCTCGGGGAGGCCGTGAGGTGCATGCGCGACCAGTGCGCGCTGTCCGGGTGGGACGCGACCGTGCGCGCGGCGGCGGTCTCCCTGAGGGCGTCGGGCAGGATAGACCCCTCCGCGGTCGCCCTTGCCGTCTCCCGCGCCGAGACGGGCGAGGTCTCCTACGACGAGGCGGTCGACCTCGCCGAGTACGACCGCCTGACGGGGGTGGTCGCCAATGGGTAGGTCGGCGAGGTCGTCGCTCGACGGGGAGCTGGCGGCGAACGCGAGGAGGCTCTTCATATCGGGCGACGTCGTGAGGGGCTTCTTGGACGGCGCGACGGCCGCGGAGGTTCGCGCGGCCAACAGGCTCCTGTCCGCGGAGCTGGAGAGCCGCGACGTCCACAGGAGGGAGCGCCTCATGCGCAGGGCCAGGTTCCCGCAGGTCAAGTCGTTCGAGGGCTACGACTACTCGCAGGTGGCCTTCCCCGACGGCTACGGGCCGGCCGACCTCGAGTCGCTCTCCTTCCTGGACACCGCCGAGGGCTTCGTGTTCCACGGCAGGACCGGGAGGGGCAAGACCCACCTCGCGACGGCGATGGGCGTACGGGCCGTCTCGATGGGACGCCCGGTGCGGTTCCACTCGACGGCGCGTCTGGTGATGCAGCTGGAGCGCGCCCGCGCGGACGGCAAGCTCGACGGCGCGCTGAGGGACGCCACCAACGCCGACCTCGTGATCCTGGACGAGTTCGGCTACGTCCCGATCGACGTCGCCGGGGCGAGGCTGCTCTTCCAGGTGGTGTCGGACTGCTACGAGAGGAGGAGCCTCGTCATCACGACCAACATCGAGTTCGGGAAGTGGGGCACGGTCCTCGGCGACGACAAGCTCGCCGCGGCGATGATCGACCGCGTCGTGCACCACAGCAGGCTGGTCGAGTTCAACGGGACGAGCCACCGCATGGACCAGGCACTCATGCTCTCTGGTAACGGAAGCTAGGGGCGCAGGCATGCCCTGGGCGAAGTGTAGGAAATCGACAGAGCGAACTGTCGACTTTTACTTGACTGAATGCACCTGGTCGCGCGGCCTGGCGATGGCGGCGGCGATGTCGCCCGCCGACCCCTCCGCCGATGGCTTCTGCCTGGGCCTTCTGGCCCCGGTGGGCATGACGCGCACATGTGGTGGCGCCCCAGGGACTCGTAGGCCTCGTTGGGCACGACCTCGCCCTCGCGGGGATGCTTGGCGACGCAGGTCTTGGGGTTGTCGCAGACGCATCTGACGGCCACGCCGCCGAAGAGCTCGTGGGCATGGGCATGGCAAGGCGGCACGGCGTCCTGCTTCATGCCCGCCGTGGCCCCGACGCATGCGCGCCGCGAGTAGGGCGGGGCGGCGACGAACGGGCGGGCCTTGCCGACCTCGCCGGTCGCCCCGCTCGCCGGCTCCACGGTCGGGCCCGACCGGTCCGCCCCCATGGCCTGGCCTGTGCCCGAGGTGGTTGGTGACGTTGCGGCCGGTGACGCGCCGCTTGCATCCGCGGCAAAACGACGCGCAGCCGGCGGCGGCCGAGCCCTCGGCGCCGGCCCCGCCGCGACACTCCTCCCAAAGCGGCTCCCGCGTGACGCCGGCCCCCGCGGCTCGGGATGCGCGTGGCGGTGGTCGGCATCGAGCGCCGCCGCCTTCCCCGGCGCCCCCCGGGCGACTTTCCCGGGGTCCCCCGTGGGCCGGTCCCCCGCCCTCGCGCGGAGAGGCCCCCAGCCCCCGCGTCCCGTGGCACATGGAAGGCCGCGCCATCGGCGCCGGATCGCGTCGGACACGCAATCCCCCGATGGCCGCGGAGCGCCCCCAAGCGCCGCGCGGCCCGCCGCCCGGTCGCGCGCGCCCCGTTGCGGGCGTTGGGGGGGATGCCCCCCGCCCGCACGTGCGCATGCCGGCAGCCGCGGCCGTCCTCGCCGCAGACGACGACGCCGGTGCCGAACTCGTGGCGCGCATGTCCGCTGCCGTGGTGCTGCCGGCCGCATGAGAGGGCGCGCCCCACGGTGCCGCCGTGCGCGGCCACGGCCGCCGCGCCCCCGACGCCCCCGTCGCCGAAGTCGCCGCTTCGGGGCGCAATCGCTACGCGGCGTACCAGGACGGCGCCCTGCAGCCGTCGGGGAACGCGCCGGACATGTCCGTGACGGAGGACGTGTCCCACCCGGAGAGGGGCGAGGCGTCCGAGAGGGAGCCGCAGTTGCTGAACATCCAGGTCATGCTCGTGACGTGGGACGTGTCCCACCCGGAGAGGGGCGAGAGGTCCGAGAGGGAGGGGCAGCCCCAGAACATGGAGGACATGTCCGTGACGGAGGACGTGTCCCACCCGGAGAGGGGCGAGACGTCCGAGAGGGAGGGGCAGCCGGCGAACATCCCGTGCATGTCCGTGACGGAGGACGTGTCCCACCCGGAGAGGGGCGAGACGTCCGAGAGGGAGGGGCCGCCGAACATGCCGGACATGTCCGTGACGGAGGACGTGTCCCACCCGGAGAGGCCGGAGACGTCCGAGAGGGAGCGGCATTCGCCGAACATATCGGACATGTTCTTGACGGAGGACGTGTCCCACCCGGAGAGGCCGGAGACGTCCGAGAGGGAGGAGCAGTCCTGGAACATCCAGTGCATGTCCGTTACGGAGGACGTGTCCCACCCGGAGAGGCCGGAGACGTCCGAGAGGGAGGAGCAGCCGTAGAACATCCAGTGCATGTCCGTGACGTGGGACGTGTCCCAGTTGGAGAGGGGCGAGAGGTCCGAGAGGGAGGGGCAGCCCCAGAACATGGAGGACATGTCCGTGACGGAGGACGTGTCCCACCCGGAGAGGGGCGAGACGTCCGAGAGGGAGGGGCAGCCGGCGAACATCCCGCCCATGTCCGTGACGGAGGACGTGTCCCACCCGGAGAGGGGCGAGACGTCCGAGAGGGAGGAGCCGCCGAACATGCCGGACATGTTCGTGACGGAGGACGTGTCCCACCCGGAGAGGCCGGAGACGTCCGAGAGGGAGCGGCATTCGCCGAACATGCCGCCCATGTCCGTGACGTGGGACGTGTCCCACCCGGAGAGGGGCGAGACGTCCGAGAGGGAGACGCATTCGCCGAACATCCCGTTCATGTCCGTGACGGAGGACGTGTCCCACCCGGAGAGGCCGGAGACGTCCGAGAGGGAGTAGCAGCCGGCGAACATGTAGGACATGTTCGTGACGCCCGACACGTCCAGCCTCGCGGCGTCGATGGCGGTTGCGTCCACGCCGCTGAAGAGACGGGACGAGTCTTCAGGCGCCCTCACGCCCTCGGCAATGACTACCTTGTTCACGTGGATATCTGGTGGGAGGGAGTCGAGTAGTTTCGACATAGTACCCGAAACCCCATTGGTCGGCGAAACCGTCAGGGTGCCTCGCCAGTCGAGCGTCCAGGTGCAGCCTTCCCCGAAAGTGCCTGAGGCGATCCTGCTGAGGCCGTACCAGGCGACATCCTCCTTGCTCCAGCCTATGCCGCCGAGGCTGTCGTACTCCCCCTCGTCGGTCGTGAAGAGGTGGGTTCCCACGGTGAGCCATGGGTTATACAGGCGGTAGACGGGGACGCCGTCCTCCTCCTCGGAGGAATAAAAGGCCACGCCCTCCTGCCTCCAGCCAATGGAACCAAGGTGATCGTATTCCCTCTCTTCACGCGTGTAGTGGTGGTCGCCCGACCAGGGGTTGTAGAGGCGGTAGACCGGAGACGCGCTCTCTACGGGGGCATACCATGCAGTCCCCTCCCCATTCCAGCCGATATCCTCAAGCTGGGTATACTCCTCATGGGACGCAGTGAACAGGTGCTCCCCCGACCACCTGTTGTAGAGCCGGTAGATGCAGGGAGGCTCTGCGAGACCTGCCGCGAGGGCAGGGGACGGGATGGCAAGGAGGCATGCAGTCGCTACCATGCTGGCAGCCAGGGCCCATACGCTCCAGCGCCCTGCCTCTCCCCCGCTTCCCTTAATAGAACTGAACCCGTGCATGCCATGCTCCTTTCACGAACTTTGGTTCCCTGAATTTACTTCCGGTATGAGAAGAATAGGCCCGACGGGGGCCCCGGTCTGCGTGACGAAACCAGACGACACGCCAGAGGCGGCGAACGGTGTAGGCGCCATGCGTCCCGCTTCGAGCGCATTGAGCGGCTTGTGCTGCACAGGCGGACTCCTATGCCGGTGCCCCCCTGGCCGCCATGGACTTCGGCGGCGGGAACGTAAGGCCAGAGCCTGTCCCAGCCTCACTGGCCGTTCGGCGCCAAGACGTCGCCTGCGCTCGGGGGCGACAAACAGAGAGGCCTCCGCCAGGCCGCGAGTCGTCTAGGCCCATGGCGAGGGGCGCCCCTCCACGTCACGGCGCCCTAACGCAAGGCCCGCCCCCAAGGGGCGGGAGACGCCCGTCTCCCGCATGGGGTCCGGCGCCGGCGTCCACCACGGGAGGCTCCCGCGGTTCCGCGGCGAGTCCTACCGCGTCAGGCACGCGCTTATGCAGCGGGGGGTGTTCAGAAAGCATGCCCGGAACGCGTGAGCGAACTGCTCAGAAACTAGTGACCATTCTGCTCACGTCGTCTTGACAAAACACACATCTGACGCAGGTCGGCACGATGAGCTCGGCGCCCTCGCCGAGCGTGGCTCCCGGGACCGGCCGACGCCGTCAGGCGGTCGGCTCACGGTGCATGGCGGAGGCGCCGCAGGGGGATGGGGCCTTCGGTCGGGGGACGATTGTGGGCAGGCCCGAGAGCCGCGCATCGGCCGCGCCATCCCCGGCCTCGGCGCCACCCGCCCCTTCGGCGTCAGCCGCGGCACACGCCCGGTGCGACGATCAGGCCCGGACCGACACGACCGAAGCAGCTTGGCGCGCGGGCGGTCGACCCGGCACGGATGCAGCCTCCCCCTACGTCGCCGACGCGAAGCCCAGGCCTCGCATCGACGGGTATACTGGGGAATCGGGACACACCACCACCGACCGCCGGTTGGAGCCGTCATGCCAAGAGCCTCCATAATCATCCCCTGTTACAACGCAGAGAAGTACCTTGCGGCTACGCTAAAAAGCGCCCTCGCGCAGACCGAGCGCGACACTGAGGTGATCTGCGTCGACAACAGGTCGACCGATTCCACGCCCAATATCCTCGCCAAGGCAGCCCAAAGCGATGCTCGCGTGCGCGTCTTTCGGGAGAACGTGCCTGGGGAGGGGCCCGCTCGTCAGGCGGGCCTCGCCCAGGCTACGGGCGAGTGGCTCTACTTCCTCGACGCCGACGACCTGATGGAGCCCCAGCTGCTCGAGCGCGCCATCGCCAGGGGCGAGTCGGAAGATGCGGACCTCGTAGTCTTCCGCACCCTCACACTCAACGACGTGACCGGCGAGGTGCTTCCCATCAGTTACTCCTTCATGCGCGACTGGCTGCCGGACGGCACGCAGACGTTTGACCCACACGACCATCCAGAGCGCATCCTCAACTCCTTCCAGAACTGGGTCCACAACAAGCTCTTCAGGGCCTCCTTCGTGCGAGACCACGGTCTTAGCTTCCAGCCGGTCCACCGCACGGCCGATCTCCTCTTCACCTGTCGCGCCCTCACGGAGGCCCACCGCATCGCATTGCTCGACGAGGCCCTGCACAGATATCGCATCAACAACTCTCAGAGCGCGATGGCGACGAGCGACACCTACCCGCTCGACTTCTTTAAGGCGCTGCTTGCCTTGAGGAAGGCACTCGAGGGGAACGGCACGTGGGAGCTCTATCACGACTCTTTCGTCAGCTGGGCAGCAGTGAGTATCATCGCCAACCTAGAGACCGCACGCTCCCTCGAGGGCTTCAGGACCATCGCCGACGAGATGAAGCGCGGTGGCCTCGAGAAGGTCGACCTCGTCAATGTTGACGCCGGCCTCATGGACAGCCCCTGGCACTACCGTCGTATCCTGGACATCCGGGACCTCCCCCTGACCGAGCTGCTCTTCACGCACTACGCCGACCTCAAGATCCGCCGTGACGGCTGCGAGGACCACGCCTCGCGCGTGCGCATGGAAAACGCGCGCCTGAGGGACGAGCTCGCCCAGAGGGACCGGCGCGCCCACGAGCTCGAGGGCGCCCTCGCGAGGCGGGACGAGGACGTCAGGCACATCACCTCCTCGGTCTCCTTCCGCCTTGGCCGCGCCGTGACGGCGCCGGGACGCATCCTGAGGGACCGCCTCTCGAGGCGCGACGGCTGAGCCCCCTCCCCTCCCGCCGTCTCGCCCTCGTGCCATGAGGGTCGCCGCGCAGAGGCGACGCGCCGGCTACCAGCACAGCCTGGGTAGGTCGCTAAAGCGGTCCAGATTGTCGTTGATCGTCTGGTCGCGCGCGGCGTAGAACTCCGGATGGCGCGCGATGACGTAGGCCTTCTCCCGCAGCAGGCGGCCCTGGAGCCGCGCGTCTGTCGACTCGCGCCCCCTGGACGAGAACTCGCGGTGGTAGAGAAGGGCGTAGGGCGTGAAGGTGACGGCATAGCCGGCCTCGCGCGCCCTCAGGCAGAAGTCCCCGTCGTTGAAGCCTACGGCGAGGCGCTCGTCGTAGCCGCCCAGCCGGTCGAAGGCGTCCCTGCTCACCATCTGGCACGCCCCGGTCACCATGCTCATGTCGGAGGGCAGCGCCGCCGAGCCCTCGTAGCCCCAGGCGTCGCGGTCGAGGTTCTGGTTGAAGTGGGCGTTGTCGCAGTTGGGGTTCGCCGTCATCCCCGCATGCTGCACAAGGCCGTCCTCGAAGAGCAGCTTGGCCCCAACGACGCCAACCTCCGGCCGCGCGAAGCACCCGAGCATCTCCCCCAGCCACCCTGGTGCTATGACCTCCGTGTCGTTGTTGAGGAACACCAGGTGTGAGCCCCTCGCGACGCTGGCTCCGCTGTTCACGATGGCGGAGTAGTTGAAGCGGGGTCCGTCCTGCCGCGGCTTCCACTCCATCACCTTGATGCGATCGTCGAACCTGCACAGGCGGTCATAGGTCGCAAACGTTCGTGGCTCGACGCTGTTGTTCTCGACGACGATGACCTCATAGTTCTGGTACGAGGTCCTCTCCACGATAGAGCGGACGCACTTCTCAAGCAGCTCGCAGTGGTCCTTGCTGGGAATCACGATGGAAACGAGTGGCTGTGGGTCGGGAATCTCGAATTGCACCCGAAAGCTTCCCGGCATTGGCCCGTCTTCTACGGAGGCTGCCACCCCCATGCGCCCCAGATGCCGCTCGAGCGCGTCCCTGCGACGTGAGCAGTCCTCCTCGTCAGGCATAACGACGTGGCTCAGCACGCGCGGAACGTGGGTGACGGGAAGGCGCCTCTCCATCACCCGCAGGTCGAGGTCGTAGCGTAGGGCGCCCTCCGTGGCAGAGGGCCAGCCCACCAGGGCCGGCACGTCACGCCTCACGCAGAGGACCTCGCCAAAGTAGTCGCCTGCCCAGAGCCGCGCCAGGTTGGGGAAGGTCTTGAGTGAGGGATCGCAGAAGTGGCCGTCGCGCAGGCGGTCCGAGTCGCCGTAGAGAAGGGCGGGGCGGCCGTTGGCGCAGGCGCTGGCCAGGCGCCAGCAGGCGTCCGGCTCGAGCGTTGCGGCGACGTTGCAGAGCACGACGTACTCCCCCGTCGCCTGTCGCAGACCCCAAGCGATTACCTCGCCTTCGTCACCCTGGTGTTTCCGGAGCTCCAGATCCTGGACCATGTCTAATGCTGACAACCGGTCCGCGACGGGGGGCTGGCACACCACGAGGCGCTCCACGCCGGCCAGGCTCTGCTCCCGCAGGCTCCGTAGTACCGCCCGGACGCAGTCGAGCCTCCGCTCCATGTCCTCTGCCGTGACGTAGAGGAGCGCGGTGAGCGAGGGCAGGCCAGGAACTAGGCCCACCCGCCCCCGCGACGCCTCGCGCTGCCGGTCCAGGTCCCGCCAGGACGAGCGGTGGCAGTCGAGCCAGTGCTCGTAGGCGGGGTCCGCGGTGGGGCCCGCAACCAGCGCCCGCGACGCGTCTAGTCGGCGGGCCATCTCGCCGGCCGCGAGGGGAACGAACCCTTCCGTGCCGCCCTTCCCCTCCAGCCATGCCGCGAACACGAGATCGGGCTGGCCGACCGGCAGCCTCACGGAGAAGGTGACCACGCGCTCCCTAAGGCGGGCGTCGCGCTCGGCGGGCACCACGTGGTCCTCCATCACGATGGGTGAGAGGACTACGGGCTCGGCCCGGGCGTCCATCGCGGCGAGGCGCGGCGCGGCCGCGGGGTCGCTCGTCGCGAAGACGGCCTGCCAGCGCAGCACCATGTCGGCCCCCGCCGGCCAGACGCCCTGCAGCAGGAGCCGGGTCCTGCCGGTCCAGCAGGTGTCCTCGCAGTGGCGAAGCGCCGCAGCCACAGTGGGCCGGCGCATCGTCAGCAGCCGCGAGAAGAGCTTACTTCTCCGCGCGGGAAACACAACGCTCAGGAACTCGCTATCCCTGTCGACCGACAGTTCCACCGTGACGTCAACCTGCAGCAGGGGAATCCTGACCGCCCACGCGCGCGCGTCCTCGCCGGGCCCGGCAATCGCCCGCCTGCTGGCCGGGAGATCGAGCTCCACAAGCTGGGAAGGTACGGACCGGGAGGGATCCTTTGCCAGACGGGCGAAGGCGACGGGCACCCCGACGTCCGCACTGCTCCTTATCCCAATGTACCCGCAGCCGTTATCAGCCCTGCACAGGCCAGCTTCCACAAGCATCCTAGAGTCCTCCCCCCTCGCCCGCCGTCAGACATCGAGGTGCCAGTATGGATTGATGGGCCACAGGTTGGGGTTCATGTAGGGGTCCGTAATCTCGTATAGTTGGGGATAGTTGCTGCAAACTTTGGCGCCCTCCCACTTGAAGCGGACCCGCTTGGCTGGCGTGTCATTCTTGCCACGCGACACCGACTCGAAGTGGTAGATCTCGCACTGCGGCTCGTAGACGTTCCAGTAGCCCGCATCTCGGACGCGCAGGCAGAAGTCCACGTCGTTGAAGTCGACGGCGAAGCTCTCGTCGAGGCCACCCACCTCGTCGAAGACTTCACGCCGCACCATTAGGCAGGCGCCTGTGACGCCCAGGAAGTTACGCGCCACCTGAGCGGCGTGGAAGTAGTTGTCCGTGTCGCGCGGCATGTAGATGCCGGTATGGCTGGGACCTCCCCTGTGGACGATAACGCCGGCATGCTGGATGGTGTCATCCGGATAGAGGAGCTTGCCACCAACGCAACCCACACGCCGCTCCCGGGCATGTCCCAGGAGGAACTGAATCCAGTCCGGCGTGATTATTTTCATGTCGTTGTTGAGCATCAGGACGTACTCGCCCGCAGACCGCGCGATGCCAAAGTTCATGAGCTTTGCGTAGTTGAATACCGGCCCGTCGGGAACGTAGGTGATGGTACTGATTCGCGAGTCGGCAGCCGCGAGTCTACGGTACAGCGCGAATGTCTCCTCCTCGGTGCTGCCGTTCTCGATTACCACAATCTCGAAGTTATGATACGTCGTCCTCTCCAGGATCGAGTCAATCAACCCGGAGAGAAGCGAGGAAGCATCCTTGCTGGGAATCACAATCGAGACAAGGGGCTCCCCCTCCATCCGGAACCGCTCGTGATAGACGCCCGAAATTCTTCTGTCCTCGAACACGTCGGCCCTGACGCCAAGACGGTCGAGCTGGGCCTGCACCGCACGACAGCCGGCGCTAGAGGCATAGCCCTTCGCCTCGCTTGCGGCAGCTGTCGAGGTGCTGCTGATGCGCCAGTGGTAGCCGATGCGGCGGAGATGGTAGATGTTGCGGGCCTTCTCGGTCGCACGGAGCGTGAGGTCGTGGTCCTGAGCGCCCTCGTAATCGGGACGGAGCGGGCCCACCTCGTCGATCAGACTGCGGCGGATTGCCAGGAAATGCGTCACATAGTTCTGGGACCGCAGGAGGTCAGGGCTCCAGTCGGGCTTGAAGAAGGCCTGCTCATAGCGTCCATCATGCAGCTTGTCCTCATCGCAGTAGAGCACGTCGGTGTCCGGGCAACGCCGCAGCGCCCTCGCGTACCAGAAGAGCACGTCGGGCTCCAGAGCGTCGTCGTGGTCCAGGAAGCACACGAAGTCGCCGGAGGCCGCATTGATCCCCTCGTTCGTGTTGCCGACGATGCCCAGGTTCCGGGGAAGGTCGACCACCCGGACGCGCGCATCCCCCTTTGCGAGCGCGGTGACCGCGTCGCCCAGGGCATGGTCGTCCGGCGTCGCGTTGACGAGGATTAGCTGCCAGTGGGGGTAAGTCTGCCCCGTGACCGACGCTGCCATGTCACGGAAGTAGTCGAGCGGCGTGTGGAAGAGCGGTACCACGACCGAGAAGGACGGACCCCCGGGGAAGGAGGCGGCGCGCTGGGCCTCCAGCTCCCATGACTTCGCCCGATGCCGGGTGCGGTACCACTCATCATAGATGGGGTCACGGTCGGCGGACAGGCTGTCGAAGAACCACTTGCGACGCATCTCCTCGAAGCGGCCGGCATCCCAGAACTCCACCCGGTCGGGAATATCCTGGGCCTTGGACGAGACCCAGGCAACCGCCGACGTCGTGGCCCGGGAAATGCGTACCGAGAGTAAAAGCCTACGGTGGTAGTAGCCTACATAGTCATGGTCCTCAGCGAGGCTGTCCCCCAAGACGATGGGGTCCGCCAGAATCAGGCTCACGCCGTTCGCGCTCTGCAGGCGGAGGCGGCAGGGCGCCGCGAGCGATTCTTGATCCGTCCCGCGCAGCTCCACCAAAACGTGAAGGATATCCTCCTCGCCGTGGTCGATGCACCGCAGCACCTCCATCACGAGCGCGTCGCAGCCCCACTCGATCCCCTCGTCGCAGTTGCGTATCGCAAGCGCGCGCCTGTTCCGCAGCAGGGTGTTCCTCTGCGACTGGTGGCGGGCTTCGGCCGCATCCAAGACGAGCACGCCCGTTTCCGCGCGTCCCCCGTCCACATCCCGCGCAGTGACCTCTATGGTCTGGGCATCCTCCGTAACCGGGACGACGACCACCCTACCCCCGACGCCCTCGGGAGCCGGGATGACGCGTGCCGGCACCTCGTGACCGGCTGACGTCCGCGACTTCGCATCGAACCCGATGCCCGACTCGTCCTCGTCTGGCACCAGGTGGATGAATATCTTTTGGTTGCCGCGCGTTACCTCGCGAAATTCCATGCCCATGTACGTACCAGCGCTCCCTCGGGTGACTTTTCCGGGGTCCCTCGTGGGCCGGTCCCCCGCCCTCGTGTGGAAAGGCCCTCAACCCGTGTCCCATGGTATATGAAAGGTCACGCTATTGACGCCGGACCGCGTCGAACACGCAATCCCCCGACGCACACGGGGGCGGGGCGAGCCCCTAGGTCCGCCCCGCCCCCCCCGATGGCCACGGGATGCCCTCTAACGCCGCGCGGGCCGTCGCCCCGTCACGCCCTCAGGCCGTACCAGGCGACGCCCTCCTGCCTCCAGCCGATGCCGCCGAGCTGCCGGTACTCCGAGTCGCTCGTCGTGAAGAGGTGGGTGCCCTGGGTAAGCCACCTGTTGAAGAGGCGGTACACGGGAACGCCCGAGCTTCCGGCGGAATGGAAGGCGACGCCCTCCTGCCTCCAGCCGATGCCGCCGAGCTGCCGGTACTCCGAGGCGCTCGTCGTGTAGAAGTGGTCGCCGCTATAGGGGTTGTAGAGCCTGTACACCGCGGTTCCGGAGAGGGGCGCATGCCAGGCCACGCCCTCGTAGGACCAGCCAAGACCACGCAGGTCGCTGGCCTCGCTCGCACTCGAGGTGAACAGGTGCTCGCCGGTCCACCTGTTGTAGAGGCGGTACATGTCCTCGTACGCAACCGGGGCCTGGCCCGTGGTCGTGAAGCCGAGGGTGTCGCTCTGGTAGGTCTGCCCGTTGAACCTGCACCAGAACCGATACGTGTAGCGCGTGCCCGGCCTGAGCGTGGCGCCCAGCTCGTCGTGCACGTTGTAGTAGACGTCCATGTAGCTTCCCGTGATGGAGGGCGACTCGTCCTTCCGCGCGACCACGTTGCCCGAGCCGTCCCACACCGTGATGCCGGCGCCCGTGAACGTCCCTCGCCCGGTCGCGAGTGCGCACAGGCTGAGCATCGCGTTCGTATCCCATATCCTCATGGGATACGACGCGCACGTCACCCACTTGACGGTTGGTGCCGGAGCCGTCGGCCCGCCGTCGTAGCGGTACGCCTCGCCCATGGGGTTAACCAGGTTCACCCAATACTGGCCGCCGTTCGCGATGCCGAAGTGCAGGTGCGGACCCGTCGCGTTGCCCGTCTTGCCGACGCACCCCAGCTGCTGCCCCGCACCCACGTGCGCCCCGTTGTAGACGTTGGAGGGGATGCTCCCCGCCTGCATGTGCGCATACTGGTAGCTGCGACCGTCCTCGCCGTAGACGACGACGCCGGTACCGAATCCATGGCACGTGTGATCGCTGCCGTAGTGCTGCTGGCCGCATGAGAAGACGTACCTCACGGTGCCGCTGTGCGCGGCCACGACCGCCGCGCCCTCGATGCCCCCGTCGCTGATGTCGATGGCGGGGTGCCCCGACGAGTACCCCCGGGAGAGGCTCGTGTGGCCCGGAACCGGCCACACGAGCGTCTCGGCGTTCGCCCTTGTCGGATTGCCCAGGCACAGGAACGCGACGCCCAGGACGAGGCCGAGCAGCAGAACGAGCGCCCGCCTACCGTTCTTCATGTCAGTCTCCTTTCCGTTCTTCATGTCAGTCTCCTTCCAGCGGGCCCCGGAACGCGACCTCCCCGGGACGCGGGGCCGGGCCCCCCGCCGACGCCGCGGCCAAGGGCACGTCCCGGGCATCCGCGGGCGGCGGGGGGCGTCGCCGCTTCGGGGCGCAATCGCTACGCGCCGTACCAGGACGGCGCCTTGCAGCCGTCGGGGAACGCGTCGGACTTGTTGGCGGAAGACGAGACCTCCCAGCCCTCGAGTGGGGTGGCGTCCGAGAGGGAGGAGCAGCGGTCGAACATGTAGTGCATGTCCGTGACGGAGGACGTGTCCCACCCGGAGAGGGGCGAGACGTCCGAGAGGGAGGGGCAGTTTTGGAACATGAAGGCCATGTCCGTGACGGAGGACGTGTCCCACCCGGAGAGGCCGGAGACGTCCGAGAGGGAGGAGCATTCGCAGAACATCCCTTTCATGCCCGTGACGGAGGACGTGTCCCACCCGGAGAGGCCGGAGACGTCCGAGAGGGAGGAGCGGCAGAACATGTAGGACATGTCCGTGACGTGGGACGTGTCCCACCCGGAGAGGCCGGAGACGTCCGAGAGGGAGGAGCAGCCTAAAAACATCCCGTACATGCCCGTGACGGAGGACGTGTCCCACCCGGAGAGGGGCGAGAGGTCCGAGAGGGAGGAGCGGTAGAACATCTGGGTCATGTCCGTGACGGAGGACGTGTCCCACCCGGAGAGGGGCGAGAGGTCCGAGAGGGAGCAGCCGCTGAACATGAAGGACATGTCCGTGACGTGGGACGTGTCCCACCCGGAGAGGTCGGAGACATCCGAGAGGGAGGAGGAGCGGTCGCGGAACGTGCCGAACATCCCGCGCATGTCCGTGACGGAGGACGTGTCCCACCCGGAGAGGCCGGAGACGTCCGAGAGGGAGTCGCAGCCGTAGAACATCCGGGACATGTCCGTGACGGAGGACGTGTCCCACCCGGAGAGGGGCGAGACGTCCGAGAGGGGGGAGCAGTAGTCGAACATGTTGTGCATGTCCATTACGGAGGACGTGGCCCACCCGGAGAGGGGCGAGACGTCCGAGAGGGAGCCGCAGCCGTCGAACATCCGGGACATGTCCGTGACGGAGGACGTCTTCCAGTTGGAGAGGGGCGAGACGTCCGAGAGGGAGGAGCAGCCGAAGAACATGTCGGACATGTCCGTTACGGAGGACGTGTCCCACCCGGAGAGGGGCGAGACGTCCGAGAGGGAGGGGCAGTCTTCGAACATGTCGTCCATGCGCGTGACGGAGGACGTGTCCCACCCGGAGAGGCCGGAGACGTCCGAGAGGGAGTAGCAGCCGAAGAACATCCCGGACATGTCCGTGACGCCCGACACGTCCAGCCCCGCGGCGTCGATGGCGGTTGCGGGCACGCCGCGGAAGAGAGAGGACGAGTCTTCAGGCGCCCTCACGCCCGCCTTGACGCGGACGGACTTCACGTCAACCCCGCCCGTGTTGCCCTCGACCGCGTTCCAGAGCCTCCCCATGGTCCCCGACCTGCCGTCGGTCGGGAAGACGGTCAGGGTGCCGTCGTCGTCGAGCCTCCAGGAGCAGCCCTCTCCGAAGGTTCCGGAGGCCACGGAGGTTCCGGGGTCGCCCCACTCGGCGTCGAGCACGGTCCTCTTGCCGCCGAACTCGTCGTCCGCGCCCACGAGGGGCCCGTCGGTGTCGCCCCGCCGCCTCCAGCCGGCCAGCCCGTAGCCCTGATACAGCTTCTTCCTGGCCGCCTCCCTGAGGTCGGAGGGGAGGTCCTCGCCGATCGTGTCCTCCGTTGGGGCGTCCCTCAGGAGCTTGTCGCCCGTGGCGTGCTTGACGACCTTCACGACCGTGCCGTTCGCCACGAAGACGACCTTGTTGTTCCCCCAGGTGCACTCCGGGACGCGCGCCCCGTCCTCCCAGTGCCACTTGGCCTCGAGCGCGGATGCCAGCTTGTCGGGGAAGAGGGCGGTCAGGTCGTAATCGACGCCCTTCTTGAACGGGCCCCACTCGGCCTCGAAGGAGAGGGCGAGGTTGGGCCCGGCGGCGAGGTCCTTGCACTTCATCCCGGTCTCGCGAAGGGTCTCGCTTCCCTCCAGCTTCATCCCGGCGTCCGCCTCGCCCGTGCAGGACAGGACCTTGTAGATCCCCACCAGCGCGCCCACGTTCAGGCCGGAGTCCACCTCGCCGTCGACCTCGGGGTCGTAGGACAGGAGCTCCGGGTCCGTGTTGTGGAAGCGCCCGGTCGAGTCGTGGCCGAAGGTGCAGCCCTTGAGGCCCGCGGTGCACGAGACGGTGGCCTTGCCCTTGAGGCCCATGTCGAAGTCGAGGACGACCGGACCGAGGTGCCCGTAGCCGAGGTGCGTGTACAGCCTGCCGGACAGCTCGAACGCGAGCATCCTGACGACGAAGGAGGTGTCCTCGAAGGTGAGGGTCTGGACGGGGTTGACGCCGGACCCATCGGGGAGCAGCTTGTAGGCGAAGTGGAAGGTCGTGCCGTAGCTCACCTTGATCTTGCCGGTCGAGGGCTTGACGGAGAGGTGGCGGTCCTTCGCCCAGTCCTTGCGAATCTCCTTGGCCGTCTTGTCGTCGGCGCCCTTTGCGATCTTTGCGAAGTCGACGGTCAGGCTCCTTTCGACGCGCTTCGTGAAGTCGTCCCGGACGTCGTCGGACGCGGCGGCCAGCGAGCCGGCCCCGTCCTCGGTGACGCCGGGGCCGGGCACGAAGTCCATGTCGGCGAGGTCGCCGTCGACCTCTATGGACACGGAGTCCAGCACCTCCGTGACGTCGTCGGGGGCCGTTCCCGTGACCGTGGCGGAGCCGTCGGCGTTGGCCCTTACGGAGGCCACCCTGACGGCGGTGCCATTGACCAGGTCGTCCTTGTCGAGCACGAGCACGTCGCCCGGCGCGATGTCGTCGACCTCCCCGGCGGGGACGGAGACCGTGAGGGTGCCGTCGTCGGCCACGGACTCCACCGCGCCGCCCTCGGGGGCCCTCACGCCCTCGTCGAAGCTGACGCCGGAGACCTCGACGCCCTCTTCCGTGGCGTAGTCGGCCGGCGCCACGGGCGCCCAGTCGGCCAGGTAGGTGGCGTCGCCGGAGCACGCCATGCCGTCCTCCACCCCGTCGCCCCAGCCGCGGAACTCGTAGCCGTCCCTCTCGGGCGGGTCGGGGACCTCGACGGGGTCGCCGGCCATGTACTCGGCGCTCGAGACCACGGCCTCCTCGCCCCGCCCCTCGTCCCAGGACCTGAACTCCACCCTGTAGGGGCCGCCGCCGACGCCGTACCAGGCCACGTCCTCCTGCCGCCACCCGATGGAGCCGAGGTGGTCGTACTCGCCCGCGTCCGTCGTGAAGAGGTGGGTGCCCTGCGTGAGCCAGGGGTTGAAGAGGCGGTAGACGGGCGTGCCCCCCGCCTCGGGGGCGGAGTGGAAGCCCTCGCCCTCCTTGTTCCACCCGATGGAGCCGAGGTGGTCGTACTCGCCCCTGTCCATCGTGTAGAAGTGGTCGCCGCTGTAGGGGTTGTAGAGCCGCCACACCGTGTCGCCCGACGCGGGCGCCACCCACGCGGTGCCCTCGCCCCGCCAGCCGAGGGTCTGCAGGTGCTCGTACTCCCGCTCGTCGGTCGTGAAGAGGTGCTCGCCCGACCACCGGTTGTAGAGGCGCCGGACCGTCACCTGGGAGCCCGGCCGCGCCGTCACGTCCTCGGCCAGCGCCGCCCCCGGCACCGCGAGCGCCGCGGCAAGCGCCACCAGCGCCGCCACGAGGGCGGGCAGGAGCCGCCTCGCCGCCCGCAAGCCTTGTCGACCCGTCATCCCGCGCCCCCTTCCTCGGCGGGCGCCCCGTCGGCGCCCCTTCAGTCGACTTTAAGTCTCGGCCCGGGCTTCCCGGGCAGGGGGGGCGCCGCATTCGGCGGGCGGCGCCCAGGCGGTCCCCAGCGCGGCAGCGAGTCGCGCTGTGTTTTGTCAAGACGACGTGAGCAAAATGGTCACTAATTTCTGAGCAGTTCGCTCACGCGTTCTGAGCATACTTTATGAGCACTCCTCACTGCATTAGCGCGTGCCTGACGCGGTAGGACTCGCCGCGGAACCGCGGGAGCCTTCCGTGGTGGACGACGCGGTCTATCACGGCCGCCGCCATCTGGTCGTCCCCGAAGACCGAGCCCCACCCGGAGAACTCCAGGTTGGTCGCGAACACGATCGACTGCGCCCCGTGGGCCTCGGAGACCACCTGGAAGAGCAGCCTGGCCCCGTCGGCGTCGAGCGGCAGGAAGCCAAGCTCGTCTATAACCAAGAGCTCGGCCCCGCCGAGCTGGGCGAGCTCGCGGTCGAGCCTTCCGTCGTCGCGGGCGCGGCGCAGGCGCATCACGAGCGAGGAGGCCGTGAAGAACCTGGCGGGCCGCGCCCGCTGGCAGGCGAGCGCGCAGAGCGCCTCCGCCATGTGCGTCTTGCCCGTGCCGACGTCGCCCACGGGCACGAGGTCCTCGCGGTCGTCGAGGAACGAGAGCGAGAGCAGGTCGTCCCTCCCGAAGTCGTCGGGCCACTCGATCTGCCCCCACTCGTAGCCGTCGAACGTCTTGGCCCGCGGCAGCGCGCAGCGCCTCAGCAGGTTCGCGCGCTTCGACGCCTCCCTGCTCGCGCACTCGGCCTCGAGGTAGCCCGCGAGGTACTCGACCTGCCTGGGCGTGCCCCTCCGCGCCCACTCGGCGAGCACGGACCTCGCGGGCGAGCATCTCCTGCCGGCGGAGACCACCCTCTCGGCGAGCTCGTCGGACGCGGCCACCTCAGACCGCCCCCCTTCCGAGGAACCCGTCGTAGACGGACAGGTCGGGGCCCGCCGTGTAGAGCTGCAAATTGAGGACGCCGTTCCCGGCCCCTTGGCGGCACATTAATCAATCTGACCGGGCATCGCACATTAAATAACTCGCACGCCGCTATGCTTGTCACGACAACGCAAGCACGGGCG
>Ga0256406_1003855_pt1 | contig 17939 bp, 15 predicted proteins | sample RumenRJG_03DNA_FD_185986 | JGI IMG/M metagenome (GOLD analysis project Ga0256406, IMG submission 185986) | Bovine rumen microbial communities from Lethbridge, Alberta, Canada - RJG_03 | ecosystem: Host-associated > Mammals > Digestive system > Stomach > Rumen | place: Canada: Alberta | collected...
CAAGGTGAAGACACTGGGCACGGATCAGGGTGGCAAGAAGAATGCCGACCTCACCATCAGCTATTTCGAGGTGCCTGTCTTTGCTCAGGTTTATCCTTTTGCCACTTCGATGTCTATGAACACCTTCTATTTCGAGGCTGGTGCGTCGATTGCCGGTACCATGGACCGCAAGCCTAACACCCTTGAGATTACAGACAAGAACACACTGGCTGTCACCACTTTCAATATCGATAATAATGGCAGCAAGGTGAAGGGCATGGATGTTCGTCCGCTCGTTGGCCTGGGCTACACCATTCCTAACACGGGACTCGACATCAACGCTCGCTATTATATCGGCACCAGCGATCTGTCAAGCTCGTTCAAGAGCAAGATGAACTCGTTTGAGGTGTCACTGGCTTGGCTGTTTAATGCCTCAAGATTCTGATTTTCCTAGTACTAACCTTTAAAAAACTACTTATATGATGAAGAAATATTATTTCGGAGCTATTGCCTTGGCAATGATGCTTTTTGCAGCATGTGGCGATGATGGTGATGAAGATAACGGTACACTCTACGATACGGATATCACGGTGTCACTGAATAATTTCTATTCAACATACAACTATAACGACACTTACCATGATATCAATGTGACCGACGATTACCGTACGTTCCATTCAGAGCACGATTTGTATATCCAGACACGCGTGTTGTTCTATAATGCAAATGGTGTGCTGGTTGACTCGCTGATAAAGTATACAACCAATATCAATGAGGTGAATATCTCAAAGGGACTGCCTGCAGGAAAATACACCGTTGTGACAACATTGACTTTTGCCGACAAGACATCGGGCGACGATGCGTCATGGTGGTGGCTGGCTGATAAGCAGAAACTGTCAACGGCGAAGATGAATGTCAGAAACCGCTTCTCGAAATGGAGTATTATGTCTTACGCCGCTACGGAGGTCAATATTGTTTCCGGTCAGAGGAGTACGATCCGTCTGAACCCTCGTCCTGTTGGTGCGCTGGGCTATCTCTTTTTCCAGAATTTCCAGTATAAGAACGAGTCAACCTATGGTACCGTGGCCGACAACGACATCCGTGCGCTGTGTGTATATGGCAGGAATGTGGCCGTTTCTTATCGCCTGGATCCCGATGCTTCTGACCATTATATCTATATGGACGATGCTGGCAGCAGTTATTGGTATTACATTTCCAATGAGTTGGAACCATCAGATTTCAATAGCAGCTGGACTTATTTCAAGACAAACCTGTATAGCTACTTTTATATCCTTAGTCCTAACCCAGAGATTATCTTTGGCTATACGTCTAAGGGAGAGAGCAGCTTTACCGGCTATGGTCAGAAGAGCGTGAATATCGCCAGTGGCAACACCTATCTGGCTTACTGGGATTATTTCCAGGTGGGTAATCCTTACTTCGGTGTAGCCAACAACAACCAGTGGCACACGTATTCTCAGGCAAGAGCAGCAGAACCCGGACAGCACTATAGCGTGATTGAGGAATCGACGCCAAGTGCATATCGCTTCTCTATGTTTAAGTAAATAGATAGTTTTAATGGGAGACTGTGTCTGCAGGTTAGCGGGGCACAGTCTCCTGTCTTTTTCAAAAATCCCCAGTCTGATGAGAACAATAGTTATATCTGTCTTATCTTTGTTGTTGGCTGTGACAGCATTTGCCAATGATCGTTTCCAACGTGCCATGACTATCGCTGAGCGGCAGTTGGGCACCAGTCATGTGATTCTTGCCAAGCGTACTGCGACATATTGTATCTTCAGTGGCAAGGAGCAGGGTGGATATGCTATTGTGTCGGTTCAGGGAGAGGGGAATCCGCGTCTGCTGGCTTTCTCGCGTGAGAGTCGTTGGGATGAGGCTGTCATGCCACCGGCTGTGCTGGAATGGCTTGAGGGGCTGGAGACGCTTCAGCCGGGGTGTGTCGTGAGGCGTGCTGCTGACAGTCTCTCCAGGGTCGATGTGGCCCCGTTGCTCACTTGTCACTGGCATCAGCGCTCGCCATACAACGACCTGGCACCGGTCATCCAGGATGGTCAGGTTAAGACCGTAGCTGGTTGTGTGGCCCTGGCCGCGGCTCAGGTGGCTTATTACTGGCGCAACGACAACCTGGAATATACCCTGAGAGACACGCCTACGTATGAATATGGCGGTGCTCCTGTTACGGAGATTGTGCCCAAGGGGAGTCCTAATAACTGGGAACTGATGCTTGATGAGTATGATAGCAACAGTCCTGCAGAATCGCGGGCCGCAGTGGCACAGTTGTGCTATGTCCTTGGTACCACGGCCTATCTGAACTATGCCTCATCTACGGGTGGCTCTATCCGTGATGTGGGTAATGCCTTGTATTCGCAATACAGGATACTGTCGGAATATATCAGTCGTGGCGACAGTCTGCCGGATTGGGAGGGAATGCTCTATGCACAGGTGGCCAAGGGCTATCCCGTTATCTGTTCTGGTTCGGGCTCCGGTCCTTCGGGGCATGCCTTTGTGCTTGATGGGTATGACAGTGAGACCAACCTCTTTCACTTCAACTTTGGATGGGGTGGCGATGGTGATGGCTATTATCCTGCTGACGAGTCGCCTGAGGCCATGGGTGGCTATTATCGGGGACAGGCGGTGTTGATAGATATTCACCCCCAGTCAACCACCATCCCCTCGTCAGTCGACGTTCAGCATGTTGCAGGTGGGCAGGCTTACGGTCTCTATGACATGCTTGGCCGTCGCCTCTCAAAAGCGCCATCTCATGGCTTCTATATTATTGTTGATGCCAATGGGGCGAGGAAGGTACGTTAGTATTTGAGAAAGGTATGAAGAGAACGGTAGTCATCATATATTGTCTGTTGGGCCTGAGCATTACTTGTATGGCCCAGCACCATATGCGCATCCATTATAAGGGTGGGGCGGTGAGTGATATTCCTATTGAGCAGATGGATAGTATCACGTTTGTGCAGAAGGATACGCCTGCGGAGGAGGTGACACTCATCGGCAGTTGGTTCTGGGGAAATACGGTGATGGGGTATTATGAGCTGTTGACCATCAATGAGGACCACACCTATACGGGATATGACTATTTCTTTGAGTATGGCTTCAATACGATGACGTATGGGTGGTGGTCACAGATAGGTGCCATGCTTACCCTGCAGTCGAATGGATATGGCTATCAGCGGCGATACAACTGGTATATCACGGAACTGACTGGGAATGCACTCGGGGTGATGACGAATACGGGACCATTCACCTATTACAAGGTACAGCCGGAAACGCTAACGCTCCAGGTGAATGGCATACTCACCTGCGAGGATGGCGACTCTTTCGTCTTTGCTGATGGCGTGAGAGCCGCCATACAGGACAACACACTTGTAGGTCTGTCTGCAGGTGAAACTTATATCCAGAAATATATTGCTGCCAGCAAGTGCATTGTGGCATATAAGGTTGTGGTCATTTAGTGTTCTCTTAATAACATCTTCTCAATCAGTGGAACATACCATGTGCGTACTTCCTCGGCTGTTGGGGTGTGAGCACCGGGAAAATGGAATGAAAGGTTGTAATGCTCCAGAAACAGCGGCTCGAAGTGAGCCAGAGTATCCTGTTCCCCGAATAATCCCCATACTTTGTCCTTAAAAAGGGGATTACAATAGTGGAACTGAGTGGCTTCCAGTTCTGCAAATTCCTGTATCAGAGGCTCATCAATGACAAAGTGCTGGTTGCCGTCTTTGCGTGGTGACTTGTATTCATGTGTCCCTATGCGCTCTCCCAGGAATGCGGTCATCTGAAAATGTGGGTTGCCAAGCAGGGCCGGAATGCCAACTATGGGCGCCAGCATCTGGGCATAGAAAGAGCCGCAACTGTTGCCCACCAGCAGGTCGGGATGCTCCCTGTCACAGATGTTCCTGATTAGCTCCAGCGCCATGTTCGGATGTATAGGCAGGTCGGGCGTAAGCACCTCGGCACGTCCTTCGAATGCCTCCCTCAGAGCCACAGCTGGCACACACTGACCGCTAGCAAAGAATCCGTGCAGGAATAATATCTTTTTCATTAGTAGAACTTCATTTCTCTTTCGTAAACATATTATCTGTTACTGAATCATCCGAATTGTTATTCTGTCTTTTGCACGCATGATTCTCAGCGACAAAGATACGATTTTTTCTCTGGATTATAATCATACTTGCTAAACATTAAGCAAAATTAAAGAATCGTACACTGTTTGGCTATGTCTGACATTTTTCTTATATTTGCAGGCAAATAAAAGAGTAATAGCTACTTTTTTGAATCCGAATATTACATATCCTCCATGGATAAGCCACCCTTTGTGACTTCTTTGCCACGGAATATGCGTCGCTTCATTTCAGCGACTTTTTCTTCAAGTCGGGCAGGGGAGTACTTCTGTGGATTGCGCTTCACCTCATACGCTTCAACATTGCCTTCAAGCGTTTCTGCTACAATGTCAATCTCGAAGTCATCCTTGTTTCCCTTGGAGTTGACGCCATTCGGTTGCCACCACCCACCAATCTGCTTATATCGGCAGCTCTCCGTCATCTTCTGACGGAACCAGCGTTCCAGGGCTATGCCAGAGAATGTGGTATAGTCGTCGGTCATGATACGCTCCAATGCAGGCATGTTCTGTAATTCAATAAGAGATGAGTATCTGTGAATATAGCGGAACCAAAAACGGAAAAAGTTGTCCTGTATTTCATAGCGCACCGTCTGACTACCTTCTTTCGCGCCAATCGGACGCTTCTTCTTGATAATGCCGTATTTCTCCTCCAGAATTTTCATCTGTCCACCGAGGCTTTTCATTCCTAAAGCCCCCTCAATTTCACTTTGTGTAACATCACCGTGGGCAATCTGGTCGAGAATGCTGAAATACGTGCCATACTGCTTGCCGAACTCCTGGATGAGTATCATCTTGCCTTCATCCACAAAGTAACTATCGCCGCTTGAACATACGTAGTGGATCATCTTTTTTACGTCTGTACATCCGTTGTTCATCAGAAGTTCAATGTAACGGGCCACACCACCTGTGATAGTCCAAAGAGCAAGAAGGTCTTCTGAAGTGTATTTAGGCTTGTAGTCACCAAGGATTTCTTTCATTGTCTCTGTGTTGAAAGGCTGCAGTTTGATGGTACTGTCATCCCTTCCAAAGAGTGGTTGCTCTTCATCTTTGAATATCTTTTCCATCAGGCGGAATATAGAACCAGACACAATCAGGCATATGTTTGTCTGCTTCTTGTATTCGTCCCATAATTCTTGTATGTCGCTGAAGATGCCGGCATTTATATTGTCAAACTCCTGAAACTCATCAATAAAGAGTGTGAATTTCTTTCGCTTTCCAATCTCCAATATCATCTGGAAGAGTTCACGGAACGAATTCATTCCATCAGGAATGAACTCCCCGAGCTTTTCCCGAACCTCCTGTACAAAAGTTCTGACGAGAATGGTTTCCGTCTTTCTTCCAGCAAAGAAATAAAGGCCTGGAGCATCTTCTTGCGTTTCACTTATAAGTCTATAAACAAGGCTTGTCTTACCCACACGTCTTCTGCCTGTGAGTACAACAAATCGTGAATAATCGTTGTATGCCTGACGCTGCAATTCCCTAAGCTCGGTCATTTCGCGTACTCTATCATAAAATTTCTTCATAGAATTTTATAGCTATAAATTTTATGTGTATAACATTTCGTTGCAAAAATACTCAAAAAAAATAATAGAACAAAGATTTTGAGATTTTTTTCTTCATTTTTTTGTGCATCAAATCGTGAATTGAGCCGAGTGATTTCATGAGTTGAGCTCAATCGATGATTTCACTCGAGTGAAGTTTTTGGGGGTATTTACTATATTTGCATGATTCTTGAAGATTTTTTGGGTGTTTAGTCTTTTATCTAAAAAATAATTCCTAACTTTGTGGCAAATATTACACCATTATGCCTAATAGATGCCTATACATAGCAACGTTTAAGGAGTTCCTTGAGCAGGAACGCTTGGCCGTTTTGGGTGCTTTGCATAGCAACTATCATGGTGAGGCATTAACTACTACCGACGAGGCTTGGATGGGGGAAATAGATATCTTACACCAAGTGTTGCAACCTTGGAAAGAGGAAAATGCTCAGATTATTTTTGAGTACGATATTCCTCGATTGGGTAAGCGTATCGACGTGGTTTTGTTGCTTCGTGGAATCATCTTTTGTGTAGAATTCAAAGTGGGGCAAAAGGATGCGCTGCAGGCGGATGTGGAACAAGTGATGGATTATGCACTTGACTTAAAAAATTTTCATCGTTTCAGCCATGATAAGGTAATAGTTCCTATTTTGGTGCCAACCAAACGCTTAACGGCAACAACAGAGTTTAAACCTTCAGTCTATGAAGACCAGATATACAACCCCTTGATTGCAGGTGAAGAGCGACTGCAAGAGTTGATAATTAGCGTCTTGAATCATGCAAAAGCCACTAATGAAGGAGTGATTGATAATTGGACCATCAGTCCCTATACTCCCACACCTACAATTATCGAAGCGGCTCGTGCCCTCTATGAGAATCATTCGGTTGAAGATATCACGCGCCATGAAGCAGATAAGGTATCTACTGACAGGACCATCAATTATATTCTTCAGGTTATTGAACGGAGTAAAGCAGAGCGCAAAAAAAGTATCTGTTTCGTAACTGGTGTTCCTGGTGCAGGCAAAACATTGGTAGGTCTTGATGTGGCAATCAAGCAAACCTACAAAGATGGTGAATTAGATAAAGAAAACGGTGCAGTATATTTGTCTGGCAATGGTCCTTTAGTTGCTGTTCTAACCGAGGCGCTTGCTCGTGACAATTATAAGAAATGTGCGGCTAGAGGTGAGCGAAAGAATCTATCAGATGCGCGTCGAGAGGTGAGCGAGTTCATTCAGATTATTCACCGCTATCGCGACAATATGTTGGCCAAGATAAAGAATCCTGTGGAAAATGGTGTTGTAGAGATAGATCCAGAGAAAGCCATTCATTTAGAGCATACAGGTTATGGCGAGGTGGAACATGTGGCCATCTTTGATGAAGCACAGCGTAGTTGGACACACAAGCGTATTGCCGATTACTTAAAGCGAGGTGGTACCTATGGTAATAAGCTAAAAGTACCCAATTTCCCATTATCGGAAGCTGAGTTCCTCATTTGGTCTCTTGATCAGCGTGAGGACTGGGCAGTCATCGTATGCCTTGTAGGAGGAGGTCAGGAAATCAATACTGGCGAAGCAGGCATCACAGAGTGGATAAAGGCTTTGAATTCCATGTTCAAGCATTGGGATGTCTATATATCGGACAAGCTAACTGATGTAGAATACGCAGAAGGTCATGTAAACGAGTTGCTGAAAGATAACGATAAAGTGACCTTTGCAGAGGATTTGCACTTAGCTGTTAGCCTTCGTTCTTTTAGAGCAGAGACTTTATCTGCATTCGTACAATCTATGTTGGCCTTTCGTCCTGATGCAGCAGAGTTTTATAAAGACGTAGCAAACAGAAATTATCCAATAGTATTGACACGTGATATGGATACAGCAAGAACTTGGCTCAGAAAGCAGGCTCGTGGAACACAGCAGACAGGAGTTCTTGTAACCAAGGTAGCTGCACGTTTTAAGCCCTTGGCAGTACATATCCTTGCGCAAGACGAGGATAATGCAGTACATTGGTTCCTTGAAGACAAGACTGATATCCGTTCATCGAACTACCTGGAAGATGCAGCAACAGAGATACAAGTACAAGGCCTAGAGCTTGATTATGCCTGTGTGCTATGGGATGCTGATATGCGTTATGTAGATGGCGCTTGGAGTTTCTATAAATTCAACGGAAAGAACAAGTGGAATCCTGAGAATAACAAGGAGAACCAGAAATACATGCTCAATGCCTATCGAGTGCTTCTGACTCGTGCCCGTCAGGGTATCATTATCTGCATCCCCAGAGGCAACAGTCGTCTTACTCCAGAAGGCTTCCCTGAAGACCCAACACGTCTGCCAGAATTCTATGATGGGACGTATAAGTATTTGAAATCGTTAGGGATAAAAGAGATATAAGACAGAAAATGAAAGAGCAGGAAAATATACTAAATGTTTTAAAAACGTCACCTAGTGTAGCATTGCTACGCTCGAGAAACTATGATATCATAATAGAATTCTTTATTAAAGTTTTTAGTAATATAACAGTTGTATCATTCGAGAATATCCATAATCAATTGACTGATTTCCTTAACGAAAACGGGGTAGAAGCAGATGAAGACGAAGATATCTTTTTTTCTGACCCATACGAAGTTAAGTCTGAGAAATTTATTCGCCATTGGACAGAAAAAGGATTTCTAACAAACTACCGGAATGAAGATGGTGAGATTTATTATGAGTTATCATCACATTCAAGTAAAGTTATTGATTGGCTATCTGGCTTAAAACGCGAAGAATATATTGGCACAGAGTCAAAATTCAAGTCAATTATCACACAACTACGTGAACTGGTTGAATACACCAACGAGGACAGAGAAAAGCGACTACAGATTCTTGAAGACAAAAAGTTGGAGATAGAGCAGCAGATACAGCGCTTGCAAATGGGTGACGATGTTAAGATCTTCGAAGAATACGAGATTGTGCCACGATTCCAGCAAGTTAACAAATTGGCAAAAGAATTGTTGTCTGATTTTAAGGACGTAGATGATAACTTCAAAAATATCATCAAAGATATCTATCAGAAACAAATTGACCCAACATTGAATAAAGGTGGTATTCTGCAATATACCTTTGACGCGCTGGATGAATTGAAATCTAGTTCACAAGGAAAAAGTTTTTATGCCTTTTGGGAGTTTCTTCTATCACGTGATATGCAGAACGAACTGGAGCAACTAATTAATAGTCTATTTAGTACACTTCAGGAGAGGGATATAGCGAGTGATGATCGTTTCCTGCAGAACATGGTTTCACATCTCTATGAGTCGGGTCGCAAGGTTTACCAGACAAACGACAAGATGGCTGATAAACTTAGTCATATCATACGTGAAAATGATGCTGCCCGTTCTGATGCAGCCAAGCGCATCGTTCAGGAAATCAAAAATTCACTTATAGAGATATCAAAGGCTAAAGGTAAACCAGACATATCATTAACTGTCGAAGATGGATTGGATATCAATATTCCATTTGAAAGGAAAATCACTTTTGAACAAAGTGAAAGTACAGAATATAACCAGCAGCCAGAGAACTATGTGTTAGATTTTGACAGCTTAAGGGAGATTGGCAAAGTCTTTAGTAATGTAGTAATAGATCGAAAGGTTATTGAGTATAACTTGAGAGAAGTATTGAAAAATAAGGGACAGACGACCATAGCAGAAGTTGTTAGCCTGCATCCATTAAATCAAGGACTTCCTGAACTTTTTGCCTACTTCAGTGTCTTAGACCATTTCTCACATAAGACAATCAATGAAGACAAACAAGAGGCTATCATTTTTGACGAGAGCCAAAAGAAACGAATAATAATCCCTGAAATTATTGTGTCACAATGAACGAGATAAAACCATATTCTAAAGCAATTGTCTATCTGTTAAGAAAGACAGCAGAGAAGTCCTCTCCTGTATGGAACGACATACTTCTTTACCAAAGCGAAATACAGGAATATCTATCTGTAATAGGGTTGGAACTTATAGTAAAGAAAGACGAAGGTTTTGCTTTCGTTAAGCAAGTGGTATATGATGATGATACCACCATGAATCTCGTAACTCGGAGACAGTTGGGATTTGAAGTTTCTATAGTGGTTATAGTACTTAGACAGTTGCTTGAAGACTACGACAGTAATCCTACAGAAACACAGTCTTTAGACCGGATAATAACAACAAACGAGATAAAAGATGAAGTACGGCTATTTCTACCAGAAAATTATAACAAGGTGAAGTTGGAGAAAGATTTGGACACCTATATTCAACGAGTTGCCGAACTTGGGTACCTAAAAGAAGTGAAGCGAAACGGTGATGATGTGCGGTATAAGATACATCGCATTATCAAGGAAAAGGTGACAATAGAAGATTTGGATTTATTCAAGAAAAAACTAGATGAGTATGCTGGCACAATATGATTTATTTACAACCAATCCTGGCACTACCGGTTTTCGGTTGAGCTATATGGAAATATTCAATTGGGGTACATTTCACAATAAGGTATATCGGATTGAGCCACAAGGTAACAATTCATTGCTCACAGGAGCCAATGCTTCTGGAAAGAGCACATTGATTGATGCATTGCTGACACTGCTAGTTCCTGCGAAGAAAGATAGATTCTATAACCAATCATCTGGTAATGAGAAAAAAGGTGATCGTACAGAGGAAACGTACGTGCTTGGTAATTATGGCAATATGCAATCTGAAGGTGAGGCATCAACAAGGAAGCAACAACTCCGAGACAAGAATACCTATTCTGTAATACTAGCTTCTTTCACCAATAACTTTAAAAGTGTAGTTACTCTATTTCAGGTGCGCTGGTTTGTAAATGGAGAATTGAAATGCACATTTGGCTTTTCTACAAAAGCCTTGCATATAATAGACGACTTTTCTGCATTTGATTCCAAGGGCTATTGGAGGAAGACATTGGATAGAAAATACAACGTAAATGTGCCCAAGAAGCAGATTGAATTCTATGACACCATAAAGGACTACAAAGACCGCATAGTACACTCAATGGGCCTACGTTCAGACAAAGCCCTGACACTTTTTAATCAGATTGTTGGCGTTAAGGTGCTGAATGATTTAGATGACTTTATTCGCAACAATATGCTTGAGCAACGTGATACAGAGGAAGAGTATAATCGTCTGAATGATAGTTTCGCAAGATTGATAGAGGCAAGAACTACTATTGAAAAAGTAAGTGAACAGATTGTGCAACTTAAACCAATTGATGAGAAAGCTCGGCAGCTCGAAAATATTGCAAAAGCACTCAGTGAGTTGCAGACAACACGAGAAATGGCCGTGTATTGGTTCGCCCAGAAAAATATGGAACTGGCAAATGCCAAGTTGGTGGAACTGAATGAAAAGTTATCGAAACTAAATGAAGAACTCAAAAAGCTTAACGATGAGAAAGAGGAACTAAAAGGTAGAGAGCGCGCTTTGTCTTTGGCTATTGAGAATGACAATGTTGGCCAACAGATAAAGACCTTAGAAAAAGAGATGCAGGGGCTTGAACGGACAAAGCAAAGCCGTCAGAAGAAGCTTGATGAGTATAACAAGAAAGTAAGAGAAGTCGGATTTTCAGAGAACCCTGCTGAAGTTCAGTTCTTAGAGAATCGTGAGAAGGCTCGAGCAGAGAGGGATAGTTGTGAAGCCACGTTGAATGAAAAGAATGAAGAATGGCGTCTGGCAAAAAACGAAGAGGAAAAAATAGGCGAAGCAATTACATCAAATATTGAAACGCTTAATACCCTACAAAAAAACAAGAACAATATTTCTGGTCGTGTGGCAGAAATAAGAGAGATGATTTTGCAGGAGGTTCATGCTAAACCAGAAGAAATACCTTTTATTGGAGAACTTATCAGAGTTAAGGATAGCGAGAAGGTTTGGGAGAATTCCATAGAGAAGATACTACACAATTTTGCACTACGATTAGTCGTTCCTGAGAAGTACTATCGACAAGTAAGTCAGTTTGTGAATAGTCACGATTTGCAGGGTAGAATTGTATATCAACGTTATGAGAACACGACTTCACTAACCAATTTCCAGTTCAGAGAATATAAAGAGAACAGCCTAATTGAGAAGATTGAGTTCAACCCCAAAAGCGTCTATTCGGAGTGGGTTAAAGATGTAATTATAGAGAATTACAACTATATCTGCGTGGATGATTTGGATGAATTCTATCGCTATGGCGAGAAAGTAGTTACAAAAGAAGGACTCATAAAGTCTACTCATAACAAGCATGAGAAGGATGATCGTCCACAAATTAACCGTCGTGAGAATTATGTTTTAGGCTGGGATAATAAAGAGAAAATCGCAGCTATTAGGGAATTTGTTAAGCAACTACAGGCTGAACAAAAATATGCCATACAGAAAATACGAGGAATAGAAGCTAAAATTGCTGAAATCGGTAAACGCAAAGACTGTTTCAATGATATTTTTAAACTATATACTAGGTTTGAAGAAATCAATTGGGAAGAAACAGCAAGAACTATTCAAGAGAAGAAGGAAGAGAAAGAGAATTTAGAAAGTGCAAATAGTAAGGTAAAAGAACTGCAAGAACAATTACAGAAAGTACAGACAACTTTGAAGACGTTAGAAGATGTCACAATCAAGTCAAAGGATAGGGAAATCTATCAAATAGAACAAGTAGAATTGGTTGCGGCAAGTGATCGTCTAAAAGATGCTCAATCTATTCTGAATGCGACAGGAGTGGTTGATGTGTCTTCATTTGAAGAAAGCAATCCTGAAGTTTTTGGCATCAATTATGATAATAGTGAAGAAAAACAAAAATCTTTGCAGTCAAGGATAAAACAGCAAGAAGAGGGGAAAAAAGAAGAGAAGAACAGGATTGAACGCGAAGTTTCGGCCTTGATAACTCAGTTTAAGAATCCATCAGAAGAGATTCTGCAAAAGTATAGAGACTGGCGCTCAGACGTCCATACCCTTCCTGACGCACAAAATTTGCATCTTATCAGCGAATATCAAAAGTTTTATGAAAAACTGAAGAAAGAAGACTTAGTTCGTCACGAACAGAGATTCAATAGCTATCTACACGAGACGCTGACCAATCAGGTGTCTTCGTTCAGGATGTTCTTTGTTGGTTGGGAAAAGTCCATCAAGGATACTATTGAAATGTTAAACAAATCGCTTAAGGCTATAGATTTCAGTACTTCTCCTTCTACATATATCCAGCTGGTGAATTTTAAGAAAGCGAATGCTGATATTGTCGAATTTAGAAAGGAGTTGGAAGGTGCGATACCCAATATACGTGAAGTTGATTCTTCGATTGATGGTAGACGCAATCACTTTGAACAAAAAATACAGCCCCTTATCCAACATCTCCGAGACGAACAATGGCGTAGGAAGGTGATGGATGTAAGAAACTGGTACTCATATCGAGCAGAAGAATTCTACAAAGAAACAGAACAAAAGCGCAACGTTTACGAAAGTATGGGTCAATTGTCTGGAGGTGAGAAAGCTCAACTTACATACACCATTCTTGGTTCAGCCATTGCATATCAGTTTGGTCTGACCAAAGATGGACAGCAATCTAATTCTCTTCGATTTATTGCCATCGATGAAGCTTTCAAAGCCCAGGATGAAGACAAAGCACGCTATTTGATTTCTCTCTGCAAACAATTGCATTTACAGTTGCTTGTAGTGACTCCTAGTGATAATATTCATATTGTTGAGAATGACATTTCTTTTGTACATTATGTGGAGCGCAATGGCAATGAATCACGTCTGTTTGATATGCCTATTGAAATCTTTAAAGAAGAACGAAAAAAATACCTAGACAATGATAGCACCAATTGAAATAAAAAAGAAAGCGGTAAATAAGTACAAGGCTTATTTGCAGTCTATCGTTGAGGGTGAATCTTTCACCCCAATTATTATTGTTGGTGATAAGAAGCCAAATGAGGATACCGTAAAATTTGAGGAAGAGTTGATGGATTTAATTAGTTGCTCGAAAGAGAAAAAAGGATATGGATATACAATCGAATACCAAACTGTAAAAACGAAAAGGCATGGGATACAGGATATTCCCACATCCATTAGTTTCAAGACCGAATACGACTATCTGAAATATGTCAATAAAGAAAATGATGCTGCCAAATTCAAGAAAGACATAACCAGCATTCTTTCTTCTTTTCCTGAACTGAAAGATTGGATTTATAAATACCCCATTAAAGTCATAGAGAATGATTGGGAGAGTTTGCTCAAGGTATGCAAATATTTCAAGGCAATCCCCCAACCACATCTTTATATTCGTGAGTTGCCAATACATGTTCATACCAAGTTCATTGAAAACAATTCAGGAATAATACGTGAATTGCTTGACATTATAATTGCGGATTATGTAAATATTGAAGAAAGAAAATTTGAAGCCCGTTTTAATCTCAAGTATGATGAGCCCTTAGTGCGTTTTCGGTTATTAGACGAGGCCATTAGTCATCAACTTTTTGGGGGTATTGATGATATAAGTATTCCAATAAGTGAGTTTCAACATTTGTCTCTTCCCATCCAGACCGTGTATGTGGTGGAGAATAAGATTAATATGCTGACTTTTCCCGTCAAAAGAAACAGTATTGTTATATGGGGACACGGATTCGGTGTTGATATAATGAAGAATGTTGATTGGCTCAAAACGAAAAAGATTTATTACTGGGGAGATTTAGATACTCAAGGATTCCAGATCCTCTCAGAATTTAGATTTCATTTTAAGCAGGTACAGAGCTTTTTAATGGATCGATATACTTTTGATAAGTATTATGAGGGCGATAAAGGTACGGTAACTAATGTAGAGAAGGAATTGTGTCTAACAGCAGAAGAAAAAGATATGTTTGAGTATCTTAAAGCTAATAATCTGCGATTAGAACAAGAAAAGGTTCCTTTTGATTACATTATGAAGAGTATTCCTTAATCTTAAGTTATTGATTACGAAAGGAAATAATGTAAGATAAAGTGTAAAATACTAACAGTTATCCGAGAATTACGGGACGGTTCTTTGATCCGCTGAAGATGGCTGATAGTATTACGGGCTTACGAATCTACGGATTCACAGAAATAATGAACGGAATAAAAACGTTATAGGAAAGTAAGACGAGATATGAGCGAAAAGAACGATAAGGAGCTATACTTGAACTTTGACGAGTATATTCGTCAGGGAGAGCCGTTGCAGCGTGAGGCTGCATACGCCTGGAGTACGGCTATTGGACTTCAGGCGGTGGATGGGCTGAAAACGTCAGAGTATCTGAACGGTTTGGCTCGCAGAAACATCGAGGGGGAAATTACCATCGATGAGGTGGAACAGTTGCTCAATAGTTATTACGAGAATAAAACGACTCGTGAGGCTGACGATGATGACAAACAGGAGGCTGACAAAGCCTCGAAGAACATCAAGCGCATACTCTCGGTAAAGACATGTGACTTCTCAACGAATGGCTACATATCCCTGCATCGCAGAATTTTCGAAGGCGTAATGAAACATGCTGGTGAACTACGTAAGTACGACATCACCAAACGTGAATGGGTATTGGAGGGCGACACTGTAAGCTACCTGAACTGGGAAGATCTGCGCAGGGCTGTTGATTATGACATTCAGCGGGAACGTGATTTTAGTTATAAGGGCATCAGTAATGATGAGTTAGTGGCTCATGTTGCCAATTTCGTATCTGGACTTTGGCAGATACATGCCTTCGGTGAAGGAAACACACGTACTACGGCCGTATTTACTATTCAGTATCTTCGTTCACTAGGCTTTAATGTGGAGAACGACTTGTTCGCTAAACATTCTTGGTACTTCCGTAATGCACTTGTGAGGGCAAACTACAAAAATGCTATAAAGGGTATCGACTATAGTCCTGTTTTTCTGGAGCGTTTTTTTCGTAATCTGTTACTGGGTGAGCAATGGGATCTGCGCAACCGCTATCTGCATATTAACCCGCCTGCAGAATGGAAAGAACAGCCAAACCTTGCAGTTCCTTCAAAACAACCGACAAGTACCCCGACAAGTACCCCGACAAGTACCCCGACAAGTACCCCGACAAGTTTTATTCACACCAATAATAAAAATATTATTAGATTAGTGAAGGCTTTGGGTGAAGAGCAACTCTCCGTCAAAGTGATGATGGAGAGGATTGGCTTGAAAGATAGGGAAAACTTCCTTGACTACTCTCTTAATCCTTCTATGAACGAGGGCTATGTCCGTATGCTTTATCCTGATTCGCCCCGTCATCCGCGACAGAAATACCTGCTGACGGTAAAAGGACAGGCTCTTTACAATAGCATATGCCATGAGGACAGGAAGGAATAGATATCGAATACTTGTAAAACAGGGAAATGTAAGATGGATGATGTAGGAAGTAAGATGTATCCTCAGATGGAAGAGGAAAGCGAGAATTACCTGAAAGCTGCGGAGGAAGAAATATGAAACAGATAGAAGTCGTTGCAGCAATCATCTGCGATGAGGAAGGACGCGTATTCGGCACTCAGCGTGGATATGGCGACTGGAAGGACTGGTGGGAGTTTCCTGGCGGGAAAATGGAGGCTGGTGAGACACCTGAGGAAGCGCTGAAGCGTGAGGACGAGCTGGGCAGCGTGAAGTGGCTGCCAGCAGATGTAGAAGTGGTGGAGAAGATGAAAAAGCAAATATAAGACGAAATCAGAAAGAAACGATTATGACTATTGGAGACAAAGCGCCCGAGATTCTGGGCAAGGACGAACAGGGACGGGACATCCGTCTGAGTGATTACAAGGGTAGGAAGCTGGTGCTATACTTCTACCCGAAGGACAATACGAGTGGATGTACCGCAGAGGCTTGCAGCTTGCGCGACCACTACAGCGAACTGCAGGGTAGGGGCTATGAGGTGGTTGGTGTGAGCAAAGACTCGGCTGCTTCGCACGTGAAGTTTAAGGAGAAGTTCCAGTTGCCGTTCCCCTTGATTGCTGACATCAATCATGAATTGCTGGAGGCGATGGGTGCTTGGGGTGAGAAGAATATGTATGGCAAGAAGACGATGGGTACCATACGCACTACTTTTATCATCAACGAGGAAGGCATCATCGAGAAGATATTTGCAGGGAAGCAGGTGAAGACCAAGGAACACGCTGAGCAAATTTTGGATAATCACGAGACGGTTCTTTGACTACTCTCTGTCGCTACTTCACTTGTGCTCCGGCAGCGTCAAACTCCTTGCCGTTAGCCTCGATGACAATTTTTCCGTCCTTGAAGTATTTCTTCTTGTTAGCGGAAGTGTCGTTAGCAGCAGCCTTTACATTCTGCACGGCGGTAGGATCTGCATACACCTTCCAGTCGTTACCGTCGTAGGTGTATATCGTCCAGCCATTGGCATTAGCGGCCGTCACCTGCGTGGTGGTTATCTCGTTCTGATCCTGTTTGTTATAGATAGCATACAGTTTGCCTTTAGATACGGCAGGCAGGCTCGCTACCAATGCGTCCATCGTCTCGCCCTTTATCTGGTTCAGAGAAATGTTCAGCTCCTCAAGCACCGCGTTCTGCGACAGGTCGAGAGCCGTCAGCAGATTGTTGGAGCAATTCACCCATGACAGCACCGTGTTCTTCGACAGGTCGAGCGTCCTCAGCTGGTTTTCGCTGCACGACAGGGTTTCCAGTTCCGTATTCTGCGACAGGTCGATCGATAGGATGTTGTTTTCGTAGCAGAAGAGTCTTGTCAGCGCCGTGTTCTTCGTCAGGTCGAGAGCCGTCAGCAGGTTGTTGTCGCAGAGGAGTTCTTCCAGCGCCGTGTTCTGCGTCAGGTCGAGCGTCTTCAGCAGGTTGAAGCTGCATTTCAGGCTTGTCAGCGCCGTGAAGTGCTCTATGCCCTTCAGGCTCTGGATTTCCATAAACTGCACTTTCATACTCGTCACACCGTCAATTTCCTCTGGCGTCAGTTTGCCGTCAGCGCCATACGTCTGGGCTAACAGGAATTTGCGGAACTTCCTGTCGGGAAAGTTTGTTTCGTTGATGTCAATATCGGCAAGTGCACCCAGCGTTGTCATGAACATCAGGGCGAAAAGTGAGACTAACTTTTTCTTCAAGATATATTATTGTCTTAAAAATGGAATTACTGTATCTGTTTAATTCCTTAGATAAAAAGGTTACCAAGATAATTTATTCAGTCGCGGAATCGCTTGGTGAGGTCGCCATAGGCCTCGATGCGACGGTCGCGGAGGAAGGGCCACCAGCGGCGTACCTGTTCGGAGCGGTGCATGTCGATATCTACTATGATGCTTTCCTCGTCGGTGG
>Ga0256406_1003856_pt1 | contig 17937 bp, 10 predicted proteins | sample RumenRJG_03DNA_FD_185986 | JGI IMG/M metagenome (GOLD analysis project Ga0256406, IMG submission 185986) | Bovine rumen microbial communities from Lethbridge, Alberta, Canada - RJG_03 | ecosystem: Host-associated > Mammals > Digestive system > Stomach > Rumen | place: Canada: Alberta | collected...
AAGGGGACGTTGCATGCCGGAGAATCTCCGTCAGAGCGATTTACTGAATTTCTAGACCGAAATCTCACAAGACTATGAGATTTGAAGCCAATTTTAAATTATTGCCGTATCTTGCGGATTTTAGGGATTACTCAATCAAAGCATTCTCTTTCGGCTGAACACCTTCACGCAACACTCCTCAGATGTTCAGGTGTTCATCCCCTCCCTCTGGCGGAAGAGGATGAGGTGGGTCCAATCAATGGCAGTTCTTCATCGAACCGCTGCGATACTTGCAGCAGGAGGGAAGTTTGTTATAGGCCGCATTGCTGGCCTTGACGCTGCCGGTATCATGTCCAGCGGCTGCGATGGCCTTCTGAACCTTGTCCGGAGTGGTCTTGGCGTTGTCGTAGACCAGCGTCAGCTGATGGCTCTTCTGGCTCCAACTTGCTGAAAGAACGCCTTTGCAGCTCTTTGCAGCCTTCTCGATACGTGCCTCACACATATCACACATTCCATTCACCTTGAAGGTGGTCTTTACCGTCTTAGCCTGCGCGGCGACACTCATTGCCATGACCGCAAGCATTGTCAACATTAGTTTTTTCATTGCGTAATTATTTATTGTAGTTATTATTAAGCGACTTTAAAGTTATCTCTTAGTCGTTGGTTGTTTCAATCTCTATTCATCATGCTCCGCTTGCCGTCGAGTTGTGCACTGGCATCGATGGCAAAGGCACCACTGGTGACGATTCCCTCACCCTCGGCCAGACCGTCGGTGACCACATAGCCATCGGGAAGCGAAGGACCCAGCGTCACCTCGCGGAGATGGAACACCGGCATGCCGCCATCTTCCTCCTTCACATAGACCACGCTGCGCGTTCCCGTCCAAAGCACTGCATTCTTGGGAACGACGATGTCATCCTTATATTGCGACAAGTGGGAGGCCACGATTCCCGAAACATTCATCTCGGGTTTGAACACGCCTCCGGCATTGTTCATCTCCACGCGCACGCCAGCCGTCCGGCTCGCGCCGTCGAGTACAGGATCGATGAAGCTCACCCGGCCGCGGAAAGTCTTTCCGGGCATTGCCTCACTCGTAAACTGCACCTCAGCCCCTTTATGGATGAAGGGTAAGTCGGCCTCGTAGGCTTGAAACATCACCCACACTCGGCTCAGGTTGGCAATCTTCAGCAAAGGCTGTCCCTGCTTGACGTAGTCGCCAGGACTGACATTCTTCTCGACCACCGTTCCGCTCGTGTTGGCTTTCAGTGTGAAGTAAGGCGATGCATGGCGCGTCTTGATGATGTTGGCCACTTGTTCTGCCGTCACGTTGAGCAGTCTTAGCTTCTCTTTTGCAGCCTCGATGAGCGAAGCCCGCTGCTGCAAAGAGGGAAAGTTGAGCGCCGCCACGAGTTCCTGACTGGCCGTATAGAGCGATGGCGAATAGATGACAGCCAGCGTTTGCCCGCGGCTCACGCGATCACCCACCGCACTGACAGCAAGCCGCTCCACGCGTCCCTCAACGTATGCCGACTGCGTCTGTTCCAACCGTTGGTCTGCTTCTACCTTGCCATAGAGCCGTACTTCTTTAGTGGTAGAGCCCGTACCCACGGTTTCTGTCTCAACATTAGCCAGTGCGAGAGCCTCTTCGCTGAGCATCACGCCGTCATCATCCATGGTCATCTTATTGTCGCTGCCGCTCTTTCCGGCCGGAATCAAATCCATTCCGCAGATAGGACACTTGCCAGGATGGTCCTGCTTCACCTGGGGATGCATCGAACAGGTATAGACGGTCTTGTCACTCTCCTTCGTGCCGTCTGAACCATGGCGCAGGAGCGATAAGGCAACAGCCACGACTACAACGGCTATTATACCTATTATAATATACGTTTTATTCTTTTTCATCATTATTTAAATTTACTTAGTGTATTGTCATGACTTACGGCCAATCGTTCCATCTCGGCCACTAAACTGTTGTACTGCGCATAGGCCTCGGCCCTGAGCAGGTCGTAGTCGATCTGCTCGCGCTGCGTCTGCAGGATGTCGGTGAGCGAGGTGGTGCCATTGGCATACTCATCGCGCATCAGCTGGAGCGTCTTGGCGAGGATTTCCGTCTCGCTGTCATAGAGCTTCACCTTGCGGTCGATATCTGTCGCTCTCTTCTCAATGCCGAGATAAGTGGATCGCAAGGCATCCTGCCGTTGTTCAATTCCACTTGCGGCGCTCTCCTGCATCAGTCGGGCGCTCTTGCGGGTCTGATTCGTGCGCCGGCGAAAGACGGGCAGGATCACCTTGACCATAGGCATCCACATGTCTTTGCCGTTCATATTGGCCATATTGGGCATATCCACTTTTCCGTTGAGCATGTATTCCACGCCGACACCAACCTTGGGCATGCCCTGGGCCTTAGCCATTCGGTCTTGCGCCTCAAACGATTTCTGCTGGGCTTGAAGCTGAGCGATTGCGGGGTCGGAAGACTCTATCCGCGTCCAGTCGAGAACTGTCATCTTGCTGAGGATGATGGTATCGGGCAGGCTCAGCGCGCCATCCGGACTGCGGTGCATGGCGAGATTGAAGCGCTGGCGCTGCAACCTTAACTCATCCTCCAGACTGGCTTTCTTCTCTTCCAGCCGCTTGTCCTCAGCCTCAATCCGCAATTGGTCGCTCATTCGGCTGTAGTGGCCCATCGTGGCGGTCTTGTATTGGTAGGTGGCGACTTTCTGAATATCGGCCAACAGCCGTCGCTGTCGCTCCACGCTCTTGATCTTCTCTTGCGTGGCGAGCATGCTGTACCACTGGCGCTGCATGTCGAGCACGAGGTCGAGAGCCGCCTGTCTGAAACCTTGAAACGAAGCCTGGGCCTGCGCTTCCTTCTGCTCGCGTGCGGCCTTGAGCGAGCCTGCCCAAGGAAACATTTGCATGAGGGAGAACGTGGCTATCTGCTTCCCGTTCACGTGGTTCATAGCCTCGGGATAGAAGCCCACGGTCAGTTCGGGATCGTTCAGCTGTCCCTCAGCGCAGGCACTGGCCACCTGGGCTTTGTAGGCTTTGTATTGTCTGGCTAAAGCTGGATTGTTGCTCATCGCCGCATCGATATAGACAGCGAGACTGTCGGTCTGAGCTTGGACAGTCATCGTCATGAGGAGCATCAATGCACTATATATATATTTCTTCATCATTGTTTCTGTTGTTTTTCGAGTTTACTTTCGCGCCACCAGCATTGCAGCACGGGAACTACAAACATCGTCATGGTCTGAATAAGCATTCCACCGAACGTTGGGATACTCATGGGCACCATGATATCAGCACCCTTGCCCGTAGAACTCAGCACAGGCAGAAGGGCAATAAGCGTCGTGGCGGTCGTCATGCAGGCTGCGCGCACTCGCTTCTTTCCGGCCGTCACCACAGCCTCGGTGATTTCTTCTCGGGTGGAGGGCTGGAGCCGCTTGAAGGTCTGATGGATATACGTTCCCATCAGTACTCCGTCGTCGGTGGAGACGCCGAAGAGGGCGATGAATCCCACCCATACGGCCACGCTCAAGTTGATTTGTTCCATGCCGAATAGTGTGCGCATGTTCACACCCGCAATGTCGAAGTTCATGAACCACGGTTGTCCGTAGAGCCACATCAGGATGAAGCCGCCGGCAAAGGCAACAAACACACCCGAGAAGTGAATCATGGATGCCGTGATACTCTTGAACTGGAAATAAAGAATCAGGAAGATGATGAGCAGGGCAACGGGAATGACGATCTGCAACCGTTTTGCGGCATGCACTTGCTGTTCATAGCTTCCGGCGAACTTATACGATACGCCCTTGGGCAGATCTATCTTATGCTCAGCCACAAGCTTGTCAATAGTTTCCTTAGCTTTGTTGACCACATCCACCTCGGCCTTATTGCCTACTTTGTCAAAGGTGATATAGCCTACAAGGAAGGTGTTCTCACCCTGAATCATCGTAGCTCCCTTGACGAAGTGGAAGGAAGCCAACTCGCCTAAAGGTATCTGAGTTCCGTCGGCAGCCGGAACGAGGATTGCGGCAAGCGCATCGGGATTATCGCGCAGCTCACGGGCATAACGCACCCTGATGGGGAAGCGCTCACGGCCTTCCACGGTATTGCCTTCCTCCATTCCGCCAATAGCCGTCTCAATCACCGACTGCACCGTTCCGATTTGAATGCCATAACGACCCAGTTTCTCGCGGTCGGGTTCTATCTCTATGTAGGGCGCACCTTGCGCACGGTCGTAATAAACAGAGGCCGACTGCACATCGTCTATCTGCTTCAGGGCTTTTTCCATCTGCAATCCTGCTTTGTCGATACTCTCGAGGTCAGGACCGTAGACTTTCAGTCCCATCGGAGCTTTCATACCCGTGGAGAGCATCACCTGCCGGGTAGCGATGGGCTGAAGTTTGGGCGAGCCGGTGAGACCGGGAAGATTGGCCGCACGAGAGATCTCTTCCCAAATATCGTCTTCTGTTCGGATTTCCTTGCGCCACTGACGGAAATAGTCGCCATGGCTGTCGGCCACCAGACTGTCTTGCGGTATCCGTTCGAATCCTTCTTCCGGATCGTATACTCTGCCGCTCTTGAGGATGAAGCGGCCCTTGCTGTCGGTTTTGAACCTTGCCCGATGACCATCGAAGTCGAGCATGTATTCGGGCTTATAGTTGATGGTGGTCTCATACATCTGTATGGGAGCCGGATCGAGGGCACTCTCTGCCCTGCCCCATTTGCCCACAGCCGACTCTATCTCAGGAATCTTCATCAGCCTGCGGTCTATCTGCCTGCAGAGCCTCAGGTTCTCCTCCACTCCGCTATGAGGCATCGACGTAGGCATGAGCATGAACGTGCCCTCATTGAGCGTCGGCATGAACTCGCTGCCGGTATGCTTCCATATCAGTATTCCGCACACCAATACCACAGCGGGGATGGACATGAAGGCCAAACGATGGCTGAGGCACCAGCGGAGAATACGCTCATAATGCAATACCATCAGCCACAACAAGGCCAAAACCAGTCCGACAAGGCCCAGGACGAAAAGCATATTGATGAACATTCCATTCTGTGGTCCCAGCGGAAGCCACATGGAAGTCAACTTGTACACGGCAATGATAACGATGGCGCCTATTAGCAGGAGATTGGACTTCACCCGCCACCGGCCAATCCTGACGGTCTCGAAGCGCCCGGGCTTAAGGATGCGCATGGCAAGCCGCCGCGGAAGCCTAAGGGAGAATATCCAGTAAGCCAGCGTAGGAAGCACGGTCAGACCGAGCAGCAGCGCTGAGAGCAGAGCAAAGGTTTTGGTGAAAGCCAGCGGATGGAACATCTTTCCTTCTTGGGCCTGCATGGCAAACACGGGCAGGAAGGAGACGATGGTCGTGCCCATACCGGTCATCACGGCCGATGACACTTCGTTCACTGATTCTAAGATGAGCTGTTCCAGTGCCTCACCTCGGATGCTGTCGCGGTCGTCGCGGGCTTCGAGATGCCTCACCACGTTCTCCATGAACACCACGCCCACGTCTACCATCACGCCGATGGCGATTGCAATACCACTCAGGGCAACGATGTTGGCCTCTACGCCGGTGAGCTTCATGATGATGAACGTGCTGAGTACGGCCAAAGGCAACATGACCGATATCACGATTGAAGCCCTGAGGTTGACCACCAGAATCAGCACAACGATGATACAGATGAGCACTTCGTGAGTGAGCGAGCTTTCCAGCGTGCCTATGGTCTCCTTGATGAGCTGCGTACGGTCGTAGAAGGGCACCACCGTGACTTTCGACACACTGCCGTCCTTGAGTTTTTTCTCGGGCATGGCGGTCTGCATCTCCTTGATTTTGTCCTTCACGTTGTTGATGACTTCAAGTGGATTGCTCCCTTCGCGGGCCACGACCACGCCGCCCACGGCTTCCTGTCCTTCCTTATCAAGTCCTCCGCGACGGTCGCCTGGCCCAAAGCTCACGCGTGCCAGATCCTTCACTCTGACGGGCATTCCTTCTCGGCTGGTCACTGGAGCATTCTCCAGATCGGCAAGTTTTTTCACATAGCCCAGTCCGCGGATGATGTATTCGGCCTGGTTGATTTCCATTGTTCCTGCTCCCACGTCGATGTTGGAGTTTTTCACGGCCTGCATCACCTGCACGAGATTGATGCCATAGGCGCGCATGGCCTCAGGATCAAGGTCCACCTGATATTCCTTCACGAAGCCGCCCACGCTGGCCACCTCGCTCACGCCTTCTGCCGACGAGAGCTGATAGCGCACGTAGTAGTCCTGCAGAGTGCGCAGTTCCTCGGGATCCCAGCCGCCTGCGGGACGACCGATCTTTGTGTCGCGGCCTTCAAGCGTATACCAGAATATCTGTCCCAGGGCTGTAGCATCGGGTCCGAGCTGCGGTTTTACGCCATCGGGCAACAGTCCACTTGGCAGCGAATTGAGTTTCTCCAGTATGCGCGACCGGCTCCAGTAGAAATCCACACCTTCGTTGAAGATGATATAGATGAACGACATGCCCATCATGGAGGTGGAGCGGATGGTCTTCACGCCCGGGATACCCATCAGGGCTGTGGTAAGCGGATAGGTCACCTGGCCCTGCATATCCTTGGGCGAGCGCCCCATCCACTCAGTAGAGATGATTTGTTGATTGTCGCCGATATCGGGTATAGCATCTACTGCAACTGGATTGCGCGGAACGAGTCCTGCATGCCAGTTGAAAGGTGCCGTGGAGAGTCCATCTAGGATAACGGCTATGAGCACAAAGGCAGAGACTATGCGATTGTGCAGAAAATAAGCAATGATTTTTTTCATTTAATAAGACTTTGTTTTGTTTGAGTATGAGCGCAAAACGGCTACGTTCAACGCTTCCCAGCATCTGTGGAGATGCCGTCACACAGTTTTCTCCCAATACACAATAGGAGAAATGCCTGGAAACCAATCATCCCCAAGATACGGAATATATTAACCCAACAAAACCGGTGCTCCCCTCACGCCATGAGGTGGCAGGAGATACGGGGGATGATAGTCCGCCATCCAGAACAGACCGGATGCAGAATCATCGCCTAGAGAACTGAATAATGTGAATGAATAAGATAGGAAATCAAACAGATGGGCATGAAACCAGTCGGCAGAAAAACTCTTCACCAGCAACTGCTGTGACTGAACCGAACTGTAGGAATCATGAATCTGCTTATGAAAGTGCTTGTTATGACAATGCCCACAGCCTTCGGGAGTCTCACACTCGGGCATATCCATTCCTGAAGGCTGATGAATTGTAAAATCATTTATAGAGACAGAGATCAACTCACCACCACAATAGTGCTGATTCACGCTCACTCCCGAAGTCGACAGGAGAAAGAGTATGGACAGGATGATGATCTCAAGTCGTTTCATGTTGCAAAAATAGTCATTTTCATAGTATTTTCCAAGTTTTTATGATTATTTCTCGAAAAACACAACTTGCCAGACAAATTTCTAAACCATTCGCTCCGGTCTCATGACGAAACGATAGAGGATGACAACGAAAGCCCTCAAGGCTGACTGTTGATAACCGACATCAACTGCTGCTCATCAAACCGCAGAAGCAGCTCCAAACGTTATCTTTTCTTCATTCCTCCACCTAAATCACGGATTCAATCTCAACCTGAGAACTTGTTTTGGTAGACAAAACGACCACGTATTCCCATTATTTATGGCTATAAGAAGTTTTTTCGAAAAAAAGCGCCAAAAAATTTGGAGCATCAAAAAAAATCTCTTACCTTTGCACTCGCTTTCAATAAGCAACCAACATGGTGGGTGTAGTTCAGTTGGTTAGAGCGTCAGATTGTGGTTCTGAATGTCGTGGGTTCGAGTCCCACTACCCACCCAAAAGGTAAGCAGTTGTCAATCAATTGCTTACCTTTTTTCGTTTTGGATGAAGTACAAGGTTTGCTTCCGTATTTCTTCCGTAATTTATTATTTCCCTATTTTCCTACGTTTGTTGAGATTGCGAATAAGGCCCAAAACTATGTTCGGTAAGGCGCTGGACAACAGCGGCCGCCACACATCTCGGACAGATAGCAAACAAAATTTTAATACATCCCCTTATTTTTAAAAGCATTCTTTCGTACAAGTCAGAAAGAATTCGTATATTTGCACAAACTAACTAATTGAACACATCTTTAGCCCTTAAAGATATTTAATGTAAACAGAAAACATAAAACAAAGACTAAACGAATGAAGATTACTACTTGCTTCTCTCTGCTATTGCTGGGCGCACTGCCGGCAATGGCACAAAACACCCCCCAATCGGCGCAAAGCCCCAGCCAGCCTCAGTCTGTGACAAAGTCGGATGGCATCATCTACAATCCACAAGGCACGCTCTATAATGGCCTCTACCGCCAATCGGTGGGCTTTTTCTTCGGCACGCCGAGAAATGCCGACGGCCTTGCGGGAGCCTACGTCGCTGATAACGACGGGGTGACTTATTACATACAGAACATCTTCTCGCAGTTCCAGACCGACACGTGGGTGAAGGCCACCCTGCAGGGCGATACGCTCTACATGCCGACTCCGCAGCTTGTCTATTCATATGATGATGGCGGAGAGACCAACAACATCTATCTGAGCAACATGAAGTACGACGAGGCACAGCAAACCTACGTTATCGACTCGGCTAATACCTTTGCGAAGTTTGTCTTCAGTGGTGATACGCTGAAGCAGGTCTCACCGCAGCTTCTCGGTATGACCGGCAACTCTGGCAGTTGGATGTACTATGGCGACTACGACCTGCGAATCTTCCGCAATCGTGACACGGTGGCCGTCGTGCCTGAGGACCTCAATGCCGAACGCTACTCGCTCACCTACAACGATGAGGATGGTGAACAACAGAGCCGACTGGTGAAGCTCGGCTTCGACGGCAACGACGTATGGCTCGGCGATTTCTCCGACAGATTTCCCGACAACTGGGTAAAAGGAGAATTGGGCAACAACCGCATCGTGTTTGAAAACGAACAGTTCTTCGGCTTCAAAGACAACCATCATGTCTACTTCACCACTGGCGAGCGCGAGGAAGCCACCGACCCGCAGACAGGCGAAACTGGCGAGATCTACGTGCTGTCTCCTCAGATACGTTTCGACCTCGATGGAGATGTCTATAAGTCCGACGGCGTGATGTTCACCAACTGGGGAAAGAAAGATGTCAACTTCCGCGAGTGCTATGAGCAACCACAGCTGACGAAGTTTGTTGAGACCCCCCAGACACCCGCCGATCCCATGCCCGTAGATTTCACCCCCTACGACACCGACGACCAGTACGGAACCTTCACTTTCACTCTCCCTGCACTCAGCACAACGGGTGAGGTGCTCAATCCTGACCGCCTCTACTATAACATCTACGTCGACGAGCGCCTCCTCACCTTTAAGGCCTCACGCTATGGCCTGGATCAGGACATGACCGACATTCCCTATTCTTTCGTTGATGGCCACACCTTCGTTGCCTCTTCATCCTACCCGCGCGGCCGCATCGTCTACTTCAAGGAGAGAGTGGGATCCTACTATTCCCACATCGGCGTGAAAGCCATCTACCGCGGCGCTGGTGAGAGCCACAGCTCCAATATCGTCTACAACGACGGCGATGTAGTCACAGGAATCACCAGTGTCAACGGCAGCGGCGAGGCTACGTCTGTGAGCTACTACGACCTGGCAGGACGCCGCGTAGAAGCTACATCGAAGGGCGTTTTGATCAAGGCTGAGACGATGACCGATGGAACAAAACGTTATTCCAAGGTGACCAATAAATAATAGAAGACATGAGGAAACTAATTATTTCAACACTTGCCCTCTCTGCTATACTCTGTATTCCCGCCGTTGCTCAGACCAGCGACGGGAATCCCGAGCCGCAGACCACCGACCCCATCGTCAAGAGGCCACAGGGCAGACTGATGAAAAACCAGGTGCGCAAGGCGATGAGCTTCTACAGCACCGGCTCAGGAGCCTACATCGACAGCGTTGACTACTACATTGGCGACTATGTGATGGGCGATGACGGCAGCGTCTATCTCAAGAATCCCTTCACCTTTTTCCCCACCCAAAGCTACCTGAAGCTTGACCGCCTTGAGGGCGACACCCTGGTGGCCCGGATGCCTCAGGCCATCTATCGCGAGGACGACACATACTATGTTTCGCGGCTCGTTCTGAAGAGCGGCAACCAAGGCATGACTTACGGCTACGAGCAGAATGCCGACGGATCGTTCAATACCGACATGAAGTTTCTCTTGCGTGGCGACACCCTCACCATGCTCGGCGGTGAAACCGCTGGCGACTATCCCGAAGTCATCCTCGGCTTGACCACGTTGCAGGGCAATTGGGCCGAGACAGGTGAGGCAGTCTTCACGGTGAGACCGCTTGATGTGCAGTCGGCACAGCTTCCACAGGGGGCCGTGCCTCAGCTATACCAGCTCACTTATACCGGCTTCTACGGTGAGGCTACAGATTTGGTGGAAGTCGCCTTTGCCAACGATAAAGTCTATCTGTCCAATCCTTTCTGCACCAGCGCCCTGCAGTGGGCAGAGGGCAACATTGCAGGCAACCGCGTCGCCTTCGGTCCACAATACTTCGGTCCCAATGAGGCCGAGGGCTACCACATGTTTCTTTGCCCCGGTGTGTATGATGAGACAGCAACAGACTTGTTTAATCTGTCCGACAGCCTGCGCTTCAACTACAACGCTGCAGCCAAGAGCCTTTCGGCCTCTTCGCCGCAAGCCCTTCTCATCAATGTTGGCAACGACAGAGTCTATACTGCCGGCGTCTACGTCGGTCCGTCACTGACTCCCTACACCGTCACAACCAGTCGTCCGGCTAATCCCGAGATTACAAACTTCGCACCCTACGGTGAGGAAGCAGAGAATGAGGGCAGCATGCAGTTTGAGCTTCCCTCGGTGGACATCAACGATCAGCCTCTCTTCAAGAACAACCTCTACTTTAGAGTATATACGGCCGCAGGAAAGACGTACACCTTCAATCCTGCCCAGTATGCAAGTCTGGAGGGCGAACTGACGGATGTGCCCTACGGAATGTCGGACAACACCGACTTCTTCATAGCCGACGACACCCATAAGTTCTATTTCCACGATGCAGTCGACAGTCTTGGTCTGCAGAGTGTCTATAAGGGCGAGCATGAGCTTTGCTCCGACATCGTCTGGACCACAGGCCGCACAACCTCAGCCATCACCCAGCCCGTCAGCCTCCACTCGACCGATGCCGACGTGCGCTTCTTCGATCTTCAGGGCCGCCGCATCTCAGGCAATCAGCGGGGCATCTGCATTCGTCAGCGCGTGCTTAGCGACGGACGGGTCATCAACGAGAAAATCATTCAATAAGCCAAAACAATGAAACTACTTTCCATAGCATTCGCCCTTGCCCTGACCACATTGTCGGCAACGGCGCAGACCAACGGGTCGTCTACCATCATCCGGGAGCAACCCGCGGGCATCCTGCACGACAACTATGCGCGCAGCAGTTATTATTTCTACACCAGTCAGTCCAGCACCACGGGTGTTTATTACGGCATCGACCTCTGGTCCACTTCGCGCTACGTGGAAGGCGACGACGGCTGCGTCTATCTCTACAATCCATTCTGCCAGCTCCCCACCCGATCATGGCTGAAACTCGACCCGGCTGGCGACGGTAAATTCGTGGCCCACCTTCCGCAAGCCATCCGTGAGGGCGTAGGCTACGACGAGAACGGAAACGAGGTCACCACCCTCTACTACGCCTTCCCCGTGAAGGAGTATGAGCGGGAAGACGGCACGCTCTTCTGCAAAGCCGACACACTGGCTGACGGCACGGTGAGGAGCGAGCTCAACTTCGTGCTGCGCAACGACTCGCTCATCATGACCGACGATGACTACATCGGCCTGATGACCGAGGAAATGAAATGGACGGGCTATGCCGACACCGACATCAAGGTGGGACGCGTGGACTACAAGCCCAACACGCTGCCCCAGACCGCTGCCTTGCAGGACTACACGATGGCCTACCAGACCCAGGCGGGCGGCAACGAGCAGAAGATTGTCAAGGTGGCTTTCGCCGACGACGGCAAGGTCTACCTGCTCAATCCCTACAACAACAGCAAGGCGGAAGTGATCGTCGGCTCCTACGATGGGGCCAAGACCGTCAGCTTCCCCACCAAGCAGTATCTCGGAGCCGACTGGGCCACCACCCACCACCTTTTCTTCATGGCCAGGGGCTATGAGCGCACAGGACAGCAAATCAACTACGGCGACTGGTACAAGTCGCTCCAAATGACGGTTGACGCCGACAGGAAGACCCTCACCGCGCAGCCCAACAGCGTGATGATCATCAATGCCGGCGACTCGCTGAAATACGCCTTGTCCTACTATTTCGACCCGACGCTCACGCTATATGAGGACCTGGCCCTCACTCCGCCCGCACCCGTCATCGACACCGAACAGTGTCAGGCCTACTCGGCCGAGGCGGGCTACGGCTTTGTCTCCTTCTTCCTCAGCCGCTACGACGCCTCGGACAACTACCTCAACACCGCGAAGTACTACTACCGTCTGTATGCCAACGACGAGGCTCACCCCTTCACCTTCACCTCAGACTCGTACACCAACGTCAGCCAGCCTATGACCGACGTGCCTGTCACGTTTGCCGACTACATCGACTTCTTCAACTACACGCTTCAGGGCAATGACAGGGAGTTGGAACGGTCGGTGAACATCTACGACGGCAGCGTGGCCCGCTGGGGCGTGCAGGCGGTGTATAAAGGCGGAGGCACTGAGAGCGTGTCGCCCATTTCCTGGTGGAATACTCCCACAAGCATCAGCAGCGTAAGCGGTCAGCCAAGGAAAGTTATCCGCACAGAATACTACGACCTTTCGGGCCGCCGTATCAGCCACTGCGAAAGTGGGCTCTACATCAAGGTGACTGTGTTCTCCGATGGAACACGTCAGGTTTCTAAACTCCAGGGCGAGTAGTTGAAGACAACAAGTCAGAATAGAACTTGAAACTCTCATTCAAAGATCAATAACATCCCTTTGTCCAAGGCCTACTCTTTTTAGGATAGGCCTTTTGTTTTACGCAAGAATATGATATCCTGGCGTACATGATAATCCCTGCGTTTTAGGGACTGTTCCCCGTATTATACAGACCCTTCAACAAAGAGCGACGAACCATGCTGACAGTTGTCAGCAGAACTGCCCACAGCTGTCAGCAGATCTGCCCACAGCTGTCAGCAGAACTGTCGACAGCTGTCAGCAATCATCAATCACCGATATTCGCAGTGCAGATCATGCAGTCTGAGAGTGGCGGCACGGCTTGCTGCCACTACGAGTTATCCCTGCATAACTCCCTGCTTGCTACGAATGGCATGCTGCCAGCCACGTAAACTTCCATCCTCCACTCCAACGAAAATATCCTGTGTGCTGATTTCACCTACACTCAAATGGACATCAAAAGGACAGTAAAACCTCGTTGACCGGAAAAAATCATAAGAATCAGTATAGGATTATCAAAAATAATTGTATCTTTGCCACGTATTACTATACTTGATACCTCAAGATGGTCACGACCGGCCTGAGTCAACACATTTGGATACAGAGGGATTACAATCCCAATAAAGCCAAAAACCACAGTCTGCAAAATCAAATTCAAAATACTATCTCTATATGAAAAAGGAAATCATCTTCTCTCTGATGCTGAGCGCAATGGCCGCATCACCATCCTATGCTCAGGATGCAACAGTCACCATCCACGCCAATGAAGGCACGCAGAAAATCTACAAAGAAATTTACGGACAGTTTGCCGAACACCTCGGCACCTGCATCTACGGTGGCCTTTGGGTCGGCCCGGACTCGAAAATCCCCAACACTAACGGCTATCGTAACGACGTGTTCCGGGCTTTGAAGGAGCTGCATGTGCCCGTTCTGCGCTGGCCCGGCGGCTGTTTTGCCGATGAATACCATTGGACCGACGGTATCGGTCCGCGCGACAAACGCCCCAAAATGCAGAACAACAACTGGGGCGGCACTATCGAGGACAACTCTTTCGGCACCAACGAGTTTCTCAACCTGTGCGAGATGCTCGGCTGCGAGCCCTATATCAGCGGCAACGTTGGTTCGGGAACCGTTGAGGAACTGGCCAAATGGGTGGAATACATGACTTCGGAAGGCGACACGCCCATGGCCAAGCTGCGTAGGCAAAACGGCCGCGACCACGCCTGGCACGTGAAATTCCTTGGCGTGGGCAACGAGAGCTGGGGATGCGGTGGCAACATGCGACCGGAATACTACAGCGACCTCTTCCGCAGATACTCGGTCTATTGCCGCAACTACGACGGCAACGTGCTCTACAAGATAGCCTCGGGCGCAAGCGACTACGACTACAACTGGACCAAGACGCTCATGCAGAACGTGGGATCGCGCATGGATGGAATCTCCCTGCACTACTACACCGTTGCGGGCTGGACCGGAAGCAAGGGCTCTGCCACAAAGTTCAACAACGACGACTATTACTGGACGATGGGTAAATGTCTTGAAATCGAAGATGTCATCAAGAAGCACTGCGCCATCATGGACCAATACGACCCGAAGAAAAACATTGGTCTGCTCGTTGACGAATGGGGTACATGGTGGGATGAGGAACCCGGCACCGTGAAGGGTCATCTCTATCAGCAGAACTCCATGCGCGACGCTATGGTGGCCGCACTTACGCTCAACGTCTTCCACCGCCACACCGACCGCATCCGGATGGCAAACATCGCGCAGGTGGTCAATGTGCTGCAGAGCATGATCCTCACCGACACCATCGGTCAGGGGCACATGGTGCTCACGCCGACCTATCATGTCTTCAATATGTATAAAGGATTCCAAGAGGCCACCTACCTGCCTGCTGACGTCAAGACAGACTCTATGGAAGTGCGCGGCAATGGCGACCAGAAGCGCCGGGTGCCCATGGTGAGCATCTCTACGGCAAAGATGCCCGACGGAAATATCATCGCCTCGCTTGTCAACGTCAGTCTCGACCGTACGCAAGAGGTAGAATTGGACTTCGACGGCTACAAAGCCAGGAGCGCGAGCGGCCAAATCCTGACCTGCAAGGACATTAAGGATTATAACGACTTCGACCATCCGTCAACCGTTGCGCCAGCAGCTTTCAACGGTGCTAAAGTCAAAGGCGGAAGACTGATGGTCAAGCTGCCGGCCAAGTCTGTGGTCGTAATCAAAATTTGCAAATAACCCACTCACGTTCTGAATGCTTCTGAATACAAGTTCTGCAAAATGAAAAGGATATTTTCTCTCATTTGTCTGTTCAGTCTGTTTCTCTCGGCCGGCGCACAGAATGCGGCGCGCGAGGTTACGATCAGCAACTCAGCCGACAAGCAGTCCATTCTCTATGGTTTTCTGCCCCAGCACGCCACAGGTCGCGCCGTCATCTGCTGTCCGGGCGGCGGTTATGAGTGGCTGGCTATGGATCATGAAGGCTTACAATGGAAAGACTATTTCAACAACCAGGGCATAGCCTTCTTCGTCTTGAAATACCGTTTGCCCAAGGGCGACCGCACGCTGCCCTTGAGCGATGCCTACAACGCCATACAGACCGTGCGTGACAGTGCGGCGGCATGGCACATCAATCCCAGCGACGTGGGCATCATGGGATTCTCGGCCGGAGGTCATCTGGCCTCTGCCGTCTCTACGCATGCCAACGCCCAGCACCGCCCCAATTTCTCCCTTCTGTTCTATCCCGTCATCTCGATGGACGAGAAGATAAGCCATCAAGGGTCTGTAGTCAACTTCCTGGGCGAGGGACGCAAGGACGCGAAGCTGGTGAACGAATGGTCGAGCGACAAGGCCGTGGTGCGCCATCTCACTCCGCCCACGCTCATCATCCTGGCCAACGATGATGATGTGGTGCCTCCCGTGACCAACGGCATAGCTTACTATTCGGCCATGCGCAACATGGGTTCCGACGCCTCGCTCATCGTCTACCCTACAGGCGGCCACGGGTTTGGCTTCAATCCCGACTACAAGTATCACCAGCAGATGCTGGACGAAATCACGTCATGGCTCAATCACCTGCAGGCGCCCAAGCCAGACGCCAAGCGTGTGGCCTGCATCGGCAACAGCATCACCGAGGGCTTCGGCATCGATATGTGTTCGGCCAACAGCTATCCCACTCAGTTGCAGCAGCTCCTGGGGCCCGGCTATTGCGTGCGCAACTACGGCGCGAGCGGTTTCTGCATGCTCGCCCATAGCGATTGTCCCTACGTCAGGCTGCCGCAGTGGCACGATGTGCTCAACTTCAACCCCGAGATCATCGTGCTGAAGATGGGCACCAACGACACAAAACCTTGGAACTGGCAGCACGCCGATGAGTTTGAGCAGGACTATCAGCACTTTATCGACACGCTGAAAGCCTTGCCCTCGAAACCGGAGATTATCCTCGCCTACCCTATCCGTGCATTTGACAACCCGTTCAGCATACGCGACTCTGTGCTCACGGCCAGTATCATTCCAACAATCAAGAAGCTGGCACGCCGCAACCACTTGCAGTTGCTTGACCTGCACAGCCTATTCACGCCGCAACTGCTCAGCCAATCAAAGGAGCGGCTCATCCAGCAGGATGGCGTCCATCCCACGAAGGCTGGCGCGGCCATGATAGCGCAAAGAGTGGCCGAGGCCATAAAGAAAAGAAAATAGACATTACAAAAATCGCGACCCACAGAGATGTGAGCCGCGATTTTTTTGTATGAACGAGTTCGCCACCTACTCCAACCTGAACTGAGAAGGCGTCTTTTTCATATAAGTCTTGAAATATTTGGTTAGCATTGCTGCATCGGAGAAGTTGAACTGATAGGCTATCTGCTGCACGGTATCGGTTGAGCTGAGAAGCCGATGGGAAATGAGAGTAAGGAGCTTCTTGTTGATCCAGACTTTTACGGTGTCGCCACTGATTTGTTTCACCACTCTGTTCAGATATTGTGGCGTGACATTGAGCTGAGAAGCATAGAAGAGCACAGAATGCTCCTGCTCTATGTTGTCGTCCAATTCCTTCATAAATTTGCGAAAGAGCTGAACCATCACCACAGAGACATCAGGATCAGCATCAGGATTGTCGACATCGTTACCGAAGCAAGTGGCAATTTCAAACAGGTAAAGCTGAACTACCAACCTGATCATTCGGCTGTTAGTGGGGTTGTCCGTACGATTGGCCATAGCCGAAATCTCAAAAAGACTGTGCATGATTCGAGCCATAGACTGTTCTGAGAGATGGAAGCAGTTCTTCATGGTCATGTATTTCATGAAGGAATAGTTGAACGGAGGCTCCGTGGCAATCAGCGAAGTGACGAATCCACGCCGCATACCAATCACTATCGCTTCATAGTCGGGTGAACATTTCACGAGCGACAACTCATCACTATTCACTTGGTCTACGAAGTCACTGGCTACACAGTCTATCGTCCTGCCGCCGACTATCCAAGAAGAATTCCCTTCAGACATATTACGTGTAGATGCCAATCTCCGGCCAATGCCTTGAAACCGTCAGTACCATTGACTCTTTGCACCCGCAGATCATCGGTAATGATGGGCAGATGGCTGTCCTCACTGTCGAAATACTTATCAATATAGTCCATCGTAGAGATTCCTTTTCTGCAAAAATACACAAACTTTGATAAATGTGCAACTCAAAGCAAGAAAAATAGAACCTAAGCTTGTCAAAACAGAAACAAAGCCATGCAGATTATACATTTACATTTATTTTTTCCAATCTTACTGTCCGTTTTGACAAAGCCAAAACAGTTTTTTATCCATAATTTTGCCCGCGAAGAGTTACCAACTAGGGTGTCCAATTCGTTGTGCCAATTTTAGCTCACTTTTCTGAGCGTCTTGGTCCGTTCTGTAACCCAATTCTTGGGCAGGTGCTCGGTTGACCAGGCACTGATGTCCTTCAGTTTCACATTT
>Ga0256406_1003857_pt1 | contig 17937 bp, 10 predicted proteins | sample RumenRJG_03DNA_FD_185986 | JGI IMG/M metagenome (GOLD analysis project Ga0256406, IMG submission 185986) | Bovine rumen microbial communities from Lethbridge, Alberta, Canada - RJG_03 | ecosystem: Host-associated > Mammals > Digestive system > Stomach > Rumen | place: Canada: Alberta | collected...
GCTGGTGGCCGGCACGAGGCCGGCCACTACACTGCCACCAAAGACCGATGAACTTCCGTACTGCTTTTTATCCTGTCTTTTCTTTTTTATCCCGATATTTTTTCTTACCTTTGTCCGCAGTTTGCGCTTGTGGCGGAATTGGTATACGCGCTAGACTTAGGATCTAGTGACTTCGGTCGTGCAGGTTCGAGCCCTGTCAAGCGCACCTTAAACGGTGTTACCTTATTGATAATCAGTAAAAAAAGCGAACTGACTCTATTAAATATGGCAACAATGAACAAAATCCTACAATTCTACGACTACGATAAGGCGTTGGCCTATTTCAAAGATCAGCTCCTTCATATTCATTAGGCAAATGTGAAGCGGTCGGGTTTCAAGGTCATTGCCAAGCCGGTGTTGTTGCTCACCGTGCTGAAGGCTATTGACGATGAGGCCATCACGGTCAATCGTTTCGACTACGACCAATTTGAGCCACGCTATACCGCCCTTTTCAGACAGTATTTCATGCAAGCCCGTCAGGAGTCGCTAACTCCGATGTTTTATCCCTGGTACTTCATGAGCCACGACGACTTCTGGCATCTCTCTTGGCAAGGCCGCGCGCCAATCCAAACAGAGTCGCCCTCCGCTGCCTTCATCCGCCGCAACACTATTCACGCCTACTTCTCCGACGACCTGTGGACCCTCGTCAGCCATCCTACCTACCGCCACCAGCTCATGGAGTTCCTCATCAACGAGAAAATCATTGCACCTCTCCGTGCAGCCGACGGAAGTATAGCTGCAGAGTCCGGCCCCTCGCTCAAGACCTTGCTCATGATGCTGATGGCTATATAGCCTCATTCGTGATTTTGCAGGTAGTCGATATAGAGTGCACGGAAGTAAGCTTGTAAGTTGTCATAGTCATAGTGCAGATTTCCTATCCAGCTTGGATTGATTTGTATGTTTGGATTCTTGCTATAATAAATAGCATAGAGGTTACGCGTCTCGAATGTTTGAGAGACACTAACCAATTCCATGAGATCATTTGTCTTAATCCAATTATTGACAACTTCAAAGGGCGCTTTTTCAACTAAGGTGTCTACAGCCTCCTCGTAGGGGCCAGACATTGGATAGTCTTTTATTTGTTGGAAGATTAGCTCTTTTGAGCTATTCAAATAAAGAGGAGATTGCATGTTATTCCTTGACTCATCGATTAAATAATCTATGCATTGGTCCAATAGCACATCTTTCCCTTTGATGTCCGGTTGAAGTTCTTCAATCTCCCAAGCATTGGCAATCATCATTGATGAGAGCTCATCAAAAGTAATATAAGTCTGCGGCTTCTCAAAATGGATAAAATCAGTGATAGCCAACATGAGAAGATAATCATATGGAGTCGTTACATTTTCTCTAATATGCCTGATTTTACCCTTGGGAGTGTACTCCGAAAGAATATCCATGGAAATGCCTTCTTGCTCCGCAGGTTTCTCTTGGCTGTTGTCGGCTTCATCAACTTCCACATTTTCTTGTTCGTTGTTGACTTCTTCAAGCAAGTTTCCGTTCTCGTCATACCAAAAATGATCAACTAACAACTCCCATCTATCTGTAACCACATTCTGCCTTATATTTTCTATAAGTAGACCTAGGTCATTTATATCGGAAAGTCGTTTGTACAATTCAGACTTAGAAGACGCCTTAATAATTCGAGCTCCCGTATGATAATATTCTTCTCCTTGAGAATCGATTTTGTTAATACTCAAAGAGGAATAGGTCATAGAAATTCGATATAGTTCTCCATGAAGTTCCAATATCGATCCTGAAGAAGAATACACAATAGCCCCAGACTCATCATAAAGACGACATCTATTATTATGGTTTTCAATTTTGAATTTGATTGGCTCCTCCTGTTCAGTGGTAATCGGTTCCGAATCATCTTCTTGCGGTTCTTCGCTTTGGACATTCTCACTCAATAGATTCTTTCTACTCTGCAGATCCTTTATCTCATCTTGATGATTATCAATAAAAGACTCAACATCTTCTGTTGTTCTCTGCAATTTTGAGGCTATTTCTTCAACCGATACTCCATCAACATAACTTACCAATGCTACAGACTCCTCTCTTTCTGTCCACTCAGCATTTAACCGATGATAGTTTTGTTGAATTACAGATTCCTCCTCCTTGGGAGTAGGCTCTTCTTCATTTTGGTCACTATCATCGATAATGAACTCATCACTTGATGGTTGTTTCGGTTCCAAGTTCTCTAGTTTTCCAGTGGTCTCGATAATTCTGTCTATCAGTTCTGATGCATTAGGCAAAGACATCAAAGCATATTTTAGATTGTACAGGAATGCTGAATAAATGTCTATAAACGAGACGTCGCTATTCTCTCTTGAGATGGTGTTATTGTAAATAGCCTCACATAGGTGCTTCACCGACGGAAAATGCTGTAAGAAGCTATGTCTCTCTGCATGATGTTGTTTTAGAAATGTAAAGTAAGAAAGATTCAACTCTATCTTTTCATCTAAAGTAAGAGCATCGTAAACCGAAGAAGCGATACCTTCTGCGTCATCAGTCAACGCGGACGTACTCTCTTTGTTCACTTTCAGAGAATTAAACAGTTCATTGGGGTCGGTGATTACATCCATATCGTAGTTCTCTTCTACGTTGCTCTCTATTTCCTTCTCATCCAAATTCGTGTACGACGATAACAGAGTTCTTTTGAAATCTTTTCGAGAGGAAGGCAGAGTCAACAGAAAGTATAGATCTTCATCTAACATAGCATATTTCACAGAGTCAACAATCTCGCTCTTTGAAGGCTTAATGTTGTTGTCGGCCATCAGTTGTAATACATTGGTAGAGTTTGATTTAGTAATGATATGCCAAAATGGTTCACCATACATACACCAAAAAGCTTTCGCAGCATAGTGTGAATCATAACTTCCTACTCCAATGAACTTCTCCCAATCCTTTTTATAAGCCTTTTCAAGATCTTCATTGTATAGTATTTCATTGCTCCTAATTATATCTTGAGCAACCAAATCCATGATTGCAAACAGAAGTATTGCCTTCTGCCTTGCATTCATAGAATTATCACCTTTCAAATTTGAAAAGGCTTTTATATAATCACAGCCTTCCATATACACTCAGATTACAATTGTTCTACGTCAGAGTCACTGTCATCGTCTTGTACTTCTGTCTTTTCTGACTTTTCTGTTAACTGCAAGAATATATCAAGGAAAGCTCTTGGTGAGAAAAAATATCCTTCTTGCTGCATCTTGTCGGCCAAGAAAGAGAATCCATAGTTGGCGTACTCTTCCATTGTGTTGACCAACTTTGTGACAGCTTTACTGATATCTTCCTCGCCTTTGTCAATCTTGATCCAATTAATATCTGTTCTTGCAACAAGGGCATACAGAATGTATCGACGAATTTCTGGATAAGCCTTTCTTGTTTTTGAAGCACCATTGCCCCATTTTTCCAAGGGTTGGCCTAATACTTTGAGATCGTTAGAATCATCTGATAAAGGCAGCCTCTTATCGGAATACAGCCCTATAAAGAAAGCGAGGATATACACTTCATAGCCAGCACCGAATATTTTTGCTTTCGCCTCTGTGTTCTCAGAAGCCCCAATACCATAATCGGCCAACACTCTGATGACACTATCCTCATATTGCTTCTCAAATCTAGGATTTCGTCTTCCCCAAATATCTTTCAGTGGCTCATCCATATGTGAGTCTATATTTTTGTCTTCGTTTAGAATACTCATAATTATTTTATTTTAGTAATAACCGTTTGGATGGTGCCTAAGTCTCTGTCATCGAACGGGCGTTTCTTCTCTATCCGATAAACAGAACCGTCAATACCATCGACTTTGTTCTGGTCAAGGATCATTCCTCCATGACCATCTTCTTTCAGGAAACTCTTTGTGACTATAACAATCTGTTTATCAAGTTGGCTTACTACCTTAAAGAACTCGCTCTCTTTTGCATCTGCGAAAGAGGAAGTCGGAGCATCGAAAATCAGTGGAAATTCTGTTTCTTTTCTCTCACTGGAAAGTTGGCCAATGGCAAAGAGCACTGACATGAGATAAGTAGTCTTCAATGCTGTGTTAGGATTGAAGATTCTCGTACCATCGGTATTAGTAAGAACTGCTTCACCTTGTCCTTGTCCTTTTTTACCTGGCACTTCTAAAATTCTGATACGTCCCTTAAAGTCATCTGTATTGAGCTTATCCAAATAGACATTTGCTTTGTCCTCGATATTCATTAACAGACGTTTCTTGTTCAGCTCTTTTGCATTCTCAAAAGCTTTCTTGATTTGTGAAATCATTTGCCAGGTTTTGACATACAATTGAGCTTCTGTGCCTTCAGCCAATTTTGCCAACTGAGATTGTGCGTCATCCAATTTTTGCTGATGAATTATTCTCTGGTTATTCAAGACTCCTATCCGATCTTTGGCGCTCTTTTGCTTATCCATCCAACTTGAAATGTTGTTGAAATTTGCCATTAGCTGATCTTCTGTAAGACCATCTGTCTGCGATAGAATACGTTTCTTCGTCTCATAAGCTTGGTCGAGATTATCATCAATCTTCTTAATATCGTTATGAAGACGATTATTTAATGAAATCAGTTCTAGGATGCTACGCCGCATCTTGGTGATTTTGTCTAAATTGTCGGTCAGCGTCGTATCACTTTTCTGCAGTTCTTCGATGTAGTTGCATTTGAACAGAGGAGGAACTTCTATATCCGTATCTTCATCGTGTACAGGTTCTTTGAGCGAATCATAATAGTCTTGAAGTTTTTGGTTCATGAAGTTCCATGCTTCGCTATTCTTCGGAGCAGGACGACCACAAACTTTACAGACCTCATCATCTAGCATTTCTTTCAAGATGCCTGGCCCTGGGATATGAGCTGGTAAGGGTGTGAATGCTGTCTGCATCCTTTCTTTCTCTTTCTGCATACCATATTTCAGGATATGCTTGTTTTCTTGATTTCTTTTTATGCGATCAAGCGTATTTACTTTATCACTGTATTCCTTAGCAATATGTTCAAAGCCCATGAGTATCCAGAGCTTGTCAAGCAAATCGGTTGAATAGTTTTCTTTAATAAGACGTTGCTTATCGGACCTCATTCTTGTAAGGCTATCAATTCTGTCATTGACATTTTTAAGAAGTTGAGAAGCCTCTCGGCTTTGCTCAATGTTCTTCAAAAGTTGTCCGAAATTAGTAGCTTCCTCTGATCTTCGCTTCAACTCTCGGTCGATATCGCCAATGATGGCTGATTCTTGTGAGATGGTTTGGCGAAGCCCCTTGATTTTCTGTTCATTCTTTCGGTCAAGGCGCTGTGCATTGTCTCTTGCTTGTTCGGCCTGCTTAACTGCAAAAGTCATCAAGCTAGAATAGGATTCGAAGTCCTTTACATCGCTAAAGGTCTCAATAAGATTTTGTAGTGCATTAGATTGTTTAAGGACATCAAGGTTCTCCTCTCCTTTAAGCATGGAATATTTCCTGATAGCTGTAGGAAAGTCATATTCAAAAAGCTTCCCATCCTTAGAAGTTCGTTCCACGCCATTTTGTTCACTTAATGTGAAGCTATAGTTCGACGTGGTGATTTCTCCATCGAAAGACTTTGTGAACATAAAATTCTTTTCCAGCACCTTCTGTGAACCATTATGCTCGTATGTCAACGCCACACGAACATTATCAGACTCATCGGCCTCCAGCTCGTCAGATCGCTTCCTTGAAATATATTTAATATCCATTTTGTTAGTATTGTCAGTAATGAATAGCCAATCAAGTGCATCGAAGAAAGTTGTTTTGCCATCACCGTTGTTACCAATGATCAGATTCAATCTGTCACTTAAATCGAAGGTGTTAAGCCTATAATAACTTCGAAAGTTTTCTATTTCTATTTTCTTAATTATCATTGATCAGATTGCCGTTAATATAGTTGAACACTGTTCTGTACACTTTTTTAAACTCCGAGTCGTCGTTAACGCCATTGAAGTCCTTAATGAATCTAGCGACGGCTCCAACGACAACAACGTTTGAATTGTAGGCTGTGTACATATCCTCATAGTCATTAGCATCATAGTCGTAAAGCTCCTGAAGGGTTTTGTCTTCAAGAACCATGTGAAGCATTCGTTCTTTATTTGTCATACGCAGTTATTATTTAGTATCTAAACTTAAACCATAATAATCAATTACTTCTCTTAACTCCATCTCAGAGTAAGAAGTGTTCTCCGCTAATTGGGCGAAATTATTTACTCTCGATAGCTCATTCCGAAGAAGGCCCTGCTCCATTCGATAATCACCACTCATAGGATTTACCATTGGTGCTACGACCAAGTCGTGAATGATTGCAATCTCCTTGTCTTTATGTTGCCGAAGCACACGTCCTCTCCGTTGTATGAATTGCCTGGAATTACCAGTACTAGAACAGAAGATAGCCATTTCACTTCTTGGAATGTCTATACCTTCATCAAGACATTTCATAGAGGTGAGAACTTGTATTCTCCCTTCTGCGAAATCGTTCAGCACCTCTTCTCTATCTTTCTGTCCTGACACGAATTTTCTCACTGTGATGGATTGATCAAGATCACAAACAGCACGTGTGTAGAGATTGATGAGATGATCTGCTTCTGCATTATCATCGATGACATCTGTCAAATCGAAGTCGTCACTGTCTGGCATATAATCGGGCTTACTGCCTTCTGGGACGTAAACAAGAGTATATTTCAAGTTTCCTTTTTCTTTGTATCGATCATAGATAATCTTTTTAAAGACATCGAGCTTGCCTACAGCCTTATGAATGATTCTCTTTCGCTTCAGCAACAGCATCTTCAGTATCTCGTCGGCATTGTCGAATCCGCAAGTCTCGTAGTTGAAGTACTTCGCTATTTTTAAGGATAGCTCTTCGTATTCAGTCATTTCCTCGGCATTCAATCTTACCAAGTGAGGATAATAGAGATATTTGCAGAGTACACCATTCTCTATTGCCTTCTTCATTGAATATTCGAAAGTATATTCGTCACCTTTGATATTGAAGAACTTACTTATCGCATTATTTCCTCTATCGTCGAATTGTCTCTGTGGTGTTGCTGACAAGCCAATACGTCTCCCATAACATATCGTCTTCATTTTTTTCAACATGCTCGACGAACCCATATTGTGACACTCATCGGCAATAAACAGCACCCGTTTCCTATCGAACTGATTGAGCAGATTGAATGTCTTTTCTCTGCAGAATGAGGAGTAGGTCGATATGATGATGAAGGAGTTGAGTTCATCAGTTCCAGTATTGTACTTCTCGTTAAAAATCAGTCTGTCAATATTGTCTTTCCATAGTGGGTTCTTTGAATAGACCTTTATTATATTGGAGAAGTTGAACTTCAAGCACTCTTCTTCCCACTGGTCAACTAGTGCTGCTGTAGGTACAAGAATGATAGCCTTATAATATTTTTTGCGCTTATAAATCTCTAACAAGCAATTGAGGGCCGTTATGGTTTTACCGGTCCCCGTAGCCATGGCAAAGAGACCTTTCTGCCCATTGAGTACCCATTTATCAAACGCCTCTTTTTGATAATCGCGAGGACCTGATGGGTAAGGGAAATGAGGAGTATCTTCTTGCAATTTCAGATACATCGATCCCTCGCTGTTCTTGATTTCGCTTTCTACTTTTCGTCTAGCAAAACCTAATGCTTTTTGTAAGGATGGATTCTCATCTAATTGATCATCAATAATATCTTTTTCATCTTGGAGAAGCTCTTCGATACCCTTGTTATTGAATGCATCTGTAATCTGAGTTTTGATGTCTTTCACTTGAAGGTAATCAACCGATGGATTTTCTCCTTTAAACGTGTTGTTGAAATCTCGTTCTATCTCGAAAATATTAGCCTGTGAAACAGCTCCGTCCCAATCACAAGAGACAGTAAAGCTCTCAATATTGTCTACTAATGCGGTTTTAGAGAAATTACAAGACCCCTCAAAAGCCACCTTGTTCTGACCATCACTGAAAAGACCAGTCTTCGTATGTGAGATGCCGTTTTCGTATCTAGGACTGACGACCTTGATTTCCATTTTGTTGTTTCTAATCAGCCAAGCCAGACATTCAAAGAAATGCTTATCCCGCTTAGAAAGAGTTGCTCTAATCAGACTTAACTTCTTTATATCAAAATATGGAAGCGAGAGGTCGTCTTCGCCAACCATAATTGCAATTTTGTCTTCTTGTGAGAGGAAATCGTTGATGATCATCCTCATTTGCCCACCATGATAGAGGAAAGACGCGAAACCATCAGACAACACATTAATGGCTGTCGAAGAGAAGAACCCAAGCATGAGATCAAACTTGTCAGCACAGCACAAGCTGTTAGAGAAGAAACCAACTGGTTCCCACTCTGTACCAGACTTAAACCGTCTGTGTAATGGTAAAGCCAATTCATCCTTCAACATTATTCTTATTTTTAGATAAAGCAGTTTGCACACATAATCTCGTCACCAAAGATATCGGCGAGGGTAGTGCCTTTGTTGTTCTTTTTATTTTCTTCCTGCCGGCGAATGACATCGAGTTTGATCTGGCGGATACGTTCCGGCTTGATGAGGTCGGCAAGGCTCTCACCTTGGTTCCAGGTGTAGCCATCCTTCTCAAAGGTCATAGCTTTTTTGAAGAGGTCGGGATGCTGCTCATAAAGCCAAATCCACTCTATCTTTTGCTGATAAAAGCAGAAGTAGCAACCACTGCGGCTGCGGCAGTAAGTTCCCTTCTTTCCGTCCACTTCAAAAGGAATCTCCTCATAGTACTTGGGAACTCCGACACCACTCTCGCGAAGCAGACGGAAGACATCAGCTTTGACGATGATGTCTTCATTGTCGAGAAGCGGAAACTCTTCTTCTGTCAGTTTCCCGACAGGATAGTCGGTGGTGTGGAGAAACTCAAACACTGCGTGATTGAACATCTTCACATCGAAGTCGAGCAAAGCATTCAACTTCTTGGAGTAGTAGAATTGTTTGGTAATGGGACGGCGGACTACTTCCATCAAATCTTCTTTCATAAATCCTTCAGGACAGAGTCGGTCGTAGATTTCAGTAATCTGATCAAGATGCTCATTATGAAGGAATTTGTTGACTACGTCCAGACTCCAAATGTTTCTGCGGAAGGGGAAGATGGATTGGATATTTGCCTTCGAAGAGATATAGCCATCACGATCCTCATCACCGCGAATGCCCACGTAAGAGATGGCCATATCGTCACCGACGAAACGCTCGAACTCGTCGAGTTTCATTTTCTTCGTACACCATCTTGCTTGGGGAGAGGGTAGAAAGCCACCCATAGACTTCAGAAAATGTTCAAAGGGAGTAGGCTCCGGACTACCCTCAGCAGCGCGAAGACGGGTGATATGCCCCAGGTAAGCGCCGAGTCTGTCTATCAACAACTCCGTCTCTGCCAATTCGCATCCAGTGTCGGAGTTGTAATATTCTATCTTCAAGTTGGGGTATTTCTGTTTCAGGTAGATGGATAGCGCAGCACTGTCCTTTCCACCAGAAATGCCCAAAATATGTCTTACACTCATTTGCTCGTTCTTTCTTTTAAGATTTTCAGCAGTGTAGATACCGCAATATCATCATGCCCATGCAACAGACGATTGATATCGGTCTCCAGTGTCTCTGCCTTTTCTTTATCTTTCTTCATCAGTCGATAGGTCTGCGGCTTGATGATAGTTGCGTCTTTGCTAATCATGTCGAATGAGAAGACTTCGTCATCATCGTTGTCTTCTACCTTTGAAATATCGGCATACTTTTCACAGGCTTGGAACAACTCAATCAGTTCCTCAATGAGTTTCTCTTCTTGATCATCGCGAAGCCTATCCAAGGGTTGGTCCAAAGCCGTATAGCAGATTGACTGGTACCATTCTGTCCGATTATCGAATTCAGCCATTGCATGGTTATAGAACTCCTTAAGTCTGTCGGTGAGCAGGTAAGTCTTGACAGGGGCAAGACGTTTTCTAATCTCAACGACATATTCATCATATTTAAAGGATGATAAACCTAACACATCCACAAGCCGCTCTTCAATACGGTCAATCAGCTTGTTGTAGCATCCTCTCAACTCACGGACTGCCCGGTTGATGATATAGGCATATTGCTTGGCGAACTCCTCTGAACCTTGATTCTCTTTGTCATAGCCCAAAGCCTCGGGTAAATCTTCAAGGAAGGTTTTCTCCGGGTCTTTGGCTTTAGCAAGGATATCTCTAAACCGCAAAGTTTCTGTGTGGTCGAACTTTCGCGTGTGCTTAGCATAGTCGTTCAATCTCCTGTTATAGAAGAAGAAAAACGGCTTGATGGTATCGACAAGTTGGTCGCTTTTAATGGCTCCTGCTTCTGGAAGGTTGACGAATTTACGATACTGATTGAAGAACTCCATTCTTACCCCAGAAACATCGAAAGCTTTTATCAGATACTCACTTGGATGTTTTTGCAGCAACTCGAAGAATTCGATATTGACCTCGGGTATATAGGCACCATTATCTCCGTAGAGAGAATAGTCCTGCCGTTTGATATATAAATAGGTGGGGATCCAGAAATCAAGGAAACCTGCTTTGATTTTATAGGGTTGGGAAGAAAGCTTCTTAACCAACTCAGAAATCTTCCTCGGCTTTGATGTTGTGGACTGCAGGAATTCCTCGCAGGCATCCCACAATGACATCATCCCGGGATTAGATGGTTTATCCGTAAACCTACCATCCACATGCAAGCCGGTATTCTTCAGTAGTGAATAGTATATCGTCTTTTCTGGAGGGAACTTGTCTTGCTCAAAACCAAAATCTTCCTTGTCGCTGTTACTGATTAATGCTTGCAAATATTTGGCTTTTGCACTAGAAATGGAACTGCTCAATTTATTCTTGTTAAACAGCTCATTGATCATAACAGGAGTCTTTGAATAAACTTCGTCACAGACTTTTGATAGTAATTTGTTGAAATCTCGTTGGGATCTTACGTCTATTTCTTTGCCTTTGAATATCCACGTGACATTTCCATTATAACCGAATAAGCTCTCTTGAATTGCATTGTTCAGTTGTACTTCCTCATAGTCCCGCAGATTGTTGATTTCTTTGATAGCGACATGATCACCTTGGTCAATCAACACATGTCTGAGGATATAGTCGTATTTGTCTATCTGATAGAGATGGTCGACTATCTCATCGGTGTTGTTGAAGAAAGCAAAGATGATGGCATGCTCGCAATCTGCGCTCATCTGCTTCACCTCATCAATGTATCCTTTCTTTGAGGGGAAAAGCAGTTCAATATAACCGTCAATGTCACCTGTGGGTAAGATGTCCATGACTTCATCGCGTATCTCATACTGGAAATACCGTGGAGTTCCGCTGTGATAATAGTAGGCTTTAACAGGCGCAACGCTCTTGGAGAAGAAATCTGCAAGTTCTGCAATATAGGTTACCGGTCGGCTAACCACTAGTCCTGCTTTCGAGATTTCCTCTTCAATATTGATATCTGTACCTTCAAAGAGAAGGAGTCTGTGCTTGTATTCAGCATAGCGGATAATCTTATAGCGTTGTAGCGTGTTGATTATTTCTTCTGGTCTTTCAATGTTGAGTGCCAGATGAACGTAAGTGGCAAATTGCATCTTACTCATGGAAAAGGCTGCAGTACCAAGAAGGTTCATCATGCCTATGGCTTTGACTATCTTGATGGCATCGAGCATCATTTTTTTACTATCCCATGACTGCCCTTCCACTCTCTCCAAAGCAATCTTCATGGCACTCCAATTCATGGAATCTGCATTAGCATCTTTTAGAAAGGAATAGAAGTTATATACGACATAGTCATAAACCATCTGTAAATTGTAGGTCAATCTGTCTGATGGCTTGAATTCATTGAGCGAGTTGCTGCCCTGGGCATGTAGAAATGAAAAGAGAGATCTTTCATTCTGTCCGTATCTCTGAATGGCTTGGGTGATGCTAAATGCGGAGAAGGGATCCAATGGATAGAGACTCTTCGCATTTTCAAAGGAAAAGTCAGCTGAAACGAACTTCGTATCAATAGCAAGCTTATAAAGCGTATTCAGATTTGCTTCTTCAGCGTTTGTCAACTTGCGCTCATTCTCTTGGTTCTGGCGTGCAGCCAACATAAGAATCTGCTCTATGGGTTCTACGAAAACCAGTTCTTTGAATCGGCCTTTCACTTTATCCCATTCTTTACGTTGGTGTGGCTTCAGTCCTTTGGCGTAGGCACTGAAGTTTTGATGAAGAGTGGTCAACAGAAGAACTTTCCGAGAGGGTACATTAGCAAACTCAGCCAACTTCTGCATGAAATAGAGTTCGTTTTCCGGGTCGTTCTTAGCAGCATGTTCGAGCACCTTTCCAAATTCATCAATCATGATGACCAGGAAAGTGTTCTTGGCATCCAACTTATTGCAATATGCCCGCAATGCATCCAGAATACTTTCTGTGTTTCCTTCTATGTTAAGTTTGCGAGCAAGCAAATGTGGTAAAGATGCGTAATCGCCCACGATGTTAAGCGTCTTGAACTTCTCGTACCCCAATACTTCAGGGTGCTCAAATAAATATTTCTTCTTATTTTTCCCTGAGAGATCTTCCTGAAGGGCAATCAGAAAGCTGGACTTTCCCGTTCCGTATGTGCCAATAATGGTATAGGAATGAATACCTGTCTGGTATCCATTCACTATATCTGCCAAAACCTTCTTGGCATTTGGGGTCACGATATATTGATTTCCTTCTGGAAATCCTGTCTCTATATTCGCTGAAAGACTAAATTGATTCATGTGTGTAATATTTGTCGAGAAAGTCTTGCGCTTTACAATCTTTCAAAAACTGCAATTGTCGTACGCCTGCTACATCGCTATAATGCATGAGGTCAGAATACGTCTCACTGGCTTTTTGCAATAGGGCAATTGTTTCCATGTCGCTCAAGCAGAAAACGAGGCTCAACTCCTGAATAGAGTTGAAGTCTATGCTCAGATTCTCTCCTTTCCATTTGATAATGGCGTAGATGAATATTTCCAGGGGCAGTTGTCTTTTGCCTTCTATATTGAATTGGTAACTCTTGCCTTCGTCTGCCGTTCTAATCAGGTTGAGGTCGAGTAAGAGAGCGGTATAGTCTTCATTGCTATGTGAGTGTTGTGGCTCTACATAATTTTGCAACAATACGGCTACATCCTTCTTCGTCGTATTCTCATTGAAAGATTTAGCACGTTCGGCTTCAATCATATATCGCCTGACGGCATTGACGACTTGGGCGCGAGTGAATTCCTTACGCTCCTTCTGAATGCGCAAGAACATCCAATTATAGATGGTGGCCTCTTCACCCGTGACCAGCAGAAAATGCAAAAGCCATAGTGTCCCTAAATCTTCAATATAGGGGTCAACACCATCATGGTCATTGAAAATGTAATGTGCGATTGGAGTAAGCTCATCCTTAGAAGTAAGCATGAAAGCGCGCATCCAAAAGCGAATAGAGGATACCATGTTCTTTCCCACGCCGAGTTGTATGACAGCGTCAGAAGAGTTAAAATTATATCCATGCACCAAGAAGTCATATCCCTTCTTCAGCCATAGCGACTTACAAGAGAATGACTCATGGCCGGAGAAAACAAATTTGTTAGTCATTGTGGAAGGGACTTTTTATTGTTTCATTCAGCCAGAAGAAAAAGAAAGCGCATCCTCTTCCTTCTGCTTCCGTAACAGGCCGTCCCTTCCACAGTTAGCCAAGCGGTGAAAGCTTTAGGAAGGGATACGCCTATTACAGGCGACTCCCATTTCCTAAGCTCCACCGTTTTATTCATTGTTGGAAGGGACAATTCGTTACGGAGCCTTCAGAAATCAGATATCGCTATCTAATTCATCCAATATGTCTGACGTCCGGCATTACCTGCCATTTGTCATCCGCAAATTTACTAAAAAATATCTATACAGTGAAATTTAATACAGATATTTTTGTCTTAATTATCATGGGCAGATAACAGCACTAACTATATCATCTACTATATCGCACTCTGATATTTGGCAAACTGGTAGACGGAGGCGGGCATGGGCGAGAGCATGTGCCAGCGGATCTGCATCTGACGGCCATAGCTCACGACGTTGTATTTGTAGTCGAAGAACTGGGCGCGACCAAGATAGATATAACCCATCGTACGGTATTTGTCGTCGGGGAAATTGCTTTGCTCCCTTACAAACAACAGCATGGTCTGCGTGGAGTGGATGTAGTTCTGCCCCGTTGGCGACTGCGGCGACACCTTGTTCTGCGTATCCCAAAGAAACTCTGTGGGTGAGAGCGCATGGTCGTCGTAGTTGGTGTTGCTGCCTTCCTCACGGTCTTTGACAATGTCGACATACATGGCTTCCACTTTCAGCGCCTTATTGCGCTCGACGCCCTCACGTACGCTCGACATCCGATCGAGCGTGGAGGTACCCAGCGCTACCCTTATCTGGTCACGGGTGTAGCGGGCGTGGAGCATGAGCGGGAAGTCGGGCAGGCCTGAGTTATCCTCTTGCTCGAGCACGGCGCACCGGTTTATCAGCAGTGACATCACTTCGCTCAATTCCTCGCAGAAGGCTGTGTCCTGACTCAGTTCATCGGCCATCTGCTGCAAGGAAGTGAAGGCGCCCGCCTGCTGATACAGGTCGTAATAGAGCATCAGCAGTTGCCGCTGCTTCACAGTCTCCAATGCGCCGACATTGATGCGGAAACGGTCGTCGGCAAGTGACCGGATAAAATCGAAATAGCTGTAGCTGTCGGTTGATAGCCATTTGTTTCTTACGGCTTTGGCCAACTGTTCGCTATGCCCAATATCGCGGTGGGTGAGCTCTGAGAACGTGTGGCCATTGTAGAGCTTCTCCAGCGGCACATGATACATGTTGACGAAATTGGTGAGCGTCAGCGGTAGGCTGAACTTCCGGCCCCAATCGTCGACCATTGTCTGCAGACTGCGGAAGGAGAAGTTGCGGATGCTTTGATTGATGTTGGCCAGGATATATTCCTTTGCCTTGGGCTCCAGTTTCACCTGACATCCCAGCGGCAGATGGGGGAAGTCGTGTTGCAGTTCCTCTGCCACGCTCATTGATGTGCGTCCAAGAATAGCGCGGAAGCGGTCGACATAGTTGAACTCTCTGCTGCATTGCCCCACGAAGTCGAGTACGTTGACGTAATGCTTTCCCTTGCTCTTACGCAGACCGCGTCCGAGCTGCTGCAGGAAGATAGTGAGACTCTCGGTTGGACGCAGAAACAGCACCGTATCGATCTCGGGAATGTCGACACCTTCGTTGAACATGTCGACCACAAAGAGATAGTTGATTTCGCCACGTTGCAGTTTCCGGCTCAGTTTTGTTCTGTCGGCGGCATTGTCGCTGGTGAGCTTGTCACACTTCAGTCCGGCGAGGGTGAATTTTGCGCTCATATAATCGGCATGCTGCTTGTCTACGCAGAAGCAGAGCGCTTTCACCCGATGCACATCGGTGAGATAATTCTCCAAGGCGTTGAATATGACCGCCGTACGCGCGTCGTTGTGGGTGTAGACCTTACTCAGCTCAGCCACATCGTAGTGGCCATGACTCCACCTCACCTGCCGCAGGTCGGTGCTGTCGGTGATACCGTAATAATGGAATGGAGCGAGCAACCGGTTGTTGAGTGCGGTGTCGAGTCGTATCTCGGCTGAGATATGCCCGTCGAAGTCCTGGGTGATATCCTGACCGTCCATACGTTCGGGTGTGGCGGTCAGACCTAAGAGGATTTTCGGTTTGAACTTCGCCATGATGCGCCGGTAACTCTTTGCGGCCACATGGTGTACCTCATCGATGACAATATAGTCGTAGTAGTCGTCGGCCAACTGCAGGTCATCGATGTGGCTGTCCATGATGTCTTTGCTGGCGAAGAGTGCCTCATAGCTGTCGGGTGTGTGGCCGTTATACCACACGTCGCCGAAGTTGTAGTCGTTCAACACGAGGCGGAACGCCTTCAGACTCTGCTCGAGAATCTCCTGCCGATGGGCGATGAACAGCAGACGCGCGCGGCTGTGGGTTTCTTTGAAACGCTTATAGTCGAAGGCCGAGATGACAGTCTTACCGGTTCCGGTGGCAGCCACCACGAGGTTCTTGAAGTGGTGGTGCACCTCGCGCTCTACGCGCAGCCGCTCCAGCACGTCGCTCTGATAGTCCTTGGCTTTGATGAGGTCGAGTTCACTGTAGTCGATGGGTGCCTCGCGGTTCTTGTCAAGTGCCTGCTGCAGCCGTTCGTCGTCGATGCCGGGGCGGTAGGTCTCGAAGTGCTCGCTTTGCCAATAGCCGTTGAAGGTGTTGGTCATCTGATGCAAGATGTCGGGCAATTCCACCTGCGTCACCTTGAGGTTCCACTCCAGTCCGGTTCCCAATGCGGCACTGCTCATGTTGGAGCTGCCGATATAAGCGGTATGAAATCCGGTATTCCGCAGGAAGATATACGATTTGGCGTGCAGCCGGTCGTTATCGTTGTCGTAAGAAATCTTCACCTCGGTGTTCTTCAGCATTGCCAGGCGTTTCACGGCCTTGAATTCCGTTGCCTGCGTATAGGTTGAGGTGATGACGCGTAGCTGTTTCCCACGGTCGGTCGCCTGCTTCAGTTGGTCTATGAGTTGGTTCAGACCCGAACTTCTGATGAAACTCACCAACAGATAAATCTTGTCGGCTGTCGCAATCTCGCGTCGCAACTCACTCTCTAAAGTGATGCCCGAACCCGTGAACAACGAACTATGAGACAGTCGCGTCACCGGGACTATCGATTTAAGGTGAGCTGCGATGTCGGGACTGTCGCATTCGGCGCGGTCGATGACGGCGGTCAGTATTTCTTTCTGCTTGTCAATCAAGTTCTGTTCGGCCCCTTCCAGTGTGAACTGCTGCGCCAAATGGCGGATGATGTCGTTGGCCATCTTGATGCCTCTGTTCACCGCCTCGTCGTCTTCAAGACCGGCAAAGGCGAGTTTGAAAAGGGAGAAGAGATATTGCGACAGAAACGGTGCCACATTCTCTTTGCTGATGGGCTCCTTGCCGATGTAGTAGCGATCGGTGTCGATGTCCTTCAGTTTGATTTATTTTTCAATCTTCCACTCTTTTATCGTTCTGTCCTCAGTGGAGAAGTTGATGGCGACCTTCACGACCTTGCGGCCATCGGACTTGAAGGGAATGGTGTAGTCCTTCTCGTTGATTTGCTGCAGCGCCTTGTCAAGATCGCCGTTCATTTTCAGCTCCATCACGTAGATGGTTGTGTCGGTCTTGATGAGAATATCCAGGCGGCCTTTGGCATTGCGCACCTGCGACTCGACATAGACATTGAGCAGAGAGAACATCACGTAAAGCATTGCGGTGAAGTGGCCCTCCGTGGTCGGCGCATCCTTGAGCGTGTTCTCTTGATAAGGAATCGTAGAAATGAACTCCTGCATCGCCTTGAGACATCCGTCCATGTCGTCCTTGCGCAAAGCTTGATACATCCGGCCAACGGCGTGTGAAGCTTCTACATTGTTCGTGTGAACATAGTAAGGGATGAGTATGCGCATCAACCCCACCTTCACCTCCTCGTTGGGATAGCCAAGGGTGTAGAATTGCATGATTGGGTCATAATCCTTAATGGTGATGTAACCGCTCTGATAAAACAGCGGCAGGATGGACTGCATATTCTCCGTAGGTTGGTCAAAGTCGGATGCCCACACCTCACTGCCGTCAATCTTTGTGATGTCGGCGTGGAAATGCTTGAGCATGTTGACCAAAAATGTTGGTGTACCCGTGGAGAACCAGTAATTGCCGAATTTGCGGTTGTTCATCGCCGAGAGCAAACTGAAAGGATTCAAGACACCCTCGCTGTCCTCAGAGAAATGATAGCCGTCGTAATGATAGAGGAGCTTGTCAATGACCTGCTGATGGCGGTATTGGTATTTCTCTGCCAACACACCGATTCCCTCC
>Ga0256406_1003858_pt1 | contig 17937 bp, 15 predicted proteins | sample RumenRJG_03DNA_FD_185986 | JGI IMG/M metagenome (GOLD analysis project Ga0256406, IMG submission 185986) | Bovine rumen microbial communities from Lethbridge, Alberta, Canada - RJG_03 | ecosystem: Host-associated > Mammals > Digestive system > Stomach > Rumen | place: Canada: Alberta | collected...
AAGCCTCGATAAGCCGACTGGTACAGAAGCTGCTTCGTCACGGACTCGACGCCCGGCTGCCCGGTCATCTTGCCGCTCTCGCTCGGCACGTAGTACTTCGCGTCGTAGATGCAGAACAGGCGGGAGCCGTCATCGCCGCGGGCGAAGGTGACCGTATCCGGGATGAGTGTGTCGGCGTCACCGCAGGAAACCCCGCAAGGACGTTCCCACAATGGTCTGGGAATGATCTGCAGCAGCGTCTCGCCCGCTTTCTCGCGCCATTCCCCAGCAAGCTCGATGGGCAGGCTCCCTAACTTCTTGTCCAGAAGATCGCCGAACGCGACCTTGCAGGCCAGCTCCCAGGCGTGGTAGTAGGCTGTGGTGCCCATGCAGAGCATCCGGTCGATCTCGGCGGCTATCCCGCCCTCGCCAAGGTACAGCCGCATGAGGTCAATAGCCTCCTGCTTCCAAGTCACGAACTGCGAAGCGCGCTCGCGCTCGAGTCGCCAGTCCAGCGATTCTGAGTCGCCGAAATCTTCTGGTGTCTCGTCGGTAAGTTCGACGTCCCCGAAACCCAAGAGCGCTGAGATGCCGCAGCGCGTGAGGAAGCGAGAGCACTCGGTCAGGATTGCGCGGTGAAGTCTTGTAACAATATCCGAATCATCGCGTCTGGTCTTCCTCGTCCAGTAGTTGAGGTACACGGGTCGTCCATCCGTGAGGACAGGGATGATCGTGTCGACGGTGCGCCCCCAGTCGATGACACCGTTGCCGTTGAGCTCGCGTGTTTCCTCGAAGTTTGAATATACCCCGTGCTCGTCGTATAGCTCCAAGAGACGCACGATAACGGAAAGCCGGTCACTCCAAGAGCTACGGCTTTGGGGGCGTGGCAGTTCGCCGTATCCGTCCAGCCTCCTCAGAACACGTATCATCTGGCGCAGCTCTGGTTCGGTCGGCCCCCCATTGCGACGGATGTACTTCGGGTAGCAAACGATCACGATACGCCCGACGATGACGATGCCGACATAGCGGAACTGGTAGCGCTGCCCATCAGTGGCGCCGGCCTCGTCTGCAACTTCAGATTCGCCTTGCTCGGTACCCGTACGGTAGCGTACGATACCGCGTGACAGAAGTCGTTTCAGGACCTCAAAAGCCTGGTCCCGACCGCAGCCAATCTCGTCGGCAACCTCCCCCAACGAATAGGGTCTGAGCTCGCGGACGAGGGCGTATCCCGCCCGCATGTCTTACTCCTCGTCGGGATGGCCGACGTTGCCATCGCCGTCGCCCGTTGTGATTGATGAGATGTCGATGCCTTTGAAGATGGCAACGCCGGAATGGTCGAACTCGTCGCATAGCTCTGAATAGCTTGCCTTGTCATTAGCGAAGAGCGCTGGGTGGTGCATCTTGCCGGCGTCCTCGTAGAGGTAGAGGAGGACCTTGTCCTTGAAGGCGGCCGTGAAGACCGATTCTCCATTGCCGTTGGCGGCAGGATCATCGGTCAAGGTTGAAGGCGCGATGAAGAATGGCCCAAGCAGCTTGTCCTCGTTGACACGAGCGTCGCGCATCAAGTTGTTCAGGGCCTTGCGAAGCCTGTTCCATCGAATGGGCGTACCTGCGATGTTGACGACATAGTCATCGATGCACAAGCCGTCATAGCTCTTCATCGGCTCGTGGTCGCCTTCATTGATTCCCATGTAGCGGAAGTCCCAGCGTCGCTTGAATGCGGTGTCCATGGGGAACACGCCCTGGTCGGCGCTGTTCATGGTCGCCCAGAGGTACATGTTCGCCGGAAGTATGAGACGGCTTGTGAGCTTTACGAGCATTTCTTCCTGACTGGCGGCACCATAAAACTGAGCTATTGCGTTCTTCTGCTCGTACTCAAGCTCTCCAGTATAGAGCCAATAGTTGACGATGGCATCCTTCATGTCTCGTGGGACAGCAACGCTGTACTCGCTAATGCCGCTGGGCTTTCGATCGAGAAGCTGGAAAATGTCACCGAACACGGCAGCGGGGTTCGCTCGATTGATCTCTTCCACAACGAGAAGATAGTTGTCGTTCGGATGTGTTATGGCATCGAGGTACGTATCAAGAAACGGGCCAGGGACATATTCATACGTAATCTGCTTCTTGCCGCGCTTGTCGGACGCGCTTCTCTCCTCGTCATCGTATGCATAGGGTCGATAGCTACCGACGAACTGTGAATATGTGTAGTCGGGATAGAAGGTAACGCGTCTCGTATGCTCTTCGTCAAATCCATTGCCCTCGGCAAGCCTGCTCAGCTGATACGACTTGCCAGTTCCCGGAGCTCCGAAAAAGATGAGATTGTGGGGCTGATCGATTCCTTCAGCCATGTTTCGCCTCTCCTGAAGAGATTGTTGCTGGACATCTACTTGAATGTTGGATAGACGAATGGATGTTCTGGCGCGTTCCGAATAGCTATCCAAGTCATGCGCGTCTATGCCAGGAGCAAGGGATACGTCCCGCTGTTTGCAGGTCAAATAAGGGTTGAGCCCATCCTGAAGAGCGCTATTCAGAACACGAGTCGGCCCTTGCACTTCTTCGCCATCTGTAGTGGTACTTACCGTTTGACTTCCAGCAATCAAACGTGCATACAACCCGCTTGGGTTGAAGATCTCTCCAGCACCGCCCTTGCCAGTCTTATAGAAAGAGACTTCCGAGAAAGCAGCAAGTGCACGTATTAGACGTTTCTCTAACGAACCGCTGCTTGGTGGTGTGCTGCCAGACAACCAACCAAGGAGGGTCATGAGAAGAGAGCCGATGTCATCTCCGACGATGGTGTCTATGAGATCCATGTTAGCGGAGAAGGCAATCATTTTCCTAAAGCGCTTGCCACCAGTCCGCTCCTTTCCTCGGTTCTCGGAGGAGACAAAGCTAAAGCTCGCTAGGTGCCAAACAAGCTCGAACGCCGCATTGAGAGATTCCAGCTGACTTGAAAACAGCGGATTGTCGAAGAGCAAATCATGTAAAGAGCCGCCACGAACAGAAATGCCTCGGTTGTCAAACAACCGTTCGATGCGTGCGACCGTGTCATCGTCTAGGATTCCACCCTCCTTTGCGATACCCTCGGTTTTGCCGTATTCGGTTTCCCCAGGTCTGCCGTCTGCATACCAAAGCAGGATGAGAGCGGCAATGGCCTTCTTTGGGTTACGGAGGGAGGTTTTCGTGACCAGCCTGGGATCCAAAGGGTGTGAGGGCTTGTAAGGTTCTGGCGTAGTCATTCAAATCACCTATCTTGCGTGCGCATGTCTTGCATTATGCGCTCGGCAACCGCCTTTCCCAATAGCGGGGGAACGGCATTCCCAACCTGTTTCATCTGAGAAGATTTCGTCCCAAAGAAGTGGAACGTATCTGGAAAAGATTGTATACGCGCTGCTTCGCGGGTCGTGATCGCACGGTTCAGATATGGATGCGTGAACTCTCCGGATGAAGGGGTGTCGTAGCGTGTTGTGATTGTCTTTGCAATATCATCTTTCTTCATGCGGCACCAGGTGCCGCTGTAGATAGACTTTGTGAGGTGCTCGGCGGGCAGCATCTCCCTACCGCGTTCGGGCGGAATCATCCTAAGCCGCTCGAGCGTCACTTTGCTATGCCGCGTCGCCACGTGGTTATACAGCTCGTCCGAACCTGCACGGAGCATCCGCTGATAGGCGCTTTGTGGTGGGAAGCGATAGTCTTGAATCTCGGCTCCCTCGCCGGACTCAAGATAGCTCAAATCGCTTATAGCATCCCAAATAGTTGTATGCACGCCATTGGGCTCTGGCAAGGAAACTAGAGTATCGCCGAGACGCCCAATGATGCAGGTACGGTGCCGGTCCTGCGGAACCCCGAAATCAGCCGCACACAGCACACCACAGCTAACGGCATATCCGATTCCGCTGAAGAGATCGATGATTTCTTCTTTGAAGTAACCACCTTCGGTGGTCAATAGGTTCGGGACGTTCTCGATAACGAAGTACTTTGGTTTGACCCTTCGCACGACCTCGTAGTAGTACCTGAAAAGAAAGTTCCTCGGGTCGTTGATGCTTTTGCGCTGTCCCTTCTGCGAAAAGCCCTGACAAGGAGGGCCGCCTATAACAGCGGTCGTCCGCCCAGCGTAGGGGCCGAAGGTCTCTTCGATAGGAAGTTTTGTGATGTCTTGTACAATCATCTTTGTGCCAGGCCGATTCTCTATGTAGGCATCAGCTATGGATTTGTCGAACTCGTTCGCGAGGACGACTTCGAAGCCAGCCATCTCGAATCCGAGCGACAGCCCTCCAACGCCTGCAAAAAGATCAATTACTGTTGGGGCCATGCTAATCTGCGACTCCCATTCGTCTTGTTGCTATGTCGAAGTAGTGCTCGTCAATTTCGACGCCGACAAACTTCCTGCCGAGCGAAAGGGCAGAGACGCCCGTGCTGCCACTTCCCATAAAGGGATCCAATACCGTATCCCCAGGATTGGACAGAACTCGAATGAAGTAGTCCATGAGCTCGACAGGCTTCTGCGTAGGATGCTTCCCGAAGGTCCTCTCGCTCTTTGGAGTCACGGATGACTCGTAGAAGTCATGAAGGGCTTTGCCGTCATTGTTGAAAGTGCCGGTACGCGCATCGTTTACAAAGTAAACCCATGATTCTGTCGAATTGATGAACTGAAGATTCATGTTTCGCGGCATCGGGTTGAGCTTATGCCAAGTACCCGTGGTCTTGTAGTAGAACCCGTGCGCTTGCGCGATGCGTATGATCGTTTCGACTTTAATAACCGCCATAAAAACAATCATGGATCCGCCTCGCCTAACCACACGGGCGGCTTCATCGAAGAATGAGTCCATGGAAGCAGCCCATTCATCGGCGCCTAGGTTGTCCCATCCGGCTGCGCCAAAATAGTTCTCGCGCATTTGCTTAAGGTTGGTAGATCTCTTTTGCATGAAAAGGCCAAGGTTATAGGGCGGGTCCGTGAGAACGAGATCGGCTGAACCTGTTTCCATTGTTTTAAGTGCGTGGAGACAGTCGCCGTTAATGAGAGTGAGCGCATCAGTAGCAATAGCGGGTCGCAATGACCGATTGCTCGAAGACAAAGCCCTGTCAGCAGTGAGGTAATCCTTATATTGGCCCGAAGCTCGCTTGGCATCATCTTGACTGGAACAAGATTCTTCCCACATGTATATCTTGTCCCAGTCGAAGCGCCATCGGCCGCCCATTTTCATGGCGGGAAAATTCCTTGTTTTTATCCAATTCCTAATCGTCTCGGGAGTCACATCGTAATGCGCAATAATATCATCCATACAAGCAAGAGTTTTTTGCATGGTAGATAAGCTCCCAACACGAAATAGCGGAAAGTAACACGAAACCACAGAAGTCTACCATGAAAAAGGCCGCATGAGAATAGGTGAACCGACATGGATTCCGAACCGTCAGCTCGATTCGGTAAATAATCACATGGGTACACAGATATTGACTAGCCCCATGCACAGTGCCCCGTACATGTAACGCACGGCGGTCGAGGAGTACGGCCGCCATAGCGAGCACACCGCCTTGCGAACGTTTTCGTCGGTGAGCGGCGCGCCGCAGAGCCACTCGAACACCTGCCGAACCGCCCCGTCCTCCACGGTCAGCACGTCGGGCCGTCCCAGGTAGAAGATCAGGAACATGTCGGCCGTCCGCTTGCCGAGGCCGTGGGCAGCCGTAAGCGCGCAGCGCACTTCGTCGTCGGGCAGCCCGGCCAGCGCCCGCAGCTCTGGCTCGGGCATCGTCCTCGCAAGCTCCTGCAGCGTGGCCGCCTTGCGGGCGGCGATGCCACACGAGCGGATCTCCTCCACGGAGAGCGAGAGCACGGCCACGCAGGTGATTTCGCCGCCGCAGAGCCCGCGCAGCCTGCCCTCGATGGCGCACCCCACCTTCATGGAGAGCATCTGCTCGATCACGGAGTGCGCCACGTGCTCGCATGCGCCGCCCGTGACCTCGTAGCTGAGGTCGCCCACGGCCTCGATGAGGTACCGCAGGCGCCAGTCCCTCTCCATGAGGTAGGCGACCTCGGGCGTTTACATCGTGAGCGTGGGCATGTGGGCACTCCTTACATCCTTTGCTGTAAACGATAACAGCGAAAAAGCGGTGCCATAAGGAGCCGAGACGAGACGGGGCACGCACGACTGTCTGTGCCAGAAAAGGTCGGAAAAGCCACTCGCTTATGGTGTCAGGAAAGCCATGAAGCGGAACATCGCTCACGTAGTAATCCGGCCGAATCCGAGCTGGGTCACCCGCCCGAGCCTATGCTCATGAGGTGACCAAAGTAGTGGCTCTAAGAAACATGCCGCTCGCGGCGACCGCTCAACGCGGCTAGATAGCGGCGGGTATCCAAGAATGACGGCCATCAATACGAGGAGACGGGAGACAGCTCATGGCAGAAGAGAAGAGCGTGATGATGGAGAGCGGAACGGAGAATAGGACCCTCTCGTGGGGCGTCACGCCCAACGGCAAGACCTACGTGCGCGAGACGAGCAAGGGAGACCTCACAGAGATGATGTTTGACGCCCCCGAGCGCGAGACGACCGTCACGTTCGAGCCGACCGACGACTACTCGCTAGCCGACGTGGCAGACACCGTGGGAGCCACACCGATGACTGCTTCATAACCGACTTCGAGGACGCCCTCGTGCTCTGGGGCATCCCGTACACCCGAGACGAAAAGATCGTGCCGATTGCAGCGTAGCGGCTGTCCGACGAGTATGACAATGACGACGCGCCATGCGGGAACGCACGGTGCGCTTTTCGCATGTGGAGAAGAACGTCCGAGTCCGAAGCCATGCGGTAAGGTGAGGAGAAGAACCCTCTTCACGCCCCACCACCCGTCACACCGAGACTTCCCCGCACGGAATCCGGCACCGCCGCATGCGGACGAGCACGACGATGCAGCGCCCCGTGCGGGCCGTGTGGACGGGCGAGAAGCGTTCCGGAGTGCGCCCCCGTGACTCGCAGGTTGTGCGGCCTGGGTGTGGAGCTGAGCGCGGCCTGGCCCGTATGCGGCGCGGACAACCCGCGATGACGAGCATGCGGCGGTGTCGAACCCCCCCCGTCGAGCGTGTGGCGGACGGTGGGGCGTGACGTGGCCGCAGTGCACGCACTTGACAGAGCCCCTCGCTCGCAGCGATCCACCAGCGGCCACATCCCCGTCGCGGGTGCCCGCGCACGACGCGAAGGCCACCAGCCGCACCGTGCGACCTGCAAGCCCCACTACCGACACGGATGGCCGTGCCGAACTCGCGGGACCGTTGCCGCGCCAGGCTACCGCCGCATATTCACGCGCCGTCTTAGCCGCAAGCTAAGAGTCGGCCACCGCACATGTGGGATAATTGACACAACTTTACGCATCAAGGGGTGAACGACCATGTCGGTAAAGAACTGGTGGCGCAGCAGGCGCAGCGATGACGTTGACGAGTACGAGTCGGCCTCTCCCGAAGACGAGCCGGGCACTGAGATGGTCCCGGCCGCGGAGGAGCCCGTTGACCTCTCCGTCTCGTGGGCGACGCCTTCGGATCTCGCCGCGCTCGACCGGGCTGGTCGCTCGGTCACGCTCTCGACAACCACCGCGGTGGGCGCTGCCGTGGACTCTCTCATCCCGCTGGCGGCAAACGCGGGGCAGGCGGCCCAAGAGTACGGCATGGCCATCGTAAAGTTCCCCGAGGGGGTCAGCTGAGCGGACCTCTGCGTGCGAAAGAGCGACGGATGGAACCTTCTCTCAAGCTTCGACAAGGACGGCAAGTTCAACGCGATGGCGGCCATCAAGCAGACGGGTCTCACGCCCATGGGCGCCGCGAACCTCGCCCTGCAGGCCGGTGCCGCCGTCGTCGGCATGGCCTACATGAACCAGGTCAACAAGCAGCTCACCGTCCTGCAGGAGTGCGTGGGAGAGGTGCTGAAGGAGATGGCGTTCGAGCGCGACGCGGCGCTCAAGACGGCACTCGACGACCTGCGCATGCTCGCCGAGCGGCAGCATGATTTCCTCACCGCGCCCGAGAAACGCGCACTGGCCCTCCAGATAGCCGACCGAACCCGCCACGACGCGAACGAGGCGTGGAACTATCAGCTCTCGGTAATCCGCGACTGGGGCGAGAAGCTCGCCAAGGACAGGAGGGCCGCAGACGAAGGGGCCATACGTAGGAAGATAGAAGAGCTCGCGCCCATGGAGGCCCGCGCCGCATACGCCTACAAGCTCGTAGCGATGGCCGAGCGAATCTCGATGGGCATCGAGTCCGACTACACGACCGACAGAATAGAGGGTGCCCGAAAGCTCGAGAATCGGCTCGAGGGCGAGTACGAGGCAGCGATAGGCCCCATCGAGATTGACTTGCTCGATCGAATATCCAAGATAGGCGGGCTGCCGCTGCTCGTGGCAGACGCGGAGGATGACGGCTACGAGCCCCAGAACCCGGTGGACGGCGCCGTTCACGAAGCCCTCAGGCAGGCCAACAGGCTGAACCCGTTCCGCATGGCCGAGGCGGCCGAGAAGGACCTCTCGCGGAGGAAGACAGCCGTGCAGGGCAAGTTGTTCCTCGCGAACGAGGTCGCGCGCGCAGAGGACGCCTGCGCGGGTCAGCTCGACGACCTCGACTTCGCCTTCAACGAGGCCGACGCCCTGCTCATATGCGACGGCCAGATTAGGGCCATTTCCACGAGGGAGGAAGACGAGGACGAGAAGAGCGAAGGCCCCGCCTCGGACGCTGGAGGCTCCGAGTAGGGCGAGAAGGACTATTTTCGGCTGGGGCAGCGGGCCTTGCGTGCCACGGGCCTGCGCGCGCCCAGCAAGCCGAACGTGGCGGCCGGGGGCTCCCCGTACCAGCGAGAACGGTACTCCTCGCGCTTCATGAGCCCGGCCGCGACCTCGGCCATTTCCTGTCGCTTCTCCGATGCCGTATCCTGGATGATGCTGTCGTCGTAGATGACGCCCACGTTGCGCTCCTCGGGCAGGCCAACGCCCATGAACCTGCTGCAGCCCATGACCGCGCGGATGACGTCCACCAAGGCGCCCTGGAGCGCGTTCTCGTTCCTTCTGATGTTGCGCATGAGGGCGCTGTTGTCGCTCGAGACCTCCGTCGCCGTCTTCACGTACCCCACGTTGTCGAGGTCGAAGTAGTTCGTCCCCAGGCCCACGAGGTCGCCCAGCACCTGCAGCGCCAGCCGGAACGCCTTGCCCTGCGCCTCCGTCCTCAGCGCGGGCGCGAACTCCTGGATCGTGTCCTCGGTGCTCATGACCTTCCGGAACACGGTGCAGTCGCCCTTGCCAAAGGGGATGGGCACGCGCCCCCCATCCTTCGTCCTCTCCTGGTCGAACATCACGTCGGAGAGAAAGACGCGCATCTTGCCCGCGTCAATCTCGTTTATGAGCGCGTCGTAGGCAAGGTCCACGCTCTGCACCGCGTCGACGGCGTCCGCGAACACGCTCTGCCCGTAGGGCGAGAAGTCCACCCTCGTGTTCGGCGCCGCCGGCCGCACGATGCCGAAGGTGGGGGAAGCGCACCCCGTCGCCACGTCCGCGGCCACGCCCGGCACCGCCACCTCGCGCCCGTCACCGTCGAAGCAGACCGTGCGGATCCGGTACGCGCCGTCGTCGCCCACCGCATGCATCTGCAGCTGGTCGAGAAGTTCGCCTCGCGAGAAGCACCTCGTGACGAAGGCGCACTCCCGCACGCCCTCGCTGTCCCAGGACAGCGGCACCACCATGCGCGCGTCGTAGTGCCTCACGCGCGCCAGGCGCCGCCCCACGTCCAGCCACACGGCAAACGCGCCCGCGCCCAGCCCGAACGCCCGCACCACCGTCTCCTGGGCCCTTCCCCAGAAGCTCGTGGCCGAGAGGAGCGATGCCAGCCAGTCCGTGCACGCCTGGCTCTCGCATGCCACCACGGTCTTCTCGTCCAGGAGCAGGGACCCCCACTCCCGGCACACCCGCATGGCGGGCATTATCGTGCGCCTGTGCACCTGGTACACCCTGCCAAAGCCGTCGGTGTCCCTGTAGTCGTAGAACTCCCCAACGGCCCTCATCCAGCGGTCCCACTCCCGCACGTGCGGCTCCATGTCCTCCAGCGCCCGCGTGCTGTACCCCGCACCCCTCAGGTACGCCCTCACGCACTCCGGCACCCAGTAACCCTCCGTCGCCTCCATGCTCATGCTGGCCTCCCATAATCAAAGTGAGAAGAACGGCCCGATAATCTCGCATCGTCACATGCCCTCGCGCACGTACCAGGCTGACAGATGTGGGAGCATGGTTTGCTAAGCGGGGCTCAAGCAACGACCAGCCCTTTCCCAGCGCTTCGATGCGAGAGAAAATGAAGAGAGACAACCTAAGGAGTATGCCGATTGGCGAAGCGGATTGAGTCAAGGAAGATCGAGAAGGCTGCGGTTGCTGCGGTGGATAACCTCATGCAGCCATGTGACACTATTGACCCGAAGATTCCGGTGGATGACAAGAACGTCCTCGTGGACGGGACCCTCGATCTCTACAGTTCTCCCAAACTGGCGAAGGAGAACCTCATTGACCAGATTCCCGTCCAGGTCAAAGGCACCGTGAGCGGTCTTACGGTTAACAAGCGTGGTTTTGCGAAATACAAGGTGCGTGTTGCCGACCTCAGGGGCTATCTCGACGTATTTCATGGTGTGCTGTTCTTCTGCGTGGCGGTCGATAAGGACGCCCTCATAGGTACAGATGTCTACTACTCGCAGCTCCTGCCGTACGACATCAACAAGGTTCTCGGCGAGCTCAAGCCGAGCCAAAAGACCGTGATGCTGCCCTTCAGGAGATTTCCGACCGAGCCAAAGGACATCAAGCGGCTCCTCACCGCATTTCATGCGGACAAAGAGGAGCAGCTCAAAGCCACCGTCTCGGGTTATGGTTTCTTAGACAAGAACAAGTCACTGCCATCGGATATAGTCTCGTTTTCCTTCGCGACTCAGCTCTACCCTGACGAGAGCCCCGTATCCCTAGCGGGGTTGAGAAATGGTGCCTACATCTACGGCACCACCAATAAGGGTCGGGCAGTTGTCTTCGGCAAGCTTGACAATGTCAAGATGTTCGGAATCAACTCTGTGCGAACGGTCTCATCTGGTGACTTCGAGATTAATACCGACGTGGTTTCCGGCGAGTGCGAGGACGGCTACTACCTTGAGTTCGAGGGCGTCCACATGGTAATGAATGACCGCAAGGTGAGGGTCGATTACACCATCTCGAAGGGCTTCCGCAGGCGCTACCGTACGATTCGCATTATGGAGGAGTTCCTCCGCACGGGAGAGCTCTATCTGGATGGGCACAGGCTTTTGAGCACCAGTCTGGATGGCGCCGGGGCCGAGGAGAAAGAGGAGGCCATCGAGAAGCTCGAGGAGCAGAAGAAGGCATACAGGTCTTTTATCGAAACCATCGAGGCTGTTGGCGTGGGCGATGACGTTGATTGGGAACCCTCCAAGCTGTCCGCAAAGGAGTTTCGTAACCTCGAGACCCTGCATCAGGCGTTCGTGGAAAAGAAGTCGCTCAATAATAGTGCCATCAAGCCGCCAATAGTCCGTTTCGAGATACAAGGCACGAGCATATTCGCCATCGTTCACCAGCGTGACGATGGTGCCTTCGACTTCATCAACCTCATGTCAGACGAGACGTTCTTTGTGTTCGGCACACCCAGCGAAGGGGCGGAGAATCCCAAACTTGGTTTTGATCCCGTCCCCGCTGCCGTGGTCATTGGCAAGAGGGGCTTCAAGACGATAGCGAACCTCGACCCTGCCCGCTTCCTCGCTCAGTTGGAGCGCTACCCCGTCACAGAAGCCAACCAAGAGCCCCTCAACCAGAAGCTGCTCGAGATGCTCGCTGCATACGACGAGGGGGCCGTGCAGCCGCGCGAGCTCCTCGCATGCGCCGCCGCGCTCGCCAGCAGTCTCCATGAGTTCGATCCCGAGTCAAGCGCCTACCACATCAACCTCCTCCAGACGACGATGCGGGAGCGTGGGCTCAAGGATGAGGAAAAGGAGGAGCTAAAGAATCTGGTCGTGGATGCGTCAGACAGCAAGACCAAAGCCGCAGCATGCGCGCTCCTCGGTGACACCGATATGGCCAATCGCTATCTCGACAAATGCACTCCCATGGAGCGGAAGGAGCTGATTGACTTTCCCATCAGCCGGTACTTCAAGGAGGAAGAAGACCACACGGCCGACAATCCCGTCCTGCCAGAGGAATGAGCCACATGCCGCGCGGGTCGTAGGCTCAAATCAGCCGTATGCGAGTCCGATTCCATACATTTCCTTAGCTACCGCCCCGCAAATCCTGGCACCCTCACGCTCTCTCCTGCATACGTTCTCTGGCTTGCAGCTAGTGGTGGAGAAAAACACGGCCGACAAGCCCATAGGCGAGAAGAGCTGCCCCCCTCGCCCCTACGCACCCCTCAGCACGTCGTCCATCACGGCGTAGCGCACCGCGTCGATGCTGTGGTCGTTCCCGTCCGGGATCTCGTCCACCCACGTGCCGTCGCGGTCCCGCTCGAACTCCTTCAGCCGGAACTCCTCGTAGGCGAGCGGGCGCCGCACGGGGTCTATCACGATCTCCCTCAGCCCGGCCAGCCACTCGTAGCTCAGGCGCCTCATGTTGCTCTTCCTGGCGGGCTGCATCCTCAGCCCCAGCTCGCGCCGCCACACTGCCATCGACTGCTTTCCGTCCGGCGTGTCGTCCGCCCATATCAGCTCGTCGTACTGATAGGAATTATCCTTCATTCCATATTGAATGGGTAGAGCCATTTTTCGTAGCATACTTACAAATCTTGTCGATACCCATTATACTTTCGATTACAAAGGGAAGGGGTGTGTCGTGTACAAGCTCATATCGCTCACGATAGATAACTACCGCTCGTTTTGTGACCCACAGACGCTCTACCTGGACGGACGAGAAGGCCATTCCGTTACCGCGGTATTCGGCCCGAATGCGGGCGGCAAGTCCAACATCGTAAAGGCGCTCGTCGCCCTTGCGAACTCGATAAGAAGGTCCTCCAGCCCGAACTTCCATCTCCCCTACGAACCGTTCCTCCTCAGGGCCGGCAAGGACCAGGAGCCAACGTCACTTGGCATCACCTTCGCACTGGACGACAGGCGCTACGAGTACTCCGTCTCGTTCACCGCGGAAAGGGTTACGCACGAATCCCTGCACGAGCAGTCCCCTAAGACCGGAAGAATGAACAAGGTGTTTGAGAGGACGCCCGAGGGGCTCAATCCATATGCCAAGCAATACGGGTTCGGCAAGAGGCTCCTCGACAAGACCCGACCAGACACCCTCATCATCACCAAAGGTAGAGAGGACAACAACGACTATTCCAATATCGTGTTCGGCCTCCTAGACCACATCACGATCGTATCGCCAAGTCCCGATGCGCCTACACCGCTATTCGTGGAGATGCTGAAGAGCGACGCCGGACTTCGCACAAAGACGCTAGAGCTTCTCAAGCGCTGTGATTTCTCAATCCGCGACATCAAGTTCACCGATGTCGCGCTGCCCGATGACTTTTTCGATCAGCTGCCCGTACAGCTTCCCGCAGAAGTAAAGAGGGCAATGGCCGAAAAGGGCTCTACGACATTCACGACCGTCCATGCAGTACGCGACGAGGAGCAAACCATTGTAGGATCCCGCGACCTCGACTTCTGGAGCCAAGAGTCAATGGGAACCCAGAAGTTCTTCGAAGTGGCGGTACCTATTATTGATGCCCTAGAGAATGACAAGACGATTTTCATCGATGAGTTCGGCACCTACATTCACCCAACGCTCGTGCACGCCATCATCTCGCTGTTCGGAGAATCTAGCAGCAAGTCAGCCTACATGATCCTCACGACGCATGGCACAAACATGCTCCGCGAACTCTCGCGCGACGAGATAGTCCTCGTAGAGAAAAACTACGCGGAAGAGTCTCTCATTACACCGCTGCGCGACCTCGGCGTGCGCGATGGGGAGGCATTCGAGAAGAGATATCTCGCCGGTCTCTACGGCGGTATCCCCATCGTCGAAGATTAGGAGCCGCCGTGCCGCAGACAAAGACCAAGAAGAGATTCCTGCTCATCTGCTGCGAGGGCAAGACCGAGAAGGAATACTTCACGATTCTAAGGAGGCTATACCGCCTCCCGGGAGCAAGAGTTGTAATTCTGGGTGAAAAGGGACAGCACAAAGCCCTCGTCGACAGAACCGTCAGCGAGAGAAAGCTGTTCTGCGAGAAGGACAACATCGACCCCAGCGACGTGGAATGCTGGGCAGTCTGCGATGACGACGGAATGTCGCTTTCCTACGCAGAACTCCTACGTTACTCGGAGGAGCACGATGTCCGACTCGCATTCTCGCGACCCCAATTCGAAGCCTTTCTTCTGCAACACTTCGAGCAATCGGGAGAGCACGACCAGAAGAGGCTGTACGCGAAGCTCGGTGAGTACGCCACCCAATACTGCGGCATTACAGTCGAGTATGAGAAGTCTAACCTTGACTGGATGGCCGATGTTCTTGATACCCGACCGAAGCTCGTGAGAGTGGCTGTAACCAATGCAGATCAGAGGAAGAAGCAGTCCGCACGGGTTTTCCTTACCGTGCAAGACCTGGTGAAGCGGATGAGGGAACTGGGGAAATAGTTTTTCAACCAGAGATGACTTTCCCAGGCAGCCTCTCGGCCAGAGCAAGTCGGACCGAGAGGCTGCCCCCATTTACCGTCGGCGGGCGCAGGAGCTAGCAGACGACAATCTCTGGGAAGCGCAAACGTAGCAAAGCCGCGGACTTAGGGGGAGAATCTCCTGCGCCCAACAGCGGCGCCTACAGGCTCTGGGCGAAAGATCTTCTCGACCTCCTCGATCGCGATCCTGTGGTAGCCGCCGTCCAGGACGCTCGTGGCCCTGACCGCGGCGGGAACGTCGAACACGCTCGTGGCGTAGTCGGTCGTGGAGCCATTACCGTACGTAAGCAGCACCTTGGGACCAAACCTTGCCTTAGGCCCAGCGGTAGTTCCAAACGCTCCCAAGTCGGCCACACGGGAGCGGCATGGGGTCAGGCGTTATCCCACGAAGCCGATGCAGCTCGCGATGACCACGCTCACCACGCCTATGAGCGCAAGCGGGATGCAGCCATCCACAAAGGACGGCAGCGCGCCCAGCCGGTAGTACAGCACGTAGCACACGAGGCTCACAGCAAAGCCCACCATGGCGAGAAGGGCCACCAACGTGGCTGCACCCGCAAGCCCCATGATAGCAACGTCGCGCGGGGAGCCCGGGCGCCGCAGCGCCACGCCCTACGCGCGCTTGCGCAGCATCTCGGTGAAGGAGGTGTCAGAATGGCGCGCCCACAGCACGTAGACCAGCACGCTTACCACGCAGGCAAGCGACACGATGGACCACATGGCGGAATACCCCAGGCCCGTGATGAGCGAGCCCGCGACGCCGCCGCCCAGGCCGTAGCCAATGTCGTAGCCGCACAGGAACGTGGAGTTGGCCGATCCGCGCGTCTGGTCCGTGGAGGTGTGGACGGCCATGGACTGCAGGGACGGCTCGAGGCCGCCAAAGGCGTAGCCCGCGAGCATGGCAGAGATGATGTACGTCACGGTGTTGGGCACAAAGGCAAGCAGCAAGAACGCGACGAGCATCGCCCCGTTGCAGGTGTAGACAAAGGTCGCCTCGCCCTTCTCGTCCACAAGCTTGCCCAGCGTGACGCGCACGAGCAGCAGCATGGCGGACATCACGAGGAAGTAGATCGAGCCCGAGGGCAGGCCGTTTTCGGACGCGAAGATTGCCACGAAGTTCTCCAGCGCGCCAAAGGTGAACATGAACACGAGCATGGTCACCGTTGCGGGCAGGGAGTCTCGGTTGATGATCGTACGCAGGTCAAGCTTCTTTTTGGGCACGTCGATCTTGGGCGCGTGGATGAACGAGAAGAGCACCAGGCCAACCGCCGCGATGATCGCCGCGGCCGCATAGAGCGCCTTGAAGCCGAGGCCCTCCATGAGCGAGAGGCCCAGCGCCGGCGCGATGGCAGAGGCAAGCGCCGTGGCCATGCCAAAGTAGCCCATGCCCTCCGCAAAGCGCGGGCGGCAGATGACGTCGGACGCGACGGTGGCCGTGGTCGAGTTAGAGAACGAGAGACCCACGCCGTGCATCATGCGGAACGCGATCGCCACGGACAGCGTGGGGACCATGATGTAGCCAAGCGGCGCCAGGCCCATGAGCAGAGGCCCCGCCACCAGCGCGGCGCGGCGCACGCCGTTGTCGAGCCACCAGCCCACAAACGGGCGGATGACCACGGCGATGAGCGAGAAGGCCGCGGCGCACATGCCCGCGACCGCCTCCGTGCCGCCCAGGCTCTGGATGTAGAACGGGAAGGTCGAGAGGCTCATGATGTGGTTGGTGAAGACGCACAGGTTCACCAGGATGATGAGCACGAGGTCGCGCGTCCAGAGCTTGGGCTGGGCATGAGGCGAGCCCTTGGCCGCCGCGTCCCCCCGTGCCGCCTGCTTTGCGTTCTGTACGGAATCCTGCATGAAAAAACCCTCCTAGACGATTCCATCCACCGTCCGGCAAGGGATTGCAGTCTTCTGGCGCTCGACCGGATCGCTCCGGACGGGACGCTCGACATGAAAGCAGCTGGCTTGCACGGCTCCCGTGCGACCGGGTGCGCTGGTCGGCACGCGTGGGCACCAAGTGCGCTGCTGGCGTCTCTGGCTGGGCGGCATAGATATCAACTGGACTTACGCCGTTGGGCAGCTCATTGACGTGTGCAATTATAGACGAGCGTCCGCACGATGGCCGTGGGTCGAAATGTAAGAAAACAGCTTACCCACAGGAGCGGAGAAGGACGAGGGACCCGCTCGCGAACCCCCTCGCTACGTGTTGATTATGTTCCACCCTCCGCGCGTGGTGCTAAGGTAGCCCTTGCGTGTAGCGCAAAGCTGCTGCGACCAGGTGCCCCACAACGTCACCAGGAGCAGCGATACAGCGTAGTCAGCAAAGCGTGCGACGGCCCGGATTGGGCGGTCGCACGCTTTTTTGTGTGGCGCCGTCTCACGCGGCGCCGGAAGGGAGCCGGCAAGCATGCCAAAGAACCGCATCCAGGGAGTCATCTTCGGAATCCTCATGTCCGTCACCATGGCCTACGGAATGGAGGTCTACAACGTCGCATGGAAGATGGGCATCCCCACCATGCCCGGTGGCTTCTCCAACATGACGAACGTGGTGTTCTGGGACGCGCTGCTCGAGGCAGCCTACATGTGGATCTTCGTGTTCCTGTTCTCCAACCTCTGGGGCACGCGCGGCGGAGCCGCCCTGGCCGAGAAGATCGTGGACCCCGAGCGCGACAGCGCCTTTGTGCAGGGCACCATCCGCTCGTGCTGCACCGTGCTCATCATGTGCCCCACGATGAGCCTCGTGGCATCGATCCTCTTCAACGTAATCCTCGCAGGCATGCCCGTGGCGCAGCTTCCCGCCATCTGGGTTGGGGCCCTCATCAAGAACTTCCCCATGGCGCTGCTGTGGAACCTGTTCGCCGCGGGACCCGTCTCTAGGCTCGCGTTCCGCAAGCTCTTCTCGCGCGTGGGCATGCACGACCAGGCGAGCGAACCCGTCATGGGCGCCGGTCTTGCAGATGGCTCCCGCCTCGATCCCGAGTACGTCGAGGCTGAGTCCAGGGACTAGGCCCTCACCGGCTCGCCCTCTCGCGTCTCGCCGTCCTTCTGGCCGTGGGCATGGCCGTCACGCTCGCGGGGTGCGGGGGAGGCGGGCCGGCTGGCTCGCGCGGCATCCGACCCAGGCCCGCCCACGCCCAACGGCCGCGCCTACAGGCTCTGGCGGAAGATCTTCTCGACCTCTTCGGTCGTGAGCTTGTGGTAGCCGCCGTCCAGGATAATCGTGGCCTTGACCGCGGCGGGGATGTTCTCCTTTGTGAGGCCGAGCTCGCTGGCGTGGCGCACGACGCCGATCTGGTCCATCC
>Ga0256406_1003859_pt1 | contig 17936 bp, 12 predicted proteins | sample RumenRJG_03DNA_FD_185986 | JGI IMG/M metagenome (GOLD analysis project Ga0256406, IMG submission 185986) | Bovine rumen microbial communities from Lethbridge, Alberta, Canada - RJG_03 | ecosystem: Host-associated > Mammals > Digestive system > Stomach > Rumen | place: Canada: Alberta | collected...
GTCGGTCAGCGTGCCTGCGCCACATGCTGTCCGTGTGGCCTGTGTGGGCAACAGCATCACCTATGGCGCACGGTTGAAATACCGCAACACAGAGAGCTGGCCCGCCCAGTTGCAGCGAACCATGGAACTTAAAGCGGTTGCACGATGAACGCAAGCCGCTTGATACCTGCACGGCACTTGACTATGTTTTGGAATGGGCGCAAAATGAAATAGCTGACAGATCAAATAAATAATACGACTATATGAGGATAATCATTTTCTTGTTTCTTGCTATGTTTATAAGCATAGGAGCATTTTCTAAGGATCGAAAACCATCTTTTTTTGAGACGCATGACCCTTCTCCTGACGCTTTGATGGCAGGTTTCAATTTAGAGACTGAGGCTGAGTTTATACTATCGTCTGTGTCGATTCTGTAAGCGGTCTGTCTGCAGAGCAATTGTTTACTAAGGCTAAGTCTTGGATCGGTCAAATTTATAACTCAAGTTTCGGAAGTGAATCAACCCTTTGCAGGGGCGGCCCTTGTGGCCGTCCGCAACCAATGGAGTGACGACTTTGTGGATATAATAGTTGATAATGTAGGTTGCGGACGGCCACAAGGGCCGCCCCTGCAAGGAATTACTGCACTTCCGAAACTTGAGTTTATAATGATCCCAAGACAGTAATCAAATCAGAGACGAGCACTGGTCAGTTGGCTTTTGAAGGGCAATTGAGCGGAAAATTCGCAGGACGAGTAGTCTTCAAGTTCAAGGATGGCAGGTATCGTGTGGAGATAAGCGGACTGGTAATCTTCAGCCCATTGGCTTACAACCCTCAAGGCACCCATCAATAATTATGAGGGTGTATCAAAATTGGAGAAGTCCAGGAGCTCAGAAGTCCGGGAGTTCAGTCATTACTATAATAACACCTCATTATCAGATACTTATGCATTTGACTGAACTTCTGAACTTCCGGACTTCTGAACTTCTCCTATTTTGATACATCCCCTAAATTATTAATCGGAAACAATAGCTCTGAATTTATTCTGAATTATTGCTGTCCGATAAAAGGGGCGAGTATCGCTCGTACAGGGCCTTGTAGACGTCACCAAAGAACTGGCTTGTTCGCTTCTTGTTCGCATCGGACTGAGACATGGTAAGCTTAGATAAACCTTGGATTGGCCTTTGTAGGATCCTCAGGCCATGCGTGCTTAGGGTAGCGCCGTCGCAGTTCTTTTCTTACGTCGAAATAAGTTGACTGCCAAAAGCTTCGCAGGTCGGAGGTAAGCTGTACAGGTTTGAATCCCGGACTGAGCAACTCCATGAGCACGGGCACACGGCCGTCGTTGACAGTTGGAGTGTCGGTCATGCCGAAGCATTCTTGCAGTCGTACGCTAAGCACAGGCACGTCGGTGCCAATGCGGTATTTCACTTTGACCTGTCGGCCTGACGCCACGCCGATGCGCATGGGAGCAAGCCTGTCGATGGTCTGTTGCTGGTCGTAGGTCAATATGTTCCACAACACCTGCGTGAGGTCAATCTTGTGCAGCTCGGCAGCGGTAATGATGATGTGCCCGTTTCTGTTGAGCCAGAACGGCAGCCACGTCTCAGGCTGGCTCAGCAGGTGGCTGGTGGTGAGGTCGGGCAGTGACAGTTCGGGATGCCATTTGGCAACGAGTGCCACACGCAGTTGCAGCGTGCGCACGTCGTCGTTCCAGTCGAGCAGCCCCTGTCCCTCTTTGGCCACGGCATTGCAGATGATCGTCGTAAGGCGGTTGGCATCGAGATTGGTCAGGGGTTTGCTCTGTACGACGAGTTGCCCAATGCGCTGTTCACGCTGGGCCACGATGCCGCCTTGATGGGTGATCCACGTTATATTGTCAACCCAGGTTGTAAGGTCGTTGATGTCACTGATGTTCACTGGTGCAGCGAGAAAGGCGCGTCCGCGTTCGTGGTTACCCGCATGTAGTGCGGCGATGGCCAGCCATTGATAGCCCGCCAACTGGTCGGTAGAGTCAAGGCTCACCATGCCGCCGCCTGAGAGCCGGTAGTCACCATTGTGGCCCACAGCCATGGCGATGCGCTCGGGATAGCCCGATGCCACCAACTCACCGATTTCGTCGCCTCCCACATAACTATTGTCGGTGTCCACACTTACCATGCGCGCATATTCCGCAGCAATCCTCGCAATACGTCCCCACGGTCCGACATGTCGGTTGCGGCGTGCGTCGCGCAGGGCTGTGACGCGCAATAGCAGACTGGCGTGAACGTTGTTGATGTCCATAACATCTTTTTCTTCGAGTATGGCGGCCACGTCACAGGCCAAGGCTTTTCGATGGGGCTCATGGCCCTGCACCATCATTCGGGCAATGCGGGGATGGCAGGGTAGGGCGGCCATACGCTTTCCCAATGGTGTGATGTGGCCGTCAGTGCTGATGGCGTGTAGCAGCCGTAACTCTTCTTGTGCCTCTCGTACGCTGCTGTCGGGTGGAGGGGTGAGCCAGGGCAACTCCATGATGTTGGTCTCGCCAAAGGACGCAATGTCGAGCGCCATCGGTGTGAGGTCGGCATCAGCTATCTCTGGTTGCCGTTGTTCGTTCATGCGAAGGTCGGTTGCCGCCGTCCACAGCTCATAACAGAGGCCTGGCGCCACACGCCCGGCACGTCCTGCGCGTTGTCGTGCCATGTCACGGCTGATGCGAACGGTTTCGAGATGGCTCAATCCTGTGGCAGCGTCAAAGACTAGTTTGCGGTAATAGCCGCAGTCGATGACGATACGTACCCCCTCGATGGTGATGGATGTCTCGGCGATGGGTGTGGCGAGCACCACCTTACGGTGACCCGTGGGTGACGGTGCGATGGCAGCTTGTTGGCGGTCGGTTGGAAGGTTGCCATAGAGCGGGCAGATAGCAGTTGGTCCCAGACTGTCACCTAAACGCTCGGCGCAGCGCTCGATGTCGGCTTGTCCCGGCAGAAAGGCGAGGATGTCACCCTTATGTTCGCGGTGGGCACGGCTCACCGCTGCGGCCACCATTTCGGCTATCTGTGACGGGGCAGGATCGTTGTCGGAATGGATAATCTCGACGGGGTACATCTTTCCGCTGCATGCTATCTCATGGCCGCCGATGGCTTGGCAGATGGGAGCGGCGTCGATGGTGGCTGACATGACAACAAGGTTGAGGTCAGGCCGCAGAATATCCCTGATTTGTCGAGCCAGACAAAAGGCGAGGTCAGTCTGAAGACTGCGCTCATGAAACTCGTCGAAGATGATGCAACTCACCCCGTCGAGTGTCGGATCGTCGGTCATGCGACGACTGAGAATGCCCTCGGTCACTACTTCAATGCGCGTTTTACCCGAAATTTTCCGGTCGAAGCGTATCTGATAGCCCACGGTCTGGCCTACCGGTTCGTCCAACAGCTGTGCCATGCGTATGGCAACCTGTCGGGCGGCAATGCGTCTCGGTTCAAGCATGATGATGCGCCCCTCTGGTATGGCGCTGAGCATGGTGAGCGGCAGCAGGGTCGATTTACCGGCACCGGGCGGTGCAATGACAACGGCACTGTGGCACTCGGCCAATGCGGCATTGAGTTGCCCTGCTATCGCTGTAGCTGGCAATGACTGGGCAGAAGGGGGAATGAAAGGTTGAACAGTTGGACTCATTTATGGTATAGGTGCAGTGTGGCGCATGCGCCTTAATAATGTTGCTATTGTTTTGGCAAAATTACGATAATTTCTCTGTAAAGCCAATAAATTGTTGTACTTTTGTGCTTGTGAGGATGACAGTTTTAGTCAAAGCCTCCTGTCATATAATAAATCTCCGCTATAAATGGCAAAAAGATGTTTATTAAGTCTGCTGATGGTCATGATGGGCCTGACTATGAGCGCAGAGCACTTTATGAGCGACGCTGTCTATCGGCAAAAAGTTGATTCAGCTTTCAAGGCCAAGATGCAACTTGTTGGTCCGAAGTTCTACCAGCTGAAGGGCTTGCATGCCTCAGCAGAAGAGCAAGAGGCACTGCACTTTCTCTATGCCTACATGCCGGTGGCCGATGCAACCGATTACACGACCTCCTACCATCTGAGCAATATCCGTGCTGCCTTGCGTACGCGCCGTGAGATGCCGTGGGGCAACAAGGTGCCTGAGCTGCTGTTCAGGCATTTCGTCGTTCCCATGCGTGTCAACAACGAACCGCTCGACTCCTCCCGCATCATCTTCTATCGTGAGTTGAAGGACCGTGTGAAAGGTTTGTCGATGAAGAACGCCATTCTTGAAGTCAACCACTGGTGTCACGAGCACGTCACCTACGAACCGTCCGACGCGCGGACATCGTCGCCCCTGCAATCTATCAGGACTGCCCGCGGTCGCTGCGGCGAGGAAAGCACGTTTACGGTGGCCGCCTTGCGTGCTGTCGGCATACCCGCTAGACAGGTCTATACACCCCGATGGGCCCATACCGATGACAACCATGCCTGGGTAGAGGCCTGGGCCGATGGCAAATGGTATTTCCTAGGAGCTTGCGAGCCCGAACCTGTGCTCAACTTGGGTTGGTTCAATGCGCCCGCCTCACGCGCCATGCTCATGCACACCCGCGTATTCGGCGATTATAATGGTCCGGAAGAGGTGATGCTGCGTACAAGCAACTTCACCGAAATCAACCTGATAGACAACTACGCCAAGACAGGCCGTACCGATTTCAAGGTCATTGACACGGCTGGACTGCCCGTTGAGGATGCCAAGGTGGAGTTCAAAATTTACAACTATGCCGAGTATTATCCGGCCGTTACTAAATACACCGACCGGCAAGGCCATACCTTTCTTACCGCAGGGCTTGGCGACATGTTGGTTTGGGCGTCGAAAAACGGAAAGTACGGCTTTGCCCGCGCTTCGTTTGGCAAGGACAAGCTGGTCACCATCACGCTCAGTTACGACGACACAAGCTCGCTTGCAGGACAGGATATGAACATCGTGCCGCCTTCCGAGAGTGCCAATCTGCCTGAGGTGACTCCCGGTAAGCGTACCGAGAACAACCGCCGTCTTGCTACTGAGGATTCCATACGCAACACCTATATCGCCACCTTCCCAACTGCTGGGAGCATGAAGGATTACCTATATGCGGACGCTACACCTTATATTATAAAGGCGCGAGGCAACTGGCAAACCATCAAGGCTTTTGTGGAGAAGCACGCCGACAGACTGCAACGTGCCGTAAAGCTATTGAGCACGCTGAGTGACAAGGACCTCAGGGATATGCCCATGGATATTCTTGATGACAACTTCAATGCATCGAGCGACCAGCTTTGTCCGCGTGTGGAGGACGAGATGATTCTGCATCCCTTCAAGGTGTTCTTCGAAAGAGCCTTCAGTGCCAAACAACAGGCCTCCTTCCGCAACGACCCGTCGCAACTCGTCCGTTGGATTGGCAAGAACATCCGCCTCAACCCAGACACACGTGCCATGCGCATTCCACAGACACCCATCAGTGTTTGGGAGTCACGTCTGACTGACTCTCGCAGTCGGGCCATTTTCTTTGTCGATGTAGCCCGAAGCCTCAACATTGAGGCAAGAAAAGATGTGGTCACAGGAAAGGTGCAATATAAGGCCGACGGGCAGTGGGTTGATGTCAACTTCGATGCCAGTGTACAGCAAACGGCCAAGAAGGGCACGCTCGTGCTCAATTATGAGCCTACGGCTGCACTTGACAATCCGAAGTATTACAGCCACTTCACTATCAGCAAGATAACAAATGGCCAGGCACAGTTGCTCAACTTCGATGAAGGACAAGTGGATATGGGGGGCGGCACATCTTGGGCCAATGTTTTCAAGAACGGTACCCAACTCGACGAAGGCACATATCTGCTGGTTACCGGACAGCGTATGGCCGATGGCAGTGTTCTTGCCCACAACGTCATCTTCCATATCTTTCCCGGTCAGACTACCGACGTCAATCTCATCATCCGACAGGAGACCGACGGTGTCAAGGTAATTGGCAATTTCAATAGCGAGTCTGTATTTGAGAAAAACGGAAAGCGCGTGTCGATCCTGAGCCAGACCGGCCGTGGCTACTATGTGCTCGGCATCTTGGGCGTAGGCAAGGAGCCTACTAACCATGCCTTGCACGACATTGCGAAGATGAAGCAGAAACTCGACCAGTGGGGCCGCCCGTTTGTCTTGCTCTTTACCAGCGAGCAAGAGGCTGAAAAGTTCAGGAAGCTACAAGGCGAGTTCCCCAACCTGCCTGAGAAAACCATGTTCGGCATCGACAAGGACGGCAGCATCCTCAGGCAGCTCGTCGGTCAGCTGAAGCTGCAAGACGACTCCCACCTGCCCATATTCATCATTGCCGATACCTTCAATCGCATTGTGTTCACGTCAAGCGGCTATACGATAGGCTTGGGCGAGCAACTGGTGAAAGTCGCCGAGAAGTTGTAGAACATAGACCACCATTCATCATGATGAAGCGAAACGATGTTGAAATTGAGATTTGTGCCAATAGCGTTGAGAGCTGTTTAGCTGCCCAACAGGCCGGAGCCGACCGTGTGGAACTGTGTATGGGAATACCGGAAGGCGGTACAACGCCATCATTCGGCGAAATAAAGATTGCGCGTGAGATGTTGAATACCACCCGCCTTCACGTCATCATACGCAATCGCGGTGGTGATTTCCTTTACACGCCTTTGGAACTGCGGCGCATGGAGGCCGATGTTGACATCTGCCGTGAGCTCAATGTCGATGGGGTGGTGTTTGGTTGTCTTACGCCCAATGGTGACATCGACCTCGAAGCTAATCGTTTGCTCTTAAGTCATGCCAAAGGCATGAGCGTCACTTTCCACCGTGCTTTTGACCACTGCCGAAATCCGCGGCAAGCCCTGGACGACCTGATGACGCTCGGCTTTGACCGTGTACTTACTTCCGGACAAAAGCCCACGGCCTTTGAGGGCATTCCTCTCCTATGCGAACTACAGCGGCGGGCTGGTGGCCGAATAAAGATTATGGCTGGCTGCGGTGTCAACGAGCAGAACATTGCCAGCATCCATAAGGAAACTGGTATCACCAACTTCCATTTCTCTGCCCGCGAGCCGATTCACAGTCAGATGAAATATGTCAACCCCGATGTCTATATGGGTAGCAAAGATGCCGATGAGACTACCATCATGGTCACTACAAAACGACGTGTGGAAGACATCATTCAGGCACTGTTGGATTGAAAGAATATTCAATTCCTATGATGCTTCTGTAACCCTTACACAGTGACTGAAACGATGATAGTCACATAGACGGATCATCAGTGTCTATGTCTCAGCACCCGGCATGTCTGGCAATTTTCTTCATGTCAAGGATGGTGATGGTCTTTCCCTCCAATCGGATGATTCCCTCATCGGCAAACTCGTTGAGACAGCGTTGCAGCGAAAACTTCTGTATCGCAAACGAATCGGCAATCTCCTGCCGCGACTGAGTGAGTGTGAATGTATTTGACTGATGTTCTTTGGATTCTTTGAACAGAAAAGCGGCGACCTTCTCGCGTACGGAGAGTAGGGTGAGCATGCGGACTTTTTTGGTGAGAAATGAGCTCGTGTCGGATAGCTGACCGACGAAGTTCATCAGTATCCTGTCATCGTTCACCATCATCTCTTTCAGCTGAGTCGGTCGCATCCTTAGTATTGTAGTGGCCTTGTTGGTCTCTATACTCACGGGCATCCTATTGTCTTTGGAGAAGATGAATGCTGGAGCCAGCAGCGCACTGGGGCGCAGGTCCGCCATCTGCACGAATTTGCCCGACGGGCCCACCATGCGTGCGGTCATCTCACCCTCCACAACGATGTCGGCATAGAGACACCGCGAGCCGGTGAAGGCATATATGTCGTTTTTGTCCAATCGCACCAGGCTGTAGCCGACGGCGGTCAAGGCACCTTCTATCTCAACGGCTGTCAGCCCCTCGAAGAGAGGGCACTCCTGAAGTGCCGCAATGATTTTCTTTTCCATATCATATTTCCCTTATCGTCTTTTGGGTTTGTACGTGCTTCGGATGCTTACACTTCCAGGGGCCTCTGCTTGGGCCGCAGCACCAGGCGGAGGCTCTGCTTATAGTTGAAGTAGTTCCATATCCAATTGAGCAATACGATAAACTTGTTTTTCACGCCGAGGATGGAGCGGAGATGCACCACAAGCCATAGCAGCCAGGCAAACAATCCACCAAACTTCGCCTTGCCAATTTCTGCCACTGCATGTTTGCGGCCAATTGTCGCCATGGTACCGAGATCCTTGTAGGTAAAAGGCTTCAGCTCCTTACCTTCCTCCTTTCTCATAATGTTGCAGGCCACGTTGTCGGCTTGTTGCAGTGCCAACTGAGCCAATTGTGGATGACCCAATGGCCAGTCGGGGTCGCCCTCAACGAGACTCTGGTCACCGATGGCAAAGACATCGTCCATGCCCTTCACGCGGTTGAAACGGTCAGTGAGCAGACGTCCGGCATGTCCCACCGACTCCTGTGGTACGCCACCGATGCTATTTGCCTTGATGCCGCTCACCCAGATGACGGTGGTCGACTCGATGGTCTCGCCGTTGCCCACGCTGACCACGTTGTCCTTATAGTCGGTCACTCTCCAGCCATTGCGCACGTGCACCCCCATCTGCTTGAGGTCTCTCTCTGCTGTAGCCGACGAGGCAGCATCCATGGCCTTGAGCAGGCGATCGCCGGAGTTGAGCAGATAGATATGCATGCGGTCGGCAAGGTCGGGATAGTCCTTGGGCACAATGTCTTTCTTCATCTCGGCTAAGGCCCCGGCAATCTCAACGCCCGACGGACCGCCACCGACAATGACGAAGTTCATGTACTTCTGCCGTTTCTCCGCATCCTCCTCTGTCTCGGCCCGTTCTAAGGCGAGGAGGATATGATTGCGCAGTGCCATGGCGTCCTCCACGGTCTTCATTGGGAGGGCATGTCGCTCGATGTCCTCGTTGCCGAAGAAGTTGGTCGTGCCACCCATGGCGAGCACCAGGTAGTTGTAGTGGATGGTGCCGACAGAGGTGTGGATAGCCTTCTCTTTGACATCGATGTCCTTGACCTCGGCCATCCGGCAGAAATACTGCTTATAGCCCTGGAAGATGCGGCGGAGCGGAAAGGAGATGCTGCTCGGCTCCAATCCTGCGGAAGCCACCTGATAGATAAGCGGAGGAAACTGGTTGTAGTTATTCTTATCCACGATGACCACTTGGAAGCCAGACTTGCGCAAACGCATAGCAAGCTCCAGGCCGCCGAGTCCAGCTCCCACAATGACCACTCGTGTCAACTCGTTGATTCTTATATTGGCTCTCATAATGCTATTGATATAGTAACATCTACCGAGGGGCAAATTGCATGCCACACCCATGGTGCAAAAATAATCATTTTTGAGTATATAGCGCGCCTAAGAAGAATAAAAACATGGAGATTGAAGGGGAAAAAGAGACTTTGACGGCTATTGTTCTGCTCGGGTTGAACGAATCGAGACAGATCAGTTCGGTGGATGTCACAAAAGTTAAAGCCTGCTTTGGGAACAATTGTGTCCAAATGAAAACGACGAATGGCAGATTCTCCGTGACTGACTTTTCGCTGAGAGAACAAATCAAGAATCTAATCCTATCCAATCGGTAACAATTGTTTATACGTTTCCAGATGGCACAAAGATTGTTGTGTTAAGGGTGACAACAAACAAAGAATAAACAACAAAAAAATAAGTAACAACAATGAAAAAAACGATTGTAGTTTATGGCTCGTCCACTGGCAGTTGCCAGGATGTTGCAGAGCAGATTGCCAAGAAATTGGGTGTAAGTGATGTGAAGAATGTGAGTGAGGTGGACGCAGATACGTTGTCCGGCTACGACAACTTGTTGCTTGGAACCTCAACGTGGGGAGCAGGCGAGTTGCAGGACGACTGGTACGACGGTGTGGATGCTTTGAAATCGGCCGACCTCAGTGGTAAGACCATAGCTCTCTTCGGCTGCGGCGATGCTGAGGGTTACAGTGACACGTTCTGCGGAGGCATGTCAGAAATCTATAAGACCGTAAAGGATTCCGGCGCCAAACTCATTGGTCAGGTTCCCGCTGACAGCTATACCTACGATGACTCAGAATCGGTCGTGGACGGAAAGTTCGTGGGCTTGGCTATCGATGTCTCGGAAAGTGAAGAAGAGACCGAGAAGCGAATTGACGACTGGATTGACGTCATCCGCCCCGAACTGTAACTTTTTTGTCATGCCCTTATATTACTGGAAAATATGAAAAAGATAGATCTTAGCAAGACTGTTTATGAACTGGTCAAGAAATACCCTGAGCTCAAGGAAGTCCTGAAAGAGTTGGGCTTCTCTGAGATAACGAAGGCTATGGTGTTGAACACCATGGGCCGCATGACGACCATTCCACAAGGAGCCAGGCTGAAAGGTATACCGATGGAGACTGTTCTGACTGCTTTCCGGAATAAGGGCTTCGAGGTGGAACCGACACGCACCGAACGGTTGAAGTCGTACTTGCAGCGGCTCAACGACGGTGAGAGTCTGGACAGCGTGAGGGAGGACTTTGTTGCGCACTTCGACAACGTCGCTTCTGAGGAAATCATGAAGGCCGAACAGGAGATGATAGCTGAAGGCATGCCTGTGGGCGAAGTGCAGCACCTGTGCGATGTCCACTCAGCGCTGTTTCACGGAAAGACAGAGGGCGAACAGACCCCGGCCAGCCAGGAAGGCGACACGCTCAACAAGAAGATTACAAAAGCCGTTCATGAGGTAGCCTCAACAGATTTCCGCCAAAAACATGACGAATGGGTGAGCACTGCGCAAGATAATACCGGCAGGGCAGAGGAGATGCGCTCCACCGACGGTCATCCACTGCAAACCCTCTATGCCGAGAACGACGCGCTGATCAACCTTCTCGAAGGGGAAATGCCTCTGAGAGAGAAGGTTGAGGCAGCACGCCCTATTGCCATCCACTATGCCAAGAAGGGTGACCTGCTCTATCCGGTTCTGAATGTGAGCTACGGCATCTTCGGACCGTCCCAGGTCATGTGGACAGTGGATGATGAGATACGTGACGAGATGACACGCCTTGTTAACAAGTATGATGGTAGCGAGGAATGGAACGCACGGGCAAAAGCCGTGCTGCAGCGTGCCGCAGAAATGGTCTATAAGGAGAACAACATTCTCTTCCCACTCTGCGCCGCCAACTTCACTGATGAGGAATGGCAACAGATATACCGCGATAGCCGTGACTATGCGCCGTGCCTCGGTGTGGAGCCAAAGACATGGAAGAAGGCTGAGGATGTGCCTGCCGCCGTACAAAAACTGTCGGGAGATGAAGTGAGGATGCCCGGTGGTCATCTCACCATTCCACAGCTAACCGCCATGCTCAACACACTGCCGTTTGAAATCACCTTTGTCGATGCTGACAACATCAACCGTTATTTCAACGAGGGACACAAGGTGTTTAAGCGTCCGTCAATGGCCATTGACCGTGAGGTGTTCACCTGTCACCCTCCAAAAGTGGAGCCGATGGTGCGCGCTATCATCAATGACTTCCGTAGCGGCAAGCGTGACCAGGTGCCCGTATGGATGGAAAAACTTGGCCATCCCATGTACGTCAACTACATGGCCGTGCGCGATGCCGATGGCAGATACCTGGGCACCGTGGAGATTGCACAAGACATGGAGTTCGCACGCAGGCACTTCGTCAAATAAATCCGTGTACAGAAGTGGTATAATATTCTGCACCAAAGTACACTAACATAACCTATCGGTAAGACCGCATGTGCCTCATCTGATATGATGCGCACCAATAATTTTCCCATACCTAGGTTGGCTGTCAGCACGAAAACTGCTAACTTTGCAACCGGCTTACCACGGAGCCGTGCAAAACCATGGTTGGGACAAGTGATTAAAACGATAGAACGATGGAAAGAAAACGGTGTAAATGGGTGAACTTGGACAACCCGCTCTATGTGGAATACCACGACAAGGAATGGGGCAGGCCGCTACATGATGATAAACGACTCTTCGAACTTCTCATCTTGGAAGGATTCCAGGCCGGGCTCTCATGGGAGACTATTCTGAACAAAAGGGAGAATTTCAGACGGGCCTTCCGAGGATTTGATCCAAAGGTGATGGCCGAGTTCGGACCCGACGATGTGGAACGCCTCATGGCGGATCAGGGCATCGTCAGGAACCGGTTGAAGATTGTGGACTCAATTGTCAACGCAAAGGCTTTCTTGAAACTGCAAAGGGAGGAAGGTTCGTTTGACCGCTATATCTGGTCATTCACTGATGGCAAATCGCTTAGAGAACCCTACGCTCTGCGCACTACGTCGGAGCTGTCAGACAGGGTGTCGAAAGATCTCAAACGGAGAGGGTTCAAATTTGTGGGCTCCACCATCATCTACAGCTACTTGCAGGCCATTGGCATTATCAATGCCCATGGCGAAGAATGTGACGACTACAAGGAGTGATAACGAACGAGACAGGGTGCGTCCAAATTGGGGAAGTCCTGAAGTTGGCACAGCCGACAAAGCCTGTGGCTTTATTTTTTAACAAAAACCTTAAAAACACAGCCCAACCGGTCGTGTTGACTGAACTCCAGGACTTTTGGACTTCTCCAATTTTCTTAAATCTGCCTTTATTTGAGCTCTTCGACGGTTACGGGATTGTCAATATCACGTCGCCACTCCTTGAGCCAACCGAACCATTCTTGGGCGCTATGGAAACCATAGTTCTCATTGGCGCTGGTATAAGCCAGTGAGTAGTGGAAGTTGCGGCTCATCTTGACCGTAAAGGCATAGTTGTCTTTATTGGCGGACTGTTCTATTACATCTTTATTATTTGGCATGGCGATGGCCAATCCTACAGTCTCGCGCTTCCAGTTGAGGGTGTCGTTTGCGGGCCAGTCGGTGCCCCAACAGCCACGGATGCCTTTGTGGTCGGAGTATTCCTGTGAGTTCTTTACGTTGATGATGCCCGTCGAGAATGTGTATTGACTGACGTCTCTGTTGAAGCTCACGTTCACATCAATGTCGCGATGGCCTGCCCACAGAATATAGCGCAAGGTCATGGTTACGGGAGTCATGCCGGGCTTTATGTACCAGTTCTTGTCCATTACTTCAACAATGGTGCGTACGGGCCCTTGTGCTACGATGCGTTGTGTGCGTGATTGCACAGAGTCAATCATGGTGGGATGTTGTCCGTCCCATCCCCGGAATGCGCCCAAGCCGAAGGTGTTGCCCACCCACAGCACGTCGTCGCCGAAGCCGGCGGCTTTCTGCTCCTTAGAGGGATAGAACTGCGTTTGTTTCAGTTCGAGACCTTTATGAAATTTGCCATAGAGATCGAGTGTCTGTCGCTTGTCCATATAGATGCGGACGGCTAACAGTTCATTTTCAAAGGCCACACCATGATGATGGAGCACATTGTAGGGATTCTTCGTCTGTGCGTCTACGCTGACGGCATCGAGGTAGATGTTTTGACTGTTTTTCTCTTTCACTTTCGGATTGCGTAGTACAATCTCAGCGTAGGTGCGGGTAGGGTAGGCCTTTTGCTCGCCTTGGGTATACAGTTTGATGATGGCTGTTTTCTTTTCTTTCTTGCCGAGGGGTGTGACGAATGCCAGCTTGTCGTATATGCCGTCCCCGTCGAGGTCATCGAGCTGTGAGGGCAGTTCCTTCCCGTCGATGGTGACCACGGCCGACCGTATGTCATTGTTCACAGGTAAGGCGTATTCCACAGGAGCGTCGGCTTTTGCGACGTTGGAGTATAGTTGCAGCTTGACGGTTTGCTGCGCTTGTGCGAAGCAGCTTAGAGAGAGTAGTGTGATGGAAATCAGAGTTTTTTTCATTTCTGTTAAATATATTGATTGGTTATGCAAAGTTAAGACATCTTGAAAAGACGGGGTGGTCATTCCTTGCCGTTTGATGGGGTAGAATCTTTCAGAGGTTCTTTTGCCGGCTGGTCGATGGAGGCTGCTCCGCCCTTTGTCCGGTATTCCGACGGTGACATACCTACCATTTTCTTAAAGCACTTGGAGAAATACTTCGGGTCGGAGAAGCCGACGGCATAAGCAACCTGTGAGAGTCCCATCTTGCTGTTGACAATAAGTTCTTCGGCCCGCTGCATGCGTATGTGACGCATAAATTCCACCGGTGCCATGCCGACGATGCTCCGCATCTTGCCATAAAACACGGTGCGGCCGAGGTTCACAGCCGCAGCCATATCCTCCATCTTCAAGTCGGGATTGCCGATGTGTTGCTCAAGATAGTTCATGAGCTTGTCCATCATGGCCTTGTCCTCATCGATGATGTCGGGTGCGCTCAACCGGTATTCTTTGGGTTGGGCATTGTCAGCTGGCACTTCATTGCTTGTAGCCTTCTTGTCCGAGGTGTCGACTGACGATGATAGCTGCTCCACGATTTCCTGTTGCAGAAGATGGCGGCGGCTGATGATGTTGCTTACACGCTCTTTGAGATAGATGGCTGAGAATGGCTTGGTGATATAGTCGTCGATGCCGTAGCGCAGGCCTTTCAGCCGGTCGCTGACCGATGCCTTGGCTGAGAGGATGATGATGGGGATGTGGCTTGTGGAAGTGTCGCCTTTGAGCTCATGTACCATTGTCAAACCGTCCATCACCGGCATCATCACATCAGAGATGATGAAGTCCGGTTGCAGCGAACGAGCCTTCTGCAGTCCCGTCAGTCCGTTTTCGGCAGTGATGACCGTATAGTTGCTGTTGAGGATGGTGCTCAGGTAGTTTCTCAGATCGTCATTGTCTTCCACGACGAGCAGTTTCACATTATGGTGCTTTGAAGCCGGACTTCCCGTCGTACCCAAACTTGTTTGTGTCTTGTCTGATGGCGTGAGCTCTGTTGCCGGTATCTTATTGTCGTCCACGAGGTAGTTGTCGGGATTGTGGTCGTAGTTGAGCATGTCGTCGACGAGTTTGAGCATGTTCTCGCTGTTGCGGCTCACCATGTCGAGCAGTCCGCGGTCGCGGTCGGAGAGGTTGCCGCTTCTCATCACCTCTTTGACGGGACCGCCAATCAGTGTGAGGGGCGTGCGCAGTTTATGTCCGATGTTGGTGAAGAACTGGGTCATGAGTTCGTTCAGACGATGTTGCAACTTGATGCGCTGCTGTTGGTTGATGAGATAGATGATGAGGTAGATGAGTGCGCCGCCAATGATGAGGTAGAGCAGCCAGCCCATCCACGACTCCCAGAATGTGGGATGCACGTAGAGCAGCAGTGTCTGCGTATTGTTCTGCCACACGCCATCAGCATTGGTGGAGCGCACGAGCAACTTCAGATGTCCGCTTGGCAGATGGTTGAACGAGGCACTGTGGGCACTCGTCACATAGGTCCAGTCACTGCTGCCTTCCAGTTTGTAGGCATAATGCAACAGCTGGTTGTCAGAATAGTCGAGGGCTGCGAAGAAGATGGTGAGGCTGCGTCGGTTGCTCGGCACTTCCAGCTCTTGGGTGTTGAGGATGGGTCTCATGACCGCATCGCCCTGATACTGCACGTTGGTGAAGACGATGCGTGGGCAATAGTTGCTTTTCACCATCTGTTTGGCATTGAAGGCAACGAAAGCGCCGTTGGCCGGAAGGATGATGTGGCCGTTGGTTGTGTTGATGATGGGCTCGGCTTCGGTAAACTCGACCCTGGCCGCCATGTCGCCGATGCCATAGACAGAGATGGCGTGAGTGGAGGGTGAGAATTTGTCCATGGTTGTCTCGCGCACAAACCAGATGTTGCCGCTGCCGTCCTCTATCATCGATTGCACCAGTCCTTCCGTAGGCCAAATGGTGCTGATGTTCTTGAAGCGCAGATTGTTGCTCATCAGGTTGCTGCTTTCCAACGACTGTGCGGCACCACCCATCAGGATGACATAGATTTTTCCGCTCTTCGTCACGAGCGTCTGCATCACGTCGTTGCCTGCCAGCGACGTGGTGTCGCCGCGGTGGTGCATGGTAGTGAAGAAGCGTATGTCAGTGGGATTGTTGTAATGGTCGCTGAAGGTGATCAGTCCGCGGTTGGTAGAGACCAGCATCACGCCGTTGTTTGTGCTTGTGATGCGTCGCACGTAGGGGAAGGTGCGATTGGGGTAGTTGCGCAAGGCGTTGCCGGCATTGATGAAGCGGATGTTCGATCCTTGTTCGTCCACAAGGTTGATGCCGCCTCCGAAGGTGGCCACCCACAGCCGGCCTTTGCTGTCCTCATGCAGGTCGTAGACGCTGTCGTTGCTCAGGCTCCAGCGGTCCTTGGCGTTGTGTGCGAAATGTCTTACCGCTCCATGGTCGATGCAGTAAAGTCCTTGTGACTTGCTGCCAATCCACATTCGTCCGCGGCGGTCTTGAAAGATGCTGTAGACGCGTGATGTGAAAGGCGTCTTTGCCGTTTGTATGGCACCCGATGGCGCTACATAACCTTTCAGTTGGTAACGGGAGTCGTAAACGGCCAGTGTACCGTGGTAGTCACCCACCCAGATGTTCTTATTGCGGTCCATGCACAGCGCACGCACCTCACAGTTGGGTTCTGTGGCCACATGGGTGACAAACTGATACCGGAAGCTGAGTTTTGTGAGGTTGCGGTTGCCGGCAAACCATAGGTTGCCCTGATGGTCGGTAAATACTTTCTTGATGAGAGGAATGCTCACTAGCGGCGATTCCTCGGAATGGAGCATGTAGGGGATAAGATGGTGCTGGCGTTCGTCGTAGTAGCTGAGGGTGCCACCTGTGGGCACGGTCCATATCGTACCGTAATGGTCTTGGTGTATCATGGGCTCGCTGCTGGTGGTTTGTTGCACCAATGCTGTTGCCCGTGTCTGCAAGCGCTCTGTGTGTCGGCCGTCAACCATCACCATTCCGTCATAAGCCGAGAACACCCACAACCGTTGCTTGTTGTCTACGAAGAGATGTGTGGTGGCGGCAGATGCTGTCCCCATGGCAAGCAAGGCTGAGACGTTCTGTTGTCTCTGTAGCTGACCATGACGATAGAGATATAATCCGTTTGATGTGGCCAGGGCAATGTATCCCCGCCAGGCACATGCGTAGTTCACGACCAACGGCTTACCGCCGGGTGCCGGCCTGCCAACGGTCTGCAGTCGCTTACCGCTATGGTCCAAGGTGGCTATCATCCCGTTCCTGGCGATAAAGAAAGGAGTGCCGTTGTTGTCTACTGCCATGGTAGCAACGAATCCGGACGTCACCCGTCCGTCGGCCGTTCGCACTCCACGGTCGGTGAGCATCCATTCGCGTCCACGGTTGTCGAGATGCACACTCAGCAGTTTAAAGCCTGTAAAGACCTTCAACAGTTCGTCGGCAGATTGTTTCTTGGGGTTGTAGTCGGCATTGAATCGATCATCAATGCGCAGACAAATCTTTGAGTTGTTATCAGCAGCTACCCATGTATGGCCGTTATTGAGCGCCATCACCCGTCGGAAGGCGCGATGGTTCCGCAAACGATTACCCAGCAGCCGTTCGATGCTTACGTAGCAGCAGCGGTGGGTGTCATAGAGATAGAGATGTCGGTCAAATCCCACCACCCACAGATTGCCCTCTTTGTTGGGTGTGGTGGAGAGTATGCGGTTGGAGTAGAGCGCCTCGTCGGCTCCCTGGCCATCATGGCATGTGGCAAAGCGGTAACCGTCGAAGTAGCACAGACCATTCCACGTGCCAAACCACATGAGGTTGTCGGAGGTCTGGCAGAAATCAGAGATGACGTTGGCTGATAGTCCGTCACTCAAAGAGTAGGTATGTACATCGCAGTAGGGCTGCGCGCTGATATATTGAAGTGCTGACACCACCAACAGAGCCAGTGAGAGCAGTTTTTGTTTCATCATACATTGTACGATTGGTTATCAGCAACAAATTTAATAAGAAATTTGCACTTTTGGGCAGAATCGTGCAGAATTTACTTGTTTTTGGCAATATGCGGGCCTGTAGTAGCTATTCAGC
>Ga0256406_1003861_pt1 | contig 17929 bp, 7 predicted proteins | sample RumenRJG_03DNA_FD_185986 | JGI IMG/M metagenome (GOLD analysis project Ga0256406, IMG submission 185986) | Bovine rumen microbial communities from Lethbridge, Alberta, Canada - RJG_03 | ecosystem: Host-associated > Mammals > Digestive system > Stomach > Rumen | place: Canada: Alberta | collected...
ACCGCCTGCCATGTAAACTTGTAACAACTCGGCGGAATACAACAAAACTTGATTTCTGTCACGAACAACTTTAAAAGACTTTAACTTTAGAATTTAGCTGCGCCGACAAAAAAGACTGAGTAGTTACCTAGCGAAAGACCTTTTGTAGCTTAGCATTTTAATTCACGCTTCTTAGCAAAAGATCTTTCGCTATAAGACAACGTTAATAACCTATATTCGGGTACACTTCCAACTAACTTTTGGTACACTTAAAACTACTTGTTTGCCCACCGAAAAGACTAATGAATATATCAACTAAAGGCTTTCTTGACGGTAAATGAACCTTATTAACCATACAATATTAGCCTTTAGTATCACATATTATATCAGTTTTTGAAGGAAAAGCTATGTTATTCGGTAGAAAATGCTTAAATTTGCGCTAGAATAACCAGCTAAACGAATATGAACAAGCAGCAACTTGCAAACAAGATATGGGCATCCGCCAACAAGATGCGCTCTAAGATCGACGCTAATGAATACAAGGACTATATCCTTGGCTTCATCTTTTATAAATTTCTGTCGGATAAGGAAAAGGACTTCTTAACAAGCAAATACTGGACCGAAGAAGACATGAAGTCGGACCTGAACGAAGATAACGTAGATGATAGAGAATCGATAAAAAACAACATAGGCTACTTTATCCCTTACAATTATTTGTTCAGCACATGGACCGACAATCCTCGCGACTTCGGCGTTGCTGATGTCCGTGATGCGCTCTTGTCGTTTGAACGGAACATCAAGAAGACCCATCACCGCGTATTCGATAAAATCTTCGATACACTGGAGACAGGACTTGGCAAACTCGGTGGAACAGACGGTGAACAAACCAAGGCATTGCGCCGTTTGTTCAAGCTCATCAAGCCGATTCCTACCGATGACTCACAAGGCTATGACGTACTTGGATTCATCTACGAATATCTTATAGGAAATTTTGCTGCAAATGCTGGTAAGAAAGCAGGAGAATTCTATACTCCTCACGAAGTAGCGTTGCTGATGGCTGATATTGTTGCCGACCACTTGAAAGACCGTGAGAAAATAGATATTTACGACCCAACAAGTGGCTCTGGTTCGTTGCTGATAAACATTGGTCGTGCCGTTGCAAAGCACAAGACTAACAAGAACAACATCAAATACTATGCACAGGAGTTAAAGGAAAACACTTACAACCTTACCCGTATGAACCTCGTCATGCGTGGCATCATTCCAGACAACATCATTGTTCGTAACGGCGACACGCTGGAACAAGACTGGCCTTATTTTGAAGAAACTGATGATGGTAAACCTATCGAAGGCACTTACGACTATCTGGAGGTCGACGCCGTTGTGAGCAATCCGCCTTACTCTCAAGGTTGGGATCCACGTAACAAAGAGTCGGACAAACGTTTTAAAGATTACGGACTGGCACCAAAAGGAAAAGCTGACTATGCTTTCCTCCTGCATAACCTTTACCACATAAAGAAAGACGGTATCGTTACCATCGTCCTGCCTCATGGAGTGCTGTTCCGAGGTGGCGACGACGAGACCATCCGCACTTCGCTCATTGAGCACAACAACATCGACACCATCATTGGTCTGCCTGCCAACATCTTCTTTGGCACACAGATAGCCACCATCATAATGGTTCTCCGCAAAGACCGTAAGGATGACGAAGGGGTGCTTATTGTAGATGCCTCGAAAGGATATACTAAGGAAGGCAAACGCAACAAACTTCGCGCTTCCGACATCCGCCGAATAGCCGACACTGTAATCAACCGTCGAGAGATACCAAAATATTCACGACTCATCAGTCGCGACCTTATACGTCAGAACAATTACAACTTAAATATTCCACGATATATTGATTCTTCGGATGCACCTGAGACATGGGATGTTTATGCCTCTATGTTCGGCGGAATTCCACAGAAAGAAATCGACGCATTGGATGAATATTGGGAGGCTTTCCCGTTCCTGCGTGAACAACTGTTTGAGGAAATTGAAGGAACTCAATGCGCTAGGCTCAAGACAAGTGATATTGCCGAGACCGTAAAGTTTGACAGCGACGAAGTCATTGAATGGGAGAAGAAAGTATCTGATGCCTTTGACGACTTACCCGAATATCTCGACCAGCAGATTATAGGCGGAATGGAGAAAATCAACATTCCGCAAGAAGAGGAAGTGCTTACCAATGAGATATTCCGCCGAATAGGCAAGACTCCGCTCATCGACCGTTATGCTGCCTATCAGATTCTCAGCGACCACTGGAATGGAAAGAACGATGACGACCAAGACTCCATAGCCAACGACATTGAAATCATTCAAACTGAGGGGAAAGATGTCATCCGGCAAGTCGATCCCTTCAAGGTTACCGTTAAAAGCAAGAACGACGAGGAGGAAGACGACGAGATACAGAAAGGCTGGTGCGGACACATTCTGCCTTTCGAACTCGTTCAGAAGTATATCCTTACCGACGATTATAACCATCTGCTCCAGACACGCAACTTGCTGACCGATTGCCAGCAGGAAACATCAGCTATGATGGACGAGCTGAGCGAGGACGACAGAGAGAACTATCTCAACGATGCCAACGACGCTTTCGACATGAATAAAGTCTTCGAGACCATCAACAAAGCTCTCTGCGACGTCAATTCTCCGGAAATACAAGGGCTGACTGATTATTTGGAGTTGCTGGCCACCAAGCCAAAGAAAGCCGTTAAGATAGAGTTCATAAAGTCTCATACAGAGGTCGAATGGAGCGAAATTATTGCTTCGAAGGATGGCACCTATGGCAAAGGAAATGTACAGAAGCGCATCACACAACTGCGTTCCGACTACAAGTTCCCCGATGACAGCATTGAGGCTATGCTCCTTAAGGTCTGCAATCTTGCAGCAAGAGAGAAAGACCTCAAGCACGACATTTCTGAGCAGGAGGCAGCACTGCACGAAAAGACACATCAGACGATTCCGAATCTTTCTGACGAAGAGGTTCACGACCTGCTGATGAAGAAGTGGATTGACCCGTTGTTTCAGGAACTCGATAACCTTTCTTCAAAGATTATCGACAGCCTCATCTCACGTCTTAAAGCTCTCGTGGCAAAGTATGACAACAGTCTTGTCGACATCGAAAAGCAAATCACCGATTCCGGTGACGAGCTTGCTTCGCTGTTGCCACAACTGAAAGGCAATGATGCTGATAATAAGGCATTGAATGAATTGTTGAACCTTATAAAGAAAGGCTAGGACTATGAAAAGCGTACCGGAGATAAGATTCAGCAAATATAGTGAGGACTGGATTCAAGATCATTTTTCTGACCTGACTTATCCAGCAGGAGTAAAGAATAGAGATAATTTAGACTTACCAAGTTACTCTATAACCAATGATCATGGGTTTGTACGTCAAGACGTTAAATTTGAGAATGGTGGAACTATGAAAGATGCCGATAAAAGCATGTATTACATTGTTTCTCCTCATTCGTTTGCATATAACCCTGCAAGAATTAATGTCGGTTCCATTGGCTATCAAGACTTAGACCATAATGTGATAATAAGTTCTCTTTATGAAATCTTCAAAGTATCTGGTCCTGCTGTAGATAAGTTCCTTTGGTGGTGGTTTAAGACACAAGCATTTAAGACACAAGTAAAAAAACTACAAGAAGGAGGCGTTAGGCTTTATTTCTTTTATGATAAACTTTGTAAGAGTATTTTACAATATCCAAAGAGTAAGCAAGAGCAAACAGCTATAGGCAAATTCTTCGATGACTTGGATGAATATATTTCCTCTCAGGCTCTTGAACTGCAAAAACTAAAGAACATCAAAAAGGCATGCCTTGAAAAGATGTTCCCTAAAGAGGGCGAGCTCGTCCCCGAAATAAGGTTCAATGGATTTGAGGGAAATTGGGTTATAAAAACTTTAGGCGAATTGTTTACAAAGGTAACAGAAAAGAATATTGATAATTCTTTAACCGAGACTTTTACAAATAGCGCACAAGAAGGAATAATTTCCCAAAGGGACTATTTTAACCATGACATTTCTAATATAGAAAATATTAATGGGTATTACGTCGTTAGACCCGATGACTTCGTATATAATCCTAGGATGTCTGTTACAGCTCCAGTTGGACCAATAAATAGAAATAAACTACTAAGGTCAGGAGTTATGTCTCCTTTGTATTCTGTTTTTAGGGCTAAAGACGAAAGGACCGATTTGACCTTTTTAGAATATTTCTTTAAGACAGACAAATGGTACAATTTTATGTGGAAGAATGGTGACAACGGAGCTAGAGGAGATAGATTTTCTATTAGAGACGAAGTCTTCCAACTTTTGCCAATAATAATACCACCTTCTAAAAAGGAACAGATTTCCATTGCTAATTATTTCTCAAGTCTTGATAAATTCATCTGCTCAACATCTAACAAACTTGATAAGTTGAAGCAAATCCGCAAGGGACTATTAGAGAAGATGTTTATTGCTAACAACTAAATAAGGGTGATTTTATGTCAGAGGTGGAATTTAACAGCGAACTGGAATTTGAGCATGCACTTATCCGGAAACTCTTTGAAGGTAAAGGATGGGAGCGTGAGGTCTTGAAGAATCCGACAGAGCAAGACTTGATGGACAACTGGGCGGCTATTCTCTTTCAGAACAACCGTCAGGTTGACCGTCTCAATAATTACCCTCTCACAAAGACTGAGATGCAGCAGCTCGTCGACCAGATAAATGAGTTGCGCACGCCTTTCCATCTTAATGGATTCATTAATGGAAGGACGGCAAGCATCCGCCGCGACAATCCTGACGACAAGGCACATCTTGGCAAGGTAGTATCGCTTAAACTCTACGACCGCAATGAGATAGCGGGTGGCGAGAGCCGCTATCAGATTGCAGAGCAACCAAGATTCAAGACACATAATTCACTGAAGCCTGACCGCCGTGGCGACTTTATGTTGCTTATCAATGGCATGCCTGTTATACATGTTGAACTGAAGAAATCGGACAACGACATAGTCAAGGCAACAAACCAGATAGAGAAGTATACCAAGGAGCAAGTATTCCGCTATGGTATTTTCTCTTTGGTACAAATTTTCGTGGCTATGACTCCAAACAAGATGCTCTACTTTGCCAATCCTGGTTATGAAGGAACGTTCAATAAGGAATTCTTCTTCCATTGGGCAAATCCCGATAATGTAGAGTATAAGGGCTGGAGAAATATTGCCGAGCAGTTCTTCTATATTCCTCTGGTTCATCAGCTTATAGGATTTTATACCGTTGCCGACAAGACCGACGGAACACTTAAGGTGATGCGCTCCTACCAATATTGGGCAGCAAGGGCAATATCACTCAAAGTGGCAAAAATAGAAGAGCAAAAGTGGACAGACATCAACAACAGAGGTGGCTATATTGCTCATGCCACTGGTAGCGGTAAAACCATGACCAGTTTTAAGTCGGCACTGCTGATAGCCGATTCGGGTAATGCCGACAAGGTGGTCTTTCTCGTTGACCGTATAGAACTCGACACGCAGTCGACTCTGCAATATCAGAACTTCTCAGCCGCTCAGGACCCGGAAGTGCAAGACACAGCAGATACCAACGACCTGATAGCCAAGCTGAAGAACGATGATGACATTCTAATTGTTACCTCCATTCAGAAGATGAGCCGCGTGGAACTGACCGATGACAACCGAAGGGATATAGAAAAAATAAATGGCAAGCGGATAGTTGTAATACTTGACGAATGCCACCGTTCTACCTTTGGCGATATGCTCATTCATATCCGATCGACATTCAAGAAAGCAGTTTACTTCGGATTTACCGGCACGCCTATCAAAGAGGAGAACCAAAAGAAACTTACTACTACTAAAGATCTCTTTGGCGATGAGTTGCATAGATATAGTCTTGCTGATGCCATCAGCGACGGTAATGTGCTTGGGTTCGACCCTTACAGTATCTCAACCTTCGATGATACAAGCCTTAGACAGGCTATTGCTCTTGAAAAGGCTCATGCTGGTAGCGAAGCTGATGCACTAAACGATGAGCATAAGAAGAAAACTTACCTTTACTACATGAATGAGGTACCGATGGCAGGCTATAAAGACGAAGCCGGCATTTATCATTGTGGAATAGAGGATTACATTCCCGAATCGCAGTATAAAATCGAATGGCATCGGAAGCGTGTGGTTGAGGATATTAAGAAGAACTGGGTAAGACTGAGCATGAATGGCAAGTACCATGCCTTGCTTGCAACTAGCAGTATCTCAGAGGCTGTGGCTTACTATAAACTTTTGAAAGCAGAAATGCCAGAGCTGAAGGTTACTTGTCTTTTCGACCCTACCGATGATAATGATGGCAACGATGTTTGGAAGGAAGATGCTATTACGGAAATGCTCACTGACTATGGTAACATGTTCGATATGAAACCTTTCAAGATTTCACAATATAGTTCTTTCAAGAAAGATGTCGCTAGCCGTCTGGCTCATAAGGATGCTTATCAGAATTTAGCTAAGGAAGAACAACTCAACATCCTTGTTGTTGTCAATCAAATGCTTACCGGTTACGACTCAAAATGGCTTAATACACTTTACCTTGACAAGGTGTTGCAATACGAGTTGCTTATTCAGGCGTTCTCCCGAACTAACAGACTGGCAGGCTGGGACAAGCAAAATGGCATAATACGCTATTACCGTAAGGTTCACACAATGGAGCGGAACATTAAGGATGCCGTGAAACTGTATGCAGGCGATAAGGCTCTCGAGGTGTTTGTAAGCAAGTTGCCGGAAAACATACGTAAGATGAACAACCATTTCATGACGATAAAAAACATCTTTGAAACGGCTGGAATTGAAAACTTCGGCAATCTGCCTCAAGATGATTCTGAGAAAACCATGTTTGCTAAGGAATTCTCACAATTGACACACCTGCTGGAAGCTGCCAAACTACAAGACTTCAATTGGCAAAACCCGACATGGGTTGATGGGCATCCTTATAAAGTCGATTTCGACGAGATGACATATAACATTCTTCTTGCACGTTACAAAGAGCTATTGCATGGTGGCGGAAGCGGAACTGGTGGTTCACGTCCCGAAGATCCTCCGTACGATATTGATACGCACATCACAGAAATAGAGACCGACAAGATAAACGAAGACTACATGAACTCAAGGTTCACTAAGTATGTTCGTGCGCTGCAAGGTAATAACCCTACAGAGCAAGTTGTATCTTCACTTGAGGACTTGCATCGTTCGTTTGTTTATCTTTCAAAAGAAGATCAGGATATAGCTGAAATTGTACTTGGGGATTTTCAAAATGGCAAGTTGAAGCTGGATGGAAAAAAGACACTTCGTGAATACATTTCTGATTACAAGCGAAAGGCAAAAGATGACAATATCCACCGTTTTGCATTTGTCTTAGGTATGGATGAAAGTATCTTGCGTGAGATAATGTCGAACTTTACCACTGAAGATTCAATTAATGCCTACGGAAGACTAGATAATTTGGAAGGAACCATTGATCCCGACCATGCGCAGCATTTCATAGAGTCGGTGGAGCATAAGCGCTTGCCGATGAGAAAGGTTATGCGTGAGAGCGACCACCTGATTAGAGAATTTATTAAGAGCGGTGGATTTGATGTGTCAGGAATTATAGAAGAATGGCCGGAATTACATAATATAGAGGATGACCATTATGTTAAAGACTTCATTGACATGGAGATGTCTTCGACGGAAGGTACAACAATCGAAAAGTTATGGTCGGACGTTCAACATGAGTTTCACGAAAAATATGCCGGGACATCTTCTCAGCAGTGGTATAAACTGGTTAAAGATTATGTCATCTCTAAGACCCACAATAAGGATATTAGTGATGACGAAATCTTCAGATATGACATGGCTGCCGAACCATAAGACCTGGTATCTAAAAAGAATTGTAAATGTCAACCTATTCAGAGTTTTGCAAATATATCAAGGATACATTCTTCAACGACAGTATGAAAGGAAGCTATGTGTCACTGATCATTGATGACAAGTTCATCAATGATGCTTGTCGTAGCCTTGGTGTAAAGAAGCAGACTTTAATAGAATCTATTAGAGATTTCATGTACCATCACCTTCGGGACAATCTGGAAAATGATAACACTCTGGCATTAGGAATAATCGCAATACAACTGTACACAGCATATATCCGTGGAGATGAAGCTGGAAATAAAGGATACAGAACAGCACTCGCAAACTTGTTAGGTGTTTATGGTGTAGAGGCTATTAAAGATTGGATGGAATGGAATCAAGAGCGAGTATGGAACTCGTTCTATAAGTGGTGCAACAAGAATGATTTTCAGGTATACCATACAGATAGCAGTTATGGTCCTTGGAGATATGTCAGATATATCATGGATTCTGCAAAGAATACCCTTAACCAGAGAGATCTAAAGACTTTCGGATATGACTTTGTCCAGCATGGGCTAACTCCTGATGAAGAAATGTCGGAAGATGATTTTTGGAGAGCTCTAGGAGGAAGAAGCGAAGTGGCATATTGCAACTGGCACACTCCTCGCAGCAATAATATACTTTGCTCACATTTGAATGACAAATCTATTTTTACACAGGTTTATTCATATTTCTATTTCCATTGGGATGGAAGCTATACGGAGCCATACACTACTAGAGTTAGAAGAGTGGCTAATCTTAGCGAATATAGCCTGTATCTGTCAACAGAAAAGAATTGTCTAGATGTAAGAGATGGCAGCTTCAACAAAATTTTCAAAATTGAACTAAACAAGTCGTTTGACAAAGCAATAAAAACCTATTACAGAGAGAAGCGTAAGGGAGTGATTGTATTTAAGCCTAGCGATGACTATAATAACTATTGGGAAGAAACTCGCTACATAGATAATGGAGATGAAGGACTTGCCCTAATTAGAAATGACAGATATGCATCTAGATACAGCTATCTTAAGGTAATAGGCATCTATGCAAACTGGAAATTAGTAGAAATCAAGAGGACTCGCCTTGGATTAACTAATGAGTTCTTTGCCTCTGAAGAGAAGCCATTTGTGCTTGAAGGAGGACTAAAGGTGGATTTCCATCAATACTTAAAGGGCGGAGAACCAATGATAAAGGTTATTCGAGAGACAAAGTTCTGGATTGACGGAGAGTCTTTTGACTGCGATGAACCAAACGAATATATTTTAACCCTCGATGTAGGTAAGCACATAATAAAGTTTCTAGGCTATAGCCCTGTTGCCATCACAATTGTTGACCAAAAGATTAAAACATCAGAATGGCTAGATAGCTATACTAAATGGGAAGTAGATAAAAAAGAATGCTTTGTTAGGCCAGAAAAGCTTTCTGAAAGCAATTCTGACGAAAGTTTTGTAGGACTAGATTTCTCTAAGCTCCTTGAAGTAGAACAAGTTTCATTGCCAACTACCACAAGATGGATAATGGCACACCAAGGCAAAGGCTTCGACAACGAGCCAAATCCTATCATTAAACAAATTAAGAAGATTAACGCAAATGGAAGACGATATTAGAAAATATAGAATTGTAGGAGTGCCTCAACCTTTAGGTCATTCATCCAATGCCTTATTTGAGGTTATAGGCTATATACACTCTAATGGTACGTATGTACCTTTAACCGCAAGGGGTGCAGAACAAGTATTTGCACCTAAAGGAGAAGTATTTGCATATGATTTTTACCAGAAATATAGTGAACTTGAAGGAAAGGCAATATCCTTTTCTGTCATAGAAAAGAAGAAATCGTATACAGAAGGAACTTATACAAACTTTGTTTGGGATTTTAGCAAAGACACCAAACCTTTTGGCTATGAGGCTTTCAAATTCCCTGCAAATAGTATAACAGAAGATCCTGAATCTAACAACAAGTTCATTAATGCCAACTTTAACTCAAATAGCACTCATTATGCCATTTGTGGGAATTATTTATATAGATTCACCAAAGAAAATTATGATAGAGGCGTTTTCGAGCGGTGGAATATGACACGTGAAGATTTCAGAAGGGATAATATCGGCTACATAATCTATATAGGCTCTAAAAAGTGCATAATCCTTTCTGACCCAATAGGTAAACCGGATTTAATTGACAAGATGTCAAACCTGGTACTCATGTATTGGTTCCTTGACCATATTCTTCCTACGAACTATCCTGATTTGGCACCTTTAATAAAAGCCATTCCGAGAGACGACTTGCTTAAAGCCGCCAAAGTTTCTCATGGCATACAGAGAATTCAGAACGGACGCATTAGACGCGCTATAGATCTTTTGGATACCATTCAATTAACAAAGAAGCAAGTAGATGCGTTGTCAAATAACCCAGTCTTCGAAAGACTTATCAAAGACACTATTGCCCAATATAGTGATGAATACATAAAAAAGGCAAAAGAAAAGTATTCTTCCGACATTGAAAAATTGCATCATGAATATGAAGCAAAGAAGAAAGAACTCGTAGACGATCTTGAAGTGGAACTTAAGAAAAAGAAAATTCAAATCTCCTCTGAAACATCGAAACTATCCAAGAATAAGGAAAATCTGGAGAAAGATATTGACGCTTTGGAGAAGCAGAAAGAACAACTAACAGCCGAAAGCGAGACTCTATCCGATAACTATGAGAAGGAAATAAAGAGAATAGAAGGTCTTAAAGAGCAAAAAGGCAAGATCCTTAACGATTTCCAAGTCGTTAAAGATGTTATTTCTCTTCTCAACACGCCGAGTAACGTTAAAAACGACATACCAAATAACGACATCAAACCTACAGCCGTAAACATAGAAACTTGGGAAACTGAAGGAGATGAGCTTCAGGATTATGAAGACTTTGATGATAACATTAAGGCTGTTGTAAACGGCTTTGGATTCTCTGCAAGCTCTAGTACCTTAACATCACTACTGGCAAAATACAAGATCGTTTTGTTGCCAGATGCAAGACTTGCATATACAATCGCCAAAGCAACAGGAAAATGCTACGTCGCTACTTCCTATGTCGGGATTGATTGGCAATCATTCAATGACTTATGGAATAACGGTTTATCAGCTTTGGTAAATTCATGTTCAGCCCATGATGATGTAATGCATTATTTCATTCTACAGAACATCAACTTGTCATATCTGCCTAGCTACATACAACCTCTACTTGATGTAGCTGATGGTTATTTATCGTACTTCCCTGGCAGCGGATTGACTTTCCCGAAGGACCTTCGAATTCTATGCGTTGCTTGCGATGATAAAGGTATTCCTATGAATGAAAGTTGCCTTAAGCGAATGGGGTGTTATCCCAAAGGCAAGATAAAGGAAAAAAATGAAATAGAAGAGATGCCTTCTGATATGGAATATCTGACACCAGACTTATTGAATAATGCAGATATTGATGTGGACAACAGCTACCAATCATACATAGAAGATGACGAAGACTAGTGTCAGCAAACTCCAGAACTTATTCCTCACATGGATTTCCAATGTGGGAAGTACGAGGTATGCCCGTATAAAGGATGTTTGTTCTTATCTGGCAGAAAGATATGAATTGGATTTGCCTTACTCTCAATACAAAATTTTCTATCCATTATTCCAGTCTGGAGTCGTTGATTTCTGTGGCAATGGGCATTACGCAAAATCACCTGACTTCAATATAACAAATGGTATTATAACATTAACAAACCGACAAACAAGGAACTCAATCGAAACAGGTTTAACCGGATTATACCTTATCAGAGATAATTTAGGAGAAAAGACTTTTAAGGCTAACCAAGTACTTGAAAAGATTCCATCCGTAGATAAGATTGTTGAGCATTTTCCCATAGGGCAACTAGACCTTTCGCTTGTCAAAAAGAAGAATGGAATAATAGTAGAACCCAAAAGGAACTATATAAGGTACTTTTATAATGATGAAAGTAATCTACTCGTTAAGATACCACCAATGGAAGAAAATCCCGATGCACTTAATGTTACATTCACATACGAGTCCATCATTAATGGAAGGTTTACTTGCAGTTATGATACAGAAGGTAAAGAACTAAAATTCTACCGATACGGAATACCTATTGTAATCTACAGAGTCTTGCTGATAGAGAGCCTATTATCAGGGAACTCCATAGAAGAGAACAATAGATTTATTACTTTTAAGGGAATAAAGAAATCAACGATAAAACAAATAAACAGAATTCTGCTAAATACACTTAAGTATGAATGATCCAATAAAAATATACAGAGGACTTCGCGACATATATCTTAAATATATCAGTAGCGGACTACCATTTTTCAACGATGAATACAATGAAGAAAGAAAATCGTTGATGAAAGAGCCTGGCACTATATGTCAGCCGCCGATACTAGAAATAGTTCCAAAATATCAGGAATATATGTCTCTTTATGATCTTTGCAAGAAAGAGAACATACCCACGGAATTTGATGATTTCATACAGAGTGGATTATTCTACAATGATAAGCATGTTATCAGAAAGTTGTATAAGCATCAATATGATTCTTTAGTTGAAGCTTTCAAGAACCGCAAAAATATTGTTGTAACAACAGGCACTGGCTCAGGTAAAACAGAGTGCTTTCTTTTGCCTTTGTTTGCTGACTTATGCAAAGAATCAGCTAATTGGAAGAATGAAGGTAGACCTCGTGCGATGCGTGCAATGATCCTATATCCTCTCAACGCCTTAGCAGAAGACCAAATGATTAGACTTCGAAAGGCACTCAATAGCCGAAATGCTAATCAAGAAGGCGCACTTGACTGGCTAGATAGGAACAGAAAAGGTAACAGATTCTATTTTGGACGTTATACAGGAGCGACTCCCGTTAGTGGAGACAGAAATTCGGAAAGTGTAAAACGTCGTTTACGTACTGAAAAGAAAAGTTATCAAAAGGATTGGGAAGCAGCAAAAGAAGATGCCAAATCCAATCCCGAGATTATCTATCATCTTCCCTGTATGGAGGAAGATAGTGCTGAGATGTGGGATCGTGTCTCAATGCAAATTACTCCACCTGACATTCTCATTACGAACTACAGCATGCTCAACATAATGTTGATGCGAAGTGCGGAAAATAATATCTTTGAGGAAACTAAGAAATGGCTTAAGGAAAGTCCTGACCATGTGTTTCACCTAATAGTAGATGAGCTTCATACATATCGTGGAACAGCAGGTACAGAGGTTAGTTACCTATTAAAAGTTTTTCTTGATCGACTTGGTCTTACACCAGATTCCCCACAGGTACAGTTCTTGGCATCCAGCGCATCCATGCAGGATAATGCTGAAACAAGAGACTACCTGAGTGAATTCTTCGGTGTCAATAGGGTTAACTTTGATGAACGCTTTAGACTCATTTCCAATCCTGAGCAGCCAAAGGCAGAAAAGCCTGAGGGCTCTTTGCCGAAAGATGCACTTAGGACATACGCTATCAATAATCAAGCAGAACAACTTTTTGAAACACTATCCTGTAAGACATTCGAAGATGTTACAGAAAAGTACCATCTTGCAGAATGGCTTAAGTACGGCATGTCTGACAATGGCAACATCATTGCAAAGGACATTTATCAGATTATTCGTAATCTTGGACTTGAAAAGGATGATGGCGTGGAAGTCCTTGAAGGACTTCTTAAAGTTATCTGCAATAGCAAAACTGGACATAATTATGTCTTGCCTCTTAGAGAGCATTTATTCTTTAGGAGTGTAAACGGGCTGTGGGCTTGCTCAAACCCGAATTGCCATTGTGTGGATTCAAAATACAACATCCGTCACAGGACTATTGGCAAGATGTACAAACGTCCAAGGAATATTTGCGACTGTGGTTCAAATGTTCTAGAGACTATCGTTTGTGAAAGTTGCGGAGAAGTCTACCTTGGCGGATATTTGGTTAGAGACACATACAATGACAAGTTGTTCCTTAGTCTGGACAAGCCAATAGAGGAAAAGTTCGTCCCGTATTGCTTAATCTGGAAAATCAATGGTAAGAACAGTACCAACGACCAGCAATGGAAAAGAGCTTCCTATGATTGTGTAACGGGAGAAATAAAGATTGAGCCGGATGGAGATTATTATGTATTCATTCAACCCACAGAGGATGATCCTGAGTTCCCATCAGAATGTCCTAATTGTGATGTAAAATACAAGAACCTTAGTCCTCTTAGGCATCATAGAACAGGTCTGCAAAAAGTCAACCAAGTTCTGGCAGACGCACTTATGAGAACCATGAAGAAAGAGAATATAACGAATCCAAAACTCGTATTGTTCTCTGACAGCAGACAATCAGCTGCAAAGCTTTCTGCCGGCATTGAAATGGATCATTATCGTGATGTGCTAAGGTGGAGCGTTATTAATGCATTGACAGTTGATAATGAAAACATTGAGCTTATAAAGCGTTATCGTTCAACTAAAGGTCATTTAACAGGAGCCGACATAGAAAAATTTCGTGAACTAAGAAAGCAGAAGAAAGAACCTTTCAACACGCTTATCTCTTCAATCAGAGATGAGATAGATGATTTGTTGGATGAGAAAGAAATTAAGGAATTAGATAAAACTCTCAATGAAGCCGGACAGGGCAAACGAATAGATGCAATAAACAACGAAGTCACAACCAACCTCCTAAAAGTTGGTATAAGCCCAGCTGGCCCAAGACCTTCTTTAGCAAAATCTAACGATATTAACTGGTATGATTTATTCGACTTCAAAAAATTTACGGTACAGCCGTTAATGGGTGATACTAAAACGAATTATTATAATAGAATAATTCTAAAGAGCCAATTAGAGTTGCTGTATTGTATTTTCGCACACAAGAAGCACAGCTTTGAATCTATGAAGCTAGGCTATGTCTCTTGTCCGGGAAATCCAAAGGATCCTAAGATTCAACTTATGAATTCTGTCATACGCATACTTGGCGAGAAATCCCGTATAAATGGTTATGACTCTGAATATGCTTTCACAGAAGGCTTCCCAAGACAAGTTTATGCGTTTATAAAGAAAGCTTGTAATATTTCATCTCAGCGCGATGTCAAAGAGAAAATTGAGGAAATAAGATTATACTTACGGAACAGAAATATAATAGATCCTTCGCACGTTGCTCTGACAGGAGAGGGACTACTATTCTATAAAAGTAAAATCGGACAAAGGTATTGGGTATGCCCACGCTGTAAAACTGTCCACATGCAACCTTCGAATGGTGTTTGTATAAACTGCCAAGGTAAGTTGGAAGAAAAGGTTTTAACAGAAAAGGATATTATTAATCCTGATGATTATTACCTTTCCTTACTTACGAACTCGACAAGTGTATCAAGGTTACATTGTGAAGAGTTGACAGGTCAAACATCAAAAGAGGATTCTCGTATCCGCCAGCGACTTTTCCAAGACATTTACATTAAAGGAGAAATTCCTATCGTAAATGGCATTGACCTTCTCAGCGTAACAACTACCATGGAGGCTGGAGTAGATATTGGTTCTCTGTCTGCTGTCATGATGGGCAATGTTCCTCCAAGAAGATTTAATTATCAACAGCGTGTAGGTCGTGCAGGCAGACGAGGTAACCCGCTAGCTATAGCATTAACTGTAGCCAGAAACACTAGTCACGATATAACCCACTACTTTGAGACAAGCCGAATGGTATCTGCTACGCCTAAAGATCCATATCTTGAAGTAAGAACACGTGAGATTGCAGAAAGAGTAATATACAAAGAAATTCTTAACCGTGCACTTGGCCAGAGAAGAATATCCTCATCCGACAATGTACATGGTAGTTTTGGAAGTGTCGCAGACTGGACAATCAACCGTGATATATTATCAGACTGGATCAAAAACAACAAGAAGGATATTACACATATCATAGAAGTAGTAACTAAAGAAACAGAAATAAAGAAGAAAGAGAAAGAAGAAATAAAAGATTTTGTCAATAACAAGCTTATTGACAAGATAACCGAAATAGCAGATAGCGACGAGTACACGCAAGTTGCACTTAGTGAGAGATTGGCAAATGCAGGCCTTTTACCAATGTTTGGTTTCCCAACAAGAACAAGAGACCTATATTTGTCTATGCCAAAGAAGTTGCCAGCAGAGGATGTGGTAACAAGAGACATCGACATAGCAATGAGTTCTTTCGCTCCTGGGCATGAAATTGTCAAAGATAAGAAGATATACAAGTCTGTAGGTATTGTTGACTATGAGTATAAGCAAGGTCAAATAGTTCCGAAGTGGAATTCTCTTAATCCCTACAGGATTCCATTAAGATACTGCAACCAGTGTGGGTACTCTTCTGTAACAACAGAAAGAAATTTGGACAAATGTCCTGTATGCGGAAGCCCAATGGAGAAGGTAAAAATCTGTTCCCCATTAGGATTCTGTGTGGATTATGATACACCACCACGAGATTTCAATGGCTCCTACGACTGGTATTCTCCAACAAGCGATATTAAACTGGACAGTGAAGAGGCTCTTATGAAAGCCCCGGGAACTTGTAACCTTGAGCTAAAGAACAATGTCATACCTTCACAAGGACTAATTCATCAGATCAACGATAACAATGGTGATTTCTATCATTTGGGGAAATCTTACGACAATATATGGTATGACGCGGATGTCTTGAGCTACAAGAAACTGCAAAACACTGACCGTTATGCATTTGTAGTTACAAAGTCAACTGGTATATTAACAATGATGATTAAATCGTTGCCTAGCAATCTATGTCTAGATCCTGTTGTGACGGGTAACTATTTCGAGATTCATGCAGCCTTTCTTTCTTGGGGATACCTTATTCGCAAGGCAGCTGCCAGCTTCTTGGATATTGAGACAAATGAACTTAATGTCGGATTTAATATCACTTCTAAAGAAGGTATTCATCGTCCAGAAATATTCCTTGTAGAAAACTTGGAAAATGGTGCAGGCTACTGCAATTACCTTAGCGGAAGAGAAAACAAGGAAGTTCCATATAAGGCACTAATAGAGCCTATAATAAAAGGTGGTGAAATATATGAGGAATTAGTTAAGCCTGAACACGCGAAAGAATGTGTCGGATCTTGCTATGACTGCCTACGAGACTACTCCAATCAAAAGTATCATCACATTCTTAGTTGGAGATTAGCTCTTGATTTGGCTAGTTTGTCTAATAACAAAAATCAGAAAATTGATTTCGAGACTGATTATTGGGCAGATTATATAAATGGCCATCTTAAAGAGATGTTCTCTGCAAACGATGTTGACCTCAAGCTCAAGAAAGGTTTCATAGAACTTAACCATAATGGTAATATATATTATGTTATACACCCGTTCTGGTCAAAGGAACACGCTGAGAATCAAATTGGATTGCCATTTGATAGCATAAAGAGAATATCCATCTTTGATTTATCTAAACATATTAATTTACAGTAATTTATCAATCATAACCAACGAATTATCATATGGAAAATAACAAGAGACTAACTCGCAGCACATCTGACCGTTGGATTGCTGGAGTGTGCTCCGGCATAGCAAAGTACTTCGGCTGGGATCCAGCAATATTCCGGTTGGTTTATCTGGTACTGACCGTATGCACCGGATTCTGTGGCGTGATTGTGTATATCGTGCTTTGGCTTTGTATGCCGGAGGACAAAGGATATAATAACGGAATGCAATACTAATAATGACTCTAATGAAAAATTTCTGATGTAAATTCATACAGTTAGCACGTTCTACTTGTTCCATGGCTTTTTACTTGCAGCATGTCGGGCGTGGACTCCGTATCGAAGAAGGAAAGAATAGGACCATTGTCATCGACAATGTATGTCTGTAAAACTATTTCGGTTTGCCTGATGCTGACCACAATTGGCAGGTAGGCTGTCAAAAATTTAAGCCGTTTTTCGTTTCTTACTTTTGAGGTCCAACATTCTCCTTACTTGCCAATTGTCAAGCAGAGTCATTTCTTTCCAATCCTTTATATCAGCCATTCTCACGCATTC
>Ga0256406_1003862_pt1 | contig 17928 bp, 2 predicted proteins | sample RumenRJG_03DNA_FD_185986 | JGI IMG/M metagenome (GOLD analysis project Ga0256406, IMG submission 185986) | Bovine rumen microbial communities from Lethbridge, Alberta, Canada - RJG_03 | ecosystem: Host-associated > Mammals > Digestive system > Stomach > Rumen | place: Canada: Alberta | collected...
ATGCCTTTCGTCTTGACGCAGCCACAGGCACGGAATAAGCGGATGACCTGAAAATCTGAAAGAAAGCGAGAGATAGAATTGGCAACCTGGTTTTCAACTGGATGATTTGATGATAGAATAGACATAGAGTAAAGCTCCTTTCAGATGGGGTTGGTGATATATCTATCTTCGATGAAGGTAAGCTTTACGCCTTTTATTCTCTCAAATTTCTTTTATTGACGCGGCATTGTCAGTGTTTGGCATGTGGGAAGTTTGAGATATATATAACTCATTTTTTGGAACTCATCATTTTGGTTCATACTATAGATTCCGGGAGGCAGGAATATGTTCGCTATCAGGGAAAGAAAATTGACAGCTATGTTGCTGGCAGTATTGTGTATTAGTGGTGGCAGCGCTGCTATGGCAGCACCTCCGCCAATTCGTGATGATGCCGGTCTGGAGATGCGCCGTCAGCGTGAGGAGGCTGAGCGTGAGCGCCTGCGCCAGCAGATGGAGGAAGACCGGAAAAAACAGGACGAGAAAGTCCAGGGCAATACCGAAACGCCTGCCAGCACAGGGGAAGCGGAAGTGAAGTTTGTCCTGAACAAAGTCACCATAGATGAATCGGACATCATCAAGGCTGACAAATTCAACGAGATTACGGAACCTTATCTGGGCAAAGAGGTATCGCTGGCCGACCTCACTGCTATCGTAGAAAAGATCAATGGGCTCTATGCGGCTGAGGGGTATGCCACCTGCAAAGCATATCTGCCCCAGCAGACCATTGAGAATGGCCATGTGCATATCGCCCTGATCGAGGGCAAGACCGGGGAAGTCACCCTTTCCGGCAACAAGCATACGAAGGAGAGCTATATCCGGAACCGCCTGCCCCTGCGCAGTGGCACGGTACAGAACTTCAATGAGCTGAATAAAAAGCTTTTCCGCTTCAACGCCACCAATGATGCCAGGCTGGGCATCACAGTGAAGGCGGGGAAGGAGCCCGGCACAACGGATTATGAAATCGTGCTGCAGGAGCCGAAAAACGATGTCTTCACCCTGTCAGTGGATAACAGCGGCGGCAGCAACAATGGGGAATGGCGTGAGGGCTTTTACTATACGAATCGCAGCCTGTCAGGCAGACGGGACAGCCTGTCCGCCAGCTATACCCGTGCCAAGGGACTGAATTCAGTAGGTTTTAATTATGCGACTCCCGTTGGCAGGCAGGGGGCAAAACTGCTTTTCGATTACAGCACCTCCACCAATGAGCTGATTGAAGGTTCCATGCGTAATCTTAAAAGCAATGGCCATGGCTGGTATTTAGGGGCAGCCTATCTCCAGCCCTTAATCCTTAATCAGACCACCCGTACGGAGGCAAAAATCGGCGTCTACCGGCAGAACTCCCAGACGGATATGCAGGATGGTGCTGTTCCCTGGCTGGACAGCTGGGCCAACAACCTCTACCTGTCCTTTGCCATGACCAGCTATGGGAAGAGCAGTGCCTTCTACCATCAGCATTATTTTGGCATAGGCCATGCAAATGCCTACCAGGCGAATACTGGAACTTATGCCAAAAAGGATTATTCCCTTTACCGGCTGAACAGCCTGTACCAAAAAAGCTGGCAGAACGGCCATATGCTTACGGGACGCCTGAATCTGCAATGGAGCGGAGTGCATGACCTGCCTTCGGCGGAACAGTTTTTTCTGGGAGGCCTGAACAATGTGCGGGGCTATAAGCGGGATCTCGTCAGCGGGGACAACGGCATGACCTTTAGCGCAGAATACGCCATCCCGCTGAACCGGAAACGGACGGCTTCCGTCTATGGCTTTTTTGATTACGGCACCATCATGGGGGATACCGCCTACGATGACCATGTTTTGACAAGCGTGGGCCTTGGCCTGCGGGGCAATATCAAGCAGACGATTTATATGGATCTTTCCATCGGTTTCCCGCTGGAAAAGGAACTGAATGGCAGCCAGGTATCCAAGACAAGGATTCACTTTGGCATGAACGCGCAATTCTAACGGATTGGAGATAGAGCGAAAGGGGAGAAATACCGTGAATAAGACATATAAGATCATCTGGAGCCATGTGCGGAAATGCTATGTGGTGGTTTCCGAATATGCCAAGAGCCACGGTAAAAATAATACAAGGAGTGTCCTTGCACGAGTAATGCCGGTCCTCTTCGGGGGGGCGTTGCTGGCATCGACTGCCATGCCGTCATTGGCTGCGGCGCAGAATATTGAAAAAGTCAATGGTGAGAAGTTCAATAATCAGGTAAACCAAATCTATGCCGATAAGCTGGTGAATTCAACTGCCGTCAATGCCTTCAAAAACTTTGAGCTGGATGCTGGCCGGATTGCGAATATGCATATGGGCACCGCAGCGAACCCCAATGCGGCCGGGAGTCTGGTGAACTTTGTCAATAATCAGGCCAGTATCAGCGGCACGGTCAATGCGGTGAAGAACGGCGGCATTGGCGGCAACCTCTATTTCCTTTCGCCCAATGGCGTGGTGGTAGGCTCTACTGGCGTGATCAATGCGGGCAGCGTACACCTTATGGCGCCTTCCCAGTCAGAATACAATGCCATGGTGGGCAGCTCCGGTGTTAATGACACAGGCTTTTCCCAGCGGTGGAGCAAGATACAGGACGGCTCCATTGCCCTGAATGCCGATGCCACCATCAAAGTGGCCGGTAAGATCAATACGGTGGATGGGGCAAGCCTCCGGGGCGGCAATGTCAACCTGGAGAGCGGTGCCAGCGTCGTGAGCAAGGACAGCCTTGACTTTTCCAGTCTGGTCAATGTTTCTACGGCAAATGCGGGGCTTGCGGGGAATCTTTCCCTGCAAAAATCCAGTGACAACGGGAAAATCGTGCTGGCGGCTGTGGGAAACAGCGGCACCACCAGCGACTGGACAAGGATCGAGCTGAAACCTACGGTCACTGTGGCCGAGGGAGCAACTGTCAGCACCACAGGGGACGTGTCCGTTACGGCTACGGCCAAGAACGAGGAAGCCTTTGCCCTGGGAACGGTTGAAGCTACCGTCAACGCCAACGGCGAAATCACGGGCAAGAATGTCAACATTGCTGCCAAGGCGGAGGATGTTTTCGTGACCAATGGCGGCGACCATGCGGCTTCTCTGCATAAGCTCTTTACCGGCAGCGGCAGCTATGATGTCCTGGGAGCAGGCGCCGATGTACTGCGCCTAATTGATGTGGATACGGTGCTGGCCATTCACCATGTAAAGGCCGAGACCAATATTGGCAAGAATGCCGTTATCAAGGCCACGGGCGCAGATCCTTCAGACGGGAAGGCTCTGTCCATTACTGCCGACAGCACCCTTACGGCGGGCATGGCCACCAGCCCCGATGGCATCGTAGGAGGGATTCTGGATATTGTCAATGACCGTCACCTGAAGCTGCGTCAGGGAGCACAGAGCACCTCTGTGGCGGTGGCCAAGCTGGACAACAAGGCCGTGGTGAATGTGGAAGGCACCCTGCAGACCGACCAGGGCGGCGCTAAAGTCGCTTCCAATGCCTCGGCTTCGCCCACCGTCAGTGCCAAGGAAGCCCTGAGCAAGACGGACAATGTTACGCTGGCGCTGGGCATCGGTGTGCTGGTAGGGGAGAATACCAGCGAAGTCAATCTGAAGGATACGGCAAATATACAGAATATTGCTAAGAGTTTTGATGCTTCGGCAGAGTCCACGGAAAAAGTCTCCCTTACGGCAGGCGCCAAGGCCACGTCCAATGCCATGGCCGGGACGGCTGTGGCGGTAATGGACTATGACTCCTCTGCCGACCTCAAGGTGGATACGGCCATCCATGCCGGTGGTGAGGTCAATCTGTCTTCCAAGAACACCGTCAAGTCCAACAAGATCAACGCCTCCAATTCCATCGGTGCTTCCACCCAAAGCGCGGAAAACATGGAACAGAGCCTTTTTACCAACAGCAGCAAGTATATCGGCAATATCAAAAACACCATCGTGGACGGGGTATTCAAGAAGTTCTTCAAGATGGGTTCCCCCGAGCAGGAAGCATCTCTCTTTGAGGATGCCAAGTCCCTCTTTAACGCCGGAGCCAGTGTGGCAGTGGCCTCCGAGACGAATACGGCCAAGACTACCCTGACGAAGAATGCCGATATTTGGGCCGCCGGCAATGTGAAAGTCACCAGTGATATGCAGGCAGACAGCACCCATATGTATGCCTCCGGCTCCATGGGCAATGCTGCCCAGAAGAAGATTGACGAGAACAACAAGGAAAGCGTCCAGAAGGTGAAGATACAGGCCTCGGTGCTGGTGGCTGACCTGGATAGCTCTGCTCAGGTGGTGGTGGAGGAAGGCGATGCGGCAAAACACGCCAAAATCAGCGGCAAAGATGTGACCGTTACCTCCACCAGCAAATTCACCCATGTCATTGACGAGCTGAAGAAAGCCTTTGACGACAGCAAGGAAGCCATCGAAAAACTGGATGATGCAGAACTTTCGACAGCCTGGACGAACCTTGCCCTGGCGGTCAACAATTATGAGACGGATGTGGGCACGGTAGGGGATATTGCGCCTGCAGCCATGGCTGTACTGGATGCCCTGAAAAAATACCCGTCTGCCTACACCACCATCGCTTCGAAGGTTACGGCCTTCCTGAAGCTGGAGAACTATGCCAATTTCTCGGTCTCCTCGGCAACGGAAGGCGGCAGTGACAAAAATCCATCCTACAACCCCACCCGTGATCTGTCCAAGGATAATGCGAAACTGGCTATTGCCGGTGCCGTGGACGTGGCTCTTACAGACGACAGCGCCAAGGTCAATTTGGGGAAATATGCGGATATCAAGGGCACGGGTGCAACCGCCATCAAGGCCGGGCTTGAACGTGCCGATTCCTCCCTGAACGGCAACTTAGGTTTGCAGACCGGCGACCAGAATGCCGTTGGCGGCGTGGTGTCCTTCTTCAAGGCCGACCGCAATGCCGAAGTTACCGTTGCGGAAGGTTCGACTGTGGAAGGAAATACTCTGTCCTTGAACGTCGACAGCACCACCACCCATGTGGATCTGGCCACGGGAGCCAGCATGGGCGGCGATAGCGGCGTCAAGGGCATGGTTACTTATGTCATGGGAGATAATACGGCCAAAGTGGACATTGCGGGGAATACTGCGCTCAAATCCACTGGTGCCATGGATATCACCGGCAACAACACCGCCAACCTCATGAATATTGCCGGTTCCTTCGGCTTTGGTGCCGCTACAGGGGTAGGGGCATCTTTGGCCTTGAACGATATGGAAGTGAACAGCATTGTCAACGTGGGCAAGGCTACGATTAATGCGGGCAGTCTGAAAGCAACTACCAATCTGGATGGCAAGATCAACTCCGTGGCCGTAGCCGGCGGCATTGCCGCAGCTTCCGATGATGACGAAGCAGGGAAAATGGGCAAGCTCACGGCCAAAATCACCAACAGCAAGAACAAGGTGATGAACGTCTGGCGTTCAGCCAATGACAAACTCAACTCCATCGTGCCGGATATTGTCAAAAAGGCAGCAGACATCAAGGAAAACAAGAAACTCAAGACGGACAACGTGGCCAAGAACCCCACCGCCAACAAGAAGCTGTCCGATATCAGCGTGGCCGGTGCTGGCAGTGTGGCCATCAACCTGCTGGACAGGACTACCCATACCATTATTGACGGGGCAACCATCACTCTGGGCAAAGGCGACCGGAATATTGCGCTTTCCGCTACGGACTCCGGCTTTACCGGGGCCTGGGCCGGAGCCGCAGGCCTGACCTTCAATACCCGCAAGCTGGGTGGCCAGAACGAGAACAGCACCAATGTGGGTGTGGCAGGTTCTGTGGGCTGGTCTGATCTGGACATCGATACGGTTTCCGCTATCCGCAACAGCAAGATCACGAATGCTGCTGACATCACCAATGAGGCAGAGCGCAGCGGTGCCGTGGTCTCGGCAGGCCTTGGCCTGGCTGTGGCCACTTCCGGGGCGGCAGCCGGCGGCTCCAGCTATACAGGGGCGGCTTCTGTCTCTGTGGCGGATATTGACAATACTGTGAAAGCAGAACTTTTGAACAACACGGCAACTGCCGCCAGCGTCACGAATACCGTGACGGATTCGGACACTTTAGTAACCGGCGGCGTCAATGCCTCCATTGCCTCCGGCAAATCCAAGAGCGCAGCGGTAGGGGGCAGTGTGGTCTACAACCGCATCGACAACAATCTGGATGCCCTGATTACCGGGGGAAACTATGCTCTGACCGGGAATCTTACCAATACGGTCAGCACCGGCATTACCGAAGTAGGGGGCGCAGTGGGCCTGGCTGTGGCCGCTTCCTCCGGCAGCGGTGCCAAGTCCTATGGCTTTGAGGGCGCTGTTGCCTATAACAGCCTGAAGAATACGGCCAATGCTGTCCTGGACGGCACCAAGATCACGGCCAAAAATGTGACGGTGGATGCCCGGGACACCAAGGATGTTTCCAAGCAATACGATACTTATATCAAGGATAGGGGTCTGGATGCCGATGGCACATCCTATGCAAAAGCCATTGAGGATGCCCTGGATGACGAAGGCAAGGCCAATATCTCCTCTGAGGGTGGCAATGTCATTGTAGGGGCAGCTCTGTCTGCTGCGGCCTCTCTTGGCGAAAGCGGCTCCGCCTCCGTGGATGCAGCCCTTTCCATCAGCGAAGTGGACAATGACTTTACGGCGGCCATCAAGAATGGCAGCGATATCACGGGCAGTGGTATGCTCAATGTCAAAGCGGACAGCAAGACTCTGGCCATCGGTGCAGCCGCCGGGGGCAGCGGCACTTCTGACGGCTTTGGCGGGGCAGGCTCCTTCAGCTGGCAGACCGACAGCAATGATGTGCGGGCTGAAATCAGCGGCTCCAATATCAAGAATATGGTCGGCAATATCGTTAACGCCAGCACCGCCGCTAAGGATATCAATGTGGCAGGCCAGGTCTCCGTGGGCAATGTGGCCACGGGGCTGGCTGGGGCTTACAACCGTCTGGAAAACACCACCGGCGCTTATGTGCAGAATTCGCAGTTTGCAGATAATACGGCGAAAACCATTGCCATTGGTGCCCAGAATGAAGGCCGGGTTTATGCTGTGACCGCAGGTGTGGCCGCTTCCCGGGAGAAGCTGGCCGCCAATGGTGCCGTAGCGGTAAACAGCGGTGCGGATGATATCAAGGCCGAACTTTCCGGCGGCACGGTGAAGAATGCCACGAGCATTTCCGTTGCCTCCGAAGACGATACGAAGAAACTGGCGGTAGCCGGCGGCTTTACCCTGTCCCAGGGGACGGCCATTGGCGGCGCTGTGGCTTATAATGCTATTGGCGATACTAATCGTCAGATAAACAGCGCTATAATCAATGGCACCACCATTGACCATAATACCTCCAAGATAAATGTCACGGCTGTCGATACATCCGGCCTGACCACCATTGGTTTTGGCGTGGGTCTGGCCAATGGTTCCCCAGCGGTGAACGGTGCCGCAGCCGTAGGGCTGAAGTCTGCCGATGTGACCGCTGAAGTGGCCGGCACGAATATCAAGAACTCCACTGGCAATCTCAATGTGAAAGCCAGCACCACTGACGATTTCAGCACCAATGCCGCCGTGGCCGCCGTGGGCGAGTCCGCCGCTATTGGTGTGGGCGTGGGCGTCACCCGTGACGAAACCCATACTACGGCCAGATTCTCCGGCGGCAGCTTCACAGGCAATGATTTTGACCTGGGCGCAGCCAGCCATGCAGACATCACCACGGTAGGCGTAGGCGGCGGCGTAAATTACGGCAGCGGTCTGGGCCTGGCCGGTTCGGCCACCGTGAACCTTATCGACACGGAGACCAAGGCTCTGGTCAACAATGGTGCCAATATCAGCGCCAAGTCCCCGGCTATCACGGCCATCAGCGATGAAAAGATTGCCAACTATGTAGGGGCACTCTCTGTTTCTTCCCAGGGGGCTGCTATCGGGGCTTCTGTCAGCGTCAATGAGATTGACAGCGAGACGGAAGCTGCCGTGGAGGGGGCCAATACGGTCATTAAATCCACGGGAGATGCAACCCATTCCGTCAAAGATACGGTCAGCGATGACGAAATCCTCGACGGATATGTGGACAAGGATATCTTCAAATCCTCCAAGAGCCTGAAAGATGCCCGCACAGCCAAGAACTACACAGGCCTGCTGGTGGATGCCTCCGGCACCCATACCATGAAATCCTTCCTGGTGAATGCCGGCGGCACTGGTACAGGTGCGGCTGTAAATGGCACGGTGGATGTGAACCTGATTGGCGGCTCTACCAAGGCCCGCATTACGGATGCCAAGGTGAACAATGCTTCCGCTAACAGAAGCAATGTGAATGTCATTGCTCACGATTATGCCAACAGTGCAGGGGTAGTGGGCACGGTGAATATCGCCATGGAAGGAGGCGCTGTGGGCCTGGGCTCCGACACCAATAAGATTACCCGCTCCACGGAAGCCTCCCTGATTGGCCCCTCAGCTAAATACGATTTGTATGCCAATGATGTCAATATCGAAGCCAAATCCCGTCAGGGCGTAGGTTCTTTGGCTGCTGGCGGTTCCTTTGCCGGTGAAGGGGCAGCGGTCAACGCCGCCTCTGGTGTGACTCTGCTGGATGGCACCACTAATGCCTTCCTGAAGAACGTGAATATAAAGAATGCCGGCAATATTTCCCTGACGGCGGATCATCTTTCCCGCTCCCATCTTATCGGCACAGTGTTCACCGGCGCAGGTATTGGGGCAAGCCTCAGCGCAGCTGTGGGCTATGTGTCGGATACGGGCACGACTGAAGCCACGGCAGAAAATATCAATGTGGAATATGCTGCCAACAAGAAGGGCGACCTGAATGTCAAAGCCAATAATGAGATGAAGGTCAACTACACGGAAGTGGGGGTAGGTCTGGCCGGTCTTGGCGCAGGTCTGGCCGGTTCCATCGGCGTTTCAGAAGCGAACAGCACCGCCAAGGCTCAGCTCAAAAACAGCACCATTGGCACGAGCAGCAAACGGGCGAAGAATGCCAATATCACCGCCAATAACCAGCTGATCCTCGACCAGAAGGCCGGTGTGGGCTCCGCCGGGGCAGCCGGTGTAGGCGTGGGCGTTTCCGTCAACAAGCTGGACAGCACCACCAATGTGAATATCGAAAACAGCAAAGTCTACGCCGGAGCCATCAATGCCGGAGCCAGCGACAACAAGGACATCTGGCAGACTGCGGGCAATGCCTCCATAGGTGGTTCTGCCATGGGCCTCAATGTCATGGTGACAAATGTGGGCAAGGATATTTCCTCGACCTATGATGCCGGTGACGGCAAGACCAAGATGAACGTCAGCAATGTCTTCCAGGATATAAACGATGCGATGAAGGCTGGCAACCTCTCGAAAGAAGAATCCCATGGCGTGGTGGATAGTGACGGGAAAAATATCACCAATACCCGTGACACCGTGACCATGACAGCAAAGAAGAAGGATTCTGCCTCCGGCATTACGGTTATGGGCAGCACTCTGGATTCTGCTGGGGATGTGACCCTTGAGGCAGACGCCAAGACCAATGCCGAGATGAAGAGCGTAGTCGCTACGGCAGGGGGCAGTGCGGCCATCAGCGGCACAGTAGCTGTGCTGGATGTGGCAGGCAATTCCGTAGGTGAAGTCCGTAACTCTGCCATAACGGCCAATTCCGGTGATATTACCATTGCCTCCTATCAGGGCGGTCTTTCCGAGCTGGAAGTCAAGCAGGGTTCCCTCAGCGGCACGCTGGCCCTGTCCGGAGCCTATGGCAAGGTCAGCAAGGGTGGCCTTACGGATCTGCAGCTTTCCGGCAATACGATGAATGCCAAAAATATCGCGGTATTTGCCGGTGATGAAAGCCGTGCCAAGATTGACGCTTTGGGTGCTTCCGGGGCCATAGCCGGTTCCGTGAATGTGCTGATTGGCGATGCGGAAAACAAGGGCAAGGTATCCGTTTCCCTGCAGGGCGGCAACGACCTGAAAGCCTCGGATAGCCTGCTGCTGGCCGCTTCCCGGGCACCGGAAAAGGACAGTCAGAAAACCGCCGAAGTAACCACCAAGGCCGTTTCGGCTGCCATTGGCGTATCCGGCACAGGCATCTCGGCCACGGCCCATGATGCCAGCGAGACAGCTGTCACCCTGAATACAGCCAAGAACAAGAATGCCAACAGCCTGAGTGCAGGCGCCATCGGCATTACTGCCCTGAACTCCCCAAAGGTAAAAACGGAGACCAAGTCTGCCGCCGCTTCCCTGTTAGTCAGCGGTGCCGTAACGGTGGCAGATTCCTCTGCCGGGACGAAATCTGCCCCGGTGAAGAGCACCGTGGATATCGGCGATGGCACCAGCCTCCTGGCCGATGAGACGGAAATCCTCGCCCAGAACGAAATCGGTCTTACCACCGACATGAAGGGACTGGGCATCTCCGGCTATGTGGCGGCCCAGGTCAATACCGGCCGGGCAGATGCTTATGGCAATTCTCAGATTAACCTTGGTAAAGTAAATGTTCAGGAACGTGGCATTCTGATGGCCATGAGCAATACCAATGTGACCAAGGATATCAAGGCGGCTGGTGTCAGCGCCGCCGGACTGGTGGCTTCCGGCACCAATGTGGCCAAGAGCGACAGCGTGCTGAACTCTGCCATCAATGCCAATGGCACCAATGACAAGCAGCTGCAAATCGCCCTGCTCCTGAGCACGGCTTCCGAGGACAATACGGCCAGAGCTGACGGGGATGGCGGTGCCGCAGTGGACATCTCCCCCTATGCCGCCAAACTGGAAAACAGCCTGACCACCAATACCAGGACCAATGTCAGCGGCAACTGGAACGCATCCATCTTTGCGGCAAGAGCGGAACTTACGGACAAGCACGACTTCACCACCGATGCTACAAGGGCAGCCATTGCCGGCGGCAGCGGCGTAGGCATCACCAATACGGCGACGCACACCACGGCCATCAATGTGAATAATGCCAATATCAGGACGAATTTCATCCAGGGCTACAATGCCGACAACAATATTGACTACAAGGATACCCAGAAGGCCGGCAGCTATGGCGGCGTCACGGGCAGTGATTCTGCCGTGAAGAATACCATCAATGCCACTGCCGATGTGAATATCACCGGCGGCACCCTCAAGGGGCTGGATGAATCCTCCCTGCGGGCGCAGGCCAAGACCGACAGCAAGATTGTAAGCAAGAACAATGTGGAAGGGGCAGGTGTTGTCCAGATCCTGGTGGGAAGCAGTGACAGCGATACGTCCTTTACCGACCGGGTTACGGTGAAAAATGCCAACCTCTCCACGGAAAACGGCGATATTTCCCTGGCTGCCACCAGCGATATTGACCATGACCTGGAAGCAGAATCCGTGGACGAAGGCGGCGTCTCCGGCGTTACCACGGTAAAGAACACGAACAAGCTCACCCGTCGGGACAAGGTTGACATTACCGGCAGCTCGAAACTGGCCAGCGGCCATGACCTGATGCTGCTCGCCGGGGCCGATGAAAACAAGACCCCCTCCAACCTGCGTCTTTTGACTTATGCCAATGCCCATAATGCCACCTTTATTCCCGCTGAGACTTCGCCCACCATCAATGAGACGCTGACTCTTGATAGGGGCGTGACGGTGGGCAGTGGTGCCAATACCACCTCCATCCGCCATACTTATCTGCGGGCTGATGAGGGTACTTCCTATATCGAGGAATCGGCCCGTCAGTTCAAGATCTGGGGGCAGGGGGAGACCGGCAAGCGCCGTCTCACATCTACGGCTCTGGGGGACAATGAGGTTTCCCAGAACAAGACCGCCAAGGTGGATGTACAGGGGAAGGTTACGGCCGGCACCCATAACCAGCTGGATATTGACATCACGGGGGACTTCAAGCTCAATAGCAATGACGAGCTTGATACCAGTGGCGTGAAGGTGACGGCAAAGCAGGGCTGGTTTGACACGTCAAGTGCCATCAATTCCATCACGGCGAAAAATCCCTATATTGACCGCTATGACGAACTGCGCTATGCCATGACGGATTATAACCCGGACAGCACCGAGTACAAGCTGTTGGAAAACGAACTGAATAACGTTCTGTCCGCCATGGAGCAGGAGAACTTCCTTTACAAGGATTCCCAGGGGAACAAGGCCATCCTGCGGGAAATTCCCGTGGCAGGGTTGGCACTGCCAAACATCAATGTATCCGGCGGCAATGTCTTCGTAAACGCCGCGACGCTTTCCGGCGACAGGAATATTGTGGCCAATGGCTCGGCGCATATCAACATCACCAACAGCGGCAACGCCTATATGTTGCTGAATGATGTGAAGATTGAAGATGGTGGCGGCAGGATTTACCAGAATGACCAAATCCTTAAAGATGCTTCTGGTGAGTCTGCCATCAATATCAAATCTACGGGCAAGGAGGACAAGGATAAGATTTCCCGGCCGAGTATTTCCATCTCCGGCAATGTGGACAACAACTCCGGCGCCGTCAACATCACCAACCAAAACTATGACATTGTCATCAATGGCTCGGTGAATGGCAAAACCATCTCCATCAATGCCGATAAGGGCGGTGTCTATCTGTCTCAGCCCGATGGTTTCGTAAACGTGGGTGGCGATCCCATTGCCAAATACATGTTCGACCAAAAAACAGCGGACAAGATTCAATCTTTTATCACCTCCGATTTTGCTAAATCCGGCAGGAGCAGCGGTTCGAAATTTTTCACCTACTATAATGACTATCGGAATTGGGTGAAAAATGGAGCCTCTCTTAGCAATTCTGAGGTTGCCTACACGGATGAATCGGAGAAAAAAGGCATTATCGCTGGGGGAAATATCTCCATCAATGCCAAGGATGTGAATATCAACGGCCTGATTCAGAGCGGATATACGAACTACACGAACAAGGTCAGTGACTACGACATTAAGAAAGTCTTTGGAAATATCACATCATCGGGTATGCAAAAACTTACAGATATAGCAAAAATTGCCGATGATGATGTGATAGGAAATGCTATGTATCAGGTAGGGCAGAAGGGAATGATATGGAACGATAAGACGAAGATGTATGACTATGCCGTACCGATTTACTACAATCCTGCCACAGGACACCTGCTGACCGATGACATTGATGTGCGTGGCGGACGTGTAGACATTCGGGGGCATATAGCCAGCACCGGCGGAGGGCGCATTATTGTGGCGGATGGTGTGGCAGACATCAATATCGACACCAGCGGCACCTCAGCCGACCTCTATGTGGGACGCATCACGAACAATGACCGGGAAGGCTTCATACGTATCAGTGATCCCTGGGGCTCCCTGGGGATTGACGAGAGCACGAGTACCATGCATCGGGCATATAAACCCGGCGAGTCAGCCATAACCCCGTGGGAAACGGGCAAGCGCAATGGCTACAAGCCCGCAAGCCATACAACACTCCGCTGGACGGGGGGCACTACCGGTCAGAAAGTAGTAGACAAGTTTTACAGAAAAACTTATACATCTTTCTTCGGACTCTTTAAACTCTGGTCAACCGGCTCTACCGATGATCTCATCAAGCAGATTGGTTCAGATATCGGCAGCGTCCGCAGCACCGCACGCGCTACCGATGCCAATGGCAAGATGGCACAGGGCGTAGTCCTGATGAATAGTAATTGGCAAAAACTGGTGGATAATCCCGATGGTGTGTATGTTTTCGTTAATTCCTACAATACCGGAAACACCACGAAAGGAAAGGTCAATGCTTCAGAGATGCATTATACGAACTGGACGCATACCAAAGGTTACGTAGATTACAGCTGGACGGAAACATCGGGGAACAGTACAACCACGATTACCGCCATCAATGCGGCCAAGCCTATCTACTATACCTTTGCCCAGGCAGGGAAGAATGGCCTGATAAACCTAGACAGCGGTGGCAACCTTTACTTCCGGGACAATGTGGAAAATGTGGCCAATCTCCAGAGCGGAAAAACCGATAGGAGTGAAATTATTGCTACAGCCAAGGGCAATATCAAGACGCTGGACGGCGCAAGGCTTATTACGGGAAGGCTCGAAGGCACAGGCAAGTCCATTGATATCAAGCATAGGGCGGTAGAAACGGATTCGGTAGTACAGCTTACGGCCAGAGGCGGGAATATTAACTTTGATTCGGATAAAGGGAATCTGAAAATTCGTCAGGTAAAGATTACGAATGCGCCGGATAACGGGAAAATCAACATTACCGCTGATGGCAATATTGAAGTTTACCCAAACGAGAAGAGTCTTGTTTATAATGCAAAGGGAGAAGTTATCGGCGAAGATTTGGCGACGCTTATCGAAGCTCCAGCCATAACGCTTACCAGTGTAAATGGCGGTATCGGCACCAAGGATAATCCTCTGAGAGTACAGGCAGGAACGTCTGTTACTTCCTCGAATCGTCTGAACTCCAGCCTTACCGCCACGGCTCAAAAGGATATCAACATCCAGCAGCAGGCCGGGGATATGCGTGTGGCCAGAATCGAAAGCAAGGAAGGTGATGTAACACTTGAAGCGAAAAACGGCAGCATCGTGGACGCCAATGGCGGCGTAGATACCATTGACTCCTCGGCAGAAGAAAGGATAGCCCGCTGGAAAGAACTGGGCATGATTTCCGATGCTGACAGCGATGACAGCCGTACGGCGGCAGCAAAAGCTTCCAAGGAAAGGAAACTGTCGGCCATCGAAAGCCGCTTCAAACAACTGGCCGCTACCGAAAATAATGGTGTTCTCACGTTGAACGCTTCACGGGTTGAGGCTTACAAATCCGCTGCTGCTGCTTATGCCAAGGATGCGGGCATTGTCAAGGCCAAGCAGGAATATATCTCCGCCATGCAGGCGGCCACCACTGATGCAGCCAGAGATGCAGCCCGGGCGAGACTTCAGGCGGTCAAGGATGCCTACTTCAAAGGCAAGGGCTTCTCAGCCGATGAACAGAAAGCCATCATTGACTACGGCGATCTTTCCGTCAGCGAGAACTACGGCTGGAGCAAGAACGAACTGCTCTACGCTATTCAAGATGGTATTGTCAACTCGCAGCCCGGCACCTTTGACATTGTGAACACCCCCAATGTCATCGGCAAAAACATCACCCTGACGGCCAAAAACGGCGGTATCGGCTATGATGAGGCGGCAGTCTACATCAAGAATGCTGATCTTACCAAGGCGTCCAATATGAAGCTGTTGGCAAGTGCCAAGGCTGGCGACCTTACCTGGGACGAGAACGGCGTCACCATCAGGCGGCAGGTTCCCGTTACCCTTCAGGTAACAGACGGCGGCACCGTACAGCTGACGGGCAAGAATAATGTCTATGTCAGTGCCACGGAAGAATCTGCTCTGAACATCAAGGGCGGTATCGACACCGACGGGAATATCCGTCTCTCTGCAGGCAAGGGCGTAACCATTGCCGACGGCACCCAGATTCGTGGCAAAAATCTTACCATCTTCTCCGGTGCAGGCGATATCGGCGCCAAGGATAAGTTCTTGGAGATCATGCTCAACGGCTGGCTTATGGCCAACAGCGGCAACTCCATCTATGTTCATCAGAACGGCAATATGCTACTCACCCTGCTCTCGGCAGCGGCAGGCATGGATGCTTATCTCCGCGCCGACAACGGCATCCGCATGTACAACGGCTATGGCATGGACATGGGCTATATCAACGCGGGCCGCACCGTGGATCTTTATACAAAGCATGGCGATATCGATGACGTGCGCATCCTCGCGAACGGCGCTGTTGTGAACGCCAAGGCTATGGAAGGCACGGTCAAGCTGAAAGGCATCGGCGGCGAGCTGCCCCTCGGCGAAATCGTCGAGAAAGGCAGGATTGTGGACATAGAGGCGAAAGCGAGGGAGTGGAAGATAGAGGAACTGGTTGATGCGTATAAAGAAGCCGCCAGAGAATATGCTGAATACCTCAAAGAGAACAAGGAAACGATCATCAATGCTGTCGATCAGTATTTAGGCGCCGGAGCAAATAAAAAAGCCGCCAAGGAAGCTTATCTGCAGGAAGTAGTCAATAAATTCCTGCTCGATAAGGGCTACAGTGCCGAAGCGATCGCGGCGATCAAGGAGTATGCGTTCAGCGGGGCTGATCCGGAAGCGGCAGCCGCTATTGATGAATTCAAGCAGGCATTTGCCCAGAAGCGAAAGAGGTATGGTTACTCGGATGACGATATCAGTGCGTGGTGGGATACTGTACTGAATTACACGGGTGGCAAGGAAGCTTTGGATGAAGCGGGCGCAGAATCGCGGCTTGCCGATATTGCGAAGGATGAAACTGACCCAGTAAAGAAAGCGGAGAAAGAAGCGGCAAAGCAAAAGGAGGCAGAAGAAGCCGCAAAGGCGGCTGAAGAAGTTGCAAAGCAAAAGGCAGAACCCGCCTGGCAGGAGGCAGAGGCATCCCTGATGCAGCAAGTTGACGCAAAGGTGGCGGAATACGAAGCACTGGCCGCTGCAATCGACGACCTCCTTGCAAACAACAGCGAAGTACGCAGCTCATACAATGCTTACAAGGAAGAATTGGGAGAGCCAGATCGCCAGGTGTCGCGGGAAGATCTGTTTTATGATATTGCACGAGCCATGCAAAAAGAAAAAGGAGTTGAGTTCAAGTCTTTTACGGAAGTCATGGGTATGTGGCTGTACGCGAAGGGAGGTTCAACGGAAATGAAGGAGGCTGGCCACGCCCTGCTCACCGAGATTGCGAAGCAGAAGGTGCAAGGCGAGGGGCAGTTCGTACAGCAGGTCGCTGCGCAAATGGCGCAGGAAGCCAAAGAAAAGCAGGCATCGCTGGAGGCGGAAACCACTAAGTACTTGCTGGCACAGTTTACCCAGGACGCCGCAAACATAGCGGCGCAAAAGGCTGCAGCGAAAGCCGCGGCGCAAAAGGCTGCAGAGGAAGCCGCGGCGAAAAAGGCTGCAGAGGAGCAGAAAGTGAAGCAGTCCTGTTTCACCGCCGACTCTCCGGTGGCGACGCCGAAGGGAGAAAGACCCATTAGTGAGCTTGCCGTCGGCGATGAGGTAATCACCTTGGATTGCAACGGCAGGGAAATCGTCGGCACAGTCACCGAAGTCATGACGCCGCGGGAGGAGGAGATTGTCGAAGTTACCTTCTCTAACGGAACGGTATGGCATACCACGGAGAGTCAGACCATCTGGTTAGGGCATGAACAAAACTACGAAATCAAGGATGATGCCGTAGGCAGACCGGCACTTGTGCGCGGTGGTGAAAGCATCGCCATAACAAGCGTGAAATACACCGGCAAATACGAGACGGTGTACGACGTCCTGATTGGCGAGGAGGAGGACGAAGACGTGATCTTCGTCGCCGGCATCGCCGCCGAAGGCTACTTCACCAGGGGCGAGCGCGGGCTGTCGTAACAAAAGATGCCTGACGGCCCACGCGGGCAAGCATCGCGGCTTCGGCGGCAACGAGAGAGGCTATACACTGTTCTGATCGTCAGATGCAGACTGTAACCGCATAATGCCCCACAAGCAAAGAGGCTGTGAGCCAAATCCATCCCCGGACATCCCTCACAGCCCCTGATAAGCAAAATCGGCAGGCGCATCGAACCGCCTGCCTTTTCCTTTGCAAAAAACTCCCGCCAATGCGGGAGCAAATTCAACAAGTTACCTTGGAAGAAAAGATTGGGCAGATGCTCATTGCTGCTAGTGACTATAAGCAGGAAAAATATATATTGATGTAGAATTGAATCAATTTAGAAAATACTTTTTATTGTTTGGCTGCAACGATGGGAACGAATGAGGTGGAAGCGCGATGAGATATGCCGGCAAGGAAATTCCTGTGCTTTTCTCCGTGGATGTGTGTGTGGCTGGCGGCGGTCCATCAGGCACGGCGGCAGCGGTCATGGCAGCCCGGAATAATGCCAAGACCGTGCTGGTTGAGCGGGGCGTGGCCCTTG
>Ga0256406_1003863_pt1 | contig 17923 bp, 21 predicted proteins | sample RumenRJG_03DNA_FD_185986 | JGI IMG/M metagenome (GOLD analysis project Ga0256406, IMG submission 185986) | Bovine rumen microbial communities from Lethbridge, Alberta, Canada - RJG_03 | ecosystem: Host-associated > Mammals > Digestive system > Stomach > Rumen | place: Canada: Alberta | collected...
GAGGTCATTGGAATCTCCGTTCTGTATTTCTTCGACAGCTATACATTACGAGAGTCCGATGACCTTTTCAATTGTTATTATGGTAGGCAGAGGCTATTTCCTACCCACACATGTGCACGAAGCCTCGGAATTCTATCAATTATGCATCCTGGAATATAGGTAGGTATATATGTTCTGTTATAACAGCATTGAGGATAACGGATTATGGATACGATCGAGTGTATCAAAACAAGAAGAAGTGTACGGAAGTATCTGGACCGGGGGATTAGCCGAGAGACGCTGAATCAGATCCTGGATGCGGTAAGATATGCGCCGTCCTGGAAAAATACGCAGGCTGTCCGGTATAGTCTGGTATCTGACAGAGAGAAGATCAATGCCATCTCCGATGCGGTACTTGGGTTTACATACAACACGAAAACCATACAGAGAGCGCAGATTCTGGCTGTCCAGTCGGTAGTGAAGGGAATCAGCGGATATGAGCAGGATGGCTCATTTTCGACCGATAAGGGCTCCGGCTGGCAGATGTATGATGCGGGAATTTCTGCTCAGACTTTCTGCCTGGCTGCTCATAGCTTTGGGGTAGGTACTGTGATCATGGGTGTTGTGGACGATGTGAAGATCCATGAGATCCTGGACCTGCCGGATGATGAGATGGTCACATCGGTTATTGCCATGGGATACCCGGTGGAAAATAAGCCCGCTCCAAAACGCAGGGAAGTGGAAGAGATTGCCCGGTTTCTCTAAACTGTCGGATAAACATTTTCATGAGGATGAACTAAGATGACGGATCAGGCTGACTGCATCACATCATACTCTGGAATCCATATGAATCCGCTCGATCCGAAGCCGGATGATTTCCGGATCGAGGACATTGCGCATGCCCTGCCGCTGATCTGCCGCGGAAATGGACATGTGAAGACTTTTTTCTCCGTTGGGCAGCATTGCATCAACTGCGCGCGGGAAGCGGAAGCCTTGTATCTCCCGGACAGTATGGTACTTGCCTGCCTGCTTCACGACGCCTCTGAATGCTATATGTCAGATGTTCCGAGACCTTTCAAGAGAAACCTTCCGGAATACCGGGAGGCAGAGGACCGGCTGCTTTCCGTCCTGTATACAAAGTTTCTTGGCTCAGATCTGACAGAGGAAGAGTACCGGCAGATGAAGCGGATCGATAATGCCATGCTCTGGTACGACATGCATGAACTTCTGAATGAGGACTTTGGGCCGAAGCCGGAGATACACATCAGGATTTCCTATGCATGGAGACCATTTCGGGAAGTGGAGGAGGAATATCTGGATATTTACCAGACGAGGAACAGAAGCATGATATAGAGCAGGATCGCGTTGACGAAGAACGGATTCACTTCGAAGACTGAGAGGAAGCAGAAGAGGCAGTTATGGTCATATGGAACCCGTGGCATGGATGCAGAAAACTGAGTCCTGGGTGTATGCATTGTTATGTCTACCGCAGGGACGAAAGTATCGGGAAGGATGCGAGTATTGTTTCGAAAACTCAGGACTATAATCTGCCGCTTCGGAAAAACCGACAGAAAGAGTATAAGATTCAGCCGGAGGATGGAACAGTATTCTGCTGTATGACCTCGGATTTCTTCCTGCCGGAAGCGGATGTATGGAGGGAAGGCTGCTGGAGCATGATCCGTGAAAGAAAAGACCTTTCTTTTTACATCATTACAAAGCGGATAGACCGATTTGCGAAATGTATTCCGGCGGACTGGGGAGATGGCTGGGAGAATGTTACGATCTGCAGCACCTGCGAGAATCAGGACAGGGCTGATTACAGGATCCCCATTTTGCTCAGTATGCCGATTCAGAACCGGGAAATTATCTCAGAGCCGATGCTTGAGGAGATCCATATCGAGGAATATCTTGCAGGCGGACTAATCTCTCACGTAACATGCGGAGGTGAGTCGGGGAATGATGCAAGACCGTGCCACGACGAATGGGTTCGCTCTTTGAGAGAGCAATGTATTCGGACAGGTGTACCGTTTACATTCAAGCAGACCGGGACAAGATATGTGAAGGATGGGAAACTGTATCATATCGAGCGCCGTTTTCAGATGGAACAGGCAAGAAAGTCTGGTTACAGCTTCGTGATATGAGAAGCGGCTTCCTGAACCGGGATATCTGGAAGATGGTGTATCTGGCGGAGGATGCGGAAGATATTCTGAGAGGTGTATTACAGTAAGGCTTCATGAAGCGGAGTATCAGCTATGGATAAGAGTCAAACGAAAATTACCTGGCATGGGACAGTTGTTTCCGTGCAGCCACGCAGCACGGTCTGGAGATATCTGATCGATAACCGGACTCACAGAGAGTGCGGGTTCAACATCTTTCTAAAGGGATCCATTATGGGCGGGGAAAACCTGCTGTCCGAAAATCATGAGGGAAACTATGACTTCAGTATCGCCATTTCAGAAAAACAGGAACAGAAGCTGGAAATCGGAATTGGCGATGAACTTCAGGGGACGGCATGGACAAAGCTCTATCCTGAAACCGAATTTGCTGATTTCTATCGGGCAGGCTCCTTGAAGAAAATAAAGGCCGGCGATATTCCAGTTAAACCGGAAGTTGTTTTTGACCAGGAGCACCCAAGGTATGATGGAACACCGATTCCGAGAGTTTTCTCGGATCAGTATCCGGGACCTGCGTGGAAGATGCTGCCTCCACCACTTGAAGTATATGCATGGCGAGGAGCAAGGATGCTGAGCCGGTCGTGCTGGAAGGGAAAGTGTTTTCAGTGCATATGGGCGAACATGGCGAACGTTACGGTCGAATATAATTTTGACACGAACAATGTGAAGCACCGCTTTGAAACCTTTTGCTATGGTCCGCAGAACTGCAGATTTTATAAAATGGGACCGGCCAGGGCAGTGCCTTATTATAAGATGACCGGAGTAAAAGACCAGGGGTGGCTTGACGAAATCTGCCTTGAAAACAGAAGCAGTCTGGAAGAATAGGGTAAAAACATTGCTCAACCGTTGGTTGAGTCCGCAATAAGCCTTGAAAAGATGCAGTGTCAAATAGTAACTAAACAGAGCAGAGCGAAGAAGATCGGAGACTCTCCGGTCTTCTTTTTATTTGGGCGTCGATACGGAAAAGGAGGGAAGAAACTATGCCTGGGGCATTTGAAATCGTGATGGATGAACGGAAAATCCTTGTTGACAAGATCATCGGTATGATGAAACAGGGCTATTTCTTCAATAAAGAGGAGTGGGACCGGGCGTCACTCCGGCCGCAAAATCCTCTGTCAAAGGTACAGTACAAGGGTGGCAATCGGCTGCGGCTGATGACCATGGTCATCGAGCACAGTTATAAGGACCCGCGGTGGGCTACTGCACGACAGTATTCGGAGAAGGGTTACTACATCAGGAAGGGTGAACATGGGGTCTTGTGTGAGAAATGGATCTTTGAAAAACAGAAGAAAGTGAAGGACTCAAGTGGAAATGAGTCATTCGAGACCGTGCAGCTGGAGAGGCCGCAGGTCTCTTTTTTTCGCGTATTCAACGCCGAACAGGTACAGGATTTCCCGAAATTCAGCAGAGATGAATACCCGGAGCCGGAAATCGATAAGATCATCGACCGGATCATCGATACGAGTGAGTGTCCGATTCATGAAATCGCACAGGACAGGTCCTTCTATAGTCCGGCAACAGATGAGATCTATCTGCCGCTCCGCAGCCAGTTCAAGGACCAGACCAGCTTTGCAAAGACACTTTTGCATGAGCTATCGCATATGACTGGAGCAACGTCCAGACTGAACCGGCAATTCGACGGACCGTTCGGCTCTGAAGGTTATGCGAAGGAAGAACTCCGCGCTGAGATCGGAGCACTCTTCACAGAAACGGATCTTGGGATCCCGCTGTCAGGAGAACACTACGAAGACCATTCAGATTACCTGCGTTACTGGATCGGCGTTATCCAGAACGATTACAACGAGTTCTTCCGGGCCTGTGCCGATGCAGAGAAGATATCGGACCGACTGGTGGGAAATTATGCAAAGAAGTATGAATTACCATTTGCAGAACCGGGAGAAGTACCTTCCAGGGAGCATGCAGAGGAGAAACACGATCCTGTAAGAACACAGGAACAGATCAGATAACACAGAGGAGGACAGGAGATATGAGGACAAACAAAAAGAAAAACATATTCGATAGAAGCTCTATGAAAGATTTCAACACGATCAGGGAAACGGCGATCATTACCGGCCTGTCGGAGAAGTATCTGCGGAGACTTCAGAAAGCGGGAAAACTGCCAGGCGTATACAGCAGGACTCGCTTTCTCGTGAACTACGCATCGCTGATGAAGTATCTTTCCGGATTGGATCCGGAAGAATCGAGATATTGAAACTTGTGCAACATCTCAGAGAGGGGGCGTTACTAATTATGGCATCTATAAAGAAGAGGAAAGACGCCTACCAGTTCAGTGTTTCGGTTGGAAGAGACCTGAATGGAAAACAGATGTTCAAATATAAGACCTATTTTCCAAGAGCCACCACCCCTGCAGCTATCCGCAAAGAAGTAGAGCTAGCAGCTGCCGAGTTTGAGGAACAGGTGAAATCCGGAAAGTATTATGACGGAGAGAGGATTACCTTTGCGAATTTTGTGAAGCAGTGGAAAGAAAACTATGCAATCAAAAACCTGGCTCCCTATACTCTGAAGACTTATGAGGACGCTCTCAGGGATAATTTTTATCCTGTTATTGGGAATATGAAGCTCTCCAAAATCACGTCGGTGAATATTCAGAATGTCGTAAACAGCATGGTCCGGAAAGGAGCTGCACCGGCAACGGTACACCGGGCTTTTTATGTTGTGAGCGGGATCCTGCAGAAGGCATATAAGTGGGGGCTCATACAGGAAAATGTTGCAAAGCGATGCGAGCTTCCGAAGGCGGCCCAAAAGGAAATTCGTTTCTGGACTGCGGAGCAGGCGCAGGAATTCCTGAAAGCATTGACTTTGACCTACCACCACTCGGTGAAGGGAAAAGAAAGAATTCTCGGGTCTTCAGGGAAAACATATACGGTAGATGACTATACGCGGTCCTATACGATCAGCAGGGTCTGGCGGGAGTTTTTCAACCTGGAGCTGCATACCGGGATGAGACGGGGAGAATTATGTGGACTTCGATGGTGTGATATCGATTTTGAGAAGAAGACAGTCTCTGTAAGGCAGGTGATTTCAAGGCTCGGGAAGGGTGAAGGCCTGACTGTGAAGGAGCCTAAGACGAAGTCTTCCATCAGAACGATCGCTGTATCAAGAGATGTCATTGAATCATTGAAGTCATGGCGCCTTGAACAGATGCAGACGTGTATGCAGATGGGAAACTACTGGGAAGGTCAGCGTGGAGAGATGTTTGACCAGAATTTTGTCTTTACCAGGCCGGATTTATCAGGACGTCCCATCTACCCGGATTCCGTCAGCCATAAGTTCCATGAGATCATTCAGGCATATAACGAGGAATATCACGGAGACATTCCGGACATCAATTTCCATGGAACCCGCCATACATCCGCTACTCTGTTGATCTCAGAAGGTCTGGATGTCGTTGAAGTCAGCCACCGCCTCGGGCACTCAAAGACATCCACTACGGAAGACATCTACGCTCACCAGCTCGAGAAGGTGGACGAACATGCGGCAGACGTGCTGGATTCGATCCTGAATAAAAGCCGGTGAATCGAGTAGACGGATTTCATCCGCCTACTCGAAACGGCTACGCCGCTTCCATCTCGTGCGCAATGCGCACTCGATGTCCGCGGTCGCCACATGAGCACCTTCCCATGCAAGCATGGGCGGTGCTCTGCGGCTCGTCGCCTAACAAAAAGACCGGTCAGTGGGAATCCACTGACCGGTTATTAGACTATAAGGCATCTACCGTACTGACATATACTGGCATCAGATACCATCCTTCATTTGGTCAAGTGATCTGAGATAGCATACTGTTGGATAGATGGTATGAAAATCATTCAGATATTTTTCGGCTTTTGCAGGGTCATCTACAAAATTGCTGTGAAGGATTGTACCGTCATTCGAAATCAGGATCGCCTTGGCACTATCAATCTCTTCGAAAGCGACATCTTCATCCGAGTATGTAATCATAACCCCATTTTTCTCGCAGTATTCATGTCTCATACCTTTACCTCATATCTCTGGCACGACAGAAATCTTTTATCGAAAATATCTGATCGTATTCTAGCATACGTAGACTGGTCTGGCAGGATGATTTCAGACATCTATTTCTACTAGCTCCATCATACTTCTGCAACCTTGCCAATCTCAGGAGATCTGGATAGCGTCGAGATCAACCCTCATTGGGAGCTCAAAGACATCTACTATAGAAGCTGTCGACGCTCACAAGCTTGAGAAGGTGGACGAACATGCAGCAGACGTGCTGGATTAGATTCTGAATAAGATCCTTTTACAGAAAAATAACCTGACCAATGATAGAACATTGACCAGGCTGCAGATTACTGCATTACGGCTGTAATGATAGTTGCAGTGATACCGATAATCAGGATCAGCGGAAGAAAGAGTGCCATCCCCAATAGGGATACTATAATCATCCCAATCACCGCGTAACCAATCAGACTGAATATTGCGCCGAGGATTCACCCACTGATTCTGAAAATAAATCCGGTAAATTTGAAAAACAGAAATAATAAAAAACCATCAACAAGATGCCCATATCATCAATTATGGCAGCCTTCCTTATACGGGTTTCAGAAGAACAAAGACGCTTTGCTACGGAGATGATCTGTGCAACTTTGACTTCGTGCGCCATGAAGTAGAGGATACTTTCACAAAAAGCCAGTGCAGATAATCACTGCGTGCTGCTCTTTATCCAGTCCTTCCGCCCGGCGCCAATTATGCCCCATTTGAACAAGTGGTAAAGATGATGATTGCAAACTATCATATGACAAACTGACGGATTATATTTCGTTGAGGAGGGATAAAAAGTAGCGACATCGTAAAGGCGGCTGCAGCGCTTTTCCATGCCGCTTTTTTACAAGTTAAGAGGAATAAGGTCATATGACCTTTTTTGCTTCCATTCACTTCGGTATATTCATATCAGAAAGAAACAATGAGATTCAAAGATCCGCAGGAACCTCAGGAAGAGGGCGGATAAAATGACGGAGGTGAATGGATGAAGCCTGAGGAAAGACGGAGAATTCCGGTCCTCATAGATACAGACATTGGGGATGATGTGGATGATACGGCAGCTTTGATCTGGCTCATGAACAGTCCTGAGTTTGAGATCGTCGGGATAACGACGGTGTTCGGGAATACCTGTGAGAGAGCGGATATGGTTAGTGAACTTCTTCATATGAAAGGCCTTGATGATGTTCCCATTGCAGCTGGGGCAAGGCAGGCGCTCATTGAACCGACCAGGATCGACAGCCCTCTGCAGTATGGGATCATGAAAGAGCACAATGAAAATATTACTGCAGGAGGCACCATATCCGATGCTGTGGAGATGATCCTCAGGAAGGTGCGTGAAGTGGAAGGGCTTGTCATTCTGGAGTTGGGAATGATGACCAATCTTTCCATGGCCTTTTTGATTGATCCGGATACAATGAAAAACGCCCGCATCGTCGGAATGGGCGGGGAATTTAAGGACTCTCTTCCAGAATGGAATATCAAACTGGATCCGGAGGCGGCAAGAATCGTGACAGACAGGGCACGTCATCTTGTACTTTTCGGCCTTGATGTGACGAGAATGTGCGGAATCGAAGAGGAAGATCTGAAAAAACTATGCAAGTCAGATCTTTCAAAACACTTTTTTGAAGGAGTAAAAGTTTTCAGAGACAAGACGGGGTATCCGATCACCCTTCATGACGTACTGCCGGCTGTCTGGCTGCTGGATCCCAAAGTCGCGAAGATGGATCACTGTGATTATACGGTCGAACTCTCAGGCAATATTTCAAGAGGCGCAATCATAAAGAAAAAAGATGCTTATCGGAATACAAGAGTTGCGGAAAAAGATTTCCTGTATGCAGAGACGATAGATACAGGAAGATTTTTCAGAATATTCAAGGAAAGGTTTACTTAAAAAGGAGGAACGAAGATGAAGAGAAGTCAGATGGCAAAGAGAATGGCAGCAATCGCAGTGATGACCGCCTGCTCGATGAGCTTGGCTGGCGCTGTGCCGGTTCAGGCAGCTGATGGTGGCTCTGATTACAGGATCGGTATGATGATTCCCGGAAACCTGGGTGACAAGTCATTTTTTGACGCTGCGTACAATTCCATTGATCTGCTTCAGGATGAACTTGGAGTTACCGTTGACTACGTGGAAGCCGGACTTGATTCCTCGAAATACTATGCAACCTATGTGGACCTGTGTGATCAGGAGTATGACCTGATCCTTACTGTCTCCAGTCAGGGAGATGATGCGCTCACTGAGGTCGCGGAGGAATATCCGGACCAAAAGTTCATCAATCTTGATGATTCTCTGGAGGACGTGCCGGAGAATATCTACATCATGGCTCCGAAAAACAATGAGATGAGCTTTCTCGCAGGAACAGTAGCAGCCCTCAAGGCACAGGAGCTCGGAGATAAGACGGTAGGATTTGTCGGGGGCATGGATATCCCGGGAATCAATGAGTTCCTGGTTGGTTACATTGAGGGAGTTCAGTACATAGATCCGGACATGAAGGTTGCGTCTTCTTATGTAGGAAGCTTCACTGATACAGCTAAAGGCAAGGAGAATGCGCTTCTTCTTTACGATTCCGGTATTTCCATCATCTTCACGGCTGCCGGCCAGTCCGGACTTGGCGTTATCGACGCTGCTGCATCCAAAGGGAAACTGGTAATCGGAGTTGATTCTGACCAGGCAGAAGCACTGAAAGATTCTCAGCCGGAACTTGCGGAGACCATCATCACTTCTGCAGTCAAGAATATTGATCAGGATGCGCTCTACATCGTGAAGAAGGCCATGAACGATGATGTTGAGTATGGCAAGAGAGAATTGTATGGGATCAAAGAAGGTGCTGTAGGTCTTGCTCAGAATGAATATTATGAAAAGCTGATGAGCGAGGAGAATCGAGCAAAGGTAGATGAAATCATCGAGAAAGTGAAGGCAGGAGAAATCGAGATGACCAATACAGCAGGTATGTCCAACGAGGACCTCGGGAAGATCATCGATACTGCCCGTTCATAAGAAGGCCGGGACCCGGTCTGTCAACAGAAAAGATGAGGGGGAAGCATGAGTGATTATATTCTGGAAATGAATCATATTGCCAAGATCTACGGCAATGGAGTGATGGCCAATTCCGATGTCAGCTTCAACCTGAAAGAAGGGGAGATTCATGCCCTGGTCGGAGAAAACGGTGCAGGCAAGTCGACTCTCATGAAGATCCTTTTCGGGATGGAACAGCCATCCCGGGGAGAGATCCTGCTTCGGGGGGATAAGCTCAGGCTGAATGGATCCAGGGATGCAATCGCACGGGGAATCGGAATGGTGCATCAGCATTTTATGCTGGTTGAGTCGTTTACAGTTGCCCAGAATATCATGCTGGGCATGGAGATGAAAAAAGGAATCATAGTGGATCGGCGCAAGGCTGCTGAATTCACACGCCAGATTGGGGAAAAATACAATCTGCCGGTCGATCCAGATGCCAGAGTATCATCACTCCCGGTCGGCGTAAAACAGAAGGTAGAGATCCTCAAAGCGCTTGCCCGCGGGGCGAAGATTCTGATTCTGGATGAACCTACCGCAGTCCTGACTCCCCAGGAGACCGCACAGCTATTTGAGAACCTCAGACATCTGAAGAAACAGGGTCATACCGTTGTATTCATATCTCATAAGATTCCCGAGATACAGGAAATCAGCGACAGACTGACGATTATGAGAAAAGGGAAGACTGTCGGGACATACGAGACAAAAGACCTGACAGAGAAAGAAATCTCCAGCATGATCATGGGGATGACTCTTGATACGACCATCCGCAAACGGAAAGGAACATTCGGAGACATAGGACTGAAAGTTGAGAATGTATCGTATGAGACATCTTCAGGTGTTAACCTTGTCGATGATATTAGCTTTTCTGTACGGAAAGGAATGATTTTCGGTCTCGCCGGCGTTCAGGGGAACGGTCAGGTAGAACTGGTAAGAATGATGACGAAGACGCTTCCCATAAGGAAGGGGACAGTCTCATTTCTGGGGAAAGAGCTTGCGAATACAGATTATGCAATTATTCGGTACGGAAAGTTTGGCTACATCCCGGAGGACAGGCTGGAACAGGGCGTGGCCGGAGCAGAATCCATACAGGACAATATGATCTCAAATCGGGTGGATACAGAGGAATTCTCACATAGAGGAGTTCTGAAAAAGGATGCGATCCATACCTTTGCCGAAAAGAATATCCGTCAGTATGAGATCAGGTGTAATGGGGATGCAACTCCTGTTTCGATGCTTTCCGGAGGAAATATGCAGAAGGTAGTCGTAGCCCGGGAGTGCGGACACGATCCGGAGGTCCTGATCGCAGAACAGCCTACCAGGGGAGTGGATGTCGGCGCAGCATATATCATCCATCAGCAGCTTGTAAAGCTGAGAGATGCAGGGTGCGCCATCCTTCTGATCACGGCAGACCTGAATGAACTTCTGAAGCTTTCCGATGTGGTTGGTGTCATGTACGAGGGGAAGCTGGTTGCCTACTTTGACGAAACAGAGGGACTCAATGAGGAAAAACTGGGCCTTTACATGCTGGGAATTGAAAGACACAGTGAAGAACAGATCAGAAAAGCGAGGAATCTGACATGAACAGAGAAAAAACATTTCAGATCATCCGGACATGCGTTGCTATGCTGGTGGCAGTGCTGGTGGCCTTCCTCATCATCCTGGCAGTCAGCAGTAATCCGATTGAGTCGATCAAAATCTTCCTGCTGAAGCCCTTCTCTTCCCTCCGCTATGTGGGCAACATTCTTGAAACAGCCACACCGCTGATTTTTTCCGGGCTTGCTATGGCTGTGCTTTTCAGAACCAGCCTTTTTAACATGGGAGGCGACGGAGTCTATTTCTTTGCGGGGGTGATGGGTTCCCTTGCGGCAATCTATCTGAAACTACCGCCAGTCATCCTTCCGGTCCTGGTGATAGCCATCGGGGCTGTATCGGGAGTCGGAGTGATGGCAGTTCCGGGTATGCTCAGAGCAAAATATGGCACAAATGAGATGGTTGTGTCCCTAATGATGAATTCCATCATGCTTGGTATCGGAAGCTATATTCTGAACAATATCATGAGGGATACATCGACGTCCGCACTTGTATCCTTCAAATACCAGAAGGCGGCCTTGCTTCCGAAGATCATTCCAGGGACAAAGGTGCACCTTGGGTTTGCCATAGCCATCATTGCTGCAGTTCTTGTGAACTTCATTCTTTTCCGGACAAGTATGGGATATAAAATCCGGGTTTCAGGAACTAACTCACGGTTTGCAGAGTATTCCGGGATAAATGTGAGCAGCATCATCCTGAAGGTACACTTGCTGGCAGGTATACTGTGCGGGCTTGGAGGAATCATCGAATGTCTGGGGCTTCACAAGAGATTTGAGTGGACGGCTCTTCCTGGTTATGGATTTGACGGCTGCATGATCGCAATGCTGGCTGGAAACAATCCTTATGGCGTAATCGGGTCGGCTCTGTTTGTGGGCTATCTTAGGGTAGGCACGGATCTTGTCAACCGGTTCTCCGATGTTCCGACAGAGATGATTGCTATACTTCAGTCTATTATCATTCTGCTGATTTCAGCAGAGAGATTCCTGTACCATTACAAACAGAAGTGGATCGAAAAGGCAGCTCACCTGGAGAACACGGATGTACAGTCAGCAGGGGGAAAGGCAGTATGAACAACACGATGAGATTGTTTTTTTCGGCCGATTTTGTATACTCTATATTCAGAGGTATGACCCCACTGCTTTTCGCCGGCATGGGCGCGGTCCTCTCCGATGTGGCAGGCGTTCCGAACATAGCGCTGGAAGGGTTGATGCTTATAGCCGCATTTGCAGGTATGTATTTCAGCTATCTTACCCAAAGTGCCTTGATCGGTCTTCTTGGAGCAGTACTGATCGCAGTAGCATTTGCAGGAGTACTGGCTTTCTTCACCCTGTATTACAAAACCAGCGTGATCCTGGGTGGAATCGCCATCAACTCTCTGGCAAGCGGAGGGACGATCTTTTTCCTGTACCTGCTGACAGGGGATAAGGGAACGAGCATCTCTCTTTCGAGCAAGACACTCCCGACCCTGAATATTCCGCTGATCAGAGACATTCCGGTCCTGGGAGCTATCGTATCCGGGCACAATGTGCTGACCTACATCTCGATCCTGGCAGTCATCTTCACATACTTCCTTCTGCAGAAGACAGCGTTCGGCTATCACCTGAGGGCAGTCGGAGAGAAGAAACAGGCGGCGGAATCGGTAGGAATCAGCGTTGGAAAGGTCCAGGCGGCAGCTCTGCTTCTTTCGGGACTTATGTGCGGCTTGGGTGGAGCATTCATGTCGATGGGGTATGTTTCATGGTTTTCGAGGGACATGGTGGCGAGCAGAGGGTGGATCGCGCTTGCAGCAGAAGCTATGGGAATGCAGACGCCTGTTGGAACAGCTCTTACATGCGGTCTGTTCGGAATCGCTGACTCTTTCTCCAATGCCGTTGCCACACTCGGGTTTCCGTCTGATCTGGTCAAGACCATCCCTTATGTAGTTACACTGGCAGGACTGACAGTCTTCTCGATCAGAACATACAGAAAGCAGAGACATAGATAAAGGAGTTCATGACAGATGTTTTATGACAAAGTGAAAGAAGCCGCTGATCTGATCACCAGCAGGACAGGCAGAAAGCCGGAGACAGGCATCATTCTGGGAAGTGGACTCGGCGGAGTCGTGGATGCCATGAAGGACAGGGTGGAAGTTCCATATGGAGAAATCCCTCATTTTCCAGTATCCCATGTGCAGGGACATGCGGAAAAACTTGTATTTGGCCAGATCGGCGGAAAGGAAGCTGTCGCTATGCAGGGCAGATTCCACTATTACGAAGGCTTTACTATGAAGGAACTGACCTTTCCAATCTATGTCGTGAAGATGCTGGGAGTGAAGAACCTTATTGTAACCAATGCCTGTGGCGCCATCAACCAAACTTTCTCCGTCGGGGATCTGGTTCTGCTTACGGACTATATCAATTTTCTGGGAGATAATTCCCTGATCGGAGACAACGATGAAAGATTCGGCGTTCGTTTCCCGGATATGACAGAAGCCTTCTCGCCGGAGCTTCGAAAAAAGGCAGAGAAGTGTGCGCAGTCACTGGGCATCGAGTACAGGGAAGGAGTCTATGCACTGTTCAATGGGCCATGCTTTGAAACTGCGGCAGAGATAAGGGCGCTTTCCGTCATGGGGGCAGACTGCGTAGGCATGTCGACTGTCCCGGAAGTGATTGCTGCCAACTACTTGGGGATGAAAGTACTGGGAATTTCCTGTATCACCAATATGGCGACCGGAATCGCGAAAGAGAAGCATACCCATGAGGAGGTTCTCCGGATAGCTGGCGAGAGCAGCGGAAGGCTTTGTGCATGGATAAAAGAGATACTGGAGGGGGCATATGAATCAAGATGAGGTATTCATGAGAGAGGCAATCCGCCTGTCTGAGGAGGCAGTCCGGCATGGCAATGAACCTTTCGGCTCCGTACTGGTTCGCGACGGAGAGATCGTATGCAGCAATGAAAATCAGATTTTCACCCAGTCAGATCCTACCTGGCATGGGGAGACTGGATTGATCCGCAGGTACTGCCATGAAAATGGAATCTTTGATCTGTCCGCTTACATTCTATATACAAACTGTGAACCTTGCTTTATGTGCAGCGGAGCCATGGTATGGTCAAAGCTGGGACGGTTGGTTTATGGGGCGTCCAATATTGATCTGGAAAACATTTTCGGACAAGAAGGAAGCGAATGCTCGAAGATCGTCTTTGCTCATTCCAGTCACCGGCCGGAAGTTACGAAGGGGGTCCTGAGGGAAGAATGCCTGAAGGTCCTGCAGGATTACTTTGGGGCGCCAGGACAGAAATCCTGAGTAAAAGGAGGTGGCGCTGGTGAAACTGGAAAGCCTTTGGCAGACATATCAGGCAGACGTCGGATTCAATCTGTACTGTCTTCCGGAGGAAGTCCGCAGGCAGGGCAGGACAGTGTACTTTCATCCGCATGAAGTGATCGTCTCCAAGGGAGATACCCTGCAAAGTCTGTATTTTATCCAGTCAGGCCAGGCAATCGGACAACGAGAGTATGCCAACGGAAAGGATCTCACCTACTTTCGTGTGCAGCCGGAAGCAGGGAACCTGGGACTTCTTGAACTGCTGTCGAGGAAAAGCACCATCGTCGCAACCATCATCGCTATGACGGAAGTGAAAGCAGTCTGTATTGATGCCTCTGTGATCTATGATCTGATTATGAACGACATACATATGATGAGGCGATGCCTTTCACTGATCGCGTCAGATTTTTACAGAGAATCCGGTACATCGGGGCGTTACTATTATGTGGAAGGCATAAACCGCATTCGATATTATCTTCTGGAGCGCTACAACCAGGTAAAGGCAGAGAAGGATGTCGGGTTTCATAGGCTGGACGTTTCCACAGGCAGAATCTGCATCGGAAGTTCTTATGATGAGATGGCCAATTCTACCGGTCTCAGTATCAGGACGGTGGGGAGATGTCTTCAGAAACTTCGGGAGAGCGGTGAGGTCTATTCAGTACATCAGAGGATCCTGATCGGGCCGGACGAGCTGGAGAAGATTGGAGATCAGCTGCAGATGGCGCAGCAATAGGAGTACTACAATGAAGATCTTGAACTTCGGTTCCCTGAATATCGATTACGTTTACACCGTCGATCATATGGTAATAAAGGGAGAAACGGAGTTTTCAGACAGTCGCGCAACCTTCCCGGGAGGGAAGGGCCTGAATCAGTCAGTGGCAATGGCAAGGGCTGGCCTGGAAGTTTACCATGCTGGAAATATCGGAAGTGAAGGTGTGTTACTGAAGGAGCTTCTGGAGAGTGCCGGTGTAAATACCACATATGTGCGCATTCTGCAGAATATGCCATCTGGACACACAATCATTCAGAATGATAAAGATGGCGATAACTGCATATTGCTCTTCGGCGGCGCAAATCGGGCGGTGACAAAGGAGCAGATTGACGCGACACTTGGCTATTTTGGTAAAGGGGATGTCTGCGTGCTGCAGAATGAGATCAGCAATATACCGTATCTGGTGGAGAAAGCGCATGAAAGAGAGATGACGATCGTGCTGAATCCGTCGCCCATGGACCGGAAAATCATGGCGCTGCCGTTGGAGTATGTGTCCTTGCTTTTCGTTAATGAAATCGAGGCGCAGCAGCTTTTGGATGCAAAGAAGGAAGGTGGAGCACCAAATTCAGACATCGACATGGAAACGGCGGCGTCTTCAGTGCCTTCGCAGTACCGCAAGATGGCAGAAGCTTTGCTAAAAACATTTCCGAATATGAAGATCGTTCTGACACTCGGAGGCGATGGATCTGCCTATATCGATATGATGGGAATTCAGTATCAGGAATGCGTTCCAACAAAAGCAGTTGATACGACCGCCGCTGGAGACACATTCTCCGGCTATTTTCTGGAAGGAATTCTGTCCGGAATGAAACCAAAGGAAGCGCTTCGCCTTGCCTCGAAGGCGGCATCCATTGCAGTTTCCAGGAAGGGGGCATCCTCCTCCATCCCAAAGAGGAAAGAGGTCATGCTTCAGAGGAATACGCCTCAATAAAAAATCCTCTTAATCTTTTTAGAGCGATGCGAAGAAGATCGGAAACTTTCCGGTCTTCTTTTTCTTTTGTCGTCGATACAGAAACATTACCTGTTTGCCATATTGTCTGTCAGGGTGATTCTGGCAGCCCAGACCGTAAATGATGAAAAAGCCGGCATCATGCAGGGCATTGCGTCACTCTGGAGAGGCTTTCTACGGCGCATATCCGGAACTTGAGACAAACAGTCACTATCAGGATGTAAAGATCCATCAATCTAATAAATAAGAATGGACGGGCATTAAAATAAAGTTGATGCTTATGACAAAAACCATTAAAATAATACTGACGGTTTTATCAAATACCATTAAAATTGTTTCGATGGATACGGAGGCGTGTGATGTCGCGGCTTGAAGAAAAACTTAAGGATATTATTCTTGAAAGCCAGGCCATGGTGGAGAAGAATACATATTATCCCAGACAGATGAAAGTGGAAAGAATTCCGGGAAAAGCGACAGTAATCACCGGCGCTTTCCGCTGCGGAAAATCTGTCTACGAAAAAATCTATATGCAGACATTGCTGTCTCAGGGAGTCAGCCGCGATAATTTGTGTATCATTGATTTTTCAGATGACCGCCTGATCGAACTTCGGAGTGAAGAGCCGGATCTGGTTACAGATGCCTATTATGAACTGTTTCCGGAAAAAGTATCCGAGAAGGTATATTTCTTTTTTGATGAGATTCAGTATCTCAATCATTGGGAGCTTTTTGTGAACCGCCTCCAGAATACCCGAACCTGCGAAGTAAACATTACGGGGTCTTCTGCAAAGCTGCTTGTAAAGGAAATCGCCACAGAGTTTGGGGGCAGAAGTTTCCCATGGGAACTGTTTCCATTTTCTTTTCGCGAATATCTGGAGACAAAAGATGACAGCGGCCGGTTTTTGGATATCAGAAGGATTACAGCAGATCAGGCGAGGATATGCAGAAAATATCTGAAAGAGTATGAAAGTACAGGAGGCTTCCCGGAGAGTCTTATGATATCGGAAGCGGATACCAGAGTACGTTATCTGCAGAATCTTGCGGAGACCGTCGTATTCAGGGACGTGATCAGAAGATATAATCTGTCGAATCCCGAAGGATGTTATCGCCTGATGCAGCTTCTCTTAAATGAAATGTCCTGTTTAATGTCATTTGCCAGACTGAAAAAAAGACTGGACTCTGAACAGCATCGGATGTCAGCGGAGATGGTTGCCAATGTGACAGGGTATCTTGAAGATGCATATCTGATTTTTACGGTGGAGATATTCAGCTTGAATGTCTCTGTGAGGAAAACGAACCCGAAAAAAATATATTGTGTTGACCATTCTGTCGCAATGGCCATGTCGGGAAGCCTGACAGAGGACTATGGAAAGATACTGGAAAATATCGTCTTCATCCATCTTCGGAGACGAACTGATCGAATCTATTACGGAAAAACTTCGGACGGATACGAGATTGATTTCGTTGTACTTGACAGAGGGCAGCAGATTTCTGATGAAAAGGCACTGGAATTGATTCAGGTATCCTATGAAATGGTTCGCGGAGAAACGTATGAGAGAGAAGTGCGGGCTCTTGAAGCTGGGATGCAGGAATACCATTGCAGGCACGCAATAATCGTTACGGACAATACAGAGGACAAAGTGCAGACGAAAGCGGGGACGATCATAATTGTACCCGCCTGGAAGTATCTTCTGAAGTTCTGAACAGTCATGGCATTTCTGATCTTCACTGTATGAGTGATGAATAGCTCCCAGAAGACCTGCAGGAAGAGTACGGAAAACGTGCCCAACATTTTCCCAACAACCCCATGAAAACGACGCCTTGTTGGGCAATGACTGGACGCGAAGCGAAGGCGGAAAACCTTGATTTTAAGCCAAATCTGACGCTATGAGAGGGGTTGGAAATCGCCTCGAAAGCCCTTGGTAATGTGGAGGTCACCAGTTCGATTCTGGTCAGCAGCTTACATGAAAAAGCCTGTAGTTACAGGAAAAATTAAGGGGATGTGAAGAAACGTGAAAGCGCTTCTTCGCATCCCTCTCTTTTTGTCCGTTGTTCATCGTTCTCCATTTTTCAGCGCAGTTTTCCCCTTACCCCAAATGAGATGGCCTTTGTTCAGCTCAT